>Ga0185299_10007935_pt1 | contig 10675 bp, 13 predicted proteins | sample PaiPotPPA55metaG_FD_128002 | JGI IMG/M metagenome (GOLD analysis project Ga0185299, IMG submission 128002) | Iron sulfur acid spring bacterial and archeal communities from Banff, Canada, to study Microbial Dark Matter (Phase II) - Paint Pots PPA... ...
GTACGAGAGCTGGAAATTACCGCTATCGATCGTGCTGATCCTCCCTATGTGCCTACTGGCCTCGTCGATCGGCCTAAACTCTAGGGGCATGCCGATCGATATTCTCGCCCAAATCGGCTTCGTGGTCTTGGTAGGATTGGCTGCCAAGAACGCGATCTTAATCGTGGAGTTCGCTAGGCAGCGTCAAGACCAGGACGGTGACCAACCTGAAGAGGCTGCGACTGCAGCCGCACAAACCCGTCTCCGTCCGATCCTGATGACATCCTTTGCCTTCATTCTTGGAGTCGCTCCGCTCGCTGTGGCGACTGGAGCAGGCGCAGAGATGCGGCAATCTCTCGGGACAGCCGTGTTGTTTGGAATGCTTGGAGTGACCGGCTTCGGCCTGATCTTCACGCCGGCTTTCTACACCTTTATCCGCAAACTGGGCACACGAAAAACCATCAATCTTCAGCAACAACAGAGAGTCTATCTACCAGCTGAGAGAAACGTGTAGTTAATAGAAAGGAACAATTATGACTGATGATCAAAGTGGACCTTCTTTTCGAAATCGATCCTGTCCCCTATCAGCTCAAATTGAGCCATTGACTTTCAGCGACAAAGAGTCTATCTACCAGTTGATAGAAAGATACAGTTATGAGTGATGTTGCTACAGCGATCATGGACGCCGCCGAAGCGAGAATGCGAATCGGTGGCTTCAACGGATTCAGCTTTCGAGACATCGCCTCAGACGTCGGCATCAAGAGTTCCAGTGTTCACTACCATTTTCCGACTAAGGAAAATCTCGCAGCAGCTGTTATTCGACGATACACCGATGAAGTCGCTCAACTCCTCAAGCAAAAGCTGACTACCGGTTTGGATCCAGTTACAGCCTGGACACAAGCATTTCGGGGCACATTACATTCAAAGCAGCATATGTGTCCTTGCATCGCGATGGGCGCCGCCGCACAAGATTTACCAGCAGAGGTTGCAACTGAAGTGCAAAATTTCTTCAGCATGTGCCTTAAGGAAATGGTGAAAGCGGGTCTCCCACGGGACGGCGCAGCTCGACTGTTGGCGACAATCAGTGGCGCGATGTTGCTCGCGAACGCGCTAGATGATCGTAAAGCCTACGATCAAGCGACTCGCGATTTGATACGAGAAGCGGAGCTCAGTGTTGCCTAAGCAGTTGAGAATTAGCTTGAGCAACACTGGGAAATGCGAGCGTTAAGCCCGAAGTATACAGAGAATCCGATTTCCGACCGAAGGGCCCCCCTTGAAGGTCATTCTGTCTGGACGTTTTCAGGCCAATTCGCCATTGCTACGTCAACGACGCGTGCGAGTTGCTTTCGTGTTCCGCCATGCTGGGCTTGCAGCGCAAGCCCCTGGATCACTACGGCGTAGAATCGGGCGAGGTCCGCAGGCGACACCGTAGCCGGCAATTCGCCCTCCGTGACCGCCTTTTCGAGGCGGTGCCGAATCGCCATCTCGACCTCGGCGCGTCTCTTTGCCATCAGCTTGCGGGTGTCGTCGGACACGTCCTCGGCCGTCAATGGGGCCTGGGTCACGAAACAGACGCCGTGTGCTTTATCGGTGAATCGCTCGGCGATCTCTTGCAGCAACTGCTCGATGCTCGCGCGGGCCGTCGGCCCGGCGAGGGTGTCGATGACGCGCTGCTGGCGCGCGTCGTTAAAGGCCTCCATGGCCTTCACGTAGAGTTGCTCCTTGTTCCCGAAGCTCGCGTACATGCTGAAACGATTGATGCCCATTGCCGCCGTCAGGTCGGCCAGGGATGCGTTTTCGAACCCCTTTTCGGCGAAGACGAGCATCGCGGCGTGGAGCGCCGCTTTCTCGCAAAATTCCTTCGGCCGGCCGGGCGGGATTCCTGTTGGTTTCTTCGTCATTTTTTCGGAGGTCTCTGTAGTTCTTGACCGGTCGGTAAGATAATCCCTTGACGACTCAAAAGCAATTCTACAAGTTCTTGACCGAACGGTAAGAAATTAACCCCAGCAACGGGAATCTTGCCTCCAACACCAAAAGAAAAAACATGTCCAAATATCAGCTAGACCTTACGAAAGAGTTTACTGGCAAGCGTGCCCTGGTCACAGGCGGCTCGCGCGGTATCGGCGCGGCCGCAGCGCAACGCCTGATCGAAGGCGGCGCGCAAGTCGTCGTCACCGCACGCAATACCCACGCCGAAACCCCGAAAGAGGCGCACTTCATCGCCGGCGACACGCGTACCTTGGAAGGCGCGCAGAAAGTCGCCAAGGAAGCTATTACCAAGCTCGGCGGCCTCGATATTCTCATCAACAGCGCCGGCGCTGCCCGACTCCATCTGCCGGCCTCGACCGCGATTTCGGACGAGGAATGGGTTGACTCGCTCAACATTAATTTCCTGGCCGCACTGCGTGTCACCTACGGCGTCCTCGATGAGTTGAAAAAGACCAAGGGCAACATCATCACCGTTTCTGCCGGTGGCCGTATCGCCTTCGGGGGAACGATGGCGCATTACGGGGCCGCCAAGGCCGCGCTCAACAACTGGTCGGAAGCTCTCGCAAAGGAACTGGCACCGCAGGGCGTGCGCGTCAACATCGTGACGCCCGGCCCGATCATCACGCCCGGCGGCGACGCGGTTCGCAAAACGGTCACGTCGGCAATGGGCATCACGGACGAGCAATTCTTCTCGACCGTTCCGCTCGAAGGCCGGGCCGGCAAGTCGGAAGACCTGGCGGAAGCAATCGCTTTCCTGGTGTCGCCGCGCGCCTCCTACATCACCGGCGACAACCTGTTCGTCAGCGGAGGCTTCGGCTCACTGGCCACCATATAATCGCCAGCCGGCGGGCCGGAGCGACCTGACCGCCGGTGCCGCGGCAACTTCACACAAAACAGAAAAGGAAAAAACACGATGAGCAAGATACTGGTTACAGGCGCGAGCGGCGTCATTGGCAAAAAGACGCTGCTGCATCTGCTGAAATTGAAGCCGGCCGCCCAACTGGTCGGCCTAGTGCGCGACCCCGACAAGGCGCAAGACCTGGCGGCGCTCCGCATCGAGCTGCGCCGGGGCGACTACCTGGACAAGGCCAGCCTGCCGGCGGCCTTCCAGGGCATCGAAAAACTCATGCTGACCTCGACCCACGCTTTCACGGACCGCAACACCGCCCACGCCAACGTGATCGACGCGGCCGCCGCTGCCGGCGTCCGGCACCTGGTCTTCATGCCGATCCACCGAAAGGCCAGCTCGGGCTTCACCATGAAGGAAATCACCGCCGAGGATATTTTCACCAAGCAAAAGCTGGTGAATTCCGGCCTCGACTGGACACTAGCGGAGCATCCGCCCTTCCTCGACGTTGTCGGCTTCTACATCGGCTCGAACCCCTACGAAACCGGCATCCGCGTTCCCGCCGGCAACGGCAAGTTCGCCGCCGCGACGCGCGATGATCTGGCCGCCGCCCATGCCGCGATCCTCGCCGGCAACGGCCATGAGGGCAAAACCTACAACCTCGCCGGCGACCCGGCCGTGTCGTTCGCCGAGATTGCCGGAATCCTCTCGAAGATCAGGGGCAAGGAAGTTCCCTATATCCCGGTGCCCGATGACGAATATCTCAAGATCGTCAGCGCCGCAGGCCTCCCGGATTTCCTCCCTCCCTTCATTCTGAAATGGGTGCAGGGCATGGCCGCTGGCGAATGGCAGGATTCGCCCAAGGACCTCGAAAAGTTGATCGGTCGCAAGCCCAAGGCCGCCGCCGATTATTTCCGGGAAGGCTATCCGGCTCCCGCCCAGGCCCAGGAACCGACAGGGGAACCCGTATGAAAATCGGCATCATCGGCGCGGGCACCGTTGCGCAAACCATCGCCAGGCATGTTCTGCCCCTCGGCCACCAGGTCATGTTGAGCAACACGCGCGGGCCGGAATCGCTCGCTTCGTTGGTGAAACAGCTCGGCCCTGGCGCTTCGGCCGGGACGCCGCAGCAGGCCGCCGATCAGGAAATTGTCGTCCTGGCGGTCATGTGGTGGCACGTTCAGGCCGCCTTGTTCTCGATCCCCGATTGGAAGGGCCGCGTCCTGGTGGACGCTACCAACCGCGTTGCCGGCATCGCGCCACTTTCCATCGGTGACGTTTCGGGGCGCACATCGAGCGAGATCGTCGCCGACCTCGCGCCGGGCTCAAAGGTCATCAAGGCGTTCAACTCCGTGCCGATGAGCTGGATTGCCGACTTCTCGCCCGAGAAGCCGCGCACCGTCCTGTTCATTTCCGGCGACGACGACGCGGCAAAGAAGCCGCTGCATGAGCTGATCGAGCAGGCGGGCTTCGCCTGCGTCGATCTTGGTTCCCTGGCCATTGGCGGCCGCCAGCAACAGCTCGGCGGGCCGCTCGCCGGCATCCGGCTCAACTACGTTGAAAGGTTCGCACTATGAAAGCCCTAGTCTATGAGAAAGCCCACACGCTCGACGCCTGGGCCATCGAGCTTGCCGACGTGGCGGAACCCACGCCCGGCGGGTCTGACGTGCTGGTCGAGGTTCACGCGGTGGGTATCAATCCCGGCGAGACGTTCTTTCGCAAGACGCGCAGCGCCGACGCCAGCGGGCGCGTCCTGCTCGGCTGGGAGTTCGCCGGCGAAGTGATCGGGGTCGGTGCGGCCGTCCGCCGTTTCAAGGTCGGCGACCGAGTATTCGGCACGGGCGACATGAGGCGTGACGGCGCATGGACGGAGCGCGTGACGGTCGATGACCGGGTCGTCGCCGCTATTCCCGACGCACTTTCCTACACCGCCGCCGCCAGTCTGCCGATCGGAGCAATCACGTTCTGGGAAGCGATATTCCGTGACGCCGACGCGCTTCCGGTCAACGTCAACCGCGTCCTGGTCATCGGCGGCGCGGGCGGGGTTGGTTCGCTCGCGCTTCAGCTCCTGAAGGCGAAGACGCAAGCCTTCGTCATCGCGACCGCTTCGCGTCCCGAATCCCGGGCCTGGTGCGTGGACATGGGGGCCGACTTGGTTGTTGATCACGCCGGCGACGTGACCGCGCAACTGGCCACAGCCGGCATTCCGGCCGTGGACCTGGTGCTGTCGACTGCGAACAGTCACGGCAATCTTCCCTGGATTGCCAACCTGCTGCGGCCCTTTGGGCATCTGTCGGTCGTGGACGGCTCGCCCGGCCTCGATGTGAACTTGCTTGTGCCGAAATCGGTATCGCTGCACACGGAAATGATATTCAGCCGGCTGCTGAACGACTACGCTCCCGAAACCCACGGGGCAATCCTTGACCAAGTCGCGGCGTTCGTCGCCTCAGGTCAAATCCGACCGATTGCAACTACACGGCTGGACGGTCTCACGCCCGAGACGATGAGAGTTGCGCATAGTCTCGTCGAGACAAGGCAGATGATTGGTAAAGCCATCATCGCGATTCGCTGAATGGCTCCAGGAATCTCGCTGAAACGCTTTGGTAAGTTCGCTAGAGAGGCGGCTAGGGGGACTCTCTTTGGCCTGTTCGCCTGGCATGTCGAACTGTGTCCGGCTGTCTCCCGCTGCCAGACGATTTGGGACTCAAGGACGCGGCGTTCGCGGTCGTTTTTCATTTGCACGTCGGCTCTGCCATTTGATGCCATTTTTGCTCTTCGCTCTGAAATGTCTGGGAGAAAAGACTTTCTCCCCGTCGAGCCCCAAAGCGGTCTCTCCTTCCTCTTTCTCCTAGGCGCACCCAGGTTCGCCTAAGACCACTCCTTTAATGTGCTGGCTTCGCCAGGCTTAATTCCCACCGCGGAGGCCTCTCCAGCGCAAGAGTACCGTTTGCGGCTTAAACCCCCGGCGCCCAACTCTCTCGCCAAGCCTCGGGGGGTCCTTTCTATTTAAATCCTCAACCCGTCTCGTTCCTCGCGGCTCTTGCGCCTTCCGGCCTTCTTCCGCGGCGCTCAGCTAGCGCTTCGCTTTCGGCTCGAAAAATATGCCACAGCAATTTTTCTCGTTCGAAAGCGAACTCCAAAATACTACCCCTGAACCCTCCTCGTCTCACTGTTCCTCGGTCCAGGAAAGGCTTGTTACGTATGGCTCCGAAGCGTTGAATTCCTCCGAGCATCTGGGGGTGATTCTTGGTTCTCAAAAGGACGCTAACGCGTTATTACAGCACTTTGGTTCTCTAGCTGTTTTGGCCCAAGCTTCCGTTGAACAGCTTGTGGCCTTTATCTCACGCTCTAAGGCGATTCGGCTCGTCAGCTCGCTTCGAATGGGCGCGGTTACGTTACGGGAGGAACGTCAATCGATCACCATCGACAGTCCTGAAATTGTTGCCGAGCTTTGTTCTGAGATGCGTTTTCTCGATCGTGAATTGTTACGCGTCGTTCTTTTGAATGCGAAGCAACACTTAATCAAGGTCGTCACGGTCAGCCAAGGCACTGTCAACGAGAGTCTCGCTCATCCTCGCGAGATCTTTAAACCTGTGATTACTCATTCGGCCTACAGCTTTGTGATGGTGCATAACCACCCGAGCGGGGACGCCACCCCGTCAGAGGCTGATATCCGCCTCACCCGGCGGATCAACGAAGCCAGCCGGATCCTAGACCTCAAGTTCACGGATCACGTGATCATCGGTACCCCAGCCCCGAGCAGGGCTCCCTATTTCAGCTTCAAAGAAGGGGGCGTCATCGGATGACGCCGAAAGCTCTCTTTTCAGAACTCTTACACGATTCTCATTCAGAACGATGGAATGAGTTTGAATTGCCAAAGCTCTCCTTAGGAGAGCTGCAAGCCCTTTGTAAATTGCTGGGGTGCCCTTCCTATGGCGCTAAAGAAGCCCTCGTCGTTCGCCTCCTCGCGCAGCGTGCGCTGCGCTTAAAGCTTGCGCCTTTTACTGACAACCCGGCCGAGCTCGCCGCCTCCATGCGCCGAGAATCACTCCGAGATATGTGCCGGGAAGCCGGTATCTGGCGCTCGGGAAACAAACGCGCTCTCGCGGCCGGCCTCATCAATTGGCGCGACCGTTGTCGCGCTCGCGGAAAAGCGTTTTTGACAGAAATGCATTCTGTTTCGAAGTCTAGACCCCAGCAACTCACTCTGCGCTTCTAGCAAACAAGCTCCCCGACACCGACCAGGGTCCAGCCGGCACCTCCGCTTGCTCAACAAATCGCCAGTCAACCAAGCCTAAAGGTCCGAGCCCCAGATAATCCCGAACGGCGGGTGAGACGTCGATGCCGGCTCCATGGTTCACGTTCGGCGACGGCCGCCCGTCGCCGAACACATACGCCGCTGAATCGGTGTAGAACGGTCCTACATCCTCCCATCGTGCATAGCAGATTTTGGCCTCATTGCGGATCTCCAGCCAATGTCCCTTGCACACGCTACGACCAGGTCCGTGAAATCGTTCGATAAACCATGGCACTACTTTGGCTGCTTCGGGCTTTAGTCGTCCTGCTTGCATATCACAGTACGGCAACGCGACGTAAAAGGGGTTCTGGAACGGTCTGAACCCCGCCGGACCGTATCCGCTTCTGTGCACCGGATCATCCACGCCGCCGTAACTACTGACCCAATCTTTATCCCAAGCGCTGCGAGTGTTTGTCGGGCCGCTACCTGTTTCGCCTATCCAAAACACGGTTGAAACAATCGCCATCTTCCAAGGATAACACGACGAGGACTCGTCGCATTTAATCGATAGATCCGGCGCTAGCGCAGTGACACTGACCCCGCTCCACATTTGCGTCTTCACGTCGCCGCAGGTTCCTACGGGCTTGATCGCAAAGACCGCATGATCTCCTTTGCTCAACTCTCCAGAATCCGCTGGAGCGGGGATGACAGCCAGAACCGCACTGCCTAGGAGGACTAACCAATCACTTTTGGCCATTAATAAAGAACGATTTGCTGTGACCGTCATATTCTAGTCGTCCGCTAGTCTCCCTGTCGCTAAGCAGTGCCTCACGAATCGCTTCCTGCACAGCTTCACGCGCCGCGTTGCGTATTCGGCGCGCTCCCTGCTTCTCGCTGTAGCCGTTCCGCACGATCGCTTTCAAGGCTTCAGTATCGCACTCAGTAACCTTGTGCCCCCGGCGCTGTTGCGCCTCGATCTCCCACTGCAAATGCAACCGACCAACTTCGATCTGCACGTCATAAGACAGTCGGTTAAAGACCAGCACTCGATCGAATCGGTCGAAGATTTCAGGGCGCATTTGGTCTCGAGCTTCCTGAATAACCCGGCGCACTAATGTCTCCCGGACGTTCGTCTTTGAGCCGACCAATAGAGGCGAGCCTATGTTCGAAGTTGCGACAACATAGAACTTTTCGAGATTAAGTACTCGCCCGGAACCGAGGGTGAGCCTGGCGGCGCTCAAGAGCTGCAAGAACAAATCCAGTACACGTTCATGAGCTTTCTCGATCTCATCAAAAAGAAGCGTGCCTGAACCATCGACGCGATCGTAGCTCAGTCCGAATAGCCCTTCTTCTCCATTGTGGCCGAGCAGGCGATAGATGGATTCCACCGTCTGGTATTCGCTCATGTCGAATCGGGCGAGCTTGTCACTGCCGAGCAGATAATCAGTGAAAGCATTACAGATCTCCGTTTTTCCAACTCCTGGCGGCCCTAGCAAAAGAAGGTTTGCTTTTGGTTTTCCTTGAGAGTTGAGCCCCAATTCGCCGTTGATCAGAATCGGAGCCATCTCTCGAACCACCTCTGGTTGGCCGAGAATGTTCCCATTGATGAAGGCCTCGATACCTTTCAGTTTCTCGCGCTGCTTCGGATCAATCATCGCTTACCGGACCAGGCTGCAAGCCGTCGGTTTTCGACCGTTTGCTCATGCCCTCGATCTTCCCGAAGTCTCTATCTAACTTCTCAGCATCCTTCATTGCGGCTTTGCGCCGCAGATCATCATTTTGGGCCTTGAGCTCTGAGATTTCAGTTTGCGCTTCCTTAATCACTTGGTCAGTTTGCGCAAGACCTTGAGTCAGTCCTTCAAGCTTTTCGTGTGCGAACTTAGCCCTCTGTAGCTCCTGGACTACTTTGTCCTTGTCATTCCGCGCTTCGTTTCGTAGCTCGGTCAGCTCCTCATCATCAGGCACAACTCGGTATGCCTTTGCCGCGACGACCGAACTCGGTCCGCTGGCAAGCGACGCCCTGCTTACCGCCGCCCGGCGTCCAGCTGGATTAAATCGGTTCCAATAGGCGCTCTGTTCAACATGATAGTAATTCCCCGCGTCCCGCATCGAATCTCCATCCGGCAACCGGCCTACCCGATACACATGGAGTTGATCCGGCACGCGCACTAACTCGCTTTCGCTATAACTGAATCGGTGCACTGTGCCCGAATGCGCAGGCGTCGCCTGTGCGTTCGCTTTCACTGACGTTATTGGCTGTTGACCGCGGCAGCAGCCGATCAACACACCTGCCAAAACGGCAATCATTACGCTTCTCATAAAGTATCTCTGAAGAACTACCAGTTCGGAGCTGACGGTGACGCGGCGGCCTGAGACTTTAGCTGTTCAAGCTGCGATTGGCGCTGCGCCATATCGTTGAGCATCTGCTTTAGTTCGGTGCTTATCCCGTCCTGCTGCGATCCAGCTTTCCTTGCTTTGACTTGCTCCCACAATGTCTGCGCCTTCGCATCTTGCCCATAACCGCCGACGCTAGCTCGGTCAGGCTCTATTACCGAAGTACTGAATACATAGAACTCTTTGCTCGCAGGAACACGCACATAGGTCTCATCGCCGTCATTGGCGTTCATGTACTTTTGAACCATTAGCTCCATCACGTTCGACAGACCTTGTAAGCCCGCGTTTTCCGGCGTGTGCTGCAGATTATTGCCGCCGTAATAGCTACCTTGGACGGTCTGGAAGCCTTGCGCGACACCGGCCAAGGCAGCTGCGCCGAACGCCTTCAATTCCGCGTACCGGTCGGTATAAAAGATCTGTCCATGCAAGCCTGCCGAGCCATCGGTCAGCCCGTAGTGACCCGAGTCCTGATCATAAATATGGTCGCAAGCAATACCGCGGAACTCGTATTCCTTCCCGGTCTTAACAAAGATTAGAACCCACGCCCCCTTCACCTCGATCCGGTCACGTACCCGATTCGGGCTCGCAAAGGCCGCAACCAAGGTGCCAGCTGGGATAACTACCTTACCCGTGCCGAATGCTTTTACGTCCTGGGTCACTTCCCCTAAGACCGGCGTATCCCGGCTGGACGAATCAACGGTCAAGATTAGCGCGCACGGGATTAGGGTCGCCCGAGGTAAGAATAAGCTAGGATCTGGTACCGGAGTGGGAGAGCTCGCGGGTCGCGCTGCTGTGTAAAAAGCCACCATCTGATAGTTCTCCTTTTTCTGCACTGATTGTTGGCGGGGAGTAGCGGACGGGAACGGTGAGAAGACGGGCTTAATCCCTTCGAGCTTCGCCCCTGACACCGTCGTAATTTCACCTTCACTTTCAGAAGCTTGGCGCGCATTAGCTTTTGGCGTGGGGCTTGCCTCTGCGAAAGCCTGGCGCCTCCCCGGGGTCGCAGTGTCTCCGAATAGCCCACGCCAACCGAAGAACACAAACGCTCCTAGTAACACGAGCGCGAAACCGCCGATTAAAACGAACGCTTTTCTTTGATCTCGATCCATTCTGCTATCCTTTCCTCGGACTGGGTCTTGGAGTCGGGGACGGGGACGCTTGCGCGTGCGACCAGGGCCACAGGAACCACTTGTTATCTTTCACGGGAGATGGGTTCGGTTTGGCAGCAC
>Ga0185299_10007940_pt1 | contig 10673 bp, 6 predicted proteins | sample PaiPotPPA55metaG_FD_128002 | JGI IMG/M metagenome (GOLD analysis project Ga0185299, IMG submission 128002) | Iron sulfur acid spring bacterial and archeal communities from Banff, Canada, to study Microbial Dark Matter (Phase II) - Paint Pots PPA... ...
CCCTCGTTAGCACGTACAGGAAATCCAGGTTCCGATTCATTTCGTCGTATTTAATCAGCGCTCCGCCGAGAATGATCTGGGGAATCAAAACCAGCGGAACAATGTTGGCCGCAGTTTTCGCATCATTTACCAAAGACGAGATAAGCAGTCCACCTGCGACTCCCCCGACTGCCGTGGTTCCCATAAACCAGAGATAGGGCCAAAACATTCCGCGGATTTCGAGGATCGCGTCGCCGATCAGGAGAAAAAGTACGCACTGGATAACGGCAAATAGCGATAATGTCAGAAACTTCGAGAGCACATAGTAGGGGAGGTGAATGTTCAAATTTCGCTCTCGCTGAAGAATAGTGCGATCCCGGATGATGTCGTCGGCACTGTTTGTTAGCCCGAGAAACATAGCCACAACGAGCGCTAGAAACAGGTAGGTCGGAATATGAAATGCCGAAGCGAAGTTGTAGCTGGAATTCTCGGCGTATCTGAGGACAAAGCCGATCAATGCCGCCAGGACCGGTGCCTCGAATATGGTGGTCCAAAGATTCGTCCGGTTGCGCAGCTTGCTGATAAAAGCGCGTCTGAAAACCGTACTGACCCGGACCCACTCGTCGCGCCACCGGGTCGGTGTTTTCTTGTCACTTGGAAGAGGTAAAATGGTCGGAGGTTCCTGCTTAAGGGAGACCTGCCGCATTTCTTGGATCAGCCGGAACGATTCATACTTATCTCGCCAATAGTCCGGGGAATATCGCCGGGCAGGCACGAGCTGCCCTTTGCTGTTTTCTTCGTAAATTATGTCGCCGCTCAGATCGCGCAGAGGCGTCTCCAGGACGTCAAAAATAAATTCGGGACGCGTCGTCCCGCACGAGGGACAACCACCAAGCTCAGTCCCGAAATGTTGCTCGTGTTCTGCCGTCGCAAAATATTGCAGCATGTCCTGCGGAGTCCCGAAGAACACCAACCGGCCGCCTTTGTCCAACAATATCGCTTTGTTGAACATCTGGAATATCTTTGAAGTCGGCGTGTGAATGGTGACCAGGACAATTTTGTTCTGAGAAAGGCTCCGTATAATCTCGATGACGTGTTCCGAATCCTTGGACGACAGCCCCGACGTTGGTTCGTCAAAAAGGTAAACATCGGCCGAACTGATCATATCCAATCCGATGTTCAGACGCTTTCGTTCGCCACCGCTCAAATATTTTTTGACTGAACTGCCCACAACGCTATCGCGCCGCTCTGAAAGACCGAGCTCGATGAGCTTGCCGTCGATCCGCCGGAGGCGATCTTTCGCCGAGAGGTGCGGAGAACGAATCGAAGCAGCGTAATCGAGATTTTCGTGGATGGTCAGATGCTCATCGAATGCGTCGTCCTGCGGAATGTACGCTACGTATCCCCGCAAAGATTCGAGATTACTGTAGAGAGATTGACCGTTTAAAAAGATTGCTCCATTTGTCGGATGGCTTTGCCCGCAGATCGCTTTGAGCAGAGTACTCTTCCCCGAACCGCTCGCCCCCATGACGCATACCATCTCGCCTCGACTCGCCGCGAACGACATGCCGTCGAGGGCGACGTCACCGGTCTTAAAGCGAAGGGAGAGATCACGAACTTCGAGGTGCCGAATTATGTTTCGTTCCTCTTCGATAATTCGTTCGGAGAAATCGCACCGCAAAATCTGCCCGGTATCAATGCGGATGATATCGCCGTCGACCAAGCTGGCCGAATTTCGGACGATGGTTTCTCCGACCATGATTGGGCGGTCTGCCTGCAAGACCTCCAGCGTCCCGACTCTCCGCTCGTAGTCGCACGATATTTTGAGGAGCACTTCTCCGCTCGTTCCGGGGCTGAGCAGAATGTCGTCCTCCTCAAGCAGGGAGGAATTGTTCGAAACGAGATACACAGATTTCGAAGCCTTCAGTTGGAAGCGACCCCCCATCGCCCGAGCCCCGCGCCGAAGATCAACCAACGTAAGTTCCAGCGCGTTCTCAAATATGATCCGGTCCTCCAGGCTACCGGAGACGATCGTCCCGGACTTAAGGCCAATCCCGTTGAGGGTGGCTGCCACGTTCTTGAGGGCTTTGACCTGAACGTTCAGGCCAAACTGAACTTCCAGACTGCTATCGCGCGTTCTGGATTTTTCGAGCTGTACCTCATCATTCGGCGCCACCGTAACGAAGATCTGCGGTAGCGAAACGTTTTTCTTGGCGTTAAAATAAAACAGGAGATCCTGATGGCTGATGACTCGCTCATCAACGAGTAGACGTTGCCCCGGGTAGATTCGGCAGAACTCACCGGGCGCCAAAACTCGCCCTCGAACCATGACAGGGCGGGCACTCAGATTCTTGAACAGGATCAGCTCATGGTACCGATAGGCCATTAGCCGTTCATCCCGGCCCAACTCCTTCATCTGAACATCGGCCGTTGATCCCGAGCCAAAGACGATTGATTCGAGCGGCGAGGTCCCTTTCTGGTAGATCGAAGGATCGGCGGAGTCCGCCGCGTTCAGCTGATAAACAATATCGATCGCCTGGGCCGCCATGCCCAGTTGCGACATGAACGAATAGTAAGCGATGACCTGTTCCTGCTGCATCCCCGCCTTCGCAATGAGGTCATAGAGTTGGACGCCGAGCATGATCTTTCGATCCTGCGGCATCTCTTCGGCGAGCCGCTTCGCCATGTGCGCGAGGTCCTGGTGCTCTTTTAGCGCCTTTTTGAACAAAGCCCGAAGCTCGGAATAAACCGCTTCGGGATAGTCATACCTCAAGAACCCGAGGCTGGAATCGATTTCGTCCTCCAGAATTCGTCCGTCGACTTTCGTAAATCCTGCCAGAACCTGGATTAGCAGAGGCAGAAGGTTGCGGGCGTCGGTCGGCCTCCGTCTTTTTCGAATCAGGCGCCGAAAGGTTGAGGTAGCGAAGTCCCGTGCTTTTCGCGCGAGCGGTTTCGGCTTATGAACTGGAGCATCCAGAGTCTGAGGCATTTCTGGATCGAGATTAACTTCTGATCAGAAGAGAAGCAAACAGGCTCTAGTTTCCTTGCCGGTTGCCCTGACTTCCTTTACAATTACCTCGTTCGGTAAAGAGTGTTCCAGGTATGGCCTTGCTTTCAAGCTTCAACGAAGATCGCCCTGTCACGTATTTTAGGGGCTACCCGATCTACTATGCGACGATTCTTACCATGGCCTACGCGGTGGGAGTCCTGGGCACCTTTCTGGCTAAGGCCTTCGGCGGCTGGGAGGCGATCGTTTTGCTGCTGGCCTTCGATTCCTCTCGTTCGATTCTCGGTGGCCAGATTTGGCAGATCGTCACGTACTCGTTCATCGACGTTCCGAGCTTCTTCACTATTATCGGTCTTCTCTTTCTCTATGTGTCAGCCGTTGAGATAGAAAAGTACATCGGTAAAGCACGTTTTTTGACGCTCTATGGCGTCATTATCCTCATTCCGGTAATCACTCTGACCGCCCTTGGCCTGATCACCAGTTCTCCGATTCTATACTTCGGCCAAACGCAGGTCATGATCGGTCTATTTATCGCCTTTTGCACGTTATACCCCGGAGTTCAATGGGGTGGGTTCCTGACTGCAAAGTGGGTCGCAATCGCCAGCTTGGTCTTATCTTCGGCGGTTGACCTCTCTTCCTCGGCTTGGGTTTCACTCGGTGAACTTTGGCTGATTAGCGGATTTTCATTCGGCTACATCCGCTTCCTACAGAGAGGCGGAGAATTGCCTTCTTTCCGATTTCCGCTGCGGCGGCGGCCAAAATTGCGGGTAGTACAGAAACCGAAATCGCGTCCGCGCCCAGCTGTAATTGAAGCTGCCGACACTGGCAACGTGGAGATGGATCAATTGCTGGACAAAATTTCAAAAAACGGTCTTAACAGTCTGACCTCACAAGAGCGGGCCGCCCTGGAGCGTGCTCGTGAAAAGCTGCTGGAAAAGGACAAACAATAATAGCGATCAGGGAACGGTGATTCAGCGGGTTCAGGTTTCCCGCTGAATCCGCTGACTCCGCTCAATCCGCTGTTCCCTGTCTTATGACTTCTCCTATTGAACGCTTGCGAAAAATTGTCGTTCAACTCCGATCCCCAAACGGTTGCCCATGGGATCGTGAGCAGACTCACCAAAGCTTGAAGCCGCACCTGGTGGAGGAGTGTTACGAACTGATCGATGCAATTGACGCAGGCAACGACAAGGAACTGAAGGAAGAGCTGGGGGACTTGCTGCTTCAAGTCGTGCTGCACTCCCAAATGGCCGCCGAAGCGAGTCGTTTCACCCTGGATGAGGTTGCGACGGCGATCGCCGACAAATTGGTGAACCGCCACCCGCACGTATTCGGAGAAAGCCGATTGCCGAATAGTGAAGCGGTTCTGAGACAGTGGGAGGTCATCAAGCGTTCCGAAAAACACGAACGGCGCTCGATCCTGGACGGCGTACCTAAAGGGTTGCCCGCTCTTGCGCGTGCCCAGAAAATACAGACCAAAGCGGCAAGGGTCGGTTTTGATTGGGACGTGGCCGATGGGGCTTTGGCAAAAGTGCGGGAAGAACTCCAAGAGGTCGAGTCTGCAGCCGAGGGTTGTCTGGCGGAGGAGGTCGGCGATCTACTCTTTGCCGTGGTAAATTTTGCCCGCAAAAAGAAGCTCGATGCCGAGCAACTCCTTAACGAGGCGAGCGGGAAGTTCGCTGCACGGTTCCGTGCGATGGAACGACTCGCGCAGGAGCGAGGACTGGAATTTGCCTCCCTTAGTCTGCCGGAAATGGATCGTTTGTGGGACGACGCGAAAGCAGCCGGTCAGAGGTGAGCAACAATTGGTGATCGGCATGAGAGGGCAACGCCCCGTCCGAGTCGCCTCTGCCCAAGTCAGGGTCGGCGAGGGGAAGAGCAATGTAGCATAGGCTTCCAGCCTGTGTCCTGCGGTTAGCGTAAGCGAAGGCTCCAGCCTTTGCCTGTTGGCACGCCATGAACGCAAAGGCTGGAGCCTTCGCTTACGTTGAACAGCTGATTCAGGAAAGTCCCCTGTCTGCAGATCGTAGTTAGGCTACGCAAAAATGTAGCATTTCCGACAAGAAATACCGCTCTACAATCAGACTAAATAGGGGTCTAACCAAGGATTTGGCCAGCTGCGCTTCTTTCGCCTCAATCGCGAGCGGTTCACGGTCGCAAAATGAAGAAGAATCGCTTGCAATCTGCATCCGCAATGTAGTATTGCTACGCCAAGCTGTTTCAATATCTAGTGATTTCGGTTGATCACTTTGGAAATTTGTTCCCGCCATCCCCCTAGAATATGTACCTATATCTTTCCTTGTTTTTGTCGCGACGCCTACTTCTGTCGCCGATCCCGCTGTTTGTGCTGGGGCTCCTCTTTCCAGCTTTCAACTTCGCCACAGGACAATCCACGCTCGCAATATCGATCAGAACCCTCTCGAGCCCTTACCAGGTGATGTACAAGGTCGGAGCCGAGTCCTTTGCGAAACAGGTGAACTTGCCCCTGGATGTTCTGACGACCGAGGCAAACAGTCAAAAGGGATTGACTGACATCAAGTCTGAAGTGGCCCGCAGGGGCGGTAACGTGGCTTTTTTCATCGATCCGAACGACGCTTCCGACGCCGTTCCGATCGCCAAGACGCTCGAGCCCGCCGGTGTTTACTTCGTTACGTGGTGGAGCAAGCCGGCCGACGTCAAGGTCTGGGACTATCCGCACTGGATTGCTCACGTGTCATTTGACGGATTTGCCGCGGGGACTTATACCGCTACCGAGCTTTTTAAGACCTTTAAGACGCCCGGCAAAGGGAAGATAATCGCATTGCAAGGGCGTCTGGGCGATACTCCAAATGCCGAGCGCTGGCAGGGATTGCAGCAGGTGCTTTCTCAGAATCCCGGAATCCAGTTGCTTCAATGGGAATCTGCTCAGTGGGACCGAACACAGGCCTACAACGATACAAAAGCTATGCTCGTCGCTCATCCCGATATCGACGGAGTGTGGACTGCCAATGATGACATGGCAATGGGTGCCATTCAGGCCCTGAAAGAAGCCGGGCTTGCCGGCAAGGTTCTCGTTAGCGGATGCGACGGGATTCCCGAGATGTTCGACGCGATTAAAAACGGGTTAGCTGCAGCCACCATTCTGAACGACGGGAAGTATCAGGCCGAACTGGGCCTCGCGATGGCGCTTGCTGCCAAGGAGGGGAAGCTCGACGTCGCATCCCTCCCGCAGAAGTATCGACAATTCGAGATTCCGGCAGTGAATGTGAATCGCGAAAATGTCAATCAAGTCGTGCATGATTACCTCGAAAATACCCCGACCTATGATCTGACCGATTTCTTTGCCAAGTGGTCGAAAGCCATTCCCTGACAAACGGTGCCGTCGCGCAGCCCATGGGGATTGTCGGCGGTGCCTCTATTGTTGATATTGTTCACTTAAACGGTGCCGGTCAGGGGCGGCGAGCAGTGTAGCATAGGCTTCCAGCCTGTACTGCGGTTAGCGTAAGCGAAGGCTCTAGCCTTTGCCTGTTGGCACGCATGAACGCAAAGGCTGGAGCCTTCGCTTACGGCCGAAGAATTCTGCAAGGTCGTGCTAAAATACAGCGAAATGGAGGGGTCTGTAGAATCATGCCGAATAACGTGACGTCAAAGTCGCCTGCTCGCGCCTTCTGCTGGGTCTCGATTTCCGCTAAGAAAGGACAACACTTGCTTCGGCGAAGCGGGATCGGTGGCCAGCTCTTTTCTCTGATTATTGTAATGGGAATATTCGCCATCGGGACCAGGGGAAAATATCTTTCATGGCCAAATCTCCAAGTCATTCTAAGCCTCACCGCGATACCGGCGATCATCGCGATCGGCCTACACCAGGTCGTGATTCTCGGAGGGATCGACCTCTCAGTCGAAGGGATTGTTGCGCTGTGCGTTGTTTTCGTCGGCTTCCTCGCGCGTAACAAATTCAACTCGAATGACGTAGGTTTATGGATTGTTCCGATTACTGCAGGTATCGGCGGGCTGGCCGGAATGATAAACGGCCTGCTCAACACGAAACTGAAAATACCGTCGTTTATAAATACACTAGGGATGAGCTGGGTCCTTTGGGGACTGGCGGTGTTTGTGAGCAAGGGACAGACCACTCCGCTACTTAACAACCCGCTGACCGGTTTCGTGAATGGCTATGTGCTCGGTATTCCCGACCTCGCCCTAGTCGCAATCGTGCTGTTTATGGCCGTTCAGATTATTCAGGACAGAACGAGGTTTGGTCGTTACCTTTACGCAATCGGAGGAGACGAGGCGCTTGCCGCTCAGGCAGGCGTCAAAGTCGACAGAACAAAGATTATTGTCTTCGGTGTCGCAGGGCTGTTCTATGGTCTTTCGGCTTTGTTCCTCGCCGTGGAACTTGACAGCGCTCAGGCGATTACCGGTAACAATCTACTTTTTCCGGCGGTCACTGCCGTGACGGTCGGCGGAGTCGCTTTGACAGGTGGAATTGGGGGCGCAAAGAACGCGGCGCTCGGTGCACTGATTGTTACGGCGCTTAACGACGGTTTGATCCTTCTGAATGTTAGCCCATATGCGCAGGAAGCGGTGAACGGATCTGTGCTGGTTGCCGCAGTTGCGCTGACCATTGATCGAAAGAAGCTTGGCTTCATCAAATAGTGCCAGGTTATAACTCTGGCAGACACGACGACATGAGTGCACCTGTGCTTGAGCTGCGGCGGATTACGAAGTCCTATCCAGGAGTAGTCGCGCTCGATGCAGTAAACTTCACAGTGTACGAGAACGAAATAGTCGGCCTTGTCGGCGAGAACGGCGCCGGAAAGTCGACCCTTATGAAGATTCTCATCGGACTCATTCAGCCCGATGATGGCTCGTACAGTTTGCGTGGAGAACCCGTCGCGTTGAGAGATCCGGAAAACGCCGCCAGGCTCGGAGTCGGAATGGTCTTCCAGGAAGGCTCGCTTGTTCCCAACCTGTCCATAATGGAGAATCTGTTTCTATGCCACGAGATAGGATTTCAGAGATTTGGCTTCCTCTCGAAGCGTGCGATGCGGGAAGCCGCCTATTCGGCACTCGCGCCCGTGAAAGTCGGGTCGGACTTGAATATCCCGATCGCGGATACGACGCCCGCCGTCCGGCAAATGGTCGAAATTGCTCGCCTCCTTTGGCTTTCGAAACTGTACAATCACAAGAATCCGATCCTCATTCTAGATGAGCCAACAACTGTCCTGACCGAGAATGAGCGGGAAACCCTTTTCTTGATTCTTGAAGAGATTAAGAGCCAGGCCTCGATTGTCCTCATTTCCCATCGGCTACAGGAGATAGTCCAGAACTCGGACCGTATCGTGATCCTCAAAGATGGGAAGAACGTTACCGAATTGAGAGCCGAACGCGCCAGTATTTCGGATATCGAGAACCTGATGGTCGGTCATAGCTTTGAAGCAGACCGTTATCGGGAAGACGAGCAGGTCGAGCCTGGCAGGGAGACGGTACTCAAGGTGCAGAAATTGAGCAGACGCGGAGCGTTTCAGCCAATCGATTTCTCCGTCAGAAGAGGCGAGATTGTCAGTTTGGTGGGGCTTGTCGGATCCGGTAAGGAAGAGGTATGCAGATGCATAGCGGGCCTGGACAAGCCCGACAGCGGCTCGATAACTCTCGACGGAAAGAAGCTTCCTTCGGGCTCCCCCAGCGAAACCGTTCACTCGGGAATTGGCAACATTCCAATCGACAGGCGAAGCGAGGGTCTCGCCCTTGGAATGACTGTGGCCGAAAACGTCAATCTGCTTGTACTGGACCGCCTCAAGGTTGCTGGTTTTATTAGCCCTGCGCGCGAAAAAAGTAACGCGGTGCGGTGGATGGAAGAGTGCAGGATCAAGTCTCCCTCTTCTTCGACTATTTGCGCCAACCTGAGTGGCGGAAATCAACAGAAAACGGTAATCGCAAAATGGCTCTCATCGCAAATCAAGTTTCTGGTGCTTGACCACCCGACTCGCGGCGTTGACGTCGGGGCCAAAGAGGAGATTTACAGGCTGATCCGCAAGCTTGCCGACGATGGAATCGGAATGATCATTATGTGCGACACGCTCGAGGAAGACATCGGTCTCTGCAGCAGAATGTTAATCATGAGAGATGGTCGGCTTGTGGGAGAGGTAACTTGTCCGCCCTACAAGAAGCCCAGCCCCAGCGAGATTATCGGCTTAATCGTATAAAACCGACGGCACTGAGAATGGAGAAGTGAACTGGTGGGAGTTAAGCGAATTGGTCCGGCGAGGTCACAAGAGACGACGGCAATCCGGCGTAAGCGGGCGCGGATACCTGCGATCTATTTTTCGGTCACGCTTCTTGTTGTGCTGGTTTGCCTGTTTACTGCCGGCAATCGGAATTTCCTTTCGGCGTATAACCTCAACACGATTGCAAGTTATGCGGCGATCTTATTGGTGGTCGGCCTAGGCCAGATGAATACCATTCTTATCGGGGGAATAGACCTTTCTGTCGGGGGCCTCATGTCGTTCATTTCGGTCGTGTTCATCGTTTCATTGAAGGCGATCGGGGTCTGGGCCTTCCCGCTCTGTATTGTCGCCGCGCTGGTAGCAGGCTATCTCAACGGGATTATTCTCACCCGCATCAAGATTCCCTCGTTTATTGCCACCTTAGGTACCGGGGGAATCCTGACCAGCCTCGCGCTCCTTGTTTCACCCTTACCAGTGGATGTTCCGGCCTCCACTTATGGATTGCTGGAGATTGTAAACGGCACAACGCTCGGGATATCAAATCTCCTGCTTCTGACCCTGGTAACATTCGCTCTTTACTATGTGATTCTCAGGTTTACCTCAGTCGGTCGGAACATTTACTACATAGGTAGCAACATCAAGATGTCCTGGATGTCGGGGATCGATATCATCGGAACGCGGAATTTTGCCTTTGTATTGTCAGGTCTTGGAGCAGGAATCGCGGCCATCATGCAATCGTGCAGCCAATACGGCGGCGATCCGACTTTGGGCAAGGTTTACATCCTTCAATCGATTGCCGCGGTTGTGGTGGGCGGCACCGCGCTTACCGGCGGAACAGGTGGAGCGATCAATACCGTTATTGGTGCGCTGATTCTGGCTGTCATGGAAAACGGCATGAACGTGGTTGGAGTCGACGCCTATTTCCAACAGAGCATCCTCGGGTTCGTTATCATCATCAGTGTGGCGCTTACGTTTGACAGGGGCAAGACGGCTACAATCAAATAGGAGCATCCAGGAACAGGTGCGCGCCATTCATGCGCGTTTGCAAGCCGCCGGCTACACATTGAAACCACCGCAGGGGATGCATGGCAGTTGGGGCTTTTACTTCCAAGCGCCGGGAGGCATTCAGGTCGAAGTCTCCTGTCCCCAGGTTTTGGGAATCCCATTGGACGCTGACCCCTAACCTAAATTCCGAATTTGAGGAGTCGTCCTCGTCCTCGAGAATCCCGAGTGGTTTCGCAATCAGACTAACAGAACAAATTAGTTCCATCGGTCTCTTTGCGGAATCCCAATGGACCGAGGACGAGCACGACGACGAGGACGAGGACGATCCCAAATTTCGGAAATTTGTGTTTAATCGTCCTATGAAGGTTTACAGGTAGGGTTTCCCGCAGCAGTGCACCGAACAAGGAGGAAGCGTAGACATGACACAAATCACAGGCCGCGTCGCCATCATCACGGGAGGTGGACGCGGGCTCGGA
>Ga0185299_10007941_pt1 | contig 10673 bp, 5 predicted proteins | sample PaiPotPPA55metaG_FD_128002 | JGI IMG/M metagenome (GOLD analysis project Ga0185299, IMG submission 128002) | Iron sulfur acid spring bacterial and archeal communities from Banff, Canada, to study Microbial Dark Matter (Phase II) - Paint Pots PPA... ...
GATGAAGTGTCCTTCGAGGTAAACGAAGGCGAGATTTTCGGTCTGATAGGCCCTAATGGCGCCGGAAAAACCACCACCATGGAGTGCATCGAAGGTCTGCGCACTCCCGACCGCGGCACCATCTCGGTTCTCGGCCTTGACCCGTTTCGCCAGGTGTACCAGCTGCAGGCCCGCATCGGTGTTCAGCTACAGCAGGCCCAGCTGCAAAAGCGCATCAAGGTGTGGGAGGCCGTAGACCTGTGGGCCTCGCTCTACCACGAGAAAGCGATCGATGCGGAACGCTTACTCGAAAGCCTCGGGCTGATCGACAAGCGCGAGGCCTGGTTTATGAATCTTTCCGGCGGTCAGAAGCAGCGGTTGTTCATCGCACTCGCACTGATCAACGATCCTGAAGTTGTTTTTCTTGACGAACTGACCACCGGCCTGGACCCGCAGTCGCGCCGCGCCATCTGGGAACTGGTGCGCAACATCCGCAAACGCGGCAAGACTGTCTTTCTTACCACGCATTTGATGGAAGAGGCCGAGCGCTTGTGCGACCGCGTAGCGATTATCGAGCATGGTCGGATTGTCGACATTGACAGACCAGACAAGCTGGTCGACCGACACTGTCCGGAGCGAACCATAGTTGTTGCCACCAATGATCCGAACGCCGACGCGCGTTTTCGCAGCATCCCAAGAGTTGAGTCAGTGACGCGTAGCGACTCGCGATTCACCATCAGTGGCCGGGGCGATGACCTGGTGACTAGCGTGATTCATTGCCTGTCGGAGAATCACATCGCGGTCAGCGATTTCCGTACTATTCTCCCCAATCTTGAGGATGTCTTTCTCAAATTAACAGGACATTCGATTCGCGAGTAGGCTTAACCAATGCTAGTTGGACTCTGGAAACTCACCTGGATCGAGATCAAAATTTTCCTGCGCGAGCCGCTAGGCGCCATCGGTACCATCGTTGTACCCGTTGTGATCTTTCTCGTGTTGGGGCGGATATTCGGCCGCGGAGGTGCGCCGGCGGCGACTAATCCCAACAGTTTTGTTCGCGTAGGGCTGCCGGTCCTCGCGTCGCTGCTGATCGCCGTCAGCGCGGTGCTTTCACTGGTGACCATTATTTCCATCTATCGCGAGGGGGGCATCCTCAAGCGACTGCGCGCCACGCCGCTGCGCCCATACACAATTCTCACCGCCCACGTGCTCGTCAAGCTGCTGCTCACGGCAGCCACACTGGTCTTGATGGTTTTGGCTGGAAAACGCTATTACCCTGCGGGCGTTCATGTGCACTTGTTGTCCTTCACGGTTGCGCTGCTGATCAGCACTTGCAGCATTTTGTCCATCGGCTTCCTGATCGCGAGCATTGTTCCTACGGCGCGGTTCGCCCAGCCCATCGGCGCCGTCATTTTTTATCCCATGTTCGCTTTCTCGGGTCTCTTCACACCCCTGTCGTCTTTCCCGCCTGCCCTTCGCGCGGTATCCCGAGTGCTGCCGCTAACCTACGCCGTGAGTCTCCTCGAAGGAATATGGAAGGGCGAAGCCTGGTCGGCCCACTTCGGCGACGTAGCCGCATTGGCCTTGGGGTTTGTGCTGTGCACGGTGATCTCTACGAAAGTTTTTCGCTGGGAGTAACCAGATTTTCGACTTGTTCAAGCAAGGGCAACGGCTCACCGGCGAATTTATGGAATAAACACTGCGGTCATGTGGTCTCCACAGACAGAACACGTCCGAGAGCGGCGCAGAACCCCATGGCCTCGAATGCTGCGCCGCTCATTCCAAAGCCGTCAGGTGATATTGCTTTACTAGCCCTTCGCGCGGTCGCCGATTCCAATTCTACTGATCACAAATGCGAAATAGTTTGAGGATGTGCGTTTTCTGAAATCGCCGATTTTACAGTTTGTTGACAATCCGAAGACAACTCACTGACAAGGCCGGCGCAACACACCCATACCTTTGCCCCGGAGACAGCCGAAAAGCAGCGATCGGGCTATGCCTCCGAAAGTTACGCTGCTTCTCGTTTGGCCTCCCTCAACTTTAACTGCATATCGTTCTGCATCCCCCGCATACGGTAACGATGGCGGCTCGGAATAAATAAAGGAGATTCGCATGTCGAGAAATTCGCGCACTCCACTTAGCTTCCTTTTCACACTTCTGGCAGTTTTGGTGACCAGTTCTTCCGCTTTCGCCGCGGACAATGACAACATCCTGAAAAATTTGCACAAAGTCAGCACCATCGCGTCTACTGTTCCGAGTAATGGGGACGTAAATCCGTATGGTGTGGCGAGAGTGCCCCGTTCGATCGGTAACCTGACCGAAGGCCACGTGCTGGTAAGCAATTTCAACAATTCATCAAATTTACAGGGCACTGGCACAACGATTGTGGACGTGGCGCCCAACGGCGCTGTAAGCCTCTTCGCGCAAGTTTCTGCCGCCGGTCCTTGCCCCGGGGGAGTCGGACTTACAACCGCGCTCGCCGTATTACGCTCTGGTTGGGTGATTGTTGGTAGCTTGCCGACCGTAGACGGCACATCCAACACTTTGCAAGCTGGATGTCTCGTCGTTGTCGATAATACCGGTAAGTCAGTGGAAACGTTTTTTGGCTCTCTGATCGACGGCCCGTGGGATATGACCGCACTCGACGGTGAGGACCAGGCATTTCTCTTCGTGACTAATGTCCTCAATGGGACCGTCTTGCGTATCAATCTGCGAGTTTCCGAAAGCAAGATGCCTTGGATCGAATCCATGACCGTCATCGGCTCGGGCTTCTCTGAACGTACTGACCCCGCAGCGCTAGTCATCGGACCTACGGGCGTTGGGCTTAGCCCGAACTGCGCTGACTCTGACCCTGGTGATTGCATCACCAAATTCGGGGAACCCGGCGAGCCGGTCCTGTATGTGGCCGACACGCTGAATAATCGGATTGCCGTGATTACGGATGCTCTCAGGCGTAATGATTCCGCCGGAACAGGCGAAACCCTTACCGCAGGCGGTGTTCTGAACGGACCGCTGGGACTGACCGTTGCCGAAGGTGGGCACGTTCTAACCGTCAACAGTGGCGACGGACTTATCATTGAAATCACGCAGCAGGGAGCGCAGATCGCGAAAACCCTGTTGGACAATTCCGGCGCACCGCCGGGAGCGGGCACACTGTTCGGGCTGATCTATGAACAGGGCCGCGGAGTCGTTTTTGTAGACGACGCGACCAACACCCTAAACCTGCTGCGTTAGCGTTTTTCCGCTCGGCGGCAATCCGTCCTAATTATTTTTCGCGCACGGTGGAAGGGCGCGGGAAACGAATTGGATTCCCTTAGCAAAGTAGGCCGCAACCCGAATATTTTTTGCGGCCGCTGTGTTACCGAATAGCATGTTCACGTCGGCTAAACATTTCTCCCAGAATCGCGTTGACCTGCGGTCCGACCGCCTGCTACTACTGAGGTCCTTTGTTGCGCTTCTCGGGAGGTTTCGGAGCAATGGACCGCCGCCAGTTCGTGACCAGTTGTGTTGTACCTTCCGGCGGTACTCTGTTCCTTCGCGATACCCGCTCTGAAATTCCATTTGTCGTCCGCCAAAAGCACGCTCTGCGATTGCTCGCTATGATTCGCGTTATCGGATTCGCCGCACTGATGGTGTTCTCCGCCCATTCGGTCATCGCGCAGTCGTCGAATGCGTCTCTTACCGGCCGAATCACCGATTCGAGCAAAGCGGTTACTCCAGATGCCAAAGTGATTGCAATCAATACCGGCACACGCGTGCGCTACGAAACTGTCACAAATGAAACGGGAAGCTATTACGTTACGAATCTGCCACCCGGCACCTACCGCATCGAAGTAGAAAAATTAGGATTCAAGGCGGTGCTTAAGTCCGACGTGATTCTGCACGTGCAGGACGCTCTGGAGGTTAATTTTGAGATGGTGCTGGGTTCCGCGTCAGAAAGCGTGACCGTCCGCGGAGGCGCGCCGCTATTGGATACGGAATCTTCGACCATGGGCACGGTGGTGGAGCAACGCAAGGCGGTTGAATTGCCGTTGAATGGCCGCAACGTATTCAATTTGATTGAACTGGCGGCATCGGTGGTTCCGCAAGGAAGTTCCACCGGCACGCCCGTGGGAGTGAATCCGTTCGGTTGGGGAAATTATCAGGTGGACGGATCCTTCGGAAACGAGAGCGCCGAGTACCTCGACGGCCAGCCACTAAACATTGGGTACATCAACTTGCCGGTGTTGATTCCGACGCAAGACTCCATCCAGGAGTTCAAAGTGCAAACCAGCAATCTTGGCGCCGAGTGGGGGAAGTTTTCCGGTGGCGTAACAAATCTCAGCACCAAAACCGGCACGAGCACGATTCATGGTGAAGCGTACGAATATCTGCGTAATAAAATCTTCAACGCCAACGATTTCTTTCTCAATTCCGCCGGGCAGCGGAGACCGCCATGGGTCCAGAACCAGTTCGGAGCAAACGCCGGTGGGCCGCTGAACATTCCGCACCTTGGCGGGCGCAACAAAACGTTCTGGTTCCTCAGCGCCGAAGGGTTTCGTCTACGAACCGGAGCACCTTTCACAACTACGGTTCCTGATCCGAATGAACGAGCGGGCAATTTTTCGGAAATATGTAAGAGCGGTTTTACCGCGGGCATCTGCAACGATCGCGGCACGGACGCGAACGGCAAGCTGGCGGTGATCAATCAGATTTACGATCCTTGTGGAGGAATTGTGAATGCACAGGGAGCCTGCCCGGGCAGCAGCGCGGCTCCCACTCCGTTCCTGAACAATATAATTCCGGCGAACCGCATCAATGGAACCTCAGAAAGACTACTCAATCTCTGGCCCGCCGCAAGAAATCCAACGGCAACGACAAACAACTTCACCGTTGCAGCTCCAACGGGTGGCGACCATAACCAGGTGGTCTCCCGTGTGGATCACAACATCACCAATAAGCAGAGGCTTTTTTTGCGCTTCAATTACTGGCACGTTCAGGACCTGCCCATCGATCCTCTGGGAACGGGCCTGTGCTCGGACCGCTGTGCCGAGGACTATCACAGCTACGCCATTGCGTCCGGATATACATACGGCTTTACACCAACAACTGTCTTCGGATTTAATGCCAGCGTTTCGCGGTTCACTTATAACCGCAGCCCGAAAAATGCCGGATTCGATCTGACCACGATTGGCTGGCCGGCAAATTACAACAGCGTCGTGCCCTCGGAAATGCGGACTCCGCCTACTCCGTGTGTGGCGAATTTTGCTGACAACATCATGTGCACGCAGGGTCAGAGTTTCATTCAGGATCGCGACACGCAATATTATCTATCGCCCAGCATGTCCATGTTGCGTGGGCATCACCAAATCCACATTGGTTTCCAGTTCGAAGTCGGCCGGGATGATTACGCGCAGTCGAATATCGCCAGCGGTGCTTTTGATTTTTGCGTCGCCGGGCAAGCGTGTTTCACTTCCCTTCCCGGCGTCCCGGGCACCGGATTTTCATTCGCGGATTTTCTGCTCGGATATGCGGATAATTTCAACAACTTTGAAAATCACTTTTTTGCGCAAGCTGTCGTCCCGGCCTTCACCGCGGGCCAGCAGATATACCAAGCGCTCTATTTTGAGGACTCCTGGCACGCAACCAATAAGGTTACTTTGAATCTGGGACTTCGTTATGATATCCAGGGTCCCTGGTCGGAACGATTCAACCGGTTGTCCTATTTCGATCCAAAGGCGACAAACTACCTGACTCAGTTTCTTCCGGCGGGCGCGGCACCAATCAAAGGGGATGTATTCCTGGTGAATCCCACCAACCGGAGTAACGTTCCTCGTGCGAGCGCTGATTTCGCTCCGCGCGTCGGGCTGGCGTATAGCATCACTCCGAACACAGTGATTCGCAGTGGTTACGGGATCTTCTGGATTCCCAACTACGTTGCGTTCAGCTTGAACCCGCTGAACGACATGGTGAACGCCGCGGCAACAACCTATACCGGAACGCTGGATGGGACGCATCCGGTGAACACTATCGCCCTGCCATTTCCCGCCGGAATTGCGGCGCCACCCGGTAGGAGCCTGGGTGTTCAGGGAACGCAACAATTTCTCACGCAGGTGGTGCAATCGATTACAGAAGTTGATCCGAGCAATCATCCGGAAGGCTACGTCCAGCAGTGGAATTTTGATGTACAGCGGGATTTGCCCGCAGGCTTCTTCGTCTCGGGGGCGTATGTGGGATCGAAGGGAACTCACCTGGCCCAGTATTCCCAGCAAATCAATCAGATTTCGGATGCATTACTTGCGCAGGCAGCCTCGCAAGTCGATCCTTCGTTTCCAAATCCGCGGCAAAATGTGACGCTGGTACAGTCGACACCGAATCCGTTTTTCATCAATGGGCAGGCGTTGGCACTCACCGGGCCTACCACTACCGTTGGGCAGCTGCGGCGCCCTTATCCACAATATGCGAGCGTGCAGCTTGCCGGCCAAGGGTCTTACGACAGCATCTATCACTCGTTTCAATTGACGCTGCAGCGTCGCTTCGCGGACGCGGGCTCGCTGTCAGTCGCCTATACGAACGCAAAACTGATTAGCGATACCGATACGCTGACAGCATGGCTGGAGCCGGGCGTCGGAGCGATTCAAGACAATAATAATTTGCGTGGGGAGCGCTCGTTGTCCTCGCAAGATGTTCCTCAGCGCCTGGTCATCAGTTATGTTCTCGATCTCCCTTTCGGGAAGGGCAGGAAGTATCTCTCTGGTGCTGAAGGGATGCTGGATAAAATCGTGGGGGGCTGGGGTGTTGATGGCGTCACGATTTTCCAGCGAGGCTTTCCGCTGGTATTTACCAACGGGCAAGTCAACGGCACGACGCTGTTTGGCGGCGGTTCTCGTCCCAACATTATTCCCGGATGCGATGCCAAGCCGGGAGTTCACAGCTCACCGCTGGTGCAATGGTTTAACACCGCGTGTTTCGCCGCGCCTGGTGATTTCAAATTCGGTAATGAAGCACGCGTCGATCCTCGATTGCGCTCCCAGGGAATCGATAACTTTGATTTTGCGCTATTCAAGAGAACTAGATTCGCGAGCAGCGAACGCCTGGGTGTCGAATTCCGGACAGAATTCTTTAACCTGTTTAACAGAACGCAATTCGCGCCGCCGAACACAGTGTGCTGCAGTGCCAACAATCAGAATTTTGGCGTCGTGACCGCGTCTGCGCCGGGTACAAACCCCAGGCTGGTGCAATTCGGCCTGAAACTGTTCTTTTAGGCCTTCCGGCAGAGTCGTCGAAACTGTAAGCAACATATATACGGTTCACAAAGCAGTTCTGTACCAGCCATGGGTGCAGAAATAAAAGTGTTCGTCGCTATCAAAAAATCTTTTCATAGGCAGGTCGCTTGGTGTATGGTTTCCACACCATCGGAGCTTTGCCGGGGAAGTTCGTCGATGCAACGGGTGTTTCTCTGGGGGTGTCCGGAAACATGCCGTCCAATTGAGAACGCACGCATGAGTTCTTGGCCGCCACGACGCGCGCTTACGTTTCCCATCGAACCTGAACCGAGCCAGACGCAGCAGGTGCGTCCGCCGGGCGAATCTGACCGTCGCTTTCCCAGCGACGAAGAATTGATGTCCCGTTTACAATCAAACGACGCCAGCGCCTTGGAGGTGCTTTTTCATCGCTACGCCCGGCTGGTGTTCCGAATAGCCCGAGGGGTGGTACGGGATAGCGGCGAAGCCGAAGATGTTGTACAGGAAGCGTTTTTCCATCTGTACAAGAAATCCATGCTTTTTGACCGCTCAAAGGGCGGGGCCAAAAACTGGATCGTGCAAATCGCCCTCCATCGCGCGCTAGACAGAAAAGCCCATTTGAGCCGAAGAGGATTTTATCTTGGTACAAATATCAATTCTCTGGACGATACATTGTTGGGACGCACGGACCTGGACCGGGAAATCGGCTCGAAGATCAATCGAGCGCAGATCCAAAGAGCTTTTCAGGAGCTCCCGGATATGCAACGGGTAACACTTGAGTTGTTTTACTTTGAAGGGCTGGATTTACGAGAAATTAGCGAGAAATTTAATCAACCATTAGGAAATACGCGCCATCATTTCTATCGCGGCCTGGAAAGGCTGCGTAAGAGCGCGTTTGTGCAGAACCTTCGGGAAACAAAACGATGCTAAAGATTCATTCCGGGTGCGACGAGCACGATAAATATAAGAAGCTCGGCGCATTGGCCGCTGCAGGTAACCTGTCCCCGCTGGAATCTGCCGAACTACACGCCCACCTCCGCCGTTGTGAACAGTGCCATCAAGTCTTTCGCGAGTATCAGGCGCTCACAACGCAGGGAGTCGCTATCCTTGCCGACGAATATGCGGAAAGACGCGGCCAGGCAAGCTGGGACAAGGACGCCGCGTTCGAGCAAGTGCTGGAGCGCATTGAACGTGCTCAGCGAACTGCCCCGGAAAAGCCACGTCGAACATCCACGACGATGCCGGCTGGCGTTTTACTGCGAAGCCCGGTTCGGTCGATTATCACGCTGGCGGTCGCGGCATGCCTTATCTTGGCGGTGGCTTTCGGCTCTTACCACGCCGGTGTTCGGACGCACCTGCAAAGCGTCAGCAACGTCACTCCCGTGCCTATACCTGTTGACAATCGTTTCCAAAGGATTTCCGAAGAAAAAAGACAAACCGATGAAGCGTTGGCACGGCAAACGAAGAGATTGGCTCAACTGCAGGCTGACGGAGCGCAAAAGGAGCAAGAACTGGGGAAACTGAGATCAGCCCTTCGCGCGCTCGAGGAGCGTTCCACCAAACTCCAGGCAGCGAGCAGTCAGTCCGCCGCCGAATTATCGGCGTTGTCGCACGAACGAGATTCACTCACGACTCAGTTGCAATCCCTCAACCAATCGTACGGGGTCGACAGGACCGAGCTGGCAAACCTGCGCTTGGAGCGCGACAAAACTCTCGTTCACACCGCCTCCCTGGAGGCAAAAATTGCGGAACTCGCCGCCGCTAATAAGGATCAGGACCGTCGCCTCAAAGACACCGATCAGTATCTGAGTTCCGATCGCGATATCCGCGAATTGATGGGCGCGAGAAAACTGTATATCGCGGATGTGTTTGATGTGGATGGGAGCAGTCGCACGCAAAAACCTTTTGGCCGCGTCTTTTACACTCAAGGCAAGTCCCTTATTTTTTATGCCTTCGATCTTGATCGCGAGCCGGGCGTGGTCAATGCCAGCACCTTCCAAGTTTGGGGCCAGCGGGAAGCCCCTCAGGGTCAGCAGGAATCGCCTATGAACCTGGGCATTCTCTATATGGACAACGAGTCGAAGCGCCGCTGGGTGATGCGGTTTGACGACCCCAAGAAGTTAGCCGAGATTGACGCAGTCTTTGTCACCGTCGAACCTCGCGGCGGCAGCCACAAGCCGACGAACAAGCCTTTCTTGTATGCGCTGCTGCGCAACGAAGCCAATCACCCATAGTTTTTTGCATCGTCCATCTGGCACGTCCCTAAGCTTGGTCTAACCAAGGTTCCTGCGCGTAATATTTTTCTAAATTCTTCGCCAATCCTCGATATTTTTTAGTCAAGTAAAAGCACCACTGGTACACATTCGTTACAGCCTTCGTACTAGTCATCAGATTCGCACATTTGTCGAGGTAGTTATACGCGGGGAAGGCGTCCGCTTGAGCTACGGGCGCTGCAGTGGAGTTGTGTCTTCAGGATTAGCAGCGACAGATCGTGAATCGTGAACGAGGAGCGTGGGGGATGAAGAACTTACGTTTAGTTATCGCAGCGGTGTTGCAGTTGGCACTGTGTCTCGCTGTGGCCGGGATTTTTGGCGCGCGGCTATCGGCCCAGACCAGTTACGGAACGATTTCTGGCACGGTTATAGACGCGTCCGGAGCCGCCGTCAGCGACGCGGAAGTGACCATAACGAACATAGCGTCGGGCGAGAAGCGGGTCCAACCGACAGGCCCTGATGGATATTACAATTTTGTGAACCTAATTCCAGGCACTTATCGGGTCGAGGCGGAAAAACCGGGTTTCAAGCGCGCAGTTCACAATGAAGTGATCGTCGACGTTGCTCAGACGGTGCGCATCGACCTGACTCTGCAAGTTGGCGAAGCATCTCAGACCATCGAGGTCACCGGCGAAACTCCGCTGCTGCAGTCAGAGACGTCGTCTCTAGGACAGGTAGTGGAAGGCCGGAAGGTAGAGGAGCTGCCTCTTAATGGCCGCAACGTTTTCAATCTAATCACTCTGGCACCTTCTGTCGTTCCGCAAGGAAGCGCCGGGGGCACCCCTGTGGGTGTCAATCCCTTTGGCTGGGGGAACTATCAGGTCAACGGCTCATTCGGGAACGAGAGCGCGGAATATCTGGATGGGCAACCTTTGAATATCGGCTATATCAATCTGCCGGTCATTATTCCAACCCAAGATTCCATTCAGGAGTTCAAGGTACAAACCAGCAACACCGGCGCGGACTGGGGCAAATTTTCCGGCGGCGTCTTGAACTTCAGCACGAAGTCGGGCACTAATGGTCTGCACGGCGAAGCCTACGAATATCTGCGAAACAAAGTTTTGGACGCCAACGATCCCTTCAACAAGGCCCACGAGCTGGCTAACGGGCAGGCCAATAAACCGGGAAGTTTCACGCAGAATCAATTCGGCGCAAATGCCGGTGGACCGCTTTGGATACCGCATCTTTATGACGGACG
>Ga0185299_10007942_pt1 | contig 10671 bp, 6 predicted proteins | sample PaiPotPPA55metaG_FD_128002 | JGI IMG/M metagenome (GOLD analysis project Ga0185299, IMG submission 128002) | Iron sulfur acid spring bacterial and archeal communities from Banff, Canada, to study Microbial Dark Matter (Phase II) - Paint Pots PPA... ...
CCACCGAGACTCTCCCGCTTTCGGAAGTTCATCCAGGTATGCAGGGTTATGCTTACACCATTTTTGCCGGCGACCAGGTTGAAAAATTCGATCTCGAAGTCCTGGGCATCATGCCCAATTTCCTGGGGCCCAAACAATCCATCATCCTCGTTCAATTAAAAGGCCCCAAGGTCGAGCACACCGGTGTCGTAGCAGGCATGAGCGGCAGTCCCGTTTACCTCGATGGCAAGCTTGCGGGCGCGCTTTCGCTCAAGCTCGGGATATTCACCAAGGAACCCATCGCCGGCGTAACACCGATCGCCGATGTCTTGAATCCTCCGGTACAAACGGCACCGCCACAACCCTCACAACCCATACGGTCCCCGCAAAATTCAGCTCAGCAATTCTCAGCGTATTCGATGCCCAACGACGCGCCCTCGAATTCCTCGAGTAATTTCGCAAGCCAACAAATCACCTTGCCAACAGGCTCCGCCTTGGAACCCATCGAAACGCCTTTGGTCTTCTCTGGCTTTGAAGCTTCCGCATTACGCCAATTTTCTCCACAACTCCAGAGCTACGGTTTTGTTGCTGCGCAAGGTGGCACGGCCGCCCCACGTTCAGACGACTCGCAACTCAAGCCCGGCGACATGGCCGGGATGGTGCTCGTCCAGGGTGACGCCTCCATCAATTCCGCCTGCACCGTCACCGCTGTACAAGCCGACCGCGTTTTCTTGTGTGGCCATCCCTTCTTAAGTCTCGGCGACGTGCAGCTCCCCATGGCCCGCACCCGCGTGCTCACCACCCTCTCCTCTGATATGGCCTCCACCAAAATTGTAAATGTGGGTGGTTCCATCGGCACTATTACGGGCGATCACATCACTGCAGTCACTGGAAAGCTGGGCGCGCCACCCGCTATGATTCCGCTGGAGCTCACGCTTTCCGTCGCTGGCGCAGAAAAACAACTGCATTTCCAGCTCGTCAATCATCCGCGCTTGACGCCCATCCTGGTTGCGCTCACCACCTTCAGCGGCCTGACTCAGAATTCTCTTTACGGCGAAGGCACCACCCTGCATCTCTCCGGCGAAATCCAACTGAAAAATCACGCGCCGGTGCAAATTGAAAACACCTTCGCTCCTGGCGACGCGCTTTCCCCCGACGGTTTGCCAATCGCGCTCAGCATGCAAAGTATTTTCTCGCGGCTGTTCACCAATAATTTTGAAGCCACCGCCATTGAACGGGTTTCGCTGCGCGTCGAAAGTGTACCCGGGCGCCATTCCTTCACCATCGAAAGTGCCTGGCTGGAAAAAGGCGAAGCCGCTCCCGGCGAAACTTTGCGTGTGCGCGTCTTGTTGCGGCCCTATCGCGGGCCTGCTCAAGTACAGGAAACCACCGTTCATGTCCCTGATCAGGCCACCCGCGGCACCATGCTGCGCGTCCTGGTCAGTGACGCTGACATGCTCAACCGCGCATCGCGTGGATTTGCCGCCGCCGGCGCCAGCGCATCCGCGAGCCTCGACCAACTCATCGCCCTGCTGAATCGGGAGCGACGCAATGATCGCCTGTACGTCGGACTTTTCGCTCCATCCCCCACCATGCTGTGGGAAGACAAGGAATTGCCCAACGTGCCGCTGTCTGAAATTAATATCGTCGATGGTCGGCCGGCGCCTGGCACTGTTCAGGTGCTTCGCGAATCGCTTTCCAGCGAATCTTCCATTCCGCTTGGCGGACCGGTTGCCGGAGTTATCTCACTCAACCTTCAAATACGATGATTACTTTTGAAAATCTAAAGCCAAGACATCCGCTTTCGAAATTCCGCTTTAATATTCGGTATTCAAAAATTTTCTTGGCGTGTCTACTGGCCGTTGCGTGCGCCTTCGTAGCCCGCGCCGAGCACACTCGCCGTTGGCGCATCAGCACCTACGAAGAATTTCTAAAGGGCAAAGCCAATGGCGTAGCAGTTCGCAGCGATGGCCGCCTCGAGTTGGCGCCAAAATTCACGTTGATCGCGGACGCCGATGCATCCTATCTCTGGTCCCTGCGCACCGATTCTAAAGGTGTGCTCTACGCCGCCGGAGGCTCGCCCGCAAAAGTTTTTCGCTTTGATACTGCGGGAAAACCGACCACGGTTTTTGAGTCTCCCGATCTTTCGGCGCAGGCCATCGCTTTCGACTCCCAGGGCAATCTTTATGTGGGCACTTCCCCCGACGGCAAGGTTTATCGCATTTCGTCCTCCGGCGAAAAGTCGGTGTTCTTCGATCCCAAGACAAAATACATCTGGGACCTGGCGTTTTCCTCCGACGGCACTCTCTACGTGGCCACCGGCGATAAAGGTCAAATTTTCGCCGTCAATTCCAGCGGCAAAGGCAACCTGTTTTACTCCAGCGATGAAGCGCATATCCGCGTATTGGCGTTTGATCCCAGCGGAAATCTGATCGCCGGCACCGAACCGAACGGCCGCGTGCTGCGCGTTTCGCATGCCAACGCGAAATTCCCCCGCCCAAATAAATCACAAGATAAATCTGCGGATAAATCGCTCTCAGCGCCTGAAGGTTTCGTTCTCTACGAAACCGCTAAACGCGAAGTCACCGCTCTGGCGGTAGCCCCTGACGGCACCATTTACGTCTCCGCCATCGGTGAAAAGCAGCGCAACATTACTCCTGCTCCTTCAGCTGTGTTTGTCACGCCGCAAGGCACCACGACCATTACCAACTCTGCGCAAGTGTCTTCGGCGCAGTCCACCGCGCCCTCCGTGTTTGTGGCCTTTCCTCCGGTAGTTTCTTCCAGTATTTATCGTATTAGCGCCAACGGCGCGCCCGATGAACTCTGGTCTTCGCGTGAAGATGTAGTCTACAGCCTGGGCCTCGGCACAGACAGCCGCCTGCTCGCCGGCACCGGCAACAATGGCGCACTGCTAGGCATCGACTCCAAGGGTGTATTCGCACAACTCGCCAAATCCGGCTCGGCGCAGATCACCGGAATTTCCCGTGGTAAAGACGGCAAAGTTTTTGTCTGCACCGCCAATCCCGGCAAAGTTTTCTCCGTTGGCCCTGAATTTGAAGCCGAAGGCACCTATGAATCGCGCTCCTTCGACGCGCAAAATTTTTCACAATGGGGTCGTCTGGAATGGTGGAGTCCGCGCACGAACACGGAATCACGCAACGCTCCAGGCGCGAAAAAATCTTCTGCCCAAAACAGCGAACCGCGTGTCGAATTTTTCGCGCGTTCCGGCAACACCGAAGATCCCGGCAAGGAGTGGTCCACGTGGTACGGCCCTTACACGCACTCGGGCGCGGAGATGGAAATTCCGCCCGCGCGATTTGCGCAATGGAAAACTGTGATTCACGGCGGCCAGCCGGGAGATGGCATAGATTGGGCGAGCCTCGCGTATTTACCGCGTAACGTCGCGCCGGTAATCGATGGCATCGCCATCCAGGAACCCGGCGTGCGCGCCAACGCCACGAACATAATGTCCGTCGGCCAGCCAACCACCGTCACTCTGAAGTTGCCCCCCGCTCCGAATACTTCCGGCGTCATCATCACGCAGTCGAGCAATCCTCCGCGATTCGAACCTCCGCCGCAGGGCATTCAGCAAAAAGGCTACGCCACCGTGCTGTGGACCGCCCACGACGATAACGAAGATGAATTGCGCTACGCCGTTTATTACCGTGGAGAAAATGAGCAGGACTGGAAATTATTGAAGGACAAACTGGAGCAGAAATTTTATTCCTGGGACACCACATCGTTTCCGGACGGTGCCTATTACCTGAAGATTGTCGCGACCGACGCGCCGTCGAACCACCCGGCCACTGCGCTTACCGCCGAACGAATCAGCGAGCGCTTCGAGGTGGACAACACCTCGCCGGTTATTGAGCATCTGCAAGCCGAATCACGCCCGGTTGATAAAGCAGGCAGCTCCATCACTGTGAAATTCACCGCGCGCGATGCCAGCAGCAGCGTGGAGCGTGCGCAATACAGTCTCGACGGCGGCGACTGGATCCTCGTATCTCCCGAGGGAAATATCAGTGACGCACCCGAAGAACATTACGAATTCACAATTAGTGAGCCATCTGATGGAGAACACACCGTTGCGGTGCGCGCTTACGATCGCTTTGAAAATGTAGGAAGTGCGAAAACTACCGTGACCGTTACAGGTTCAAATCACCGCTGAAATCTAAGATCATTCCCGCGAAGTGTTCGCCACTCTGAGTGTGTACTAATCTACCCAGCGGTCCGCTCGCGCCGCGTCCGTATGTTTTTCAATTTGCGCACCAAAACCAATTCTTCCATCCCCAAAAGGTTCGCCCCGTGCATGGGTTACCCGCGCAGTACAATTAATTTCCTGCGCCGCGGTTCCGGTCACTTCTACAGGCATGTGCAGCGTAACTTCCAGTTCCATTCCAACCCGCAGCGGAGCCGACGATGCGAAAAAGAATCCTCCGCGCGAAACGTTCAGCGCTTCCGTAAAATGTTCGCTGGTATCTGCGGCGACACCCAGCGCGCGAAAGCGCAACGGTGTTCGTAAATTGTGACGGGTTAGCCGGCGGCGTTCCGGGTCTTTCACTTTCGCTTGCTCCACGCGGGGGAAAACGTCTAGCGAGTCTCGACTAGAGGGCAAGTCAGCGTAGCAAAGCTGCTGGGCACGTCAAGAGACAAATTAGCAGTCACGATGCGCGCGGAGCCGAGCTCAAGCACTTTGCCCCAACTGGCCCTTCCAGTATTCTGCTGTGTATTGGACACCCGATAATGGCTCCTACAAATTCAAAACCCCTGTCACACATGGACGATCATCAAAAAGCTACAGCTCTCGAAGATTTCGCGCCTCCTTCGTGGGACGCCATCAGGGAAGCCCACGCGCGCATCGCGCCTAAAATACATCGCACTCCGGTGCTTACCAGCTCTTCGCTTGATAAACTCACCGGCGCCAATATTTTTTTCAAATGCGATAATTTTCAGAAGACCGGTTCCTTCAAAATTCGCGGCGCTACCAACGCCATCTTCTCGCTCAGTGATGCGGAGGTTGCGCATGGCATCGTCACCCAATCGAGCGGTAATCACGGCGCGGCCATCGCCTGTGCCGGTGCCTGGCGTGGCGTAAAAACCTGGGTCGTCATGCCCAGGAACGCGCCAGCGGTAAAATTCCGCGCTGTCGAAAGTTATGGCGCGCAGGTAACTCTGTGCGAGCCTACCGTCACCGCGCGAAATGAAGCCGCTGCTCGCGTTCGCGCCGAGACTGGCGCGTACCTCGTCCATCCCTACGACGATGATCGCATCATCGCCGGACAGGCCACCGCCGCGAAAGAACTGCTCGAAGAGGTCGGCGATCTCGATGCTGTCTTTGCTCCGGTGAGTGGCGGCGGTCTGCTCAGCGGCACATGCCTCGGCGCAAAAGGCCTCCGCGCGGACATCCGGGTTTTTGGTTGCGAGCCGGAGCGCGCCGATGACGCCTATCGCTCCCTTACCAGCGGCACGTTACAGTCTCAGGACTCCAGTGACACCATCGCCGACGGTCTGCGCGCTTCACTCGCTCCTCGCACCTTCGCTATTCTGCGAAAATTAGTGGATGGGATTTTGCTGGCCAGCGAAGAAGAAATTATTTCCACCACCCGCCTGATCTGGGAGCGCATGAAAATCATCATCGAGCCATCGTCGGCGGTGGCCATCGCCCCATTGCTACGGCCCGGCGCCGTCGCCGCGTTGAACTTACCGCCGCGGCATGATGGCCGCGCCCCTAAACTTGGTGTGATTTTTTCCGGCGGTAACGTCGACCTTTCTTCCCTGCCCTTTTAGCTTTTGACGCCGACAAAATTATATTTGCGCCCGCCCATCGTAAATCCAAAAAGCGAGGGGGTGCCCTAGGTTCGCAGTTGGGTTATGAACCTGGGTCTGGGGGTTGCCTCTTCCGACGCACTTCACGTCTTGGGGTTGCCCTTCTCTCGCGCTTCACACCACTCAATCGCAGGCCGCTTCCCGAAACCTACGTTTCCCGCAGTTTCAATTTCCCGGCAGCTTTATTCTCTTCCAGAAAAGCTCGCAAATCTTGTGAGGCATCCAGCAACCGCACCCACTGCTCGTAATAAAGTGTGACCGGAAAGCGCCCCAGTCCATAAACACTCACGCCCCCCTTTTCGCCCACGCGAAATTCCAGCGCTCCAGTCCGTCGCCCGGAGCCTTTCTTTTCCAGCTCGGCAATTTTTGCTTTCAGTTCTTCGTAAGATGGCTCAGCCATTTTTCCTCCACTAAACTCGAATGCCGCCGATTATACCGGACCCGCCCATTAGTTTCCGCAAGCGCACGATACGTCAACGCACCCGCGCAAATCGCCGACTCTTTTATTCACGGACGACTACTTCAACGTGATTTTTTGTACCTGCGGCAAGTCCTGCGAAGACCCGCCCGCCATAAACGAGTAAGCGCCCGGCACCATCTTCCAGCTCTCCGACGCTTCATCAAAAATAGACAAATACGCCGAGTCGATGTTAACCGTCACTTCCTTGCTTTCTCCGGCCTGCAGCTTAATTTTGCTCCAGCCCACAAGTCTTTTCGGCGGCTCCCCAGCTTCCGCGGGAAGTGCCGCATAGACTTCAGCGACTTCTGCTCCCGGCCTGCTACCAGTATTCTTGACCGTAAACGTAACTGTCGTTTTCTCTTTGCCGGGTTTTACCTTTAAGTCCGAATAGGCGTACGAGGTATACGACAAACCAAACCCAAATGGAAACAGCACCGGCTTTTTTTCGGCGTCATACCACTTGTAACCAACTTTCAATCCTTCATCGTAATGCACCTCGAACGTCGGCTTAGCCTCGCCGGTGGCCATCACCGCTTCCTTCCCCAGCATGCTCGGAGACGGAATCACTTCTCGCGGATGGGGCAAATCCGCTTCGCTGCGGGGAAAAGTCATGGGCAATTTACCGCTGGGGTTCACGTCGCCAAAAAGAACGTTGGCCACCGCGTCCGCGCCCTTGCTTCCGGCGTACCACGCTTCCAGCACTCCGCTGACTTTATCGATCCATGGCATGGTTACCGCGCTTCCAGATTCGATCACCACAATCGTCCGCGGATTCGCGGAAGCCACCTGGTCAATCATCGCGTCCTGATTTTCCGGCAACGATAAATTGGGCAGGTCAAAATCCTCGCTGGTCCACTGGTGCACAAACACGATAGCGACATCAGACTGCTTGGCCAGCGCTGCAGTCTCTGCAGGATCGGCCCCCGAAGCGAACTTCACGCTCAAACCCGGAGCTTTGGTAGCGACGGCCTTTAACGGCGAAGTGGGAAACCACACATGCGACTTCCATACAGGCGCCACAGATCCCGGCGGATCTACTTGTGCCGATCCTCCGCCCGAAATCATGCTCTCGTCGGCATGCGTGCCGATAATTGCAATGGAGTGCACCTTGGCGCGATCCAAAGGCAACACTCCTTTATCGTTTTTTAGCAGCACGATACTTTGTTCCGCAACCTGCCGCGCAGTTTCCAGCCCGCGTTCTACATCCACCACGCTTCTCTTCATCGGAAAGTCCACGATCCCGTCGGCAAACTCCGAACGCAAAATGCGCCGCACGTGATCATCCAGTTCCGCAGCAGGAACTTTGCCCTCCTGCACCGCTTTCTTAAGCGGCTCGCCATAATAAATATCTTCAGGCTCCTCATTATCGAGCCCCGCCGCGGAGGCTTTCACCACGCTGTGTGTGGCGCCCCAATCGGAAACCACGAACCCTTTAAACTTCCACGCTTTCTTCAGCACGTCCGTAAGCAAATATTTGTTTTCGCACGCATAGTCACCGTTGATCGCGTTGTAGGAACACATCACCGCGCCAGGATTGCCAATCTCAATGCCAATGTGAAACGCCAGCAAGTCCGTCTCCTGCAACGCGCGCTTCCCAATCACCGCATTTACTTCGTTGCGCCCACTTTCCTGATCGTTAACCGCATAGTGCTTGATGTCCCCGATGACGTGCTGCGCCTGCTCGCACTTGATGCGATTGCCCACCAGCGTGCCCGCCAGAATCGGATCTTCTCCCAGGTATTCGAATGTCCGTCCGTTGCGCGGCTCCCGCGTAATATTCGTGCCGCCGCCTAAAGTCATGTTGTAGCCCTGCGCGCGCAGTTCCCGACCGATCAGCGCGCCATATTCGCACGCCGCTTGTGGATCCCAACTCGCCGCGGAAGCAATAGGAGATGGCAGCGCCGTCGAATATCTTCCATTGTCCGCGCTGCTGCGCACTCCGTAAGCAGCATCACTTATCTGTATCATGGGGATTCCAAGTCGCTCGACGCCCAACACAAAGCCAGCTCCACCATTGTCTAGATATGCTTTGGGAAACACCTTGCCCGGCCATCCGGGCATGCCCTCGCCGTGCACCAGATCAATTTTTTCGTCCAGCGTCAATTCTTTCAACACCATTTCAGCTCGTTCATCCGGTGAAAGCTTGGAATTCATCCACGGACGATCCTGCTGGGCGAACGATGGTGCGCTGGTCAACGAAATAGTAAACGCGGCAGTGAGTCCAAAGCGTACGCAACGCAACTTCTTCATCGGCGATGTCCCTCGTGAAAGGCTGATAAATGCGGGCCTATGATAGCGGTTTTCGCTGGAATAATGCGGCGGATCTTAAGGCGCGCCTTGCAACAAGCTTTTCATGACAAGATTAGCTCATTCTAATACTGCCTCATTTAGAACAGAACCGCTCTTCAGCGGATGGCATACTCGTCCTGTAACCGGGTTTACTTATGACAAAGACGACAACAGAGAAATCGAATGGCGCGCCAGCACACTTACCAGGGACGGGAAGTGTGGCGCAGGTACTCGAACGCGAACGAGGGCCGCTGATTAAGGAATGGTTGGCATTAGTGGAAAAGCAAGAAGATCTGATGGCCGTTCCGTTGAACTACGAAGACCGCACTGGACATCTGCCGCAATTATTATCCGATGTGATCGCCCGTCTGCACCTGGATACCTCGACGAAAGCTCCTCTCTCCATCGCGGCCAGTCATCACGGCGATCTGCGGCGCAAACAAGGCTACTCTGTGGCTATGGTGGTGGAAGAGTCGCGATTATTGCAGGTGTGCCTTTTCACCACTCTGCACAAGCACACCAAGCAACTTGATTATGAGAAACTGCTGCCTGACGTGGTGACCATCGCGGACGAAGTGGATGCACAGTTAAAACAGCAAATGCTGCGCTACATGGCCGCGAACGCGGTTGTTCCTAAGCCCAAGCTGCACTGATTCCGAAGGTGGTTATAATCCTCTCGGGCCCCGGTTTTTCTTATTCCCTTTTACCCCCTTCCAAGTAAGTAAGTACCAGCGCGTCTACGGATAGACGCGGACGGAAGGCGGTATGAACCAACCGAAAAAGGAATCCGTACTGTTGATTGAATGCCACCCGGCGGATGCGCGTCTGATAACAAATGCGCTGAAGAACGATGTACAGGTTGGCCTCCAGGTCGAGAACATTAAGAAACTATCGGACGGCGTGGAACGCATCCACAAAGGTAGGGTTCGAGGCCTCATCGTAGATATCGAAATGCCAAACGGGAAAGGTGTAGCGGCGTTCGAAAAGCTGCTGGCCGCCGCGCCACACGTTCCTATTCTGATTCTTAGCGGCCTGGAGAACGAAAATGTCGCGAAGCAAGCGGTTGAGCGCGGGGCGCAAGACTACGTCTTGAAAAGCAACTTCGATCACTTCCGGTTGCGCAGAGCCGTGCACTTGATGATCGAGCGTCACGCCACAGAGGAAAAAGCGTTTTTCCAACAGCGTTGCGCAGAAGTAACGTTGGCGTGCTCCGGAGATGCGGTGATCATCAGCGATAGCGCGCAGCGGGTGACCCATTTAAATGGTCCGGCGGAACTCCTCACCGGCTGGTCTGCGGCAGAAGCACGCGGCCATTCACTAAACGAAATACTGGGCGAGGCCGCTTGCGATAAGCAGGCAACCTCAGCCCTCGCGCCTAGCATAGTTTCTGGCCCACGCGAAGACACCCCCTGCGCAGACACGGCCATATTGGTGAGACGCGACGGCGTGCGGCTGAACATAAAAAACTGCTCGGGATATATCCGCGATCGGAATGGAAACGTCGCCGGAACGGTCGCCGTCCTCCACGACTTGGGGGCCGTGCGAAAGCAGACCTTGGAACTTTCCCATGCGGCGCAGCACGATTTTTTGACTGGCCTGCCCAATCGCTCGCTCGTAAATGACCGTATCACCCAGGCAATTTCCTTCGCCGAGCGATATAACAAACAGTTGGCGGTGATGTTTGTGGACCTCGATCTGTTCAAAAGAATCAATGACTCCCTCGGCCATGCCATGGGCGACAAATTGTTGCAACAGGTAGCAATCCGAATCGTGGCCTGCGTGCGCCGCTCAGACACTGTAGGCCGGAATGGCGGAGACGAATTCGTGGTGGTGCTTTCGCAAGTGGGGCACGAGGAAGATGCTGTGTTCATTGCCAGGAAGATTTTGACCTCGCTGGCCGCGCCATACCTAATCGATCAAAAACAACTGCAGATCAATGCCAGTATCGGGGTCAGCACCTACCCAGGTGACGGGACGGACTCGGAAGCACTCATTCATCGCGCGGACACCGCCATGTACGAAGCCAAGAAACTGGGGCGCAATAACTGCCAATTCTTCCGGCCGGAGATGCAAGCGCGTGTCTTGGAATGGCAGAGCCTGGAGGGTAGCCTGCGCTG
>Ga0185299_10007945_pt1 | contig 10671 bp, 6 predicted proteins | sample PaiPotPPA55metaG_FD_128002 | JGI IMG/M metagenome (GOLD analysis project Ga0185299, IMG submission 128002) | Iron sulfur acid spring bacterial and archeal communities from Banff, Canada, to study Microbial Dark Matter (Phase II) - Paint Pots PPA... ...
GAGGCGGCTGGCCGAGGGCTGGAAACGCTTGGAAATCACGCAGCAAGTCTCACGGCGGGAACGGTTGGAGTCTTGCATGGCGCTCGCACTTTCGTGTTGCAAGATATCGCCGGTCAAATCTCTACGACACACTCGGTCTCTGCTGGGCTTGACTATCCAGGCGTCGGGCCGGAGCACGCCCATTTGAAAGCGACCGGCCGAGTAGCGTATCTCGCCGTTTCCGATCGCGAAGCAGAAGAAGCGTTTGCGCTGCTCGCGCGCTGCGAAGGCATCGTGCCGGCGCTGGAATCAGCGCATGCCATCGCCTACGCCTGCAAATTGGCCGAACAGCTGCCCTCGCACGAGCGGATACTCGTCAATCTCTCAGGACGCGGCGATAAGGATGCAGTGAGACTCGCGGCTGATGTCGCAACCACCGGTGTCCACTCGTGACCGTTGATCTGAGTGCCGCACGTAGCGTGGGTCGCGTGTTCCAGCGTTGTCGCAACGAAAAAAGAGCGGCGTTTATCCCATTTATCGTGGCGGGAAACCCAGACAGCGACGCGTCTGTCGAAATTATTGCGGCAGCTCGGGATGGAGGCGCCGACATCCTTGAGATCGGAATCCCGTACTCGGACCCCCTCGCTGATGGACCTTCGATCCAGCGCGCCGCCCAACACGCTCTTTTGCGAGGAATGACATTTGAGGGAGCACTGGAGGTTGCGCGCCTCGCTAAGGGCCGGCTGCCCGACACGCCGCTCATCGGGTTCACGTATTACAACCCAGTGGTTACTCGAGGCGTCGAGAAAACAGCGATAGATTTTGCCGCCGCAGGTTTGGCCGGGATCATCGTTCCAGATCTCCCGCTTGAAGAAGCAGCACCGCTGCTTGAAGCATTTCGCGCACACGGTCTTGCCGTTACGCTCCTCGTAGCGCCAACAACGCCTGATATCCGTGCACGGGCGATTGCAGAGTTGTGCACCGATTTCGTCTATATCGTAAGCCGCACGGGCGTCACGGGAGCTGACCGTCAGATTGGTGAAATAGTTCGGAGTCAGGTGGAGTGCTTGCGGACGCTGACGGAAAAACCGCTCGCGGTCGGTTTCGGCGTCGCGTCTGCCTCCCACGCTGCCCTCATAGCGTCGTTTGCCGACGGCGTGATCGTGGGATCCGCGCTCATCGATCGCATCGCAGCCGCCCCGAGCACCGCCCAGGCGGTAGAGGATGTGCGCCAGTTTTGTTCCGAGATATCTTCGAGCTGTCGCAGGGAACCTGTCCACCGCTAACGCGCCGGTCATTCGAATGAAAGCATTGTTTTGCGACCTCGGATATTCCGAGAGCAGACGCCAACTCGCGCCGCTCGTGCCGGCGTGGGAGCTTGCCACGTGCGACAGAGGCGAGGTTATTCGTTACGTGCGAAGCGCAGACGCGCTCGTACCGTATGGCGCCGCAATCGGCAGCGATGTCATTGCGGCGGGATCGTTTGGCCTCATCCAGCAATTCGGCGTTGGCTTGGAAACCGTCGATATTGAAGCGGCGACCGCAGCGGGCGTGTGGGTTGCTCGGGTACCGAGCGCGCAGAGCGGAAACGCCGAATCAGTCGGCGAGCATGCAGTCTTCCTTATGTTGTCGCTAGCTCGCAAATCTGCGCAATTTGCAGATTCAATCCAGCGCCGCGTTGTCGGCGAACCCGCAGGCGTCGCACTTGCCGGCAAAACAGCGTGCATCATCGGTCTGGGCGGAGTCGGTTCGGAGCTCGGTCTAAGGTTGCAGGCTCTCCGGATGCGCCTGCTGGGCGTGCGGGTAAGGATAATTCTCGGGAATCCACGGGGCGTTGCACTGAAGCTGTATAGCGCTGATCGGTTACACGAAGCCATCGCTCAGGCAGATTACGTCATTCTGTGCACGACGATGGATGCAAAAAATCGAAATCTTATCGATCGCGCAGCACTCGGCGCGATGAAGAGAGGGGCTTTTCTCATCAACGTCGCTCGCGGCGGTCTTGTCGACGAAGCGGCGCTTGAGGAGGCTCTCGCATCCGGCCAGCTGGCCGGCGCAGGTCTCGACGTCATTTCAGAAGAGCCGATTGATCCGGCTCACCCCTTGTTTAAATACAATGTCATAATAACGCCACACGTTGCCGGGGTGACCGACATATCGTATACGGGTATCGCCAAGGTGGTTGCAGAGAATTTTATTCGCTACGCGCGGGGTGGCGAGCCAATGTACCTCGTTAATTCCCCGAAATCGCCGCGCCGGCGGACGAAGACGTTTGCGCGCTGACCCCACAGAGGGTCCGCAAACGGCGAGCGTATTCGGTCGTGCCCGGATCGCCGGGATCCGAAAGGTTGCAGCGCACTGGGTGCAGTGAAGCAACAGCGACCGGGGGAGCGATATCGCCAGGCGCAATCGGGAGGTGGTTGAGCAGCACGATGTCGCACGCATTGGCATAACGAATCGCCACGTCTTTCCATCGTCTGCCGGGGTCGGTGATCACCATGACGGAAGCGCGTGGCTTGAACCACTCGAGCGCTGTGGTCCCCTCGATGATGATCATCTTCGCCCCGCGCCTCTCGAGCTCAGCGATGGCCTGCTCGACAGCCTCCGGCGCTGCTGCGCGTAAGGCGATGATCCAAGCAACAGCAACCGCGCCCGCGTCATGTAACCGGCACGTGTCGGTAGTCGGCTTGCGAATCGCTCCTTCGCTCAATATCAAACGGCTTGGTACACGGGCACTGACGGTTTCGCAAACTCCGCATGAATCACCGCGGCCGCATATGCCCGCGGCATCAGCAACGGAAAGTGCGGACCCGCCATGGTCATGCGTCGTATCGCGCTCCCCGTCGGCCACCGTGAGCTTTATAGCGCCGGCACTGCGTCCGGCAAGAGCCCGCACGGCGATCTCAGCGGCGAGTGTCTTCCCGACTCCCGAGTGGGGCCCGCCAACGACCACTATGTCCATGCTGACGTATTCTACGCCCTCCGGGCAAACCGAGTGGGGATAGGCATAAGGTCCTAGCCCTTTCAGCTTTGAGGCTGGATCGAACTGACTCGCACGAGAGCGAGATAGTCTTGACCCGTTTTATCTTTGCACATTTTTTCTTTGCACATTGAGGAAGGATTGATTTTAACGATTTCTTAACACCCGCTTAATTATTTTTTGGGACGACTCAGCCGCATTTGAGTCGACCCGTACCTCATTTCAAGGTAACTAAGGAGACTTGGATGAGCAACCGTATTGACTGCAGGCTGATGGGGAAGATAGTTCCCATAATCGCCGCCGCTCTTCTTGTTCTTATCGCGGTCGTTTCTGGCTCGCCCGCGTTTGCCAGCTCTACGGGAGTCGTCAGTGGCGCTGTCACTGATGCTTCGACGGGGATGCCCATTGCTGGTGTCGCCGTTTCTGCGGTATCCATGTCCGGAACTTACAAGGCGACTACAAACGCCCGCGGTTTCTACTCCATGGAGGGCGTTTATGCCGATACGTATGTGCTCACCTTCTCTGCAGAAGGCTATGAAGTTCGCACCGAAACAGGCGTTACGGTTTTCGCCGATCAGGTGGTAACGGTTAACATCAAGCTTTCGCAAGCGGCCAAACTGCTGAGTCGTGTTTTGGTGCACGCTGCATCGAGCGCATTCCAGCCGTCGCAAACGACCACCACGACCTCTGTGAGCGCAACTCAGGTCGAGAACCTTCAGGGTACGGTATTCAACGCAAGTGAAACGAACCTTATATCCTCCTTGCCCGGCGCTATGCTTGACGCCAGCGGCTACCCGGTCATCCACGGTGGTCGCGAGTACGAAGAAGGATTCGAGTTCGAAGGTATTCCGTACGTGGACGCCTACTCGAACCAATTCACTAACTCGTTAGCTCTTCCGACTGCCGGTGTCCAGCTCTTGCAACTCACGCCTGGCGCAGGTGACGCGAGTCAGGCTGGCGGCGGCACCGGTGCCTTCAATGTCGTGGCTAAGCGTGGTACTTATCCAGGTTACGCTGACCTCGGAGCGGCCGTGGGTGGTCCCGGTTTCGATCATCGGCTCAACGCCGACGTTAGCTTGGCAACCGCGGATGGGTCAGTGTCGGATTACGTGTCGTTCGCTGGCTCTAACTTCACGCCCAAGTACGGGACCGGAAGCACGCCGGTCGTGCAGCTTGACAGCTTTTTTTCCCGCGCCTACGAAACGGATAGCGAATTTCTCAACAACTTCAACTACCGCTTCGGCCACAACTCGCAGTCCCTACAGTTCTTTATCGATGTGGGTTACCACACATTTTACCAGGGTGCGGGTGGCCTGGCCGGACTGTGCTTTGTAAGCTGCGACCAGGTCTTTGATTCGACGTGGGGCAGCATTTTCGGGCTCTCGAATACACAAGTACAAAACTTGGCAGGGCTTTATCCCGGCCAATCGTCGCCGACCGAGACGCTCCAGCAAGCGGATCAACGCTATCCGCAAACCTATTACCAGCCGAATTCGGCTATGAAACTAGAGTACACTGACAACATCAATTCGACCACGTACATCTCAGCCAAACTCTACCAACAGATCTCAGTGGTGACGTTCGACTTTCCAAGCACGACAGGAAGCTTTGCAGGGGATGCCTATAATCTTCAGGGCGGCAGAACGACGGGCGGCACACTCTCACTGCAGAAGCAGTTAAACGACAATAATTTCCTTACGTTCGGCGCTGATTACGGTTTCATACATCCAATCGACCAGTATCGTTCCGTCTCTTTCGGTCTCTTCGGCGCCTTGATCAGCCCTTCGGATATCGTATCCACTGTGTACGGCTTTGTTCCCCCAAGCGACCCGAGCTGTCCGCTCGGTCCGGGTGGCTGCGGCTATGCTTATACGAATGCTCCGCTGAACGCGCACCTGACTTACCCGCAATTCGATCAGGTCTCAACGATCAATCGCCAAGACTACTCGCTTTATGCCAACGACAAGGCTTCTTTCGGCACAAGACTCAAAGCGGACATCGGTCTGCGCCTCGACAAGGCGAACTACCTGTTGCCGACGCCGGGTGTGGACTCAACCTACTGCACAACGCAGTACCTGCCGGCGACATGGACACCTAATCCAGCATTCAAAGCCTCAGCGCCGCTCGGCAACGGCAATTGCCCGTTCAATGCAACCTTCAACGTCACGAAAGATCAAACAAGCCCGCAAGTGCTACAGCCGCGCATCGGGCTGTCCTACGAGATTACGCCTAATTCGGCAGCTCGTCTCACGTACGAGCGCGCCGTCGCCTTTGTACCCATTGCATCCGTCGGCTTCGGTGAGGTCGATCCGGGCTATTATATCAACGGGCCTTACGGTGCGCTACCGGCCGTGAATTTGTTTGGCCCCCCTCTCCCTGCACCCCAAGTAACCAACTGCGGGCTTGCACCGGCGTACACCGTTCCATGCAGGACCTTCGGGCAGCAGCTCTATTGGGCGTCTCAAAACTTCGACGGCGTGCCCTTCCAACCGGTCAACCCGGTAATCCTCGACAACTACCAAATCTTTTTACAGACTCAGTTCACGCGGGGCATTCTTAACGGTGTCGCAATGAGCATCGCCCCGTGGCACCGCTTCCAGCACAATACGACCGCGAATGAAGCCTCGCCGATCCTAGGGGCTAACGGCCTTCCATTGGTCGTGAACGGGGTAATCCAGTTCCTCCCGCCAGTCCTTACCAATTCGGGTAAAGAGTACGCCACAGGCGTCGACCTGAACATCACGCGCGAGAGTGCCTTTGGGCTCAGCGGTCAATTCACGGCCTCGTACATCAATGAGTTCTCGAGCGTCATTCCGACCAGCGCGTCGGAGGACTTCTACCCGAACATCCAACCCGCATCGCTGCTCGCGGGGAACGTCTATCGCGTCGGCTTCGTTTCTCCGTTTCAAGCGACACTAGGGCTCACATATAAAACACGCACCGGTTGGCGTATAAACCCGCGTGTCTCCTACAACATCGGATATCCGACCGGTCTTGGGTTGGAGTCGGCTGCCCTCCTCAACGGCGTGGCATACAACCTGCCCAATACCAACGCGCTCATCGGCAGCGCGCCCAACGGGCCAGCCTGCTTCATCGACCCGGTGAATCCGGGCTCGCTCTTTAATCCGAACCTCGCGTCCTGTCGTGGTAACGCGGAAAAGGCGTTTCCGGGCGCGGAACTCACTCCGCCAAGCTCAATTACTAGCATCACGATCGCGTACGCCCCACAGCGCTCACTATTCTCGTATGGCTTCAATCTGGACAATGTGTTCAACACGACCTACAATGGGCCGCTGTTCAATGCTCGCTACCAACCAATCGCGACCGGCATCACCGGACCGCTGACCGGGTTCTCCACAAATCCAACCAACTATACGAACTATCCCTCGGCGTGGCCGCAGTACCAGAACTTCGTTAGGGGCAAGCAAACGTACGTAAATTTCCCATTGAATCCGGGAATTACGTACTACTTCTATATCCAAGCGAGGTCGCTCTAACGTGCGCATCGTCAAAGCATGCTATCAAACGTTTCCTCTCGTAGTCGCTGGCGCGATGCTGGTAGCCTGTGCGGCGAATGGCATCGCGCAAGTCCCAAGCACAAATCAGGCGAGCCTCGCAGCCAATAAACTGCAATTCGTCGTTGGTACCGCCAGAATAGGCCAAGATGGCACGGTCGGCGTGAATTTTGTAACGACGTTGCGACAGCCCAATGGTCTGACCGGCGTGCTCGCCAGTAGTCCGACGATCACGGGCCCGGTTGGCTTCGTAGTACCGGGCGGCGCGGCAGGAGCTTATTCTTTTGCAGGTGCGAACGTCGACGCAGGTACTCGCCACATCAGCAGCTCGCCGCAGGTTCCGCTGAGCAACGTCGGCCTCATTAACTCTACGCTGGGCACCTTTACCGGAGTCTACGCGTACGGTTTAGGGCCATTTAACTCAGATCAAAGCACTGTTAGCGGTGGGTACTACCCCGGCATGCCGAACTCGACCGCAGGAAATGGGTTCTCATCGTCCACTTACAACGGCACGTCGATGGTTGCCGTCGCGCTTGGTAGCGGGGATGGGATACAGCCGTTACCTTATTTTTCCGTGGATCCGATGGAGTATATCACTGGGCCACCCGCCGTGCCGTTCTTCAATAACGGAACGTACCCGACGAATTTCGCGGGATACCCACCTGGTTTTACGGTCGTCGAGATCCCGCCAGTTGCTGGATCATATTCATTGAGCGTACTCGTAGCAGCGCAGAATGTCTCTCCGGTAACCTACTCGCAGACAGCGACGCTCACCACCACCACGCCGCTGGCGGCCATGCCAGCGCCCACGTTTGCGGGTGACGCAGCCGGGGGCGGCACCGGGACGGTGAGCGTACCCGCTGGTGTCACGGAAACCATGGTCTACGTCGTCGATGCAGTCCCCGGCCCGCTGTTCTACGCTATTGGGCCTATCGCCGGTTCCGGAGTTAAGGCATTCGCATTACCAGACCATCTCGGCAAGTGCACCGGTGCCGGATGTCAGAATGGCGCCAGCGCTGGCAAATCGTTAAATACTGGAGACACATACTTCATCTCGGCGATTGGGTATGACTATCCAGCCTTCGAAGCCGGGCCTCCGGGAAACACACAACAAACTCCACCGATCGTAGGAGCACCTGGGCAGGCGGACATCACCATGTCTCCTGTGGTCAAAGCAACGTACTAGTTCTCGACACAATGGCGGCGAGGGGGCATGTTTGGCAGTGCCCCCTTTTTTCTTCTTGCGCGTAGTCGACTGCTGATTGAGGAAGTTATACTTTCGGGGCTGCGGCGAGGACCTCGGGGTCAGCGCTGCTCGCGAATTTCTCGAAGTTCTCGGCGAACTTTTTGGCCAGCTCTTGCGCTTTAGCGTCGTACGCCGTGGGATCGGCCCACGTTGAGCGCGCATTGAGGACTTCCTTCGGCACGCCCGGCACTTCGGTAGGTACCCCAACCTGGAAGACCGGATCGGGCACAAAAGTTGCGTTATCGAGTTTGCCTGAAAGGGCCGCATTGACCATTGCGCGTGTGTATGGCAGCTTCATGCGCTTGCCGATACCGACTGGACCGCCGCTCCAACCTGTGTTCACAAGCCACACCCGTGCGTCGTGCTTGGCGATCCGCTCGCCGAGCATCTTCGCGTACACCGTCGGATGATGCACCATAAACGGCGCACCGAAGTTGTGCGAAAACGTTGTTTGCGGTTCGGTCACGCCCTTTTCCGTGCCGGCCACCTTGGCCGTGTAGCCGGAGAGGAAGTGATACATCGCCTGCGCCGGTGTCATGCGAGCGATGGGCGGCAGCACACCGAAAGCATCGGCTGTGAGCATGACAATGTTGCGCGGATGCCCGGCTACGCCTCCAGGGTGGACGTTGGGTACCGATGAGAGAGGATATGCGGCGCGCGTGTTCTCCGTCAACGAGGCATCATCTAGGTCGAGTTCGCGCGTCTGCGGATTGATGACGACGTTCTCGAGCACCGTGCCGAACGTTCGCGTGGTCGGAAAGATTTGCGGCTCCAGTTCGGCCGACAGATGAATCGCTTTCGCGTAGCAGCCGCCTTCGAAGTTGAACACGCCGCGATCGCTCCAGCCATGCTCGTCGTCGCCGATAAGCGCGCGATTCGGATCGGCCGAAAGTGTCGTCTTCCCGGTCCCGGACAGGCCGAAGAAGATGGCCACGTCGCCAGCCGCGCCAACGTTAGCCGAGCAATGCATCGGCATCACGCCACGCAGCGGCAGCAGATAGTTCATGATTGTGAAGACAGACTTCTTGATCTCGCCGGCGTACGTGGTACCGCCGATCAATACAAGCCGGCGCGCAAAGTCAATGATAATGAAGGTCTCCGAGCGAGTGCCGTCGCGCTCGGGGGAGGCCAAGAAGTTACACGCGTTAACCACTGCAAACTCAGGTGTGAAACCACGCAGCGAGTGACCTTCGGCCGGTATGAAGAGGTTACGCGCGAAGAGGTTGTGCCAGGCGAGCTCGGTGACAACTCGGATTGGAGTTCGGTACTCGGGATCGGCGCCGGCAAACGCGTCGAGCACATAGACCTCTTTATTACGAAGATATTGGTCCACACGCCCGACCAATTCTTTAAACTTCGTCTGGTCAAAGGGCTTATTGGATTTGCCCCAGTCGATACGCGACTGGCTGCTAGGCTCTTGAACGAAGAACTTGTCGTTAGGAGAACGACCTGTATGTTTGCCCGTGCGGACGACGAGCGGACCGTGGACCGCGGCCAAGCCTTCCGAACGCCGAATCGCCTCTTCAAAGAGAGGCGCAGTCGTGAGATTGTGGTTGGCCTTATGGACGGGACCAAACCCGAACCGGTCAAGACCCGCGGTTTCGGTTTCACCGGCGAGCAGCGCCATGGAACTCGAATTCTCCTTAGGGTATGGGGTAGGTAGCGGCTTACGAAGCTATTTTGCCCTTCCCTGCGCCGCTTGCACGCCCGTGGGACTTTGGACGCTGCGAGAAAACGCAAATTGGGACAAAATTCTCCGCCATCACGGTCCTGGCAACCGGTTGATCGACGTAAAGTTGAGCAGTGCACGGGGTGGACCTAAAGTCGACTGCCGCGTTGCGGAGCGAGGTCATCCACAGGCACAAAAAATCACTCACACGTTGCTCACAAACTTTTGCACTGCTTCTTCCACAAGGTCGCGCGGGAACGAACCGGAATAAACAATTCATGGGGTCAAGCTTCGTTCATCTCCATACCCATAGCGAATATTCGCTCTTGGACGGTGCTTGCAGAACGAAAGAAATAGCGTCGAGCGCCGCCGAACTTGGCATGCCCGCAGTTGCGCTGACCGACCACGGCGTGCTCTACGGCGCGCTGGAATTTTACTTTGACGTCAAAGCCAAAGGCGTCAAGCCTATCATCGGCTGTGAGATGTACGTTGCCCCACGCGGCCATCGCGATCGCAGCGCCCGAGATGAGTACCATCTCACCGTTCTCGCCGCCAACAAGGCAGGCTATCGCAACCTGCTCAAACTTGTTTCGATCGGCTTCCTGGAGGGCTACTACTACAAGCCCCGCGTCGACCTCGATTTGCTCGCTCAGCACCACGAAGGCCTCATCGTCCTGTCGGGATGCCTTGGCGGAGCAGTCGCGCAGGCGCTCACTCGCGGTGAGCTCGAGACGGCACGCTCGTTGGCCCGAGACTACAAAGCCATCTTCGGCGATCGCTACTTCATTGAGATTCACAATCACCATCACCCGATGGAGGATCGTATCCGGCCGTCGCTCTTTAGCTTGGCGAAAGAAGTCGGAGCGCGGCCGGTCGCGACCAATGACTTCCATTACCTGCGCCGCGACGATGCAGCCGCCCACGACGTGCTCTTGTGCATCGGCACAGGCAAGATGGTTGCCGATACAGAGCGGCTGAAATTCGAGAACGATCAGTTCTACTTCAAGTCTGCCGAGGAGATGCGCGAGCTCTTCGTCGACGCTCCCGAAGCCTGCGACACGACGTTGGCTATCGCGGACATGATCGATCTCGACTTGGAGACGACCTCGTTTGCCATCCCGGCGTTTCCCGTCCCCGACGGCCACACGAGCGACAACGACTATCTCCGTTCGCTGTGCAGCGAGGGTCTGCGCGCACGCTATGGTGAGCCCACTGCGGAACAGCATCAGCGACTCGATTACGAGCTTGAAATTATCAGCCGGATGGGCTACGCTTCGTACTT
>Ga0185299_10007947_pt1 | contig 10669 bp, 6 predicted proteins | sample PaiPotPPA55metaG_FD_128002 | JGI IMG/M metagenome (GOLD analysis project Ga0185299, IMG submission 128002) | Iron sulfur acid spring bacterial and archeal communities from Banff, Canada, to study Microbial Dark Matter (Phase II) - Paint Pots PPA... ...
TGAGAACCATGGCTACGACGAAAACTCCTACGCCAATCGAGGTGTTCCCGATGAATTGAGCAACCAGTTGATCGATTCCACCTCCGTAGAATAGCCCTTTGACGACAGACGATGTGTCGGCGCCGGTCGGCGTCGAAGCACCGAACTGGCCAGTGGCAAACAGCCCCAGGCTGTAGGTTCCCCACATTCCGGCCGCGCCATGAACCGGCCAAGCCCCACAAGGATCGTCAATGCGCAGCCATTCCAACAGGTCAGTGCCCCAGACCACTACTACGCCCGCCACCGCACCGATCATGATGGCTCCAAAAGGTGAAACCCAATAACAAGGGCACGTGATCGCAACCAATCCGGCTAGCAGCCCATTGAGGCACATGCCGCAATCCCATTTCTTGGTGCGCGGATACATGTAAAACAGTGCTAACAGACCGCCGGCACACGCTGCCAGGGTGGTGTTGGTTGCCACCCGCGCCACACCGAGATAGTCCATCGCGGAAAGCGTGCTGCCGGGATTAAATCCATACCAGCCGAACCAAAGAATGATGGCCCCGACCGATGCAATGAGCAGATTGTGAGCAGGCATCGGCCCACCGCCATCGCGTTTGAATGTGCGACCAAGGCGTGGTCCTAGAACGATTGCTCCTGCCAGCGCAATCATGCCGCCAATCGTGTGCACCACGGTGGACCCGGCAAAATCATGGAACGCTGTTTTCCAGAACGGAATCGCGTTGAGCCAGCCGTCCGGTCCCCAGGCCCAATGTCCGAAAAGCGGATAGATGATTCCACTCACTCCCAGGCTATACCAAAGATCACCCCAGAATCCTGTCCGGCCTACCATTGCACCGGAGGTGATGGTTGAGCACGTATCCGCAAAGGCGAACTGGAACAGAAAGATCGCGATAGTCGCGACGCCAGTTGATTCGTACGTGTCCGGCAGGTTTTGCAAAAAGAACCAGAGACGCCCGTTGCCGTCTCCCCAGCCGATGAATCCGTTCCCGTGTCCGAACATGCAGGCGAATCCCCAGGCGTAGAACAGAATTCCGCACAGACAGGTATCAACCACACCTTCCAGCATGACGTTGATTGATTCCCTCGTGCGCGCGAAACCGGCCTCAAGAAACATGAACCCTGCCTGCATGAAAAACACCAGGAACGCCGTCACCAGTACCCACATGGTGTTGATGGGATTGACATAAGGCGGGTTAGGCGCCGGCGTGGCTGCTGGAACCGGTGACGCCTCCGGCGTCGGCGAAGGACTGGCCAACGGCAAAGCGGTTGTCTGGACCGCAGACGGCGAAGCCGTCTGTGCATGCACTTTGGATGCGGAACTAAAATAAAACGACACTACAGATATCACTAGAAGACAAAGACCCAACCCTAGCGTCTTGCCTCCCAGGATTGCCGCGAAGAGCTTTCGCTCCCGCGGATCTTTCAGTTTTTCAAAGAATCGGTTGATCATATTTTCGTGCCCTGGCTTCACGATTTGTTGTTTTAGCTTTCCGGAATTTCGAGCTGCCCAATTCATGCCGGGTAGGTCGAACGGGCAGCAACGAGGGATCGAAAAGGTACGGATGCGCCGTTAAGCAATCACTATGCCGAAGTGCTCGTGTTTCCCGGAAACTGCTAAGATTATGTATTAACAGTGTATAGTACTAAGTACTATTAGAGGTTAGCCCGGCGCGGGTGTGCTATTGATGACCATTGCCCTGTGCAAATCGAAACCAATCATCTCTCAAAGTGGCGATTCTTGAACAGCGACACCTTAGCTCAGTTCTGACGCCGCCGTCGAACTCATAAGAGAAAGTTGTATTGCTCCTGGCAGCGAAGCTGCGACTCACGAAAGTCCGGCGGCTGCCTGGCTCCGTAGGAGCTAAATTTTTATAGTTGCCGTAACGTACGCGCGCGATCAACCGCGAACGGACGCGAATGTCCCAGGCGCCTGGAGGGGAGCCGCTTTGTAGTATGACAGTTCTATGTGTTTGCAGCAGGCGGCTCCCGGAAATTACCCAGCGTGTCCTCATCAATGTAGGCTATCGAACGGATCGGTTGGCACGAAGATGGGCGAACGTCAGGAACGATGGCGAATCTTGGGCTGCTTCCGGGAGCCGCCTGCTGCAAACCGATAGACCTGCTACCCTGTAAAGCGGCTCCCCTCCAGGCGCTGGGCATTCACTAACAATGGCCTTAAATTCGCGTGCATTCGCGGTTTGGTTTTTCCCGTTTCGTCGATCGTCTCTATCGAGCTCCGTTAGGAGCGGCATCTAAGGCTATGCACTGCTTTTTCAGTCCTAAACCAGCTCACACATACGAACTCTCGCCGCGAATACCGAGAGCGATCCGTCTTTCCTTTCGCTCTTTGGCAATCCGTGCGGCATACCCGCTTTCGCGAAAGGCTCGCAACGGGTCCGTCGCCAGTCCGCGACTTTTCCGCCATTCCATCAATGCAGGCCGCACATCAGTGAAGAACGCCTCGCGCAGACATTCCTCGGCATCGATCTCGGAATTGCTTTCCTGGTGCTTAGCGAGGTCTGAATGCTGCACCAGAGCAGCTTTGGCATACAATTCCTGGGCAGTGCACACCGTTTGAATCGTCGCTTCAATCTTCGGTTTGTCGTTGTGCGATTGATCGATCATATAAGCGATCTCCGGGCTGCGGCCCGTCTCCCAACGGTAAAATAAGATCTCATTGAAGATGCGGAAGATCTGATAAGGATCGATCGATCCTAGAGTCAGATCGTCATCCGCGTAACGGCGATCGTTAAAATGGAATCCACCGAGCATCTCTTCATCCAATAGCCAGGCTACAATCTGCTCGATATTTTGGGCCTGATAATGGTGACCGGTATCCACTAAGACTTTGGCTTTAGGTCCAACCGCTTTGGACACAACATACGACATCCCCCAATCCGCGAGATCCGTGTGATAGAACGTCGGTTCGAATGGCTTGTATTCGACCAACATGACTTGGTCGGCGTCCATTTCGGCAGCAACCTCTTTGAGCGACTCCGTGATCGCTTTTTTTCGCCACCGGATATTCGCCTGTCCCGGATAGTTCGATCCATCCGCAAACCACAGCGACAAATAACGGCTGGAGATTTGTTTCGCGATCTTAACGCTATCCACGATATGGGTTAAGGCCGCTTTTCGAGCGTTCGGGTCCCGGTTGCAAAGGGAGCCATATTTATAGATCTGGTCCTGGAAGATATTCGGGTTAACCGCGCCCAACTTCAGTCCGATCTTTTCCGCTGCCCGCTTTACGCTGAGCGGATCTTGCGGGTCCTTAAAATCCCAGAGCACATGGACCGCCATGCTCGGGCAACAACCCGTGAGTTGATGCACTTGGGCCGCATCAGAAAGTTTATCGTTAATATCGATCGCGGCGCCGTCCTGAAGAAATTTACCGAAACGGGTTCCGGTGTCAGCAAACCCCCAGCTCGGAGTTTCAATCTCAAATTCGTTTAGAGCAGCGAAGACTTGATCTATTTGTTCGGAATTCATTTTGCTTCTGGGGTTAACAGATTGGCCTCACATCACAGGTGGCTGGTTCCAGGCTCTCGACGCTGTCCCTTCGCCTCCTACCAAAATAACTGTCAATTTCCTGGGCCCATGCGCTCCTAAAACCAGGACCCGTTCGATATCGCCCGTCCGGCTCGGTCCGGTGATGAAAGTCATAAAGGTCGGAAAGTTTGGCGCGTATTTCCGCTCCAGAAGCTCGAAGGCGGCCGGCAAATCCGGCAACAACTGTGAGGACGTCGCGATGACCACATGATGAACGGGTAATACCGACAACGCTCGCCCACCACCGCTCTTCGCGGTCAACAACACGCTTCCAGTTTGGGCAATCAATGCGTCACAGCCCGTAATCCCGGCAGACACCTTCTCCAGATCCGTTTTCGCCGTTGATCGGCTCACCTCTAACTTCGGTATCGAAAGATTGGTCAACAGAGTTCGGATTTCGCTATTGGCCGGCAAAGCGATCGACTCCCAGCCTTCACGATCCGCTAACAGTTTCAGTTGCGCACTGGCAGCGGCTTCATCCGCGCACCGCAAAAATTCCGTTTTCAAACTCTCGCTCCGTTCAGCAAATAGAGCGACTTGGCCGGCGAAATCATCGGGCACCTTCGGCAAAAGACGACGGACCCCGGTGGATCCATCGACGGGCTTAGCTTCGCTTTCTGCGGTATCCGCCTCCGCTACGCTACGGCGCGACAGGTCCGCCTCTGCTACGCTATGGCCCGGCAGGTGACTATCGCTGCCGCCTCGCAAAGCCTCCCGTATCCGAGCCAAAATAGAATCACGAGCGTTCACGAAGTTCGTTCTTTCCAAAGATCACGAAACGACTTTCTTGCGAACGAAGGTAATTCGCGACTTTTGGTCCAAGGCCAGACAGGATCTCCCGGAGTCGCGTTAAACAAACGCTGCAACGGAGCCAGAAACTTCACGATTCGGATCGCGAACCCAAACAGGCGTGGGCGATTAACCACAAAAGCGAACGCCCTGAAACCAAGCTGCTGAAACGGCGATCCTTTCTCCGCGACGGCGTTTCGGCGATTTTGTAAAAGGTGATGATGCAGATCGATCTTAACCGGGCAAGTCTCGGTGCAGGCGCCGCAAAGCGATGAAGCTTGGGACAGATGTTGCCACGATTGCAGTCCGCGCAAATGCGGAGTGATAACAGAGCCAATTGGCCCTTGATAAGTTGTGCCATAGGCATGTCCGCCGACATTTCGGAAAATCGGGCACACATTCAGACAAGCCCCGCAGCGGATACAGCGCAGCGTGTCTCGCTGCTCAGCATCGGCCAGCAATCGGGTCCTACTATTGTCCAACAGCACTACGTGCATTTCTTCGGGACCATCGATCTCTTCGGCACTGCGCGGTCCTCCTACCAGTGAATTATAGCAAGTGAGCTGCTGCCCGGTCCCGGCCGTGGCTAACATCGGCAAGAACAACGCCAAATCCGCCAACCGCGGCACGATCTTTTCAATGCCGAGCAAAACCACATGCGTGTTCGGGAGCGAACTAGTGAGCCGCGCGTTTCCTTCGTTCTCGGTGATCGAAATCATTCCGGTCTCGGCCACTGCAAAGTTCGCACCCGTAATCCCAATGTCCGCAGTAATATATTCCTGGCGAAGCGCTTTCCGGGCAGTCATCGTGAGCGCTTCCGGGTCTGAGGTTGGCTGTGCCGCTAGCTTTTGCTGAAACAGGTCGCTGATTTGACCCCGGGTCAGGTGCATCGCCGGAAAGACAATGTGATAGGGCGGTTCGTGACGCAGCTGCACGATAAATTCCCCCAAGTCAGATTCGACGACTTTGAACCCGGCCTTCTCTAACGCCTCGTTCAAGTGAATTTCTTCGGACACCATCGTCTTTGATTTTACGATGACCCTAGCTTGCTTGGCTCGGGCTAGATCCAAGATGTAAGCCCTCGCCTCCGACGCATCGTTAGCCCAAAAGACCTTAGCACCGCGGGCAACAAGTTTTTCCTCAAATTCCACCAGATACCGGTCCAAATGACGAATTGCCTCATCTTTAATCGTCGCCGCTCGCGAGCGAGCTGACTCCCAGTCTTGGAACCGGTCGGCATTGCTGCTACGCGTCTTTTGGTATCCAGAGAGCGACTGCTGCACCATCTGGCGATGTCCCAGATCCGCCACCATGCGGGTCGCATCGGTATTAAACTGTGAGGAAGCAGAGGGCATGCGCGAAGAGGTGATTGGTGAGAAGTGATTAGTGATTGGTGGGGAACATCGTGCTCGTGCTCGAAACGGGAGTAACGGAGTGTTGGAGCATTGGAGTATTGTATTGGCTTGTCGCCCTCATTGCTCGGAGCCGTGTGGCGCTTTCTCGCATTTATCTAAAATTTGCCAGCACCTCGGCCAAATGCAGCGCCTTCATTTTTGAGCCTGAACGTTTCAACAACCCTTCCAACTGCATCAGGCAACTGGAATCATTAGAAATGAGATATTCGGCTCCGGTCTTCGTCGCCAAGCCGCATTTTGTCTCTCCCATCGCGGTGGAAATCATGGGGAATTTAACGGCGAAAAGGCCGCCAAAGCCACAGCAGGTCGTGGTGTCTTCCATCTCAATCAGGGTCAGGTCTTTGACCTGCTTTAACAAGGTTCGCGGCTGGCTGCGCACCCCGAGCTCACGTAACCCATGACAACCATCGTGAAAAGTCGCCGAACCCTGGAATCGGCTACCTAGATCGGTTACTCCGAGCTTATCGACCAGAAATTCGGAAAATTCGTAGGTTCGTAGTGCAAGTTGATTGACCGTTTCTTCCTGTTTGCTGCCGGCGAACAATTCCCGATAAAAGACTCTGATCATGGTCGCACATGAGCCCGACGGGACCACCACCACTTCCTTCTCGGACAATTGCTCGACAACTTTGCTCGCAACCTCCTTGGCTTCCGGCCAGTAGCCCGCATTGAAGGCCGGTTGCCCGCAACAAACCACTCCCGCATCAAAGTCGACTTCGTGACCCAAGCGCTCGAACACCCGGACAACGCTGAGACCGACTTGAGGGTAAAACAGGTCGATATAGCAAGGTATGAACAGAGAGATTTTCACCGCAGGAACGCTTCCGGCAGGCCGCCATCCACCGCGATGATCTGCCCGGTCGTCTTCGCCAACCGGCCAGACAGCAAAAGAAAATAGGCTTCCGCTTGGTCCTTCGGCAGGATCGGCTCCCTTAATAAACTGCGTTCGGCGTAGAATCGCGAAAGCTTGCTTACCAAAGATTCAGTCGGCTCATGTTCAGAGAACGGTACCTGATACTTCGATAACGACGACATGAGGCGCTCCCGCGGGAACATGGTGCTTCCTTGGACAACGGTAGCCGGCGCCACCGCGTTTACGCGGCCGAGCGGCGCCAACTCAATCGCCAATTCCCTTACGAGATGGTTCAAAGCTGACTTACTGACATCGTAAGCAAAGCTGCCTTTCTTCGCTACCACGGCATTGGCACTGGACGTTAATACAACCGATCCGGGCAGCTGCTGCTCCCGTAGAACTTTACCAAATTCGTCCGCCACCATGTACGACCCGGTCACATTCACGTCGAGCGTGAACCGGAACTTTTCGTCGGGGATACGACCTGCACTGTCGGGCGGTACAAAAACTCCGGCGGTGACAACCAAATCATCAATTCCGCCGTACGCCAGTACCGATTGTTTAAGCAGGTTGCGGGCCTTTTCCCGATTGGTGATATCCGCCGCTAACCCGACAGCAGGGCCACATCGCGATATGCCGGAGCCGGCCACACCGATGCCCTCCCCTAGCTTTTTGGTGATTTCGTTGGCGGTCCCAACGGCAGCCTCCGCTGAAAGGTCTGCTGAAACTACCTGGGCGCCTTCACCAGAAACTCGATGAGCTAACTCTTTTCCAATCCCGCTGCCTGCTCCTACCACCAATATCACGCGTCGCGCCAACTCTTTCTCTGGAGGCATCCGGCGCAGTTTGGCTTCCTCCAGTTGCCAGTACTCGATATCGAAAGCTTCCTGCACGGGCAGCGCGATATACGAACTGATCGCTTCAGCGCCTCGCATCACTTCGATCGCGCAGTTGTAGAACTCCGCTGTGACTCGAGACTCACTTTTGTCTTTGCCCCAGGCGATCATGCCCAATCCTGGAATCAGCACGACGGTCGGGTTAGAATCACGGATCGGTGGCGAATCCTGGCGCCGGCACTCCGCGTAATATCTCTCGTAATGAGCCCGGTAGGTTCCCAAGCCCAACTCCAACAACGATCTTAGCCGTTCGACATCTTTCGACGCGGGGTCCCAATCGATGTAAAGAGGTTGGATCTTTGTGCGGAGGAAATGGTCAGGACAAGAAGTCCCTAAGGCAGCTAACCGACTGGCGTCATGACTGTTTACGAAACGGAGAACGTTCTCATCAAATTGTAACGTCGCCACCAATCGTTTAGTCCGGCCGATTTGCCCACGCAACCAAGGGAGCAGCGTAAAGAGTACCTCTTCCCGATCCGCATCGGAAATCCCGGAATACTGCTGGCCGCCAAAGGTTCTATCACCTTGGTCTTGGGATGCGATGTATTCTGCCGCCCGTTCGATCAGGCTCAAGGAAAGCTCGTAACATTCTTTGTCGTCATCAGCCCAGTTGATCAAGCCATGCTGCCCGAGAATCGCTCCTTTTGCTTTAGGATACTGCTTGCACATTGCTTGCAGCTTCAGACCCAGATCAAACCCGGGCCGTTGCCACGGCAACCAAAATACGTCGTCGCCATAAATCTCTTTAGTCAGTTTTTCGCCATCCTGGGCAGCGGCAACCGAGATCACCGCATTAGGGTGAGTGTGATCGACATGCCGGTAAGGGACAAATCCGTGCAAGGGAGTATCGATCGAGGCGGCTCGCGGATTTAGGTTATAAGTGCAGTGCGGATAGGCGGCAACCATCGAGTCTTCCACTTCCGTCTTTAGCCCCCGATTTGGGGACGCTTCGTAAAGCGAACGCAACCGTTCCAAGCCCCGCATATAAAGGCTGGAGAAATTCTCCTTTTTTGAGGTCCGCAAATCGCCGCCGGAACCCTTGACCCAGAGCACCTCAACCTTTTCACCGGTCAACGGATCGGTCTGCTGCAACTTGGACGAAGTATTGCCACCGCCGGTATTCGTGACCCGCTGATCTGAACCTAAGAGATTTGACCTGTAAATCAGGCGTTCAACCGGATCTAAAGCGGTGGCTTTGGCGTCATCCCACAAGTAATCAACAAAACGTGTCTTCATTTAGTCAAACTTTCGTATCTTTGCAGCGCTTCGGCCCAAGGCGCGGCGTCTTCGGGCTCGAACTCCTCGATGGTATAAGAGTTACGAATCACTTCTCGCAAATCTTGCAAGGACCCAAGCTCACCGGAAGCCACCGCTTGGATCAAAATATTGCCTAACGCCGTGGCTTCCACCGGCCCCGCTGCGACCAGCACACCCGCAGCGCTGGCAGTCAGACGGTTCAGGAGACGGTTTTGGCTGCCTCCTCCCACCACGTGTAACACTTTGATTTCAATCCCCAACATTTCCTGCAACTGAGCAAGCTGAGAAGCGTAGCTCAAAGCTAAACTCTCCAGAATGCACCGGGCCAACGCTCCCGGCGTCTCTGGAATCGGTTGGCCGGTCCGCCGGCAAAAATCTTGCACCTTTTCAATCATGTTGCCGGGTTTCAGGAATTCCGGTTCGTTAGGATGAATCAACGAAACCAAGGCGGGCGCACGCTCCGCTTCGCGGACCAGCGCCGGGTAATCGATATCAGCGCCGTTTTGGACCAGCTCCCGCCGGGTCTCCTGCAGAATCCAAAGCCCGAGAATATTTCTGAGAAAACGGACGCTCCGCTCGAAGCCGAGCTCGTTGGTATAGTTATTCAAAAGGCACGCTTCGCCCAGAAACGGCTTCTTGAGTTCGACCCCGAGCAAGGACCAAGTGCCAGAGCTGAGGTAAGCCCAGTTATCTCCTTTGGCCGGCACGGCTGCAACCGCCGCGCCGGTATCATGCGAACAGGTCGCAAAAATTGGAAACGATTTGAGGTTAAGGCGTCCTGCCAATTCCGAACTCAACGCTCCAATCTTAGTTCCTGAATCAACCACGGGCGCAAAAACTCTTTCGGGCAGTCCCAACAAATTGATGAGGCGCCTGGACCATCGGTTTTCGACCGGACTAAAAAGCTGCGTCGTACTGGCGTAGCTTCTTTCCACACACGGTTCCTGGCACAAAAGAAAGTGCACGTAATCCGCGATCCCCAGGAAATGTTTAGCGATTTCGACTAACGGACGCCGGTTCAGCGCATCATCATAAACCTGATACAACGTGTTGATCTGCATGAACTGAACGCCGGTCTCGTTGAAGATCAACTGCTTGCCCGCCAGTTTCACGAAGTTAGGGAAAGTGGTATCGGTCCGCGCGTCGCGATAGTGAAACGGCAGACCGAGCAGAGGATCTTTCTCGGAGAAATAAGCGTAGTCGACCCCCCAGGCATCAACACTGAGCCCGGCTATTTCCTTGGTCTTTTTTCCGACGGCGCTCAAACCGTTCTGGATTTCGTCGTAGAACTTCAGTAGGTCCCAGCGAAGAGATCCATTCACCACGGTCGGTCCGGTAGGGAATCGATGGCATTCTTCCAATCGAACTTTGCCATCCGCCAGCGATCCAAGCACAACTCGGCCGCTTTCGGCCCCGAGGTCGCAAGCGACATAGTTTTTCGCACTGCTCATACGGGCAATCGGTTGGTGACGTTCACGGTTTCAGAGGGGAATGACTCGGCACGCGTACACTCATCAGCTGGAGCAGCCTTGGTTGCAAGGGTTTCCCATCGTGGTTCCGGCGCTGAACTCCAGTGGGCTAAGAGCTCTGAACAGGACGACTTGCACACATTATGTAAGAACGTTATTTCATAGGGTTTATTGCTAGATCGCTCTGCTAGATTTGTTCATATGGGCTCAAGAAACAATCCAGGCAATTCGACGTCCAGTTTCGGCGCCAGCTCAAGGGGCTCGCTTAGCATCTGTTTCTGCCCCGAAGGGGCAATAGGACTAAGCCTGGGGTTTCTATGAAGCCGAACTTGTCAAGGCCGCGCTGCAAAAAAGTATTTTCTTAAAGTTTTGCCCGTTTGGACCGCGATCAGGCGACAAGACACCTACGACTGGCTCTTTGGTGTTTGATCGACA
>Ga0185299_10007948_pt1 | contig 10669 bp, 7 predicted proteins | sample PaiPotPPA55metaG_FD_128002 | JGI IMG/M metagenome (GOLD analysis project Ga0185299, IMG submission 128002) | Iron sulfur acid spring bacterial and archeal communities from Banff, Canada, to study Microbial Dark Matter (Phase II) - Paint Pots PPA... ...
CACCTCCCAACCCTTGCTCGCGGGATAGAAGTCCGATCCCGGTTTCGACGTCGCCTGGTACGTTACGACACGTCATCAGCGGTTCACTCACGTTCGTCTCCTTGAGACCCACCTGACGGAGTACCCCTCCGCCTTTTCCCACAACGCTCACCACCAGGGCTCTTTACCCTCGCAGCTTGGGGCGGTTTGAAGCCTGCCCCTGCAGGCCGACCTCGGGGGGCCATCCCCCATCTCCGATAAAGCTTTCACAGCACACGACGTCCCAGTACTTGTTATTGCGAACGCGCGGGCGAGTCAGTACGCCCCCTTTTGAAACCGCCCGATAGATCGTTGCCCGATGGAGGCTGCAAGACGGTGCCCGCCGGAAGGAATATGGTATCGCCAGGATAGATTCGGTTAACATCTCGCAGCTGCGGGTTCGCCGCCTGGAGACTCTGTACGGTCGAACCGAAATGATGAAGCGCGATTTCCTCGATCGTGTCGCCCTCTTGAACTTCATATGCGACTGCTTCACGAGATTTCGACTGCGCGCCGCGATCGGAGTTTACTACGCTAACGGACGGCTTCGAGCCTGGCGACGACGCCACGTGGTCCGCGAGGCGTTTCGCCGCGCCATTATTGGCTAACTGCTGGGTTGGGTGGACGATCGGATCATTTGCAAGAGAGCGGCCAGCTGCGGAGTCCGAAATTGAACCTTCGGACGCTTTGAATGTCGGTACCGCGTTTTGGCTAGTGTCGTTAAGGGAAGGTTTGGGATATGGCGTCAAATTCGTGTTTAAAACCTCCGAAATAACCAGTCGTATGTTTGGGATCGTCACCCCAAGAGAATAAAGACCCAGCGCTGCAATGAGACTGAAAGCGAAATCGCTGCATGCGACGTGATCGGATGAAGGGCCCGTTGCCCGATCGGCTCACGAAGCTCTTCATCAGTTCCCGACAAATTCTCATATTCCCTGATTGCTTCGCGGGCGACCTTCACGGTCACAAGCCGCAAGTCGGACCCATAGGCCCGTATCAACGCGTTGTTGCAAAGCAGATTGAGTTGGCGGGGATCCCGTGGCTGTGCTGAATGAGTAGTTGGAGCGCACGTTTGCCGAAGATTTTCTTCGTGCTACCACCGCTCTCTTGCAGTTTGTGACGGTGCCTGCCGCGTTGGCTTTCAACTCCGCCTCCGCCGCCGCAAAGAATTGCCCGATCAACATCTTCGCTGCGCTGTCGATGACACGTTGCCCGACCTGGACTAGCGGACCGCCGACCTGCATGTCCCCAGCATAATTGACGATTTCTGTGATTGGGGTTGTCGTTCTTGAGCAAGGTCGAGCGTGGCCAAACCCGTGCATGAAGCATGCCTCTGCTGGAAGTACGATGTCAAAACCAGCACGCTTATCGATCTCGATTGTGAAACCAACGCGATACTGAAAAGCGCGCTGGTCCCCCGCGAGCGGTTCATCGAGAAGAACAATACGGTGGGGCATTTCGATCCCGTGACGGGCTGCTCAAAGCCTTCCCAGCCAACGATTATTATCCAGCCTATGGCATGAACCAGGATGACCTGGGAAAGCTCGACCAACGCTGCGAAGCGCCCATCTATAGAGAGGGCGATCTGCGGCGGTGGTGTTTCTCGACCCGCAAAGCGGATCGGGTGAGGAAGGAACGGTCGAAAGTGCATTCTCAATTGCGGCGCGTTTTGCGGTCCAGACCGCAAATTATAGTGACAGCGAATCCAGGGCATAAATCCCGTCCGATTGTGGTCATTCGGAGCTTCGAGTTGTCCAGGATAAGCTGAATTACGATTTAAGGGTCGGAAAACACCAATGGACCGTCCAGAGTCGATACGGACACGAATCGACCTTACCCCTCCGGGCCGTCACCTGCACAATCTTACCCCAGTCTCAGAAGAACGGGGATACGGCTGTCGCTTTCCCAAAGATACGTATTGAAAATACATCTTCTACAAAGAGCGACGTATCCAGCGCCAACACTACGATACCTTTCATGTTCACGTTACAGGCCGAGGGAGCAGTCCTGCATACACCCGCATCCCGGAATTACCGGGAGTCGCTTCAGAGGTGCTCCCGCAACTTTCGTGAAAGGAAGGTTCGAGCTCCAGCACGCCGAAGAGATTATATCCACGAACGGGATTATCTGCGACTCGACCGACGCGAATTAGCTTTCTGTCGTCTCGATTTAGGGTTGCGGCAATATACCGGACGAAGCGGCGCGGCAATTGACTCTATTTTAACGGGTGCGGTGCCGCGGTCAGCCATATCGAGTCTTTCTGCTGCCCGCTTCGATACGTCGATTTGCCGACCTTTTGTGTAGGGACCGCAATCATTGATGCGAACGCCAACCGAACGCCCATTCTCCAAGTTGGTGACCACGGCGCGCGATTGAAGCGGCAGTTGCGTACAGGCAGCGGTCAACTTGTCGGGGTCGAGACGTTCGCCAGTCGCAGTCCTTTGACCCGCTGCGGCCTGCCCATACCAGGACGCCTTGCCGATAATCACTGCCTTATTTGGAGTAACATTCGCCCGGCTATGCCCGAAATCGTCCGGCGCGCGCTGAGGATAACCATATGAGCTACCCACCGATAAAAGAACAGCCGCTATTGAAAGAAGTGCTGACTTCACTGATTGTTCTACCGGAAATGCCGGTGACACTCGGCCCGCAAACCTTTTGATGAGCATCTCACACCACCACCTCCACCAAACTGATTGTTCGCCACGATAACGACAGATTCAAAACTCAGGCCGCGCTGAGTGTCTCAGATCCGGCGACATCGAAAATAATTCCCGGATACACAGGGTCGCGAAAATTCGCTTCGCAGCAAAAGAGTGCGATAGGGCGGTTTAATAAATCGTTCCTATCGATTCCGCTCGGTCCATTGGCGAAGTATCTGCGGCGCCGTAGCCCCAACCATAGCATCGATTCTGGAATGCACGGTTTTCACCTTACCCGACTCGAAATCATTAGTAAGCTGCATCTCACTGTCCAGAAAACTCAAGTCGTCACCGATCCGATTCTCAACTTTAAGCCTCTCCAGCCCCGACTGGGTACCCCAATCAATCTCCTGCAGGGCGAGAGGGCACGCCCGAGCCAAGACCACACCCCCCCAAAGGCTGACCCACATCAGCAATTAAGACAGAAGAAGGTAAGCAGTTGTCCGCGTTCAGGCTGACTTCAGCACGCTAGATTTTTATAACTGTTGGTAACTCTTATCGGAAGATAGATTCAGTTGATCGATTCTTTAAGGCTGACCCGTCCCGGTCTTCTCCTCGTGGGTGGACTTCGCGGTTGGCCTGCGTTCCGCTTGCGAACATCGTGACTGATTGATGGGACGCCCGCGCGATAGCGCCGAGCGGACCGCTCCGCCGACGAAGTTCGCGCCTCCGAAAAGTGCGAGTGTTCATTGAACCCCTCGTCGGCAAGTTTCAAATAGAGCAGATTCTGTGCCGGTGATTCAGAAGGCGCGGGCTGCGTTAGCAACCGATTTCGAGCGGTAAAGGCGGGAAATCGCTGCTTTTGGGTTAGTCCAGCGCCCGCGCCCCGCGGTTTTCCTCGGGCTCGTAAAGACCAAGCAATTTTTTCAATTTGACTTGCGAGAGTAAGTTCGCTGAGCAGTGGGATTGGAAAAACTTGGGAATTCCGGCTTTATGCGCTGAAGCGAAATTCTTTCGCTCTCAAAGAAAATATTACGAATCATATATTGGCACACATCTCGCAGCATTACTTCCTCAAGCGACGGAGGTGAGGAAAGATGTGGAACAAACAGAGTTGGCAAAAAGGCCATTTTTCATTAGCTCAGTTTGGTCAATGGTTCTGGAGGGCAGTTTTTGCTGGGTCGCTATTAATAGCTGTGCCGGCTGCGGCCTTGAACGAACACGATCGTTTAGGTTCGATCAACAAAATCGCTGTTAATGCCTATTGTGCGGAGGCTCAAAGTAAATCTTCGTCGTTGGCAAATGGAAGCATCTCGTACAAGCATGTGCTTGATCTCGCCAGCGAGCGGGCATTTTCGGAGCATCCGAACATTTATCGCTCCTCATTTGATTGGAAAACGAGACTTTCTGTTTTGTTAGATCAATATGGAGACGACCCCGCGAGCCAGCTTTACGCCGACCACCCCGACCCTGGTCGTGATTTTGATCTTTTTGGTCGATCCTGAACTATTTGTGCAAACACGCAGCACAAATGTCGATTATCATTACCAGGGCAAAGTTTCATAGTATTAGCCAGATCCATTCCCAGAGAGTGAATGGAGAGGCAAAACGAGAAAGCGGCGAATCGGCGGAGAGCTAAGATGCCCGGTCCTCGGATCCGCTCGGACGCAACGGACGCCAACAAGCTCGGAAACGACCGTGATGGTCCTGACTGTACCGGTCGGCGCGTCGTGCGAAAACAGCAACTTGCACTCAGGCATACGAGCGGCGCGATTTTCACCCTATGGAAAGTCACAGGACTCATCAGCTAATTTCGTACGAAATCCAGGCCAGGCCCGGTGCTTATGTCGCAGACAGCGCTCGTGGCGCTATTCTGTAGTTTTTTAGAGGACCGACCAATGTGTTGCGTTTCTAAAATCCCCGTCCCATAAGGCGTGTTGAGCAAAATGGCGCGATCGTTTCTCGCGGCGATTGTCATTGCACTCTTGAGCATATTTCTCATTGCTAATCCGGAAGCGGTCGGGTTCACCGTCGCCGATATTGACTCGTCACAACATTACAAGCTGGAGAAGATCGATCTTTCGGGAGAACACGCTTTTTCACGAGACGCGGTGGTTTCCGTGATGACGACGAAAGAGCGACCCTGGTATCAGGTCTGGAAGCCGCTTCCTGACTTCGATACGCAAGCGTTCACGGACGATCTGGCTCATATCGAACGCTTTTACGAAGCCCGTGGATACTACAACGCGCACGTAACCTACGATCTCACTCTCAGCAGGGACAAAGTCACGCCTCATATAAGCGTTAGCGAGGACCAGTCGATCAGAGTCGCTACGATTGACATAACGGTCGCGAACAGCGCTCCCCCGCCGCAAGAACTGGATCGATCGTTCAAGCTTCCGTTCAATAAGGATGACGTCTTCGATCAGGATGCTTATCAGACAGGTGCACAGGACCTGCTTAATCTCTATACGACTCATTCGTTCGCTCACGCCAAGGTGCGGCGCCATGCGGTGGTCGAGGTCGTACCACTTCAGGCGCGCATACGATATGACGTCGAGCCGGGTGGCCGGTGCGTCTTCGGCAACACCAAAATCATCGGCATCAAAAAAGTCGACTCGAAGCTCATCGAAGAGCAGTTGATCTATAAGTCCGGAGAGCCATTTGACTCGCGCAAGCTGGCGGCGTCGCGCTCGGCTATCGTTGGACTCAACCTGTTCAGTGCGGTCGATATCGAACAGGAAGAAAATCCGACCGATCGGGCCGTCGTTCCGATTACGATTTCGGTCCATGAAGGACCCAAACATTCACTCAGCGCCGGAGCAGGTTACAACACTGAGACGCAACTGAATGCGACTATCGGATGGACCGACTATAATGTTTTAGGCGGCGGGCGTCAGCTGTCGGTCACTGGAAACTATTCGAATGTAAACAGCACGTTCGACGTTAAACTCCTGCAGCCTCGCTTTTTCTCACCCAAGTCCAGCCTGACGCTCGAGGCTTCCCAGCAGCAGCAAACCTACCAGACCTATACGGGTAATATTTCAGGCTTGGACCCGCATGTCGATTACAAGCTTTCATCGTCGCTCACGGCGTTCGCTGGATGGCGCGTCGAGTATATGAAGTTCAACTCGGTTAACGCTTCGACTATCAAGGCTATTGGTGGCTTCCGGCGCAGCGGCATCCTGTCCGGTCCATCGGCCGGAGTGACTTTCAATAACACGGAAGATCCGTTTAATCCGCAGAGCGGAGAGATTCTCTCCCTTCTGGGTAATCTCTCGGACCACAGCTTTGGTGCCGATTATCGCTATTGGCGTGTACTCGCCGAAGCAAGGAAATATCAATTAGTCGGATGGCAGACGGTGCTGGCGACGCGTCTTAAGGTCGGCCTCTCTGATACCCAGAGCACCATCGGCGATGTGCCTCTGTCAGAACGCTTTTATTCGGGTGGCGAGGGTAGTGTCCGTGGCTATGGCCTCAGGCGGATTGGCCCGTTAAGTGCCAGCAATGATCCACTGGGCGGCTTGAGCCTGATCGAAGGATCGGTCGAATTGCGCCGTCGCTTAATCTGGAAGCTCAACGGCGCGTTGTTCTTCGATTGTGGTCAGGTCGCGACGCAACCGTATGATCTGCGCGTCGATGCTCTTCAGTGTGGGTATGGTCCGGCGGCCGGAATGAATTCTCCGGTGGGTCCGATCAACTTCTACGTCGGATTTCCAACTGAGAAGCCACGCGGCGACAGCAGTTGGCAGTTTTATTTCAGTATCGGACAATACTTCTGAGCGATGAAGCCTTTCGTTCGATATTTCAAGCGAGTGCTTCTGATGCTCGCCCTTCTTGCGGAGATAGTGATTGTTGCGGGAGCGATCTACCTTCGCACAGACTCTTTCGGACGTCTGCTCAAAGGTCAGGTAGGCAGTCTGCTAGCCACCAGCTTTCGCGGCGAAGTAACGGTGGGCGAGATCGATACCCCCGTTTGGGGGGCGCTCATCATTCATGAGCTGAGCATCAAAAATGGAGGTGCGACAATCGTCCGGATTCGGCAAATCCAACTTGGCTATTCATTGATTCCGTTGTTGTGGCACGAAGCACGAATCGAAATCATCCTCGTCGATCCCGCAATTAGTCTCCAGCGCGAGAGTGACGGCGAATGGAACCTGATGAAGGCGCTGACTTCGAAATCACCGGCCGCGAGTTCAGGTTCGACCGCTGTCGCCATTTATCTCGATAAGCTTGGCGTTCGTAACGCGACCGTTGGTCTCGCGCCACAAGGAGCCAGCGGTCCGCACTATCGTTTCGATGCTGCCGATCTCGACGCTGGTATAGCAATCAAACCAGCCGGCCTGGAAGCCGAGTTAACCGAGCTGCGCACTCGCGTCGTCGCGCCGGGGATGCCGCCGGCGGATCTGAACGCGGCCCTTTCCTACAGTGGCGCGAACGGTCCGGCCAAAGTAAGAATCAAAGCTCTCCGCCTCACGACTCGGGCCTCGGCGGTTTCGATATCAGGCATTATTCGCAACGTTCAGACGTTGGATAGCGACGTGGCCATCTCGATCGACAAGCTGGCCGCCCCAGACCTGTCGGCTATGTTACACAACTATCCGCTGCGCGAGGACGTCAAGGGACGCATCACCCTGAAGGGGACCGTAAATGCGATGCGCGCAGAGGCCGGTTTAGCCGTTGGCAACGCGCGGCTCGAAGCAAACTTCCAAAGTGATCTGACTCGAAAAGCGCCAACTTTCAATGGCGACCTTTCACTCGCTCGGCTCGACTTGAGGGCACTGGCATTGCCGCAAAAGCTGGCCGGCATACTTGATCTATCGATCGATGCTCGAGGTGATGGATTGGATCTTCAGGGTTTGGTTGCGAATACAAAAATCAGCATACAGGCCTTGCGGGTGGGAAGTACTAATGCCGGGAACTTAGATTTTATTGGCGGCGCGCAGAATGGGAACGTTCAATTCAAGGGAAATCTCACGCATGGACCAGGGCGTCTGAATCTCGACGGCACTGGCGTTATCATCGGGACTCCCAAATATCACATCGTAGTCGAGACGCAACATTTCAACGCCGCGGGAGTTTCGCAGTCAGCTCCGTCGAGCGACCTCAACAGCCGGGCGGTTATTCAGGGAAGCGGCAGCGACCTGCAGAAACTCGACGCCAGGATCGACTTTCAGGCAGTACGTTCAGTAATCGCGCGTGTTCCTCTCGAAAGCGCGATTCAAGCCCGAATTAAAGCTGGAGCGATTGCTATTTCCCAGGCGAAAGTCCTGAGCCAAGGCACCACTGCGAGCCTCAGAGGCAGCGCCGGGATCGTGCCCGGCGCCGGAACACAACTATCCTACCAGGTGCGCGCCGATGAGATTGCTCCGTGGCTCAGGTTGGCCGGAACGACGGGCAATGGCCGCCTGATTCTCGACGGCACTGCTTCAGGAGTATTGCGCGGCGCGAAAGGTGCGGCACTGAGTGCGCAAGGCAAGCTGGATCTTCAATCGGTGCACTTATCGAATCTGAGCATGGCTAGCGGTCACGCCAGCTACAATTTTGACAGAATAGGCCAGAGTGGCTGGCCGCGGGGCGCCGCCGACACACAACTTACCGCGCTCGAGGCCAACGGAACAAAATTGCGCGCCGTCGCCGCGCATGCGCGGGTGGATGGCGGACAGCCGCCTCACATCAGTATCGCGATGGTGGCACATGACGAGAATAACAACGCCAACCGTCTCGCAGCGACAGTTGTCTATCGGCCCAATCAGATTGCAGGCAATCTCAACCAGTTGACTCTGGTACTCTCTGACGGCACCTGGGATCTAGCGAAGCCGGCGCAGTTTACAAAAGATGAGCAACACATCTCAGTCGAGCATTTCGCGCTCGTAAACGGCGTTCGCCATGTGACGCTCGACGCATCGATCGCACCGGCGCATGCCCAGAAGGTCGCCCTGCGCGCGCGTGCCATCGATCTTGCGGTCTTGCGGCCGCTGATGCCGCAGGGGCAGCAAATCGCTGGCGATCTTTCCGCAGAAATTATGATAAGCGGAACGTCGACCGCGCCATTGATCGAGGCAAATCTGAGCGTAAACGGCCTAGTAATGAATTCTCAAAGGCTGGGCGACGTGAATGCGACGGCCGATTACAAACCGTCAACTGCGGCGCTGGATGTAACACTCCATCAGGACAGTAACCATCAGCTTAGGCTCAGCGGCGACATTCCCGTGAGCCTTGACTGGGCCCACGGCTTCGCCGCGACGATCGGCAATAATCAGAAAATGCGAGTGCACAGTGCGGGGATACGGCTCGCGCCATTTGGCGGCGTTGCACCAAAAACGCTGAGAAATGCCGCCGGCTTGTTGCAGGCCGATCTTGAACTGACTGGACCGCCGCTCCATCCCGCGATTAACGGGACTTTAACTATTACCAGTGGTGGTGGCGATGTCGTGCCGATTGGCGTAACGGTTAGCGATTTCGAGCTGCGCCTGCTCGCTTCGCCGACCAGTATCGAGATTGCCAAGTTGTCGGCGAAAGCCGGTGAGGGCACTCTCAGCGGCAGCGGCTCGATCGCACTTCACGACAACTACTCGCCCGGCGCGATCGATGCCACCCTACAGATACATCAGTGGCCCGCGATCGCTACCCAGCAGTATAACGCAAAGATTAACGGGGAGATTCATGCAAGCGGCACCCCGGACGTCCCGCGCATCCAGGGCGAAATCGATGTCGTCGATACGACAATTCATCCCGACCTGGATTTTCTAAGCGGGTCTTCGGCGCCTCCACCGGATAATACGATCGTTGTCATCCGACCCGGGGAACAGATTTCGCCCGTCAGCAGCTCGACGGCATCCCGCACTCCCGGAGTGTCATCCGGCCAACATGCCGACGACCAAGCGTTCAAAAATCTGGCTATCAATTTGCGCGTCAATATTCACCGAAACACCTGGATTCGTCATGAGAACGCAGAGGTGGAGTTGGATGGCGGTCTGGATATCAACAAGCCTACGGGTCATCCGATTTCAGTGGTTGGGGAAATCGATACCGTCCGCGGATGGCTGCAATTTCACAGCAAACGCTTCACGCTGGCGAGCGGGCAAATCCTTTTCACAGGAGGATCTGAGATCGATCCGACTCTCAATATCGACGCGCAGTACGCGGTGTCAGATTATACGGTCGACGTGATCGTCGCCGGCACAGCCTCAAAACCCGAAATCAAGCTGCAAAGTCAGCCGCAGCTTGCTCAAGCCGATATTCTATCGCTGATTCTCTTTGGTACAACGACGAGTCAGCTTGGCCAGGGACAAAAGGCGACACTGCAACAACAGGCGCAGTCGATGGCGGCGGGGGCTGCGGGCCAGGCTCTCTCTGAATCATTGGGCCTCGCATCACTCGGCGTAAGTGTGAGCGGCGAGTCAGTCGGACTCGGCCACTATCTCAATGAAAACACCTACGTTTCCGTCTCGCCCAATCTTGGTACGAACACGAGCGGCACGCCTTCCCAGGTTGCTTCGATACAATATTTTATCCGGCGATGGCTGACGATCACCACCGCGACGATGTCAGATGGTTCAAGGCAGGTCTTCCTGAATGTCAAGAAACGATATTAATGCGACAATTGACATTGGCGACGCACAAACTTACGGATGCTGCGGAACAACCAGCCTTTTTTGTCCCCGCGCCGATACTGGCGGCATCGGCGTCAGCACGGGATGGAACAGCTCATCGCCTGTGTTCGTTCAGAAACAGCGGTGCCACCTGTGATAGTGAAATCAATGCGAATCCGAAGCACGACCGGACGCGGCTGGGTATGGCTGGGGGAGTCGGGGTGGAAAAGGCCCTGCCGTTCCAACCGCTCAATCCGATGCCCAAATCATCGCAGCGATGAAAGCCGCGCGCCGGCGCGGCGATCTAACTGTCGCAGATCGTAAATGTCTTTCGGAGACCTCTCCAGCGGGCCTCTCTGGAACTTCCTGACGTTTTTGCATGGCTTACTGACCGTTCAACAAAGTCGCCTGACA
>Ga0185299_10007949_pt1 | contig 10668 bp, 9 predicted proteins | sample PaiPotPPA55metaG_FD_128002 | JGI IMG/M metagenome (GOLD analysis project Ga0185299, IMG submission 128002) | Iron sulfur acid spring bacterial and archeal communities from Banff, Canada, to study Microbial Dark Matter (Phase II) - Paint Pots PPA... ...
CCGGACGCTCGGCAACGTGTGCCGCCACGAATGTGGTTTTGGGGTGCCGCGCGAAAACGCGGTCGCGCTGTGCCAAGAGCTCTTGCTTACTAAAATGTGAACCGTGGAAGCTCCATTCGGGATGTGCGGCTAATTCTTCGTAACGCTCATTTTCTGGATCGATGGGCAAGAAGAAAGCGTCTGGATCCGATGTGTGGAACATGATGGGAACGCCCAGTTCCGCCGCTTTCTCGAACAGTGGAGCGAGTCTTTCATCATCCACTCGCAGAAGCTTGCCGTGCGCATCGGAGATGCTGGTTCCGAGGTCTTTCCACAACTTCAGCCCGCAGGCGCCGTGCTCCACTAAAGCTTCGAACCGATCGACGGTTCTTAGGAAGAAACCCGGAGACTGCAAGTCGGACCAGTCCATCCATCCATAGGTTGCAAATCGGCCCGGCGCGGCCATCTGGTACTTGAAGATCATATCGAGAGCTTCTCGGCCAACTCGCATGGTGATGTTGACAATCAGTTCAACGCCGCATTCATCCATGACTCGCAAGACGCTGCGCGGATCTTGCGCGTCCAGATGGTTGTGATAGTCAATGACCGGAAACTTGGGGCGACGCGCCCCGTGCTCGGGAACAACGAGCATGGAGCGGGGATGGTAATCGCTGAGCCGCAAGTCCACTGACGCTTTGGCGGTCACCATCTCAATGAAAGCGTCTTTGCGCGGCGTATCTTCGCTCATGGTTGTCTCCACAGCTTGCATTTTCGGTGCCGAGATAGGCGGCGAACGGCCGCATGACTGCAATGGCGGTCGAGGAGCCCCTGTCGGCTGAGTGCTTATTTCGTTTCGTTGCTATAATGGTTGTTAAATATTACTATATATTTCGTAGATGCTGGGCATATAGTGCAATTCGGGTAAAGTGAGTAAGGAGGGACCTTGATCCAGGGGCATGAAACCGAAGGTTTGCTTGCATTGGTCGGTGCAAGCGAGAAAGAGAAGGCGACCCGCGGCATCCGCTATACGCCGCACGAAATCCTGCGTCAGCCCTCAACTTGGCCGCAAACGTACAAAACCTGCGCGGAGCGTCGTCCCGAGTTGAGCGAGTTCTTGAGGGCGGCGGGCATCGGGGCAGATCAAGTGTACCGACCTACGGTGTTGCTTGTCGGCGCCGGCACTTCCGATTATGTTGGTCGAACTCTGGCACCCTTATTGCACCGGCTGTGGGGATGTGAGGTGTGGGCAGTTCCCAGTACCGACCTTTTGACGAACGTTGAGGATCTGGTATTCGCCGATCGGCCTTACTTGTGGGTGTCATTCTCGCGATCCGGCGATAGTTCTGAAGGGTTGGCTGTACTGGAGTCCGCAATCGAAAACTATCCCAAGGTGCGGCACTTAGTAATTACTTGTAACAAATTAGGCCGGATGGCCGCAGTTTGCAAGGGGCAGCCCGATCGCGCCTTCCTGCTTGCTTTGGATGATTCAGCAAACGACCGCGGGCTGGCTATGACAAGTTCTTTCACCAACATGGTGGTTGCCGGGCATTGCCTTGCCCACGCGTTTTCTCCCGATGATTATGAGGATACGTTCTCCATGTTGCTGCCAGCAGGAGAATGTTTCTTGGAGCGTGCGCAGGAGGTTGCCGCTACCATCGCCCAGCAGGAGTTTTCTAAGGCGTGTTTTGTCGGTTCGGGAGTCCTGCGAGGCGTAGGGATGGAATCTGCGTTGAAGCTGCTGGAGTTGACCGCGGGCAAAATAAACACCCTGTCAGAGTCGACGCTAGGGCTACGCCATGGCCCGATGTCGGCGCTGGACGAAAACACCGTATTCGTCAGTTTTCTTTCCCGAGATCTGCGCCGGCGAAGGTACGAATTAGACCTAATTGAGGAAGTCCGCAGTAAGAGGCTTGTAAAACTGCAACTCGTGGTAACCCCCGACTCCACAAATCAGCTTGGCCGACTGGCGGATCACGTGCTTTCCTTGGATGCGCCCGATCTCCGCGACGAATACCGCGCACCTGTGGACGTAATACTGGCACAGTTGCTAGGGCTGTTCTGCTCATTACGGCTTGGACTCCAACCAGATTGTCCCAGCCCGAACGGCGCCATCAGCCGGGTTGTGTCCCATGTGAACATCTATTGACAGTATTGACCGGCAAATGCCATCCATCTCTGCAATGGCGACGAGTCTGAGAGCACTGTTTCTCGCGGGTTCTTTCCTAGCCCTGTCCCTCGCGGCCGGGCAGACCTCCGTGCTCTATGGAGCGTCTACGGGCACAGCCAAGGCGGAGATCCGGGGCGTAGTCCTTACGTTGTCGAATCAGACGATGCAAGCTCAATGGTCGGTTGCCGAACGCAAACTGACTGGTCTGACGTTGGCAGTCCGAACAACCGGGGCGGACGTGTCTCTTCCGCGTGATCCCTTCAGCTTTATCTTCAGTGATGGGACCTCAGTCCGCGCTTCCGACATGACCATCGTCGACGGTCCGCAGATCGAGGAGCTGCCTTCGAACTCCGGAGCCTCGCGTGCGGCTGAACATTATGCGGGCAAAGCCATTCGCCTCCGGCTGGAATATCCGAGCAAAAAGTATCCGGACAAACAAGAGTCGAAGAAAAGCTTTTCCATCGTCTGGCGTGCGGTGTTGCGCGACGATTCCAACTATGTGCGGGAAGAGATCTCGCTCTCAGCGCCGGATAGCGATCAGTCGATTTCCGAAGTGTATCTGTTCAATGGAAGTCTGCGCGGTGGGAAGGTGATCGGGACAGTCAAAGGTTCTCCGGTGACCGCTGGAGATTTGTTTCTCGGTTTCGAAGACCCCTTGGCCCAATGCCAGACAACAGAAATAGTCACCTGCGCCATGAAGCGGGAACTGCCGTTGAGAAAAGGACAAACGGTCGATTATTCGCTGGTCATCGGTGTGTCCCCTCCGGGCCAAATGCGCCGCGGATTCCTAAACTACGTGGAGCGCGAGCGCGCTCATCCCTACCGCACATTTCTCCACTACAACTCCTGGTATGACATCGGCTTTGGCAAGCCCTACGACGCGGTTGCCGTGCTCGATGTGGTCGACGCGTTTGGAACCGAACTAGTTCGCAAGCGCAACGTGAAGTTGGATTCCTTTCTGCTCGATGACGGATGGGACAATGCCCGTTCGCTTTGGCATATGAACGCAGGGTTCCCCGGGGGCCTTACTCCTTTGAACCGCGCCGCGCAAGAATATGGCGCGGCGGTAGGGATATGGCTATCTCCATGGGGTGGCTATGAAGAGGCCAAAAAGCAGCGACTCGAGTTTGGTCAAAAGTATGGTTTTGAGACCAATGCAGGAGGATTTGCGCTTTCCGGACCAAAGTATTATGCCAGGTTCCGAGCAGTTTCCTTCGATTTCATCCAGAAGGATGGAATCAACCAGTTCAAGATTGACGGCACTGGCAACGTCGATAGCGTTTTCCCCGGCAGCAGTTTCGACAGCGATTTTGCCGCTGCCATCCGTTTGATTGAGGACTGGCGCGAACAGAAACCTGACTTATTCGTCAATCTCACTACTGGAACCTATCCTTCGCCATTTTGGTTGCGCTTCGCGGATTCGATCTGGCGTGGCGGAGATGACCACAGCTTTGCCGGGGTAGGAAGTTGGCGCGAGCGATGGATCACGTACCGCGACGCCCAGACGTATCGGAACGTCGTACAAGCTGGACCGCTCTTCCCTTTGAATTCCCTTATGCTGCACGGGCTGATCTATGCCAAACATGCCGAACATTTAGACAGCGATCCGGAAAATGACTTCAAGAACGAAGTCCACTCTTACTTTGGCAACGGAACCGAGCTCCAGGAGTTATATATTTCGCACGCACTTCTTTCGAAGGGAAATTGGGACACACTTGCGGAAGCAGCGAACTGGTCACGGCGTAACGCAGAGGTCCTCCGAGACACACATTGGGTAGGTGGCGACCCCGGCAAGCTGGAAGTCTACGGCTGGGCTGCTTGGTCGCCGGCAAAAGCCATACTCACGCTCCGCAACCCGAGCAACAAGCGCCAAAGCATATCGATCGACCTGGGCGAGGCATTTGCTCTGCCACCGGAATCGCCGCATCGATTTCTCGCTAGCAGCCCTTGGAAGCAGGACAGGGTCGCGACTTCGGTGTCACTGGCCGCGGGACGAAAACACACCTTCCCGCTGGAGCCCTTCGAGGTCCTGACTCTTGAAGCTCTGCCGAGATAGTAAGTAGACGACAAGGCGGAGAAGTCAGCATGGTGCCAAATGTGGCGAGAGATTCCCTTACAGCCCGTGTGAAATAAGTGCTTACAAACTAGCGGAGTGCATTTCTTGGGAGTGACAAGCATGAGATTTTTGTCCCCTTTCATATTATTTGCGTGCTTATCCGGCGCGTTTGCCCAGCCCAATTCCTCCTTCTATGTGTCAACGACCGGGAATGATTCGAATCCCGGCACGCAAACGGCGCCTTGGCGCACCATTCAACATGCCGCCGATACCGTGCGGGCGGGCAGTACCGTGAATGTGCTTGGCGGAGTCTATGAAGAACTGGTGAGCATCAACAAATCCGGCAACGCGGCCGATGGATTCATTACTTTTAGAAGCTATCCGGGCGAAACGGCGGTCCTCGACGCAGAGCATTTCACTCCCTCAGGAAGGAGCGCCGTTCTTACGATTCAGAGCAAGAGTTACGTAAGGATCGAGGGCTTTGAAATTCGCAATTTCCGCACTGCCGAACATCGGCTCAGTCCACTGGGGATAAACGTCATTGGATCCGGCTCCCATATCGAGCTGCTAAACAACAATGTCCATCATATTGAGCAGACTTTTGAGGGTCGCGATGCTCCAGGGCGCGGTGGCGATGGATTTGGCATTGCCGTCTACGGTACCGACGCCAAGACCCCTATCACTGACTTGATCATTGACGGCAATGAGGTGCATCACCTCAAAACCGGCTCCAGCGAGTCGCTGGTAGTGAACGGGAACGTCACGAACTTCCGCATTACTCACAATGTTGTACACGACAACAACAACATTGGAATCGATGTCATCGGTTTTGAGCGCACGGCACCCGACCCTGCCGTCGACCAGGCTCGCGACGGAGTAGTACGCAGCAATTTGGTTTACAACATTACTTCGCGCGGCAATCCGGCATACCGCAACGATGAATCTTCCGATGGTATATACGTAGACGGCGGCGCCAGAATCCTGATCGAACAAAACCTCATTCACGATGTGGACTTTGGAATCGAGTTGGCTAGTGAGCACAAGGACCGCGCCACCAGTTACATCACTGCGAGAAACAACCTTATCTACCACTGCCATACCGCAGGTGTTTCCATCGGAGGTTACGCGCCCGAGCGGGGACACACCGATCACAGCACGGTGGTCAACAACACGCTCTACGACAACGATACGTCGGGAACAGGCTCCGGTGAGTTCCAGATGCAGTGGAACATGGCAGACAATATTTTTGCGAACAACATCGTCTACGCGGGAGCTCACTGCCTTATCACACTTACCAAATCTCAGATCGATAAAAATCACCTTCCCGTCGCTATCGATCACAACCTTTATTACTGTGCGTCTGGAGCGAAGGCGAGTAGGTGGGCAGGAGCCTCCTCCACCGTAACTGGATTCGACAAGTATGTTGAGTACACGGGCAATGACCGTCATTCCCGTTTTCTGGATCCACATTTTGTTGACACTGCTGCCAAGGATTTTCACCTGCAATCAAATTCTCCCGCGATCGCTGCTGGCACGACTGACGGAATTCCGGTGGGAAAACTGGATCTTGAAGGCTTACCGCGCGTCAATTCCGGAAACATAGACATCGGCTGCTACCAAACAAAACAAAAGTACCGGCGGAGAGAGTAGGATTCGATCTCGCCTCCGATCCTGTGTGGTCTCTGCTTCTTCTTTGGATTGTAGATGTAGGTGACAAACGCGTAGCCCCAGGGGACGGCTACGATCGGTAGTATGACCCAGAGAAATCCTGAAGTGATGCCTTCAGCCGGGGAGCCTGTCAGCATGCCTTTGGACCAGAGTGGGTAGGCGACAAGGATTAGCCAGAGGACTTTGTAGAAGTTTCGAGGAGTATCATCGGTAGCATTTTCAATGGGTGGTGATTCCCAGGCCTGCCAGGGAGGCGAAGGCGGTCCAGACGCACCAGGCAACGGCGTCGGTTGGGTCCCAAGGTCCCTGGTGGGTGAGGATGTGCGTCCACGTTTCTTTGCCTAGCACGAAGAACATCAGGATATAGAGCAGGCGCAAGAGGTAGATATTGATCGGGCGAACGCCTTCGTAGCGGTCGGCCCGTTGAAAAATGGCTTCGGGGCGATCTCTGACCCTCATTCCTGACCGTTGGCAAGCACACTCGCAGACTGAAGAAGACCGCCTTCGGGCGTCGAGTGCAGGCCTTGGGCAGCGCGGGCTAAATCGAGGCCAGTCCGCCCATCGCCCGATCGCAGCGCTTGGCGGGCCGCTTGGCGCAAAGCATACGCGTGTGCCGCCAGCAGCATCGGCTCCGTAAGATCGGCACCGCAGCGCGAACATTGTTGAGCGCCGCGAAACCGGGCCTTGCAGACCGGACAGCAAAGTGTGTTTTCGTCACTCATGCGCGGCCCTCCACGAAGAACAGCAACTCCCGCAAATCGTTGCCGCCTGCTTGAGTGCAGTGGCATCGTTGGCCGCGATTGCGGATTCGATCTGCGCGTTCAAGTCGATCGCTTCTTCCCGATCCTCTTCGTGCATCTCGGACGCTATTTCGCAAACCGAAATCGATCTTCGGTCCTACATCAAGGAACATCCCGACTTCAAGGAAGTGGGTGAGCGCATACTGCAGGAATGGGTAAAGGCCCGACAACTCTCACTTCAAGCCGGCTAATGATTCGTATCCCCGTGTTGCGATTGGGAGCCCAGCCTGCTTCGCCTCCCGCGAACGAGGCCGCCTAGCTCAGAACGTTCAACCGCAGGAGACAGCCCCTCTCTCTGGGTAGCTGTGCCGGGACGCCCGATGCCGACGGGCGCGAATGACAGGCAGGATTCGGAGCGTGCGGTGGGGGGTAGTCTCCATGTTCTCGACGCCCGCCCCCTTTGAACGACGTCTGGCCGACCTCAACGCAATAGAGAATCTCGTGATCCCCGACGTTGGCGACCTTACGGAACGGTTAGCTGAACCTGACAATTGCACAGACGGGAGCGAGAATCAGGAATGGAATTATCTTGAGCCAGCTCAGCACGCTCAGAGTATGGGGCAATATACTCCCGGGAAAGTGGGTTCCAGGGTTGCGAGAAACCTCGCTGCACCAACCCTTCGAACCGAGTTTTTCCGCAACCTGCTAAAACTTCCTTTTGCTTTCTTCGGATTTAGATTGGCTTCTGATAGATTGTTTGCCCAGGGCTGCCGCACGCCTGCTTCGGTGTCCTGGAGAGCCTAAGAGCTGAACAATGATCTCGCCGCGTCTTTTCTGCCGGGATACAAAAGCGATTATCTCGTACCATTCCGGGCGGCGGCTTCGCCAATACGCAGTATCCCAGTGACTAATCGCTCGCAGTTCACCCGCGAGAGTCTCCAGTTTTTGAATTGTTTCTTCGTTCAGAATCTGTCGCATCTCTTTATCCATTCGCAATTGGGGTTCCATGATTCTCTTTTCTGAAAACAGAGAGAAAACACAGACACGATGGAACAAAGTCTGAAGTCGAACCTGCCGAATCATCGGCCACGCTGCCGAAATATCGGCACAGTCACGTACCCGAGGGAACGATTGAATCATTGCGTGAAGCGCACACTTTCCCGTCTCGGGCAACAAAATTGGGAAGGCAAGGAAGTCCGGGATTGACGGGATGAAGCAGGCATCTTTTGGCTGCTGAAGAAGTGACCCGCATCCCGGTTGGCAAGAACTGGCTCCAGGGTTGCTCTGGTTGCGGAACAGCCGAACGGTAGGGTGGCGACGAGCGCAAAAAGAGAGTGTCGCACAGCGTCGCAGCATAAAGCGCATTCGCTCAAAATTTCAGGCGCAGCGGTAACTCGGGGCAACGGTTGACCTCCACGCTTTGTGCTCCCTACCTGACGCGACCCGGAGCGTTTGTCATTCCCGCTGTACCGAACACGCGCCGGTAACGTTCGACTTCCGCCGCCGGACCGAGCGCCTTAGCATAATTGTCGGAGAGCTTCACAGCCGGCCGCCCTTCGACGTCATGCACTTTGCAGATTAGGCTGATCGGGTCAAACTCGTGGCCGCCCTTGGGATTGCAGCCGCGGAAATCGTTGGTCAATAGAGTTCCCCACCCGGCGCTGAATCGAACGCGCCGGCCCGGGATCCACTTTCTCCGATCCTCAAAGTCTGCGGCTCTACGGAATTCCTGGGGCGTCGCGCCCCCTTCGAGCGTTCCGCCGAAATAAGCGTGGAGACCGACGATTTCATCGATGTCGAGAGCGTCCGAGGCAATGACGATCTTGTCATGGGGGTCCCTGCCGCGTCCCTTCAGCCATTCAATGTATTCGTCACCTGCCGTGTAGGGATTCTTGCTGTCCATGCGCTGGCCGGTCCAATCTGCCGTCCAGTCAGGCGCGTTCTTCAGGAATTGGGTTGTTCCAAAGGTGTCCGGGAGCATGATCCGGAGCGCTCCATCGTAGGTGCGCTGCCACAGATCGAGTACATGGTATTGTGAAGCTTTGAGGCCCTGGTCGTCGTTCGTCAGCCCCGCGAGCACCATTGGGATTTCATGCGCGTTAGTTCCAATCGCTTCAAGATCGTGCCTATGAGCGAGAAAAGCGTTCGACGTTCCAACAAAGCCGCTACCAAGATTGGAAGCCATCGCTTTGACCACATACTCCTGCCACAGGAAGCTGTGCCGGCGTCGGGTTCCAAAATCCGCCACACTCAGATTGGGCACGCCGCGAAGGCGCTCAATCTTGCTCCAGAGTTTCGTTTTCGCCCGGGCATACAGAATATCGAGGTCGAACTCGCTTAGTTCTTTCATGTTGGCTCTCGTCCTCAACTCGTCCAGGACAGAGAGCGCATAGAGTTCCCACATGGTGGATTCAGGCCAATAGCCTTCGAAGGACAACTGGAACTGGCCGTCGTTGACGGACAACTCATAGTCCGACAGCCTGAAGTCCTGCTCCAGCCATTGCAGGAATGCCGGTTCGAAAATCCCACGTCGCCCATAAAACGTGTTACCGGCCAGCCAAACCAGTTCCGATCTTCGAAACCGGAGTTTCCGCACGTGCTCCAACTGCTCGGCAATCTCCCCGGTCGCGAACCTGTCGGCTAGACGCACGGAGGAGCTTCGATTGAAGAGTGCGAACGACACTCGCGTTTTGGCGTAATGCTTCCAGATGAACTGCAACATCAGGAGCTTATAGAAATCCGTATCCAGCAAGGACCGGACGACTGGATCTAGTTCCCAGTTGTGGTTGTGCGCCCGCTCGGCGAAGTTCACGATCATCATTTAGGGGGCCTAATTGCGCCCATTTATTCTACCTACGCATGACGGTTCCCCGACCCTAATGCTTGAATATTTCCCCCTTTTGATCGCTACCATCGCGCGCCATGACGATAACTTGTAATCGGATAACCCCCTTTCCCCATTTCGTTGGGCGCTTCCGACACCGAGGACGTGGCGCTGAAGCCACTTCTCCGCATGTACTCCTGAGTCTTTTTCGCCGTGGAGTGCACGGGTAGAGTTAATCAAACAGCGTAACCCGCTTCGCAACATTCACCAATTCATCGAGATGCGCTGGATGGGTCTGCAGCGTGTAACTGGTCTTAATCTTCAGACCCGGTTTTATTACAGGAGTTGTCGTGCATTTTCTTCCCCTACCACAAGAAGGTCTACAAAAAGCTCGCGATGGTCCCTCAACATTCCTTTTGTTTTAGTTACAATCATATCGTCTTGGCCCAGTGGAACGGCATACGCACAGTCGGCGCTTGCTGCGCCGCCCGGAATCGCCACCGTGCTTCTTTATAACGGGACGGGCACGTCCTCTTCCGACGTGTCAGCCGTCGAAGCGCGCCTCAACGCACTGAAGCTCACGTATGCGACAGCCAACACAGCGCAACTCGATGGCATGACGCAGACTCAGCTGAAGGCCTACACGCTTTTAATCGTTCCCGGTGGAAATTCGATCACGATAGGCGACAACCTCTCCCGCGACGCTGTAATCAACATCCAGAACGCCGTAGCGAGTGGCTTACACTACCTCGGGATTTGTGCGGGCAGTTTCTTTGGCGGTTATTCGATTTACAATGGCGTGGATTTGACCTCGGGTGTGTGGTTTAACTTCTATGCCGACGAGTATCGGGGGATTCACAAGGAACCGGTTGAGATCTCTTTCTCCGCCGGCGGCCCGCTGGACATTTATTGGCAGGATGGTCCCCAACTCTCGGGGTGGGGCAATATTGTTGGTAAATACCCGGATGGGACACCCGCGATTGTCGAGGGCCAGTACGGAAGTGGATGGGTGATCCTTTCGGGTGTACATCCCGAGGCCCCCGCGAACTGGAGAACCGGGATGAATTTCACGACTCCTCTGACAGTTGACCTGGCCTATGCAAATACGCTGATCTATAAAAGCATCCGATCGTGCCTTCGGAACGATCACTGGTACCAGAAACTTGTATGGAGCTAAGTGCGGGTGCACTCTGTCTCAAGGATCAGGTTTCGGCAAGCTAAGGCCGACTTCCCA
>Ga0185299_10007950_pt1 | contig 10667 bp, 9 predicted proteins | sample PaiPotPPA55metaG_FD_128002 | JGI IMG/M metagenome (GOLD analysis project Ga0185299, IMG submission 128002) | Iron sulfur acid spring bacterial and archeal communities from Banff, Canada, to study Microbial Dark Matter (Phase II) - Paint Pots PPA... ...
CGGCGAGGGTCGCGTCGAGCACGGCGGTCAAGTCCTCGACCAGGATCGGAACGCTGTAGCGGCCCTTTCCCGGCGTCTCGCTGCCGCCGTGGCCGCGCTGGTCGTATGCGACGATGCGAAGCGCCGATTCTGAACGCAGGGCCTTGATAACCGGCGCCCAGAAGGCGATGTTGCAGGTCCAGCCGTGGATGAGCACGACGGTGGGGGCACCGGCCGGACCGTGCACCTCGACGTTGAGCTGGGTGCCGTCGGCGGAGGGGACGCGCAGCCGTTCTGTGGGTTCCGGCGCGTTGAATCGGTCTGGGCCGAGGACGTCTGACTTGCTCACCGCTGCTCCGCTCCATTCGAGATGAGGGCCTTGGGGGACGCCGCTGCGCGGCTGATGTATTCGCGTTCGTCGATCCGCCGGGTGAGCCGTCGGAACCGCACGGTCGAGCCGGGCCAGAGGGTGGGATTGCGCCCGGCGGCGTTGAGGTACCAGCTCTTGCAGCCTCCGGTGTTCCAGACGGTCGGGCCCATCCGCCGCTCGACCTCGGCGCACCAGTCGTGCTGGGCGCGCTCGTCGGTGTCGAGGGCGGCCGCTCCGGTACGGTTCAGGGTTTCGATGTAGTCGACGATGTAGGAGAGCTGCGACTCGATGATGTGCACCATCGAGTTGTGGCCGAGGCCGGTGTTGGGGCCGATCACGAAGCACAGGTTGGGGAATCCGGCCACGGTGGTCCCGCGCAGCGCCCGCATGTCGCCGTCCCAGACCTCGTCCAGTGAGCGCCCGCCGACGCCGCGGACGTACTTGGCGATCGGCATGTCGACGGTGTGGAAGCCGGTGGCGAACACGATGGCGTCGACTTCGCGACGGGTGCCGTCCGCGGCGATCACCGCGTCACCCTCGACCCGGGCCAGGCCCGAGGCCACGACCTCGGCGTTGGGCTTGGCGAGGGCCGGGTAGTAGTCGTTGGAGAGCAGGACGCGCTTGCAGCCCATGACGTAATCCGGTGTGAGCTTCGCGCGCAGCTCAGGGTCCTTCACCGCACGGCCGAGGTGGACCCGTGCGATCCGCTGTGCGGCCTTGAGCAGTGCGGGCCGCTTGACGAAGCCGCCGACGGTGGCCTCGCGGCTGGCGTAGATGCCGAGCCGGGCCAGGCGCTGCGTCGGCGGGATGTGCGCGTACAGCCACTTCTCCACCGCGCTGATCTTGCGGTCCCGGCGCGGCATGACCCAAGCGGGCGTGCGCTGGAAGAGCACCAGTTGCGAGGCCTTCTTCTGCAACTGCGGCACGAGCTGGATCGCCGCGGCGCCGGTACCGACGACGGCTATGCGCCGGCCGGCTAGGTCGGTCCCGTGATCCCAGCGCGCCGAGTGGAAGACCGCGCCGGGGAAGTCGGCGAGGCCGGGGATGTCGGGCATCGACGGCTCGGACAGTGGTCCCCCGGCAGCGATCAGGATGTCCGCGGTGAGCTCGCCGCGCGTGCAGCTCAGCTGCCAGTGCGCCTCGTCCTGCTGCCACGTCGCGCCGGTGACGGCCGCGTTGAAGTACAGCCGGGAGCGCAGGCCGGGACGGTCGGCCACGTCCTCGAGGTACGCGCGGATCTCGGGTTGGCCGGAGTAGCTGCGCGACCAGCGCGGATTGGGCGCGAACGAGAAAGAGTACAAGTGCGACGGGACGTCACAGGCGCAGCCCGGATACGTGTTGTCGCGCCAGGTGCCGCCGACGGCCCCGGCTCGCTCCAGGATGGCGAAGTCGCGGATCCCGGCCTCCAGCAGCTTGATCCCGGCGCCGAGGCCGCCGAAGCCCGCTCCGACGACGGCCACGCGCACGTGTCGGGGCAGGCCGCCTTCGCCGTATCGCGCGGGATCGTCCCCGGCGGCCCGCGGCAGTGGGACAGGGCCCTGACCTGAGTTGCCGGTGAACAGGGTGCGGAACGGCGGCGTGGAGACGCCCTCGACCCGATAGCGGCCCCAGGGATCCGGGTCGCCGATCTCCGCGGGCGCCGAACCGTGCGGCGTGGTCAGCGCTCCCTTGGTACGACCGGCCGGCAGCGCCTCGGCAAGCGCCGGGTCCGCCGCGATCCGTCCGTACCAGTGATAGCGGCCGTCGATCGGCTGAAAGAAGCCGCGCAGCTCGACGGACACGTCAAGGCGGAGCGCGCCGACCTCCAATATCGCAGTGCCTTGATAACCGTCTTCGCCGTCGAAGTCCGTCACGCAGCCTGCCCCTTCCTGTTCTATTCCGGCTTGTCCCGCATGGTCTTGGTGAATCTCGAGGTACCGAGTTCGAGCTCTTCGTCCAGGGCCTTCTCCGGCAGCACGCCGGACAGGGCCGCGTAGATCAGCCTGGTGGTGTAGTCGACGACGTGGACCCGGCTCATCGACCGGCGGTGCAGCCACCATTCGGCCGTGGACTGCACGAGTCCGGTGACGCCGTACGCCCACGGCTCGGCCGCTCCCGAGTCGAGGCCGTACTCGCGCAGGTAGTCGCCGAACACGGCGGTCAGCGCGACCGCGATCAGCTCCTTGTTGCGCAGGTACGGGTCGTTCTCGGCCGGGATCTCGCCCGCCGTGTGCCGGGCGATCAGCCAGTAGAGGTTCGGCAGTTCGTCGATCACCTCGAAGTAGACGGCGATCGCGCCGCGGATCCGGTTGAGCGCGGGCAAGTCGGCGGCGATGGCCGGCATCAACCGCTCGAAGAGCACGTTGGTGCCGAACTCGCCGAGCGCCGCGACCAGGGCCGTCTTATCGCTGAAGTAGCGGTAGAGCACCGGTTTGGTGACGCCCGCCTCGGCCGCCACCGCATCCATCGGCAGGTCGGGGCCCTGCCGGTCGAGCACGCGCAACGCGGCCGCGATGAACTCGGCGCGCCGCTGCTCCCGGTGCGCGGACCAACGGTCCCGGCGCGCGTCGGCTGGGCCGGCCGCCGGCTCTTCGCCACGCTGCGGGCCCTTGACAGATGCGTTCACGCTGAGCACGCTACCAGAAGTAACTGTTACTTCAAGTCATACCTTTATCGAGAAGTGCGGAGGCGTCGATGAGGACGAACACGGCGGACGGCGGACGGCGCGCGGCCGCCCCTGACCTGGAGCAGCGCACGGCCGAGCGGCTGCTGCGCTCCACCGCCGCCCGGGCCTACGACCCGGAGCTCGACATCGACTGGGACGCGCCGCTGGCGCCGGACGCCCCGTTCATGAAGCTCGAGCGCTGCTCGCTCTACGGCACGGAGTTGTGGGAGCGGATGAGCCGCGAGGAGCAGCTCACCCTGGCCCGGCACGAGGCGGCGAGCGTGGCCGGCGTGGGGCTCTGGTTCGAGCACATCCTCATCAGGATGCTGGCGAAGATCGCGTACGACGGGGACCCGACCACCCCGCGGGTCCAGTACGCCTTGGCCGAGATCGCCGAGGAGTGCCGGCATTCGACGATGTTCGCCCGGATGATCGCGCGGATGGGCGTGCCGGCCTACGGGGTGAGCCCGCACGTGCACCGCCTCGGCAAGATCCTGCCGTTCCTCGCCCGCGGCGAGGTCATCTGGGGTGCGACGCTGCTCGGCGAGGAGATCCCGGACCGGCTGCAGCGGGAGATGGTCGAGGACGAGGAGATCCAGCCGTTGATGCGGATGGTGAACCGGATCCACATCATGGAGGAGGCCAGGCACATCGGCTTCGCCCGCGAGGAGCTCGCCCGCGAAGCGGCGAAGACGCCGCGCTGGCTGCGGCCCGTGCGCCGCCTGCTGATCGCGCACATCGCATTCATCGTCAGCAGGAGTCTGATCAATCCCGCGGTGTACCGCTCGGTCGGCCTCGACCCGCGCGCGACCAAGAAGATCGCCCTGCGCAACCCGCACCACCAGAAGACGCTGCGCTGGGCCGGAGAGAAGATCGTGGCGAACTTCGACGAGGCGGGCCTGATCGGTCGGCCGGGTCTGCACTGGTGGAAGGCTTCTTATCTGCTCGCCTGACCCGGTAGGGGTGGCGGAGGTGTTACCGCACGAGTCCGAGTGGGTACGCTGCGCGCGTGGACCTGTCCGGCGCGCTCTCGATCGCAGCGATCATCATTTCCCTCGCAACCTTCGCAGTCACCTACTACGAGCAATACCTGAAGGCTGCGAAACTCCAACTCGTGCTCGGCAGGGAGCTGTGGCTCTCCTACGGTCGCGGGGATGTGAAGCTCGGCTTCTGGGCATCGGTCGTGGTGACGAATCTGGGTGCGCTCGACGCAGTGGTGCTCGACATCAACGGCACCCTGACGGATCCCGACGGCCGGCAGGCGCAGGTGGACTGGTACGTGTTCGGCGACTTCGCTCCGAACTCGTCGGAATTCATCTCCAAAGGCCTGGCCGAGACTCTGGTCGCGCCCTGCCGCAAGGCCTCGACCTGCCTGGTCGGCTTCAGCGTCACGCCGACACTGCCGAGCACGCGGACCGACTCGCAGGCGGCGGGCACGGCACCGATACTCAAACCGGACGTCGAGTACACCCTGGTGCTCAATGTCGTGGTGCCCAGGCGCAGGGCACCGCTCTTCGGCGTGGCCAAGGGGTCAGACAGGATGCAGCGCGCGGCTGTGACGTGGAGCGGGACTTTCCAGCTCACCGCGGATGCGGCCGCGTACCTCGCGGGCAGCCGGGTGGCGGAAGCAGCAGGTCAGACCACGGATGCCCAGCGCGTCCAACTGACGGGCAGCGCGAGCCGGGGATGGCCGCAGAACGCGACCGCGGCCATTCCCGGCGCCGGGCAGCTCGACCGGGTCAGGGACCTCTGGTAACTTCCGGGACCCTATCGGAATCGGCGGCTCAGAGGTCGGACAGGCGCTTGACCGCGAGCAGCGCCAGGTCGTCGGTCAGCTTCGGTCCGGCGTGCTGGTGCACGGCGTGCAGGATGTGGTCGACCATCGCGTCCGGCTCCTGGCACAACGCCCAGTCCGGATTCTCGTCCGCGTCGAGCCGGAAGAATCTGCCCTGCTTGTCCCGCGCCTCGGTGGTGCCGTCGGTGTAGAGCAGCATCAGATCGCCGGGCACGAAGTCCACCTTGTACACCGAGACGGGGTCAGCCGACATGTCGAGCAGGCCGAGCGGCGGGCTCGCCTCCGGCGGGTCGAGGCTGATCACGGTGCCCTTGTGCACGAGCAACGGAGAAGGATGTCCGCAATTGACGATCTCGGCCTGGGCGCTGCCCGGCGGGACCGAGACCAGCACGGCCGTGACGAACTCCTCGGTCTCCGACTGGGGGCGGCGGGCCAGGGCCGCGTGCATGCGCGCGGCGATGGCGGCGAGGTCACCCTCCTGGTGAGCGGCCTCGCGGAAGATGCCGAGCACGTCGGCGGCGGCCTCGACGGCGGGCAGGCCCTTGCCGCGCACGTCGCCGATGATCAGCCGGTCGCCGAAGGGGGTGGTCATCACCTCGTACAGGTCCCCGCCGATCCGGGCCTCGGCGGCCGCCGCGACGTAACGCACCGCGGAGCGCACCGAGATCAGGTCGGTCGGCAGCGCGCGCAGCAGCACCTTCTGCGCCACCTCGGCCACGGTGCGCACGTCGGTGAGCATCCGCTGCTGCCGACGGCCGAGGCGGACGACCACCGAGCTGAGCACCGTCACCATCACCACCGCGAACTCGGTGCCGATGATCACGATGCGCGGGATGCCCTCGGCGTAGATCTGCAGCAGCAGGGAGGTCAGCACGCACAGCGCGCCGACGACCAGCGGACGCATCGGCTTCGGCGGGCTGACCAGCGCGGAGAGGGCCGGCGGCACGGAGAGCGTGGCGGAGAAGCTGGCGTTGCGCGGCGTCAGCAGGTCGGCCACGATCACGGCCGCGATCAGGGCGTAGGGCATCGCCCGCACGGGCAGGCCGGACCGGCCGGGTGGCGGAGTATCAGATGCGAACTGGCTGCTCATCCCAGGAAAAAGGTATGCGGATCTTGACGTGGCCGCAACGGGCCCGGGCAGACGGGTGCACTACGTGTCGCGGTGCCGGCCCCTTCCGGCATGACTTACCAGTAAGTAACATCCTGCGGAAGGAGGCCTCATGACCGAACCCTCAGCTTACGCCGAGACCGAGCTTTCCATCGTCTCCGGCGGCGTCCGACTCGCCGTGTTCGAACATCGGCCGACCGGGGACGAGCCCGGGGACGGCGGCGGCGAGAACGGCCCGGCGGCGCCGGTCCTGCTCTTCGTGCACGGATATCCGGACTCGCACGTCGTGTGGGACGAGATCTGCGCGCGGCTCGGCCCGGACGTACACACCGTGCGCTACGACGTACGCGGCGCGGGCGAGTCGCAGGCTCCGAGCAGCGTGCGCGGTTACCGGCTCGACCAACTCGCTGACGACCTGTTCGCGGTGGCCGACGCCGTCAGCCCAGGTCGGCCGGTGCACGTCGTCGCGCACGACTGGGGCTCGATCCAGTCCTGGCACGCCGTCACCGACCGGAGGGCCGAGCGGCGTATCGCGTCCTTCACCACCATCTCCGGGCCCTGCTTGGACCACACCGCGTACTGGTTTCGGGAGCGCTACCGCCATCCGACACCGCGCAGGCTCGCTCAGGCGCTGCGTCAGGGCACGAAATCCTGGTACATATACGCCTTCCATGTTCCACTGCTGCCCGCGTTGACGTGGCGGTACTGGCTCGCCCGCAGCTGGGGTGGACTGCTTAAGCGCGCCGAGGGCATCGAGCCGAGCCCCGGCCACCCGCAGCCCACCCTCGCGCGGGACGCGGTCAACGGCATCGGCCTGTACCGCGCCAACATGCTCCCCCGGCTCGCGCGGCCCGGGTTCCGCTACGCACGCCTGCCAGTGCAGATCATCAGCCCCATGCAGGACCGCTTCGTCAGCCCCGCGCTGGCCGAGGGCCTGGATCGCTGGGCCCCCGACCTCCGACGCCATACGCTCACGTGCGGACATTGGGGCGCGCTCACCCGCAAGGCTCCCGAGGTCGCCGCGCTGATTAGCGACTTCGTCGCGGACGTCGAGCAGGCCGAGCCGACCGATGATTTCCCGGGGCCCGGTTCGTCTACCTCCACGGCAGGCGGGAACGGCCCGTCCGCCGCAGGCTAGAAGAGCTAGCAGAATCAGCCGAAGAGACTTCGAGGAGACCGGAAATGGCCGAGCAGAAGGTCATCACCACCGACCACGACTTCACCATCACCCGCGTGTTCGACGCTCCGCCGGCCGAGGTGTGGCGGACGTGGACCGACACGGACAGCTTCGCCCGCTGGTTCAATGCCGAGCCCGGTTCGGTGGAGAACGACGTGCGCCCCGGCGGCGCCTGGAAGGTCACGCTGCGCGAGCCCGCCGGGATGCAGATGGCAGGCGAGTACCGCGAGGTCGAGCCGCAGCGCAAGCTCGTGTGGACGATGGACAACCCGGGCGAGGACATCGTCATGCACGCCACGTTCAGCGAGACGTCGGAGGGCAAGACCGAGGCGGTCTACGGGCAGAACGTGCCCGAGCCCTTCCCCTGCGACCAGGCCGTCGCCGGCGCCACCGGCATCCTCGACGCCTTCGAAGCCGCATTGAAGTCCTGAGCGTGTCAGTCGTCGTTCTCGGCGTACGTGGCCGCCATCCCGAACAACGGGAACAGCCTCTCCGTGTCGAGGAAGTAGGTGATCGCGTCGATCCGGCCGGCGGAGGTCTCCAGTACCTGGATCGACCAGGGCTTGGCGCCTCCGTCGTGGTACTGCGCGAAGCCGAGGCCGCCGTTGACGCGCACCGGCAGCAGCCGGGAACCGCGGCAGACCCCGCCCGTGCCCTGCCACCAGGCGCGTAGGTTATCCGAACCTTGCAGCCACAGCTGCAGCGGCGGCATGTTGAGGATCGCGTCCTCGTGCAGCAGGCCGGTGAGGGCGGGGATGTCGAAGCGCTCGAACGCGTCGAGGTACTGGTCGAGCAGCCGCAGTTCGGCAGCGTCCAGTGCCTTGGCATCCGGCTCCGGGTGCGGCGCGGCGGAGCCGAGGGTGGCTCGGGCGCGCTGCAGCGCGCTGTTCGCCGCGGCCACGCTCAGGCCGAGCAGTTCGGCGGTCTCGGCGGCGGACCAGGCCAGGACATCACGCAGGATGAGCACGGCGCGCTGCTTGGCGGGCAGTCGCTGGAGTGCGGCGATGAAAGCGAGTCGGATCGATTCGCGGTCGACCACGGCATCGGCCGGGTCGGCGGCGAGGAGCCGACCGTCGGGCATCGGCCCGACCCAGGTCGCCTCGGGCAGCCCGGAGTCAACTGCCGAGAGCGGCGTGCCAGGCGAGGTAAGGTCCATCGGCCGGGCCCGGCGTTGCCCGGCGCCGGCCATGTCGAGGCAGATGTTGGTGGCGATCCGGTAGAGCCAGGACCGCACCGAACTGCGGCCCTCGAAGGAGGACAGGCCACGCCAGGCACGCACCATGGTCTCCTGCACGGCGTCCTCCGCCTCGAAGGCCGAGCCGAGCATGCGGTAGCAGTGGCCCGTGAGCTCCCTGCGGTGCTTCTCCAGGTCGACGGCTTCGTCCGTGGCATCGATGCCCATGACCTCACCCTACAATCCGACGCCACAGCCGTCTCCCATGCCGCCTGGCCAGGATAGACAGGCGGGACGGGGGACGGCGCTACGGCAGGTCGGGCGGCCGTTCCGGTCAGCTCGCGGTGAGCAGGGTGCCGGTCGCGGTGGTCGAGGCGGAGGCGCTGTGCAGCCAGCCGTCGCGGCGCGGGCGGACGGCCTTGAACGTGTCGTACGCGACGGGGGCCGGGTACGGGTTCGCGGCGGTGGCGGCGGGCGTGTGGTAGTAGGTCATGGTGATCGACGTCTGGTCGCCGGGGTGACTGCCCGGATCGACGTCGAACACTGCGATGCCCCACGGGTGCGTCGTGTCGGGGTCGCGCACCGCCGACCAGGTTGCGTCCTCGGTCTCGTTGGCCGCGACCTTGTAGGCCTCGTACTCCGTGTAGATCTGCGCGACCGGCACATCACCCGCGTTCGGGTCCGGCGCGCCGTAGACGTCGTCGTGCGAGGAGGTGCCGCCGCCGCCGAGCACCAGCTGCACCAGGCCCTTGGAGGTGTCGACGACCTTGGTGTCGGTGCTGACCACGGTCGGGCGCAGGTACGTACCCGAGTCGGTGCCGCGGACCGCGTAGGTGCGCTCGTAGTCGTGGTCGTGTCCGGCCAGCACAAGGTCCACGCCGTACTGGTAGAACAGGTCCATGAACTGCTGACGGATGCCCAGGTCGCCGCCGGAGCCGCTGGCAGAGGACGACATGGCCGGCTGGTGCATGTACGCGACGATCCAGTCGACGTCGTCATTGCAGCGAGCGGCGGCAAGCGTGCGCTCGAGCCACGCCGTCTGCGCGCCGTTGCTGTAGCCGCGGTTGTAGATGACCTGACCGGTCGTCGCGTCGTACGCGCCGGAGTTCTGGTAGACGACCTCGTTGTTGTCCAGCGAGATGAACAGCACGGAGCCGACCTGGAACTTGTACCAGCCGCCCGGCCACTTGGTGTCGTTGTCCGGCAGGCTGAAGCGGGTCAGGTACGAGTTGTAGCCGAGGTCGCCGTTGCCGATCTCGATCTCGTGGTTGCCCAGCGCCGGCATCCACGGCCGGTTGGCGGCAGAGGTCTGCGTGTTGTTCATATAGTCGGCCCAGACGCCGGGCTGGTTCGTCTGGTTGACGTTCGCGTAGGACAGGTCGCCGTTCATCAGGTGCACGACCGGCTCGAACTGCTCGACCTGGTGGACGGCGGTGAGGCCGTTGATCGAGGACTTCGACCAGGCCGGGTTCCCTGAGCCGAGGTCGCCGAAGCTGGTGAAGCGGAACGGCGTACGGCCCCGCGGCGCGGTGCGGAACGCGCCCTGCACCGGGGTGGCGCCGTCGTGGGTGACCTCGTAGACGTAGCTGGTGTCCGGGCGCAGGCCGGTGATCTGCGCGTGGTGCGTGATCGTCTCGACGCCGTTCAGCCCGTCGGTGTAGGTCCGGGTCTCCGCCTGGACGGTGCGGCCGAAGCCGCCGGACGGCGTGCCGAGGCGCAGGCGCGGACGGCTGACGGAACCCGCGGTGGCCCAGGACGCGGTCATCTCGCTCGAGGCGTCCCGGCCGAACTGAAGGTGCAGCTGCTCCGGGTTGACCGTGCCCGCGACGGCGGGCTGCATCCAGAGCGTGGGCCCGGTGGCGGCGAGGACGAGTCCACTGGCCGTGGCCCCGCGCAGCAGCGAACGACGGGAGATGGCTTCCACTCGACATGTCTCCTTCGACTGTCCGCCGGCGGGTCCGACGAACAACCGATACTTACATTCGCACACTACTTCCGCAGGACACGGAGATGGACGGCCGAGGTATGCGAAGCGAACCGGAGGCGAAGCGAATATTTCGTTGAATCCTCACCGGGCAAACGTCGATACTGTCGCGGGTGTACTCAGACGCTGACACCGCCGCCCTGTACGACGCGATGTACTCGTGGGATCCCGAAGCCTGGCCGGGCGACGGGTTCTACAACAAGTTCGTAATGGCGGCTTCCGCAGTACTCGACGTCGGCTGCGGCACGGGTTCGATGCTGCACTGCGCTCGCGAGCACGGCCACACCGGACGCCTCGTCGGCCTCGAACCCGACCGACCCTCGCTCGATCGGGCTCGGCGCCGCACGGACATCGAGTGGGTCGAGGGCGTCGCCGCCGATGCGGGCGCGCGGTGGCAGTCGGTGTTCGGCCTCGCGACGATGACGGGCCACGCGTT
>Ga0185299_10007953_pt1 | contig 10665 bp, 12 predicted proteins | sample PaiPotPPA55metaG_FD_128002 | JGI IMG/M metagenome (GOLD analysis project Ga0185299, IMG submission 128002) | Iron sulfur acid spring bacterial and archeal communities from Banff, Canada, to study Microbial Dark Matter (Phase II) - Paint Pots PPA... ...
CCTGCTTGCCCTGGGCGTGTTGCTCGCCGGGGTCGGGCGGCTGGTGTCGATCAGCCGCGTGGGAATGCCCAAGCCGGCGGCGGTCTGGTTGGGCTACCTGGTTCCCGAGCTGGTTCTGCCGTTCGTCATCGCCCTGGCGCACTACGCCACACACTAAAGGCGCACAAGCTCGAAAGGCGTGCTCCAGCAAGGATGGCGACGCGCACCATCCCACGACCACGCCAAGTGCTGCGCGGAGCAGCCGGTAATGTGGAGAACGCAAGCCGCTCGTCCGCCGCCACATCCGCGAAGGCCGGCTCAAATGGCTGCTGCCGCAAAACGCGATCGAGGAGGACGGCTTGTTCCTCTACTACCCGCGCCGCGCCTCGCTGGCGCTGAAGCTCAGGGCCTTCATCGATGCCGCAAAGGCGACATCGGCGCGTTGATTTGGGCTGGAGACGCGCGCTCCCCATCCGCTGCCGTCGAAATCAAGATGCTGAACGGCAGCGGCGGATGGTAACGCCTTGCTATTTGGCGGGCGTCGTCGTCGAGCCCACGCTGGGCGCCGGCGGCTCGTTCTGGATGGGTGTCGAGACGAGCATCTCTTTCTTCCACTCGCCGCCGATCTGCTTCAGCACGTCGCCGAAACGGCCACGGATAGGCTGCTTGCCACCCGTGAACTCGACCTCGCCATAGGCGGCAATAAGATCGGGCGCCAGCATCTTCGCACCCTGATAGGTGATCTTTTCCGTGATGCCCGGGCCGGTCTGCTTGAAGCGCTCGGCCAGGGCCTTCTCGATGGCTTGCGGGCCGATTATTGGCGGCGCGCCGGTTGGCAGAATCATCACGCCGTCGGGCGCGAAGAAGCTGCCGATCTTCTTGGAGTCGGATGCGTTGTACGCCTGCTCCCAGCTAATGCCGAGCTGCTTGGCGATCTGCATCGCTTGTGGATCGGATCTGTCTTGCTGCGCCAGCGCCGGCATGGCGATGCCGGCGACGAGTGCCGCTATCAAAAGCCGCTTCATGGTGTTGCTCCCCTCTTTAGAGGCCCTCAAGTATGCTTGTCACCAAGGGGGGCGGGCCTTTGTGTTCGGCCTCGTTACCCTTGCCTTCTGCCGTTCGGCGACGGGCCCAGTGATGGCGAGCGCCGCGACCGAGTCGATCTCGACGGCACCCGTCTCCGGTCGCCAGACCGTCAGACTAATCCCGTCCGAGGAGCCGCGCCATGTTCGACTTCCGGTTCTGCGCGAGCGTGGCGACGGCGTTCAGCGATCAGCGCTTCCGCGTGGTCGCGATGAGGGCGGTCATGCCGAGGCGGCGGCGTATGATTATCCGCCCCGGCGTCGTCGAGTCGCGCTTGCTAAAGATCACGGAATCGTGGATGGCTATGCAGGATTGGCTCGTTGCCTCTCGGCGCCGGTCGTGTTCTGCCGGTAACCGTCACGAACGTTGAAGGTAGTCTGACGGAATTCCGGGGACGCAATACACAACTGCGCGGCTCGGCGGATCAATCAATTGCGTATTATGTCCCCGGAACCCCGCTCGAACTGTTGAGGGGGATGGTCTTCAATCCGGAGCATCGGTATACGATCAAGGAGCGAGGCGAACTGGACGCGGTCGTCCGTGATAATACCTGGATATTCGGAGAGCGCTTTCACATCACTCTTCCCGAGGCAGGACTTTCTCGCGTCATGGCCCGGGTATGGGAAGAGCTCGGTCAGAAACGATCGGGGCGCCAAGTGCGCAAATTGGACGGCAGCGCCGGAAGGGTCGATTGCTTTCTCGGGAGAAGCGTGCCCCATGCCGACCGAAATAAGAGCGAGTTCCTGCTGGTCGAGCTAAAGCGGCCGTCGCTGACGATTGGTCGAACAGAGCTTGACCAGTTGGAAGACTACGTCAACGCAATCAAGGCGCAGCCGGATTTTTCGCACACGTCAACATTCTAGAACTTCTATCTCGTCACGGGCGAGTACGATGAAGCGATCGGTCATCGCATTCTGCAAAAAGATCGACCCGTCGGCCTGTTCTTGGAAGCGGAGAATTCAAGAGTATGGGTCAAGACGTGGGGCGAATTGATACGGGAGTGTGAAAGCCGGCTCGGTTTCATCCAGGACAAACTGCGCATCGAGGTTTCCGACCAGGAGATTGAAACGAGGATTGCAGCCCTGAAATCTTCCGTACTGAAAGAGGAACCTGCGAAGGTGGTTCGGCTCCGGAAGGGCAGAGCTGATGACGCTGCTGCGAAAGCCAGCTAGTCGTCCGAGGTGTGCCTCGGCGGCGGTCACGGCACCAGCACCGCGGCGCCCTCGATGCGGCCCTCGCGCAGCGCGGCCAGCGCCTCGTTGGCTTGAGCGAGCGGGTAGGGCACGGTGGTGGTGCGCACCGGCACTTTGGGCGCGAGCGCCATGAACTCCTCGCTGTCGCTGCGCGTCAGGTTGGCGACCGAGCGCAGCACGCGCTCCTCCCAGAGGAGGCGATAGGGAAAGCTGGGGATATCGCTCATATGGATGCCGGCGCACACCACGGTGCCGCCTTTGACGGTCGCGGCGAGCGCCGCCGGGACGAGCGCGCCCACCGGCGCGAAGATCAGCGCGGCGTCGAGCTTCTCGGGCGGCGCGGTGTCGGAGCCGCCGGCCCAGACGGCGCCGAGGCCGCGGGCGAAGTCCTGGCCGGCGGTGTCGCCCGGCCGCGTGAAGGCGAAGACGCGCTGGCCCTGGTGGCGCGCCACCTGCACGGCGATATGCGCGGCGGCGCCGAAGCCGTAGAAGCCGATGCTATCAGGCTCGCCGGCGAGCTTCAGCGCGCGATAGCCGATGAGGCCGGCGCAGAGCAGCGGCGCCGCCGCGACATCGCCGAGCGCGGCCGGGATCGGAAAGCAGTAGCGCTCATCCGCCACGGTGTAGTCGGCATAGCCGCCGTCGATGGTGTAGCCGGTGAAGCGCGCGTGGTCGCACAGATTCTCGCGCCCGCTGTGGCAATAGGCGCAGGTGCCGTCGGTCCAGCCGAGCCAGGGCACGCCGACGCGGTTGCCCGCCTTGAGGCGCTCGACCTCGCGCCCCGCCTCGGCCACCGTGCCGACGATCTCGTGGCCCGGCACCAGCGGCAGCTTCGGCTCGGCGAGCTCGCCGTCGACGACGTGGAGATCGGTGCGGCAGACGCCGCAGGCATGGATGCGGATCAGGACTTCGCGCGGACCGGGAGGGCGCGGCTCGGCGCGCTGCTCGAGCCGCAGAGGCCGGCGCGGGGCGTCGAGCACCATGGCGCGCATGGCTTTCTCCCTGCTGAGCGACGAACGCGGCGGCGCGTCCGCTGTTCCGGTCATGCCTGTGAGTGCTCCGGCACTGGTCCACGGGATCATCCGCTGCTGTAGCGAATACTCGACCCGAATGGTCCTCTCGGGCACGCCGGTATAGGTTTCACGTGATACAGGCGGCGCGGGAGCGGCGCGCTTTCCCCGGCTTTCCGCAGGCTTCGGCCGCCGCCGCCGCTTCCGGCAGGGGATATCGCCCCGCCGCGCGCGGTGCCCAACTGGTGAAACCTGTAGCACTTCCGGCGTGGCTCGCGACACCGGTTCCGGCGGCTCAGCCGGCTTGGGTATAGCCCTTGGCGATCATGCAGCGGGTGACGATGTCGCCGCTGCGCGCGCGGTTGCTGTCGGCGAATTCCGCGCGCTTGGTCTGGATGACGCCCAGCCGTTCCCAGTCCGGTCCGCGCGACGCCAGGATATCGGTGTCGATGTCGCTGTCGCGGCGATTGGCGATCTCCGCGACGTGGCGGCATTCCGAGAGATCCTGGGCGGCCTTCTCCCGGGTGGTCTCGGGCTTGCTCCATTGTCCGCCGCAAGCGGCGAGCGCGAGCAGCAAGACGAGGCTCCCGATCCTGAGCATGATGGCCATCCTTCCATGCTTTGCCGCGGCGCGAGACAAGCCGGGTACCCACTATACCGGAAGATTAACCGGCCGGCCCTGGATAACTGCAGATTGCCGGATGCCGCGGCGCTGAGCCGTCAGAACCGCCCGAACTCGTAGTCGACGAGCGCCTCGCGGATCTGCTGCGGCGTGTTCATGACGAAGGGCCCGTAGCGCGCCACCGGCTCGTTGAGCGGCCGGCCGGCGGCGAGCAGCACGCGCGCGGCGCCCGCGGGTGCCGTGATGACCACGCCGTCGCCCGGCCCGAGCACGGCGATGCTGCCGCGCGGCACGCGCGTCGCCGCATCGCCGACGGCGACCTCGCCCTCGAACGGGTAGAGGAAGACGCTATGGCCCGCCGGCAGCGGCAGGGCGAAGCGCCCGCCCGCCGGCAGCGCCACATCGAGCAGCACCGGCTCGGTGGCGATGCCGTGGATCGGCCCGCGCACGCCGCCGATGGCGCCGGCGATGATTTTGACCTTGATGCCGCCATCGAGCTCCGCCACCGGGATGTCCCGCGGCGGGATCTCCTGGTAGCGCGGCGCCACCATCTTGTCCTTGGCCGGCAGATTGACCCAGAGCTGGAAGCCCTGCATCAGGCCGTCCTCCTGCTCGGGCATCTCCGAATGGACGATTCCGCGCCCGGCGGTCATCCATTGCACGCTGCCGGCCTCGAGCAGGCCGCTGTGCCCCTTGTTGTCGCCGTGCCGCATGCGGCCGGCGAGCATGTAGGTCACGGTCTCGAAGCCGCGATGCGGATGATCGGGGAAGCCGGCGAGGTAGTCGGCGGCGGCGTCCGAGCGGAACTCGTCGAGCAAGAGAAAGGGATCGATGTCCTGGAGCTGGGGCGTGCCGATCAGGCGGTGGAGCTTGACCCCGCCGCCGTCGCTCGCGGGCATGCCGCGCGCCAGCTTGGCGACCGGGCGGATGGTCGAAACGGATTGGCCGTCCATGGTGCGATGCTCCTGTTCTGTCAGCCGCGGCCGCGCAGCAAGGCGCCGGTGATCTCGGCGACATGGCGGCCCTGGAAACGCGCCAGCTCGAGCTCATTGGCGCTGGGCTGGCGGTCGCCCTTGACGCCGGCCAGGGTGGTGGCGCCGTAGGGCGTTCCGCCGGTGATCTCATCCATGCGCAGCAGCCCCTGCGCGCTGTAGGGCAAGCCGACCACCACCAGCCCCAAATGAAACAGATTGGTGATGATGCTGAAGAGCGTCGTCTCCTGCCCGCCATGCTGCGACGCGGTCGAAGAGAAGGCGCTGCCCACCTTGCCGTTGAGCTTGCCCTGCAGCCAGAGCGCGCCGGTCTGGTCGAGAAAATTGGCCATCTGCCCAGGCATCCGCCCATAGCGCGTCGGCGCGCCGACGATGATCGCGTCGTAATCGGCGAACTCGAGCGGGTTGGCGATGGGCGCCTTCTGGTCGAGCTTGGCGCCGGCCTGGCGCGCCATATCGGGCGGCATCAACTCGGGCACCCGCTTCACCGTGACCGTCGTGCCGGGCACGGAACGCGCACCTTCGGCCACGGCCTCCGCCAATGTCTCGACATGACCATAGGTCGAATAATAGAGCACCAGAACCTTCGCCATTCATCCCTCCGCTGTCGAGACCCTGGAGTAGGATGTGGGCGCTCACAGGGCATGAACAACTATCTTTGATGCATGATATTGTTGCGTAGCGCGCAACAATGTGGGGTCAGCTAGCGGGCCTGCTTGCTGGCGGCAGGAGTTCGCCGCGCCGGCAGCTCGCCGAGGATGCGCTGCTTCTCCACGCGCCCAAGGCTGCCCCAGGCGACGATCTCGGCGATGGTGCGAAAGCAGCCGCGGCAATAGCCGCTGTCGCTGTCGAGCACGCAGACAGCAGTGCAGGGCGAGCCGGGATCGGCGCCGCTCACGAGCCCTTCGGCGGCGCGACCAGATCGGCGAGCTTCGCCTTGAGCGCCTTCGCCTTGTAGTCCGGGAGGGCGTAGACCCAGGGCGAGAGCTTGGCATTGAGCTCGGCCGCCGCCTTCTCGCCGTCGCCGGCGCCGCTCGCCTCGAATCGTGCCCAGCTCTTGCCGTCCTGCTCGACCAGCGTGACCTTGATCGTGAGCCCGTCGAAACCGGTGTATTCGGCGTGCACGACGCCTTCCTTGGGAAAAGTTACTTCGGCAACAGGGCGCACATCCGCCAGCTCGACACCGGCAAGGGCATTGGCCGGCTCGCTCGCCGCGGTATCGCTCTTGAGCTTGGCGGCAGCCGATGCACCCTTGAGCGCCAGCGGGTCGCCGGGCTTGTCGCGGGTGATATCGAGCTTGCTGCCGTCGGGCTGGATCAGCACCGCTTCCTTCACCTTTTCCTGGGGCAGGTCGATCACCTTGCGATCGAGCCACGCCAGTGCGTCGCCGGCGAGGTCGAGCGTGCCGCTCGCGAGCCAGCTCTGCGCCTCGCCCGGCTTTCGCACATAGACGCCGTCGACGCCGCCGCCGAGCAGATCGATGCGGCGCTTGCCGGCGATGATCTCGCCCAGCAGACCGCCTTTCTCGTCGCTGGCCGTCACCAGCGCCGATTTCGCGCCTTTTTGACCGGCATCCTCCACCTCGAGCCGCGGATAGAATTCGGGCTTCCGCGTCTTGGCCTCGACGTAGCGCAGCTCGGCCAGGCCCAGCAGCGCCTGGTGCACCTTCGCGGGGTCGGCCGGATAGCCGCTCTTCTCCTCCACCACCCACAGGTCTCCCTGGCGCCGCAGCGTCGTCTTGCTCTCGCCATGGACCAGGGTGAGGCGCGCGACATCGTCGGCGCGCTTGGCCAGTTCCGGCAGCACCGCCGCGCCCGATTGCGGATCGGCGGAGGGCCCACCGCTGCCCGCCGCGAGCACGATGGCGACGATGAGCGCCGCTGCCGTGGCGAGCACGAGGCCGATCAATCCCTTGGAGCTCATGGCGCGTCCCTCACTGGGCGTGGGCGCGGCGCTTGCGCCGCTGCATGCGCATGATGCCGAGGACCGCCGCGGCAAGCCCGACGAGCAGCGGAATGAAGGCAATGTCGAAGAACTCGAGCGTCGCCTTCAGCCGGTCGATGTCCTGGCGCAGATTGAGCTGCACGCTGCGCAGCTCACGGCGGATGTCCAGCATCTGCGCGCGGAAATTGTCGATGGTCTGCACCTGCTCGGCGGCAAGCGTCACGTTCCCGCCCGAGGCGCCGCCCTTGCCGCGCAGCTCCTTGATCTTGGCCTCGGTGTCCTTGAGCTGCTGCTCGAGGTCCTTCTCGCGCGCCTGGTAGCGCTCGTCGGCGACGCGCTGGATGTTCTGCACCACCTCGAAGGGGCGCGTCGAGGTGCCGCGCGTCCGCAGCCCGATGAGGTCGTTGCCGCCCGACAGCACGTCCACGGCATTGGTGACGAAATCGCCGTTGCCCGCGCTCGGGATGGCGACGCGCTGGCCGAAGAAATCCTGCACCTGCACCCAGAAGCGGTCGTCGAGGATGTCGGTGTCGGCGACGACGATCACGTTGATCGGCTGCGCCGCAGTCTTGATCTGCGACGGCGCGGCGTTGCTTTCCTGCGCGTCGGTCTTGGCCTCACCGGCTTTCGCTTGGTCCTTCGTCGCATCCTTGTCCTTGTCAGGCTCGGCGGGCTTGGGCGGGCCGTCGGGGAAGGCGGTCTCGGCCGGGCCGCTGATCTGTGCGGCGAGCGTCAGCTTCTTGTTCTCGGATTTGAAATCGCTCAGCAGCCCGGCGACGTCCGGGAGACCCTCGACCTTCTCGACAGGGATCTCCTCGGCGTCGTCCGACGTGGTGATGAGCGGCGTGAACGTCGTCTTGGCGCCCTCGCGCGGCGTGAGGATCCCGGCGCTGGCCATATTGATTTGCGACAGGTCGCCAGTGACGAGATTGTCGTGGTTGAGGTTGTCCTCCTTGAGCGCGAGCCAGGCGACATAGTCGATCGGCTGGACCCGGCTGGCGGCTCCGGCGTTGACGCGCCGCGCCGCGCGGCGGTCCCCAGCCACCTTGCCCGGCGCCATGTCGACGCCCCAGGCGGTGAAGAGCTTGTCGAGATTGCTCGCCGTGCCCGCGGGCGACGGGTTCATGGGATTGGCATGCGCGGCTTGCGTCTCGGAATAGGGATCGACGAAGACGAGCGCCTTGCCGCCCTTCAGCACGAACTGGTCGATGGCGTAGAGCGTCTTTTCCGAAAGGCCCTGCGGATGGGCGATCATCAGCACGTCGACGTCGTCGTCGACCTTGTCGAAATCGGGCGAGAGGGTGCGCACCTCGTAGAGCTGGCGCAGCTGCTCGACGATCGTGTAGGGCGTGAGCGGCCGGCCCTGCATCGCCGCCATGAAATCGCCTTCGAGCGGCAGGCTGGTGGCCAGCCCGACCACCGTCTTCTTGGGGAAGGCGAGGCTGTGCACCAGCTTGGTCAGGTCGTATTCGAGGAAGCGCTCGCGCTCGGGCTGGAAGAACGGGATGACCTGCTGGTCGTCGGTGGAGTTGGTGGCGGCGAGCCCGAAATAGACCTGTTCGCCGCCCTGGTCGATCGGCACCCCCTGGAGACCGAAAGCGACGGCGCGATCCTCGGTCGGCGAGAAAGGCTGCGGGTCGAGCATCTCGAGCCGGACCTTGCCCTTGGCGAGCGCGGCGTATTCCTCGAGCATCTCGCGCACGCGCTGGGCGTAGATACCGTAGGACGGCACCTCGTCGCCGAGCCGCGGCGAGTAGTAGAAGCGCAGCGTGATCGGCTCGTCGAGGCGCGCCAGCGTCTTCTTCGAGCCGTCCGACAGCGTGTAAAGGTGCCGCTGCGTCAGGTCGAGGCGCGCCGAGCTCAGGCCGTGCTGGGCGATGACATTGACGGCGACGAGCAGGATCGCGGCGCAGACGATGGCGACCGCGGCGGCGGCACGGCGGGAGAGCGAGAAGCCGGTCATGGCATGCCTCTCAATCCGCCTTCTTGAGGTCGACAAGGATGGCGTTGGCGAACAGGAACACGCCGATCACCGAGAGGAAGAACACCGCGTCGCGCAAATCGATGACGCCGCGCACGATGGCGTTGAAATGGGTGAGGAAGCTGAACGAGGCGACGGTGCGCAGCACGCCCTCCGGAGCCCAGCCGTGGAGGACGCCGAGCACGATCGGCGAGCCGCTCACGGTGAAGAGGAAGCACACCGCAGCCGTCACGACAAAGGCGATCACCTGGTTCTTGGTGAGCGCCGAGAGCGCGGCGCCGATGGCGAGAAAGGCGCCGGCCATGAGGAAGCTGCCGATATAGCTGGCGAGGATGACACCGTTGTCGGGATTGCCGAGATAATTGACGGTGATCCAGAACGGGAAGGTGAGGGCCAGCGCGATTCCGGCAAAGGCCCAGCTCGCCAGGAACTTGCCGAGCACAGCTTGGGCCATCGAGATCGGCAAGGTGAGGAACAGCTCGATGGTGCCGCTCTTGCGCTCCTCGGCCCACAGCCGCATGGCGAGCGCGGGAATCAGCACGAGATAGAGCCAGGGGTGGAAGGTGAAGAACGGCTGCAGATCCGCCTGGCCGCGGTCGAAGAAATTGCCGAGGAAGAAGGCGAGCGCCCCCGCCATGGCGAGGAAGATGACGATGAAGACATAGGCGAGCGGCGTGGCGAAGTAGCTCTGCAGCTCGCGGCGGAAGATGACGAGGGTGCTGTGCATGGCGAGGATGAGATGTTGGCTTGTCGGAGGGCCGCTAATGACCGGGCAGGGTGATGGCGCGGAAGACGTCGTCGAGCCGGCCGCGCTCGACGCGCAGCGCCGCGACGGGCCAGCCGGCCGTGCGCACGAGGTCGGTGATCTCGGCGATGATCGAGCCGCCGTCGCGGGGGAAGATCATGAGTGCGTTGCCCTCGCCGTCCTCGACCGCCTCGATCGCGGCGACGCCGGGCAGGCGCATCAGCGCGGCGGCGGCATCGCCGCCGTCCGGCGCCAAGGCGAGCCGCACGGCGTTGTGATGGCGCGATCGCGCGGCCAGCGTGCCGGGCGTGCCGTCGGCGAGCAGGCGGCCTTGGGCAATGACGATGGCGCGCGTGCAGACGGCGTCGACTTCCTCGAGGATGTGCGTCGAGATGACGATCGCCTTCTCCGGCATGCTCGCGATCAGGCGACGCACTTCGTGCTTCTGGTTGGGGTCGAGGCCATCGGTCGGCTCGTCGAGGATCAGCACGTCGGGATCGTGCAGCAGCGCCTGCGCCAAGCCGACGCGCCGCCTGAAGCCCTTGGACAGCGTCTCGATCGGCTGCTCGAGCACGCCGCCGAGCTGGGTGCGTTCGACCGCGAGGTCGATGCGGCGTTCCGCCTCCTTGCCGGCGAAGCCGCGGATCTGTGCGACGAAATCGAGAAACCCGGCCGGGGTCATGTCGGGATAGGCTGGCGCGCCCTCGGGGAGATAGCCGATATGCCGCTTGGCCGCGATCGCCACCTTGCCCATGTCATGTCCGCAGATCACCGCGGTCCCGCTCGTGGGCGCGAGAAAGCCGGTGAGCATCTTCATGGTGGTGGATTTGCCGGCGCCGTTCGGGCCGAGGAAGCCCAGCACCTCGCCGCGCGCCACCCGGAAGGAGACGTCGTCCACCGCTGTGACCGGGCCGAACCGCTTGGTCAGGTGGTGGACCGAAATCATCTCGTCCATGGCCATTGTCTCGCCCGTACCGTCATGCCCGCGCGGGTTGTCGGGTGCCGCCCATGTGCCGCATCTCGCGCAGTGAATCAAGCCGGAGCCGCCATGCGCGCAAGTAAATTCGCTGTAATGTCGGGCCGCGCGGGCAAGAAACCGGCTACGCTCGGCGATGT
>Ga0185299_10007958_pt1 | contig 10659 bp, 7 predicted proteins | sample PaiPotPPA55metaG_FD_128002 | JGI IMG/M metagenome (GOLD analysis project Ga0185299, IMG submission 128002) | Iron sulfur acid spring bacterial and archeal communities from Banff, Canada, to study Microbial Dark Matter (Phase II) - Paint Pots PPA... ...
GGCTGTTCCCACCAAACCGGCCGGTCCGCCGCCGGCTCCTGAACGTATCAAGGAGACGCTGCGCTCCATCGAGCAAAACGCGGCGCAATGGACCATGCGCGCGGGCGGTATCGATGCGGCGCGGGACGCGGGAACGGGGACTCATTCAGGCGACGCAAATAGTGAGCGCGATGCAGCGCCGTTGAAGGCTTCGGCTGCCCCGGAGACTTCGGGCACTTCGCAGGATGCGGCTATTTTGCACGCTGCGGAGACTTCGGCCACTTCCAGTGCGCCGAACACTTCAGCTAGTTCCGCTGCTTCCGTTGTTTCAACGTCCTCGGCTCTTCCCACGCCTGCAGCTTCTCTGGCGTCAGCAACCTCTCCGGCTCCAGCGGCGTTTGCGCCCCCGGTCGATCCGGTATTCCCGATAGTTGCCACGCCCGCGAACGAACCCGGCCAACCGGGATCGGCGGACGGCGTTCCGCCCATGTCGGCATCGAGCATCGCGGGCACATACTCGTCGAGTGCTTCGCTGCGCGACGGCTACACGTTCACCGCGGGCGCCCAGACGATCGTGCGCGAGCCGACGCCGCCCGATACGAATACAAACACAAACAAGGCAGACATCCGCGACAGCGCCGCCCTGCCCCATCCGGCAGCCCCAGACACAACGCCGACGTCAACCCCGGCTCATCCCAGCGATCTCCCGCAGTGGGCGATCCGTGCCGCGCAGACGCATGCCGTGCAGACGACGCGAGACATCGCTCCGACGGCACCCTCATCGCCGATATCGGAAAGCTCTGCAACCTCGCCCGTCAATCCGGTCCAGACGCCGCCATGGCAAGCCGGAGCAAGCGTTGCACGTCCGCCTGTGCCGCCGTTTAGCGTTATCGATACGAACGCCACGCTGAACGGAACCAACATCAACATCAACACCAGCGCAGAAGCAGACCCTGATGCCCCGCTCGCACTCGTAACCACGGTCCCAAATGGATACGCAACGCAGGCCACGACCGACCGGGCAGCGGAACCGGAAATGGAAACGAAACAGGAAGCCGAGCCGGAAACCCAAGCACAACAAAACCCGACCGACGAGCACCCTTCGAACGTCGTCCACTTCCCACGCGCGGGCGTCATGCTCGCGCCCGAAGCATCGTCACTCCAACCCGATCCCCGTCCGCCGGTACGCGGTTTCATCGCGACCGAATTCGAGTTCCACGCGCCAGCGGCCTCCGCCGTCGACCTCCCCGGTCTCGATCTCCTCGAACCCGCGTCCGACGAAGTCGAACCTGTCTCCGAGCAGCATCTCGCCGAAACCGGCCAGTTGATCGAACAGCGGCTGCAGGAATTCAAAGTACCAGTCACGGTAGTCGGTGCATCGGCGGGACCGGTCATTACACGCTTTGAAGTCGAACCGGCGCTTGGCGTACGCGGCAGCCAGATCGTCGGCCTGATGAAGGACCTGTCACGCGGGCTCGGGCTGACGTCCATCCGCGTGGTTGAAACGATTCCCGGCAAGACCTGCATGGGGCTCGAATTGCCGAACGCCAAACGGCAGATGATCCGGCTCTCCGAAATCCTGGAAGCCGATGTTTATCGCGACTCGAAGTCGTTCCTGACCATTGCGATGGGCAAGGACATCGTCGGCAATCCGGTCGTGACCGACCTCGCGCGCGCGCCGCACATGCTGGTCGCGGGCACGACGGGTTCGGGAAAATCGGTGGCGATCAACGCGATGATCCTGTCGCTGCTTTTCAAGGCGAAACCGGAAGACGTGCGCCTGATCATGATCGATCCGAAGATGCTGGAACTGTCGGTGTATGAAGGCATTCCGCATCTGCTCGCGCCGGTCGTGACCGACATGAAACTCGCCGCGAACGCGCTGAACTGGTGCGTCGGAGAGATGGAGAAGCGCTACAAGCTGATGTCGGCAGTGGGCGTGCGCAATCTGCAGGGTTTCAACCAGAAAGTGCGCAATGCGGATGCAGCCGGCAAGAAGCTGACAAACCCGTTTTCGCTCACGCCCGACGCGCCCGAACCGCTCGCCAAGCTACCGATGATCGTCGTCGTGATCGACGAGCTCGCCGACCTGATGATGGTCGCGGGCAAGCAGATCGAGCAGTTGATCGCACGGCTTGCGCAGAAGGCACGCGCCGCCGGTATTCATTTGATTCTCGCGACGCAGCGGCCATCGGTGGATGTGATCACCGGCTTGATCAAGGCAAACATTCCGACGCGCGTGGCGTTCCAGGTGTCATCGAAGATCGATTCGCGCACGATCCTCGACCAGATGGGCGCGGAATCATTGCTCGGCGCCGGCGATATGCTGTTCCTGCCGCCCGGCACGGGTTATCCGCAACGTGTGCATGGCGCGTTTGTCGCCGATGACGAAGTCCATAGCGTCGTGGAATATCTGAAGCAATTTGGCGAGCCGGAATACGAGGAAGGGATTTTGTCGGGACCGACGCCCGAAGGCGGCACGCCGGATCTGTTCGGCGAGATGCCGGATGCCGAAGCCGATCCGCTCTACGACGAAGCGGTATCGTTCGTGTTGCGCACGCGCCGGGCATCGATTTCGTCGGTGCAGCGGCAATTGCGCATTGGCTACAACCGCGCGGCACGGCTGGTCGAGCAGATGGAAACAGCCGGCCTGGTCTCGCCCATGGGCACGAACGGGAACCGCGAAGTGCTCGCACCGGGGCCGGCGGAATAAGCGATTATCGATGCTCAAACGGCGGTGTCGTGTAACCGCCGTTTGAGCACTTGATCCCAACTCACCACAACCGCAACCGCCGCAGCAAATAAAGCGTGAAGGCCGCGCAAACACCCATCACGCCTATCACGATCACGAACGAATAGCGCTCGTGCGTGCCGGGCAATCCGGCCACGTTCATGCCGAAGATACCGGACACGAGCGTCGCGGGCATCAGCAACGCGGACAGGATCGCGAGCCACAGCAGCTTGCGGTTGATGTCCTCAGAGAGCAGCGCCGCTATCTCGTCCTGCAGCAGCTTCGACCGTTCGTATTGCGCCTCGAGCCCGGCGCCCAGTCCATTGAGCACCTGAATCGCCTGGATCAGCGTTTCCATCGATCGCGGCTCCGCCCATTCCAGCCGCCGCAGTACCAATTGCGTGAGCGCGTTGCGTTCCGGATCGACAAACCGCTTCACCTCCACCAGCCGCCGCCGCACCGAACCCAGCTCGGCGCGCCAGTTCGAATGACGACCGTCGAGCACGCCCTCCTCGACGTCGTCGAGCCGGTCGCCGATTTCATCGATGCGATCCGCAAACGTCTCGTTCAACGCGCGAATCAGGCCGGCGAAAAGATCGACGGTATCGCGGAACATCGCGCCTTCGAGCACGGCATGACGCAGCCTGTCGGTGGATTGCAGCGGCTGCGCGCGCACCGTGATCATGCGGTTTTTATCGACGTAAAAGCGCAGCGCGCCCGTCGCACGGCGCGTGGCCTGAGCGTTCGGATCGGCGTCCGGCGTGTCCGCGACGCGCTCCAGATCCGCGACCACGCCGTACATGAACGTCGCCCCCATATGCACTCGCGGCCGCTTGTCCTCGCCGTTCAGGAATTCGCGGGCGACGTCCGGCATCGCGGTCACGCCGGTGAGCCAACTTTCGACGGTGTCGTCGTTTGCGCTCAGATGCAGCCACGTGGGACCTTCGCCCACAATCTCGCGACGCGCTTCGTCCCAGGACAACCGCAACGCCTGCGCGCCGGCAAACCGGAACGCGCAGATGAAACCCGGCGGTGTCGGCGCGTCTTGTACTGCATTCCCGGCGACATGGCGGGATTCCCTGCTGGATGCTGACGTAATGTTCAACGTTGAATTCCTTCTATACCGGGACAGCACCGGCCTTACTGGTTAAACCATCACCGCGTTACTTAAGAAAACTGCGCCGCGGGTCGCGACACTCCATCGCCCCGCGACGCAGATAAAAATAATCGTCAGGAAGGCGAAACGAATTTGAAATCGACCGGCGAACCGATCTCCAGGCGCTTGGGATCCGATGCGAGTTCGCCGGTGTCCAGATTGCGCCGGAAGAAGTAGACGCTGTCGCTATTCTGATTGCCGACGATCAACCAGCGTCCAGTCGGATCGATGGCAAATTCGCGCGGCGTCTTGCCGAGCGTGGAAGTGCGGCCGAGCAGCTTGAGATGCCCATCGGACGGATTGACGGCATAGCGCACGATTTCATTCGCATCGCCGCGATTGGTGGCGTAGAGAAAACGGCCATCCGGCGATAGATGGATCGCGCCACCGCCAATCTTGCCCTTGAAACCGGGCGCGGTCATAGGCAGGGTTTGCCTGAGCGTGAGCTTACCGTCGTCATAGTCGTACATCGTTACCGATGCATTCATTTCCGTCGTCAAATAGGCGTGTTTGCCGGCTTGATCGAAGATCAGATGACGCGGCCCGGAACCGGGTTTCACGAGCGTATAACGCGACTCGGTCGGCCCGAACAAACCGCGGCTGCCATCGGGCGTGTATCGATACGAATACACCTTGTCCGCACCCAGGTCCTGCGCGAACAGATAGCGGCCATCGGGCGAAAACACGGTGGAGTGCACGTGCGAATTGTCCTGGCGCCCTTTCACGGGACCGCTGCCGTCGTGATGCACGGTGAGGACCGACGGTCCCACGCGTTCGCCGTCCAGCGGAAACACGGCAAAGCTGCCACCTGGATTCGACGCCACCGAATAGTTGGCGGTCAGCAGATAACGGCCATCCGGCGATATCGCGAGATACGCGGGATCGTTGCCATCGGAGGAGACGCTGTTCACGAAGGTGAGTTGTCCGCTCCGTGGATCGAAGCGGAATGCGCTGATGCCGCCGCGTTGCGTGGCGGGGCCGTTGTCGCCGGGCAATTCGTTCACGGCATAGACGTGCTGCCGATCCTTGCTCACCACGAGATACGACGGATTCACCGTCTGTGCCGACGCGAGGCGCGTGGTCGCACCGGTGCCCGCATCGAATCGATACACATAGATGCCCTCGCTCTTGCCGCTGCCGGTGTACGTGCCCACCAGCAGGTCGAACACGCTGCTGTCGGACGCGGTGCCGGCACTTTGCGCGAAGGCTTGACCGGCACTGAGCGCCAACACCGCGGCGAGGCTCGCCGCGAAACCATTCAATAGAATTCGACGCTGCCCGGACTGATGCAAACGCACCGGTCCAGCGGCGCGGCACGATGTTTGCGTGGGAGCAAAGCCCCGGACACGGAGCGCAGAAGCACGACGTGTGAAACGAGTGAAATCCGCCAAATGCATACAACCTCCTGATCGTTCGTTATTACGGCTTGTTTCAGGTTTTGTGAGTCGTGGAAAGAGCCCGATTGTCACCGGTTACTGCTTCGGCGCATGATGCAGCCCTATTCCCATCAAAAAATCAACAAGGAGTCGCCATGAATATCCATTTGAGCCTCGGACCGCTGGTCGCGCTGATAGCCGGCATTCTGATCCTGATCGTGCCGCGCCTGCTCAACTTCATCGTTGCGATTTACCTGATCATCATCGGACTGATCGGCGTCTTCGGCCTCAGCACGACGCATTTCTAACGGGCGCGGCCATAGGTAACGCGCCCTGTAAGACGCTGTTACCGGAGTGAGGTTCCAGAGGCGAGCAAACACTGAACGCGGGATCTGAGACCCCGCGTTCCACGAATATTCTGAAGTCGAATGAAGGCTGGTGTGTTGCAGCGCAATCAGTTGTTGGCGAGCTGGTCGAGCCGCATGCGGCCCTGCAGCGACAAGCCGCCGACGGCGGTATGCCCATCGATCTCGCGATGCCGCATGAAGCAGTCGCGTTCAATGAGGAATGACGCTGCGGTTTCCATCCCGTTGCGGGACAGACCGAGATTCTTGTAATTGAGATCCAGGAGCGTGGTTTGATCGGCGATACGGCTCGCAGCCGACAGAATGGCGATGCAATCGGCTCTTGACGGATTCAGCATGGCTTTCACTTTCGATGTCCTCGAAAACGTTAAGCAAGCATGGAGCGCGTGACGTGCATCAGCGGGTCCGATCCTGCGAACCCGCGCTGCCACTTCCGGCGAACCGTCAGGCGCGAAGTTTCATTCTAGGCATTTGTCACATGTTTTTTCAACCACGTTTTTCACCCTTTACGCGCTTGTTGTTTTGCAAGACGGCTTTGGCTCGGCGTCATGGGTCGAACGTAGGTCGAACTTAGGGTCGAAGCTTCGGATCGGGACAGTCATGAAGGCGCGAATCGCGAATGCGCTTCATAATCGACGACTCGAAGGAGTGGAACAGCCTGGCCCCAACAACCACGCGGCGCCTGAACTGCGGCCGCATCGAGATCAAACGCCCAAGCCTATGCCCGCACTGATTGAGGATTACGCCCTGGTTGGCGATGGCCACACCGCCGCCCTGATTTCAAAAGAGGGCTCGATCGACTGGCTATGCTGGCCGCGCTTCGATTCCGGCGCGTGTTTCGCCGCGCTGCTGGGCACGCCCGAAAACGGCCGCTGGCTGATCACCCCCGACCTGCCCGACGGCGCCGAGCCGCCTGTGATCACACGCAAGTATCGCGGCGATACGCTGATCCTCGAAACGGACTTCGAGACGCCTGAAGGCCGAGTGTCGCTCATCGACTTCATGCCGGTCCGCGACGGTGTGTCCGACCTCGTGCGGATCGTGGTCGGCCGGCGCGGCACCGTGAAGATGAAGATGGAACTGGTGCTGCGCTTCGATTACGGTTCGTCCATTCCCTGGGTCAGCCGTCTTCCCGACGACAACGGCATCCGCGCGATCGCCGGTCCCGATCTCTGCGTGATGCGCACGCCCATTGAACTCGCCGGCGAGAACATGCGCACGGTCGGCGAATTCACCGTCACTGAAGGCGAGCGTGTGCCCTTCTCGCTCGTGTATTCGCAATCGCACTTGCGCCTGCCTCCCGCACTCGATCCCCATACGCAATTCGCACGCACCGAAAACTTCTGGCTGGAATGGTCGGGGCGCAGCAATCTGGACGGCCGCTGGGGTCCGGCCATCCGCCGCTCGCTGATTACGCTCAAGGCGCTGGCCTATGAGCCGACGGGCGGCATTGTCGCGGCACCGACCACGTCGTTGCCGGAGCAATTAGGCGGAACGCGCAACTGGGATTACCGATACTGCTGGTTACGCGACGCCACCATCACCCTGCTCGCGCTGATGCGCAGCGGTTACTACGACGAAGCGCGTGCATGGCGGGCCTGGCTGGGCCGCGTGATGGCCGGGTCGCCGGATCAGGTGCAGATCATGTACGGCATCGCGGGCGAGCGGCGCTTGCCGGAATGGGAAGTCGACTGGCTGGCGGGTTATGAAAATTCGAAGCCGGTGCGTATAGGCAACGGCGCGGTCAACCAGCTACAACTCGATGTCTACGGCGAAGTGATGAACGCGCTGCATCTCGCGCGCGTAGGCGGCCTGCAAGCCGATGACACCGTATGGTCGATCCAGCACGCCATGCTCAATCATCTCGACACTGTCTGGCAGGAAGCCGACGAAGGCATCTGGGAAACGCGCGGCGGGCGTCAGCAATTCACATTTTCGAAGGTCATGGCGTGGGTGGCTTACGACCGCGCGATCAAATCGGCGGAACAGTTCAGCCTGGAAGGTCCGCTCGATCACTGGCGCAACATGCGCACCGCCATTCACGCGGACGTGTGCGAGAAGAGCTGGAATCCATCGATGAATTCGTTTGTCCAGACTTACGGCGGCGACGATCTCGATGCCAGCCTGCTGCTGATTCCGCTGCTGGGCTTTCTGCCGCCGGAAGATCCGCGTGTGATCGCAACGGTACACGCCATCGAGCGCAATCTCACGCATGACGGGCTGGTGAAGCGTTATCACACGACGGAAGTAGCGGATGGCCTGCCGCCCGGGGAAGGCACGTTTCTGGCCTGCAGCTTCTGGCTGGTCGACAATCTCGCGTTGCAAGGCCGCCTCGAGGAAGCCTATGCGATGTTCGAACGTTTGCTCGGCCTCGCCAACGACGTCGGCCTGCTTGCCGAGGAATATGACACGGTCGCGAAACGTCAGGTTGGTAACTTCCCGCAAGCGTTCTCGCATGTCGCGCTCGTGCACACCGGCATGAACCTGATGCGCCACGAACAGGGTATGGCGAAGGCGACGGGCCAGCCCACATCGCGTCAGGACAAACCCTCGGATGCGACACTCGCAAAGGAAAGCAAATCGTAATGTTTTTAGAATAATTGACGGTAATTAACGAATTCGCAGCAAATTTGACGCCGAATAGCGGTATAGAACACGTATGTTGCGTTGCACAAAAGCGCAGACTTGGCTATGATCAATGCGGCTTTCCGACCGGTCGTTCGGCGAATGTAATTTTGAATGGGGTTTAGTGTCACGGCTTAGCCGGCATGTGTTTCGTGTGCTGTTCCATCTTCAGCCCAGAAGGCGCAACGCCGGCTTATACCCAGTCCCTGCCCCCATTCCCCGTGACCCCTCGTTCAGCAAATAAGCAACAACGAAGCAACGAATAACTGCCAGCACCAGCAACGCGGTGCAATCGACGAACTGCACGCCGAGCCGGGACCCAGCGAAAGTCTGACCCCGACATGACGCCACCGCCGATAGAGGCCAACCGCCGGACACGCTCCCGAACACGGGCGCAGCCGGTTTTACACAGGTCAAATATGCTCTATCAATTCTACGAATTTCAGCGGGCCATGTTGAGCCCCCTTACGGCATGGGCGGAAGCGGCATCGAAGTCGTTCACCAATCCTTCCAGCCCCCTCGCGTATGTGCCCGCTTCCAGCCGGCTCGCGGCCGGCTACGAATTGTTGTATCGCCTGGGCAAGGACTACGAGAAACCCGAGTTCGAACTGCATCAGATCGAGAAGAACGGTCATGCCATTCCTATCGTCGAGCAGATCGTGCTGGAAAAACCCTTCTGCCGGCTGATCCGCTTCAAGCGTTTCTCGGATGACAGCGCTACCGTTACCGAACTCAAGACCGAACCTATCGTGCTGGTCTGCGCTCCGCTTTCGGGCCACCATTCCACCCTGTTGCGCGATACGGTGAAGACGTTGCTGCACGACCACAAGGTCTACCTGACCGACTGGCTCGATGCACGCATGGTGCCGCTCGAAGACGGCACATTCCATCTTGACGACTACGTTGAATACATCCAGGAGTTCATCCGCCATATCGGCGCGAAGGACCTGCATGTGATCTCGGTGTGCCAGCCGACCGTGCCGGTGCTCGCCGCGATCTCGCTGATGGCCAGCCGCGGCGAAGACACGCCGCGCACCATGACCATGATGGGCGGCCCAATCGATGCGCGCCGCAGTCCGACGTCGGTGAACTCGCTCGCGAGCGAACATTCATACGAATGGTTCGAGAACAACGTGATCTATACGGTGCCAGCCAACTATCCTGGCGTAGGCCGCAAGGTGTATCCGGGCTTTCTTCAACACGCAGGGTTCGTGGCAATGAATCCCGAGCGCCACGTGACCGCTCATTGGGACTTCTATCAAAACCTGATGCGTGGCGACGACGAAGATGCGGAGCAGCATCGCCGCTTCTACGACGAATACAACGCCGTGCTCGATATGGACGCCGACTATTACCTTGACACCATCCGTGTCGTATTCCAGGAGTTCCGCCTGGCCGAGGGCACGTGGGACGTGAACGGTGAACTGGTGCGCCCACAGGACATCAAGAACACGGCGCTGCTGACCATTGAAGGCGAACTCGACGACATTTCGGGCAGCGGCCAGACGCGCGCGGCGCATGACCTGTGCACCGGTATTCCGGCGAAGAACAAACGCCACTACATGGCGGAGAAAGCCGGCCACTACGGTATTTTCTCGGGACGCCGCTGGCGCACGATGGTGTATCCGCAACTGCGCGAATTCATTCTCACGCACGACAAAGCGCCGAAGAAGGAAGCTGTCCCAGCTTGATTTAGCTGACCGTCGGGAATTAGTTGGCATGACAAAACACGCCACGCGTTTTCATTTAACGTGGCGTGTTTTCGTTGGTGGGCTCCCTCTGCGGCGAGGGAGCCGATGCGTCAGCGCCGCAACAAATAGGCGAGCAGCAATTCCGTATTCATCTTGATGATTTCATCGCGTTCGGCGTCGCGGCTGAAGTCGAGTCCGAACGTGGCTTCGAGCGTAAATCGATTCGATACGATGTAGTACCCAAGACCCGACAAAGTCACGTAAAAACGCAGCGGATCGACGTTATTGCGAAATAGTCCGGCATGCTGACCACGCTCGAGAATCTTCGCGAGGGTGGCGACCACCGGCGAAATCAACTCGCGAATGCGCGTGGAGCCCTTTATATAGCGGGCTTCGTGCAGATTCTCGTTATTGATGAGACGCAAGAGTTCGGGGTGCTCACGATAGTAATCCCAGATGAAATGCGCCAGTTGCGTCATGGCTTCCACTGGTGCAACGCCATCCAGATCGAGCGTCTTTTCGGCCTCGGTGAGTGCGGCAAACGCGTGCTCCAGCACAGCCGTGAACAACTGTTCCTTGCTGCCGAAGTAGTAGTACAGCATTCGCTCGTTAGTTTCGGCACGGCGGGCGATTTGGTCGACACGCGCGCCAAACAAGCCGCCCGCAGCAAATTCCTCTGCGGCGGCAAGCAGGATTCGGCGACGTGTACCCTCAGGATCTCTTTTGATTTTTGGCT
>Ga0185299_10007960_pt1 | contig 10658 bp, 8 predicted proteins | sample PaiPotPPA55metaG_FD_128002 | JGI IMG/M metagenome (GOLD analysis project Ga0185299, IMG submission 128002) | Iron sulfur acid spring bacterial and archeal communities from Banff, Canada, to study Microbial Dark Matter (Phase II) - Paint Pots PPA... ...
CACCTGCTCGGGTAAGATGTCAACCTGAAAAGACCTGGCCCGGCGAGGCAAGCGTCCTGAAAGCAAGAGTGATTGCCATGACGGCTGGATCTCACACGTTCTTATTCATAGCGCAGCGCGATCATGGGATCCACGCGTGTGGCGCGGCGCGACGGCAAATAACAGGCCGCAATCGCCACAAAAGCGAGCAGCGCCGGTATTCCCGCGAAAATCAGGGGATCCGTCGCGGACACGCCGAACATCAAGCCGGCCATCAGGCGCGCCAGAACAAATGCAAGCGCAACGCCGATGCCGAGGCCGATCGCCGCAAGCCAAATCCCGCGGCCTGCAATTCGACGGAGCACTTGCTTCGGTGTCGCGCCGAGCGCCAGGCGAATTCCAATCTCATGCGTGCGCTCCGTTACCGAGTGGGCCATTACGCCGTAGACACCCGATGAGGCAAGCACCAGCGCAATTAGCCCCAGCACAGCCATCATCGCGGCGATGAAAGAGATACCGCTCAGTTCCTCATGCGCCAGGCGCGCGAGCGTCTTGGGTTCATAAATCGGTTGATTTGCGTCCACGGCTCGAACCTTCGCGCGCACGGCAGGAACGAAGCCGAGCGGGTCGCCGTCAGTCCTCAGCAAAAACGCGGCCTTCGCGTCGGGACTTTGCAGGTAAGGCACGTAAACGGCTCCGTCGATAATCTGGAGATAGGGATTGTACTTCGCATCAGAGACGACACCCACGATCGTCAGCCACGGTTCCTTCGAGTCGGGACCTCCGCGCTTGATGCGCTTGCCTATCACGTCTTCTCCCGGCCAATAACGCTCCGCCATGGAACGGCTGACGACAGCGACACGAAGCGAGTTCGGCCCATCGGGATCCGTCAGTTCGCGGCCGCGCAGCAGCGGCAAATGCAGCGTGCGAAAATAATTGGCGCTGATCGACTCGGCCAGCGCGATGTGTCCTGGATCCTGCGTCCACGTTTTACCCTCACCGGTGAACGGGTGATAACTGAGTTCATCCTGGTCGGGAACAGCAGTGGCGACCGAGGCGGACTCGACTCCCGGAATAGCGCTCATTTGCGCCAGCGCCTGCTGGTAAAACGCGACGACCTTCGCATCGTCTGCATATTTCGCCGCCGGAAGCGCGACATTCATCGTCAGCAGGCTGCGCGACTCGAATCTCTCGTTGGCACTGAGCAGCGCTCGGAATCCCTTGACGAGCAGGCCCGCTCCCACCAGCAACGCCAGCGATATCGCAACTTCCGCAACCACCAGCACGCCGCGCAGCCGGTGCGAAGCGCGTCCCGAGCCTCCGCGCCCGCCTTCCTTGAGAGACTGCAAAAGATCCGGGCGCGAATGGCCCAGCGCGGGCGCAAGTCCGGAGATCACACCGACTAAGACAGCGATGGCAACCGTGTACGCGACTGCGCGCCAGTCGAGCGCGATGCGATTCCAACCCGCGATGTACTGCGAAAGCTCAGCCGGCAAGTAATTGACTGTCAGGCCCACCGCCCATCCGGCGAAAAGCAATCCCAACGCGGCTCCCGCGAGGGCCAGAATCACGCTTTCGGCGAGAAGTTGCCGGACCACGCGCCAGCGGCTTGCCCCGAGCGCCGTACGCACCGCAATTTCCCTCTCGCGTCCCGCCACGCGCGCCAGCTGCAGATTGGCTACGTTCGCGCACGCGATTAGCAGTACGAATCCCACCGCCGCCAGCAGCAGCAACATGAAATTGTGCGTCAGCTCACCGGTGGCATAAGTGCGAAACGGCACAACACGAATGCCAAGCCGCTCGTTCGTTTTCGGAAACGCTTGAGCCAATTGGCGTCCTATGCCGTCGAGTTCGGCTGCGGCGCGCGATGCCGAAACTCCGGACTTCAACAATCCAACAGGAAAAAGGTAATTGTTCTCCCGGTCGGCCTTGTCCGCGTCCGTGAACGCGACGGGCCGCCACAATTCCGTCGCCAGGGGATACTGAAAATCCTTGCCCATGACGCCGGAAATCGTGAGGGCTCGCCCATTGATGCGCGTTTTTTTGCCGATGATTTGCGGATCGCCGCCGAACTTGCTCTGCCACAGGCCATAGCTGAGGACGACTTCGTCGTCACGTTCGGGCGCGCCATTTTCCGGCACAAAACCGCGGCCAAGAATCGGCTGCACGCCGAGCGTATCAAAGAAATTCGTCGTGACCCTTGCTGCTTGTTCGCGTTCCGGATCGCCTTGCCCGGTCAGATTGACGTCTTCCGGCGTATAGGCGGCGAATTTGTCGAACGACTGACTTTGCGTTCGAACCGCTTCGTAATCCGCTGCGTACATCGAGTTTTCATTCGTGACCGGAACAACTTTGTTGAATACCAGCACCAGCCGGCTCAGATTTGGAAACGGCTCTGGACGGAGGAGGAGCGGATCGGCCACGCTGAAAATGGCGGTATTGGCGCCGATGCCCAATGCCAGCGCAAAAACCGCAAGCATTGTCACACCGGGGTACTTGGCTAGCATCCGAAGGCCGTAACGCACATCCTGCCAAATCGATCTCATCGGTAAATGCCCCCAAAACCAAGTGAGTTCTGGCTGCGAGTACGCAAGCAAGGTACCAGCGATTCAGCCTCTATCTCATTGCGAAGGCATTAGTTACCAAGAGTCACCGGGCGCGGGGCTCTATCTCTGGAGCGAATCCGGGAAAATGCGTTACGGAATCGGACACGCGGTCAATACCCTACGAACCGCATCTGCCGGCACGTCTGAAGGTGACTTTCTGCACAGATCGGTTTTCGTGGCGCGTGTTCTGATCTGGCGTTTGCCGCGCGCGCCGGAGAAGAGTGCAGCGAACGCTCGCGCTTTTTTTCGAAGCCCTTTTCCTTGAAGAAGTTCCAGCCCCGGGGGACGCCCCGCTTTCTTGCGCAGCTTCGCAGGAATTGCAAGAAGCGTGGGAAAACCCCGCTCGCGCGGCACACCTCTCTTTCTAAATCCCTCCGGTGACGCGAACCGTTTCGCCGGTCATGTACTTCGAGTCGGACGACGCGAGGTACACCGCCGTGGGCGAAATGTCGTCCGGTTGCCCGATGCGCCCAAGTGGCGACTGCGTTTCGACCCACTTGCGGAAATCGCCTTCCGCGATGCCTTGTGCGTGGACCCCCTCGGTTTCGATCATTCCGGGGTTGATGGAGTTGACGCGAATCTTGCGCGGGCCCAATTCTTTGGCGAGGACTCCGGTGATCGCATCGACCGAAGCCTTGGTGGCCGTGTAGATCGAGGTGTTGGCCGGCAACACCGTACTGACGCCCGAGCTGATGTTAATGATGCTCCCGCCTTCGGGGCCGATGAGTTTCACGGCTTCCTTTGTGGTGAGCAAAAGGCCGAGCACGTTTAGATTGAAGTGGCGATGGAAGAGCTCTTCGGTGGTGCCTTCCAGTGCCGCGAATTCATAAACGCCGGCATTGTTTACGAGAATGTTGAGTTTCCCGTACGCTTTCTTGGTTTCGGCGAAGACTCGCGTGATGTCCGCCTGTTTCGACACATCGCCTTGCACGGCGATGGCTTTGCCTCCCTTGGCGGTGATTTCTTGTACGACGCGGTCCGCGCCTTCCTTGCTCGACGAATAATTCACCACCACCGACGCGCCTTCGGCGGCGAGCGCCTTGGCGATCCCCGCGCCGAGACCCTTCGAAGCGCCGGTTACAACCGCGACTTGACCTGTAAGTTTAGCCATGCTGTTCTCCATTTCCGTGCGTTATCTCGAGCTGGTATTTCGACAATCACTTAGTTGATGTATGGGAGCCGAGGCCGGATTCTCGAAAAAGATGGAGGTTTTGGCTCGTCCTGCGCCCATGTCAAACGTGAGCACAGAGCAAAACACATAGTTAGATGAGATTAGTGGGGAAGCGATTCAGCAGGTATCGTCTCCTCTATAGCGACTCGCGTCCTTCCGCAGGTATAGTTCTAACCAGTCACATGGAACTAGGACGAATTAGTGCCATCTTTCGTTATCCGGTTAAGTCAATGGCCGGTGAATTACTAGATGTTGCAAGGCTAAGTTGGCATGGCATTGAGGGCGATCGTAGGTTCGCTTTTCGGCGACTCAGTGATAAAAGTGGGTTTCCATGGCTTAACGCGAGCAAATTACCGCAGTTGCTCCTCTATAAACCATTCGGGTTCGACAGCAACACTGCCGAGTTGCTCCCGACGCACGTTTATACGCCGGACGGGAAAGAGTACGAACTCCGAAGCGAAGAACTGCGGGAGGAACTTTCGAGCCGGCATGGCAGTGATGTCGAATTGATGAATCTCAAGCATGGCATCTTCGACGAAGCCTGTATTTCAGTTATCAGCCTCGGCACAGTGCATGGCGTCGAGCGCGAATCAGGCCGAAACGTTGACCTTCGCAGATTTCGACCGAACGTTGCGATCGAAACACATGGCGCTGAGCCCTTTGAGGAAGACAAATGGGTGGGCCGGACGTTGATGTTTGGTGATGGGAACAGCGGCGCAGCCGTCAGGGTGACGATGCCGGATGAGCGATGTGTCATGGTTAATTTTGATCCAGACACGGCCGAGCGCGATTCTGAAGTGATGAAGACTGTTGCTCGTATGAACGGGAATTATGCCGGCGTATACGGCACGGTGGTCAAGGCGGGTGAGCTTCGCGTCGGTCAAATCGTGACCTTGGGAGAGTAGGATCCGTGCTCCAGAATTGGTTTTGTTTGAAAATTTGTATTTGAGAGGAACACGCAATGAAGTTACACAAATTCCTGCTCGTCGTTGGCTTGATTGGTGCGTCGCTTGTTGTCCCAACCGTAAAAGTGCGAGCACATAACGGGACCATTAGCGCTCAACAAGGTGCATCCGACAAACGAGATGGGCAACACGATTTTGACTTCCTCGTTGGCACTTGGAAATTCCATCTGAAACGACTGTCACGGCGGCTAGCCGGCTCCAACGAATGGGTGGAATTCGATGGGACCACGGTGTGTCAAAAGGTTTTGGACGGCCGTGCAGAAGTAGAGGAAATGAATGTCGATAGCGCCGAGAGGCGCACGCATATCCAGGGTTTGGCGCTGCGTCTTTACAACCCGGAGTCCCATCAGTGGAGCATTTACTGGGCAAACGCCGCCGATGGAGTCCTCGAACCGAATCCCATGGTCGGGCAGTTTACCAACGGGCGAGGCGAATTCTATAACCAGCAAGTTTACGAGGGTCGATCGGTCTATGCTCGGTTCATCTGGTCAGGCGTCACCACGAATTCGCCGCATTTCGAGCAGGCATTTTCTGTCGACGGCGGGAAAACGTGGGAAACGAACTGGATAACCGACCAAACCAAAGAGAAGCCATAGCCCTCCGGGATTTCTCAAGATCCGGTCACGCAGGTATAGTTGATTTATAGACTATGGAGTATTTCACTCAGAAATGTGGTTTCTCACGAATCCGCGAGCATGGAGCCAATCGATGACGGCTTCTGGATATCCCTTGACGGTCTGCTCAGGTACGGACGGTTCATCTTCGTAACCGGTCATTGATTTTTCCAACGTGTGACCCGCTCCTGGGAGAATCAACACGGTCAAGCCCTCAAAGCCAGCTCGATCAAATGCCTTGCGAAGCCGTGCCGGGCTATCCTCGGGATCCACATTTTTGTCGAGCGCTCCGAACACTGCAAATGTCGGTGTGCGAACGAGCTGCAACGTCACGGTAGGGTCGTAGATTAGCGCAGCGCGCAAAGCGGCGAGCATCGGTGGCGGTGGCGGCGTGGTCATTCCCGGTGGAATTCGCATGGCGGGAAACCATGGTTGCTTCTTTGCGGTCTCCAACGCTTCGCCCGCAGCGCTCCAGTTCGAGTCCGTCTCCAAAGCGAGAAGCATAGTTCGTTCGAAGGCGAGCGCAGCGGAAATCTGCTTCTGCGTGAACTGATCATGCTCGCGCAGGGCCTGCCCAATCTCGTACAGCACATTTTCCGCGATGGATTCGCTTGGCGCGCTTTTCAAAATCATGAACGCTACGGGAGAGCGTACCGCAACGATCGGGGCAACCCAACCGCCATTGCTAAATCCCCACACACCGATTCGTGCCGGGTCCACCGCGGGATCACTTTTAATCCGCTGGACTATGGCGATAACATCATCCGCCTTGGATTCGGGGCCGGTAAACCGCCAAGTCCCCGTGGACTGTCCTGTGCCACGCTGATCGTAGGTGACGACGTTCAATCCAAACGAAACAAAGTAGGGAATGAGAAATCCCATTTCGCGCGTTTCGTCATCGGCGCCGTGAATCAGGACGATTGTCGGATGTTTTCCCGCTCCGAGCGCGAGCCACAGCGATGCGCCCAGACGATCGGCGCCGTTCAAAATTACGAATGGCTTCTCCACAATTGGAGAAATCGGGGAATCGAGCAGAAGTGTCATAGTCGGGGAATCATTGGTTCGGTATTCGTGGCCCGAGATGTATTCCAGAGTGCCGGTGCGTCGCGTCTTCTCGTCGTAGAACTGTATCGTTGGATGGTCGGGCGGTTCGGCTTCTATGCCGACATATACAGTTTCACCGTTTATTTGATAGACGCCCTGTTTTACGGACGGGCGCCCCGGAGAGTCTTCTGTCACCGCAGCAAAATCAATTCGACCGTTAAGAACGCACGGCGATGCAAGTAAAGTAGCTCCTGCCGAGTCTGCGACGCCGGCCAATATTACGAAAATGGAAACCAGTGAAAAGAATGCCGAATGGAGACAGCCTTTGATCATATGGCTTAAATACTATCCTCTCAGCGGCCGGAAAAAAAAATGACGGTTACTTCCCCCAATGGAATTTTGCGGTCCTCCCTCCATGGCTCCCAGCTAACTCCTGACTAGCCGAGTAACCGACAAATGCCCTCGGGCTGTGAGCAGGTTGCAAGTTCAATCCAGTAGGAAACTCGATTTGCGGCAAGGCCGCCACGAAACTGTCGATAAGAGTTCTAAAATCGTCCTCTTGCGCGCTTGCGGCGACTCCGTGGAATCCGTCGCCGCTAGCCCCGCTGCGCAGAAGGGCACCCAAAATACCATTCAGACCCTGATTATGATCAGGAGATAGCATATGTTAGGGTTGGAATCGTAGCGTGGGGGCCATCCTAATGGGCTACCTATTTCGCTTTGCAACAGTTCTGTTCCTATTTGCCTGGCTTGCTGCGATCACCATCGCGCAATCTGCTTCTTCGGCAAGCAATCCATCAAATGTTACGCCTGAAACAGCTTTCGTTTCGCCGTTGAAATACACCAACGCGTTTTTCGGATTCTCGCTGCCGCTGCCTCAAGGTGCTCCATTGCGGGAGCTATCGATTCCATCCCGCGACCCTTCGAGTCATTTCTTGTTTGGCGTAAAAGCACTGAGCCACGGCCTCACAGCGATGACTGTTATGGCGGACAAGTCCGATAACGCATCAGCGGATGAGGCTCGGAAGGCTGCATCTGGACCTAAAGGGCTAAGCGTAAAAAGGATCGAGATTGGCGGGCGGGAGTTTTGGAAAAGTGAGTCTCAAGAGAAAGGGCCGGGAGGCAAGGTGCGGAGTGTGTACTTCGCGGCGGCCCTCAATGGATACGTGCTACGGTTTAACATCGATTCATTTGATACGAAGTTGACGGACGAACTACAACACAGCATCGAAGGGATCACATTCTTTGACCCCTCTAGAGCCGCTGAAGTAGCTGGACCCGGCAGCAGGGTATACATTCCTGCGGCGTCGCACAGTGCTCAATGATCCGGCTCGGCAGCGGTGGGCTAAGTCCTGATCTCGCATTCCCCCCGCAGGCATGGCGCATCTGTCTATATATAGATTATGGAGGCGAAAATGAAACCCACAGTGGGACTAATCGGCCTCGGCTTGATGGGCAAGCCGATGGGACACAATTTTCTTAAAGCGGGATTTCCGCTCGTTGTTTGGAATCGCTCTGCTGCGAAGGCGGACGACCTTGTGCGCGCAGGCGCCAAGCTTGGCGCGAATCCGCGCGAAGTAGCGGCGCAAGCGGACGTGCTCTTCACGATCGTGAGCGATCCGCCCGCGCTGGAAGAAGTTCTATCGGGCGCGAACGGCGTGTTCGCCGGTCTGCGCCGCGGCAGCATTTACATTGAATCCAGCACGATTTCGCCGGACCTCGCACGAAAAACGGCCGCCTCCTGCGCCGAGCGCGGCATCGATTTCCTCGACGCGCCCGTCACCGGCGGCACGTGGGGCGCCGAAAAAGGCGAGCTCCTCTTCATGATCGGCGGCAAAGCTGAAACATTCGAACGCGCGAAGCCCGTTCTCGAAGCCGTCGGCAAAAAATTCTTTCTGCTCGGCCCCAACGGCGCCGGTCAGACCGTAAAGCTCGCAATGAATTTGATTCTCGCATTGCAAGTGGACGCGCTGGCCGAGGCCATCGCGCTCGTCAGCGCCTCGGGCGTCGCGGGTGAGCGCCTTGTGGAAGTGATGCAAGCGAGTATGGCGCGCTCGGGAGTGCTCGACGTGAAAGCGCCGCTCATTTTGAAAAACGAATTCCCGGCGAGTTTTCCGCTGCGCTTGATGCACAAGGATATGCGCCTCGCGCTTGAGCTGGCCCGGCAACAGGGCGTAAGCCTTCCCGCCGCAGCGGCGGCATACGGCACCTACAGCGCCGTGAAAGATTCGTCGAACGACGACCCGGATTTCGCGGCCGTCGCGCGCTTCTGGAAGAAAAGCACCTCGAAGACAGCGTGATTTAAGGAAGCTCGCTCGCAGAGAGAAAACTCAGCGGCAAATCTCGCCCGGTGCGCAACCCCGACTGCGCCGCGAGAATCTGCGGGATCGCGTTCACCACAACGGCCGCCGTGGCCACGTCGCCATGCGTGCCTCCCGGAATCACCAGCGAAAGATTCGGCTCGCCCTTCAGTTCGATCGTATCGGCGGGCTCTTTCGCGCCCACGTACATCTTCAGTTCCATATACACCTTTACATTGCCTTTAAAGCTGCCTCGCGCGATCTGATGCACGCCAGCCACCTGTCCCGCGGCGACTTCCAGAAACTCCGTCGTCACTGTATCGACCGCGATCACGGGCTCGATCGTTTCCGAAATGTCGTCGAGCGTGAACCCCAGGCCGTCGGCCACCATGGCGATCGATTCCGGCAAGCCGTGGTGTTTGATGACGCCGTCGGCAACCTGCGCGCTAAATTCTTCCGGCGTCATACCAGCGCCGATTTTTTTCTGCAGCGGCAGCCGCCTCTTCGACGCGTCCACCACGCGCACTGCCTTCGCGCTGTCCACGCGCTGCGCCACGGCGCTCAACGTGAGCACCAGTTTGTCCATCACGAAGCCGGGATTCACGCCCGTGCCCACCAGCGCGACGCCTTCTTCTTTCGCCGCGGCGTCGAGCTTCGCCGAAAGATCCGGATGCTTCCGCCACGGGTACGCCAGTTCCTCGCACGTCGAAACGATGCAGCAGCCCGCCGCAAGGCACGCGAGAAGCTGGTCCATCACGCTCGTGAGGTACGACGAAGTCGAGTGGACCACCGCGTCCACCGGCTTCTCGAACACGGCATCCCCATCCGCCGAAATCACGACGCCCCACGGCGCATCTTTAGCGCCCACCACTTCGCCGAGATCGCGCCCCGCCTTCGCGGGGTCCTTGTCAATCGCGCCGACGATTTCCAGCGACGCCTTCTGCCGCATCAGCCGCGCAATCGACGCGCCGATCGGCCCCACTCCGTATTGCACCACCCGGATTTTCTTTTTCAAAGTCGGTTCACCTGTCTCCAGAGAAACCAATACCTTAGAGTTTTTATGAGGTGAAGTGCAACAGGTTTGGCGGAATTTGAGGCCAGCTGATACGGGAAGGCACCTGCGCGCGCTTGGCAGCTATCGTTTGCGATGTAGAAACATCCAGCAGCGGAGCCCGGAATTTATCCCAGGCTCCGCCGAACAGGGCGTCAGCTTTTGCGGTGCTCGTCCGAACAGCACGTGGCGTCGGATTTCACCGGGGGTGTGTACAGTTGCGTTGGATCGACGGCGTATCCTTCACTGTACCGGTCGTGATGGCGGACCCACGCCATCGTAAACGCCAGGCCGTCTTCGTCGCGACCTTTCGGCGCCAGATCGAGAAAATTGTACGCGCCCAGCAAAATATCGAGTCCTCGTCCGTAGCTGGAATAGGTATGAAAGATGTTGCCGGCGGCGTCCTTGTAGAAAACGCTGGCTCCCGGCGCTTCCTCGCTGGGGAACTCGGTCATACCGTAGTTGTAAAGCACCTTGCCTGCAGCCATTTCTTCTTTTGTGAACGACACATGGTAATCGCGGTTGAAATCGCTTCCGAACGACGACACCCATTTGAAGCGCCAGCCCATCCGCTTCTTAAACGCTTCAATCTCGGCGAGTGGCGCGCGTGAAACTACCGCCAGCGTGACGTCGCGATTTGCAAGGTGTACGGTAGGGCCGTCGAAGTGATCGGCTAAAAACGAGCAACTTGGGCAACCCTCTTTCCACCCAGGACCGAACATGAAGTGGTAGACGATCAGCTGGCTGCGTCCGTCGAAGAGCTCGGCCAGCGTCGCTTTCCCGTTCGGCCCGTCGAAGACGTAAGGCTGCTCGACCTTCTCCCAGGGCAGTTCGCGCCGTTGTCGGCTCAACTCATCGCGGAGCCGGGTGAATTCCTTTTCTTTGGCCAAGAATTCCTTGCGAGCCGCAAGCCATTCGGCTGGCGACA
>Ga0185299_10007963_pt1 | contig 10656 bp, 9 predicted proteins | sample PaiPotPPA55metaG_FD_128002 | JGI IMG/M metagenome (GOLD analysis project Ga0185299, IMG submission 128002) | Iron sulfur acid spring bacterial and archeal communities from Banff, Canada, to study Microbial Dark Matter (Phase II) - Paint Pots PPA... ...
AAGATCCGCCACCAGATACGAGCTGCCCCAGTTCAGATGCGTCGCCACCGTGGACATAAACGCCGCAAGAAATCCCGCCACCAGCAGCCCTCGCAGCGCCGCCGGCAGATGGTCCACCGCCACCAGCATGTAGCCCGCTTCGGGATGCTCCAGCCCCGGATACAGCACCGCGACCGCGAGCCCCGCCATCACCCACGGCCACGTGCGCAGCGCGTAATGCGCGAAGTTGAACCACAGCACGGAGAGCAGCCCGTGCCGCTCGTCGCGCGCGCTCAGGATGCGCTGCGCGATGTACCCGCCTCCGCCCGGCACCGAGCCCGGATACCAGAACGCCCACCACTGCACTCCCAGAAAAACGCAGAACGCCAGCACCGGAATCGTCCAGATCGCTTCGCTCGTCCAGCCGCGCCCGAAGTCCGGAAAGAAGTGCGTGATGTCCGCCGCGCCGGGCCCGGCCGCCGCGCGCATCTCCGCGAGGCGCGTGAGCAGCGCGTGCACTCCTCCCACCGCCTCGACGCCGTACCACGCCACCGCAATCACCAGGCTCATCTTCAGCACAAACTGAAAAAGATCCGTCCACAGCACGCCCCACAGCCCGCCCAGCGAAACATATAAGCCGGTAAACGGAATCAGAAAGAAGACGCAGATCGCGAGCGCCGCGCGCTCGTTCACGCCCAGCGCCACGCTGACGATGGTCGTCATCGCCTTCGTCACCCAGCCCAGCACCAGGCAGTTCATCAGCAATCCCAGATAGACGGCGCTGAACCCGCGCAGAAACGCCGCCGGCCGTCCCGCGTAGCGCATCTCCGCAAACTCGATGTCCGTCAGCAGCCCGGCGCGCACCCACAACCGCGAAAACAAAAAAACCGTCATCATTCCCGACGGCAGCAGCGACCACCAGATCCAGTTCCCCGCGATGCCGTGCGAATAGACCAGCCCCGTCACCACCAGCGGCGTATCCGCCGCAAACGTCGTGGCCACCATCGACGTGCCCGCCAGCCACCACGCCACCCCTCGCCCCGAAAGAAAATATTCCGCCGTGCTCGTGCTCGACCGCCGCCGGAACCACAGCCCGAGCCCCAGCGTCGCCGCGAGGTACGCGGCAATCGCCATCCAATCGAGTAGCGCAAGCTTCATGGGCGCAAAAATCGCTGCCCACTCTTATCAGGGACTCGCTCGCCGTCAAAGGAATTTGTGTCTGGCGCTTTCCGCCTGCGGAAGCCGCCGGAAAAAGAAAACCCCGGGCTTGTGGGGGTAGACAAGCCCGGGGCGGGGGGGGTGGAGCGTGGGCCTCGGAGGAAACTCGTTCGCGCTAGTAGTTCCAGCGCTTTGCAAAAAGCCAAATCCGCAAAAGAATCTGATATCCGAAAACGACCATCGTGTAGCGCAGCTCGATTGCCGCTGATCGCAGCAGGTTCTCCGAAGGGGCGGCGGCCTCGGCCACTTGCACCGCTTGCTCGTTCCAACCGCTGAATCGCTCCATTCCGCTCGTGCCGGCAGCGCTCATGGCCTCAGCTCCTGTTTAGTTCACTCTTACAGGATGGTCCTGCTCGACTCCGACGATCATCGATTTGAAGATATCCACGTCCCAGCTATCGGCGATGCGCAACCGCACCACCTCGTGCGTTTCCGCCATCAGGCGGCCTCTCAGCGGCACGCGCAGGGTCCCGGCGACCACTCTCAGAATCACCGGCTGTCCCATCCACAACCCGTATCCACCTTCCATTTTGCTGCCCCCTGCGAATCGAATTTGTTTTGAACGAGTCGAGTGTGCCAGCGGGAGCGGGAGTGCGCAATGGTACAGCGGGCTATATCTGCTGGGAGAGAAGTACTACTCGCGCCAACGGCCATCAGGCGGCCCTGCGAGGGTATCCACTTTTCTGTTATCGTAATCGCTTGCGGGTTTCGGTCCCGCGCGGAGACCACAGCCGGATGCTCGAATTCCTGAAGCAAATACTCCATCAACTCTACGACGTGCAGGGACTCATCCAGTGGGGCGGCGTCGTGCTGGTCTGCGTGATTGTCTTTGTCGAGACGGGCCTCTTTGTCGGCTTCTTTCTTCCTGGCGATTCCCTTCTCGTCACCGCCGGAGTCTTTGCCGCGGCGGGAACGCTGAAACTCACCTGGCTCTTGTTGCTGGTGCCGCTCTGCGCCATCGCCGGCGACCAGCTCGGCTACCTCATCGGCTGGAAGGCCGGCCAGGGCCTCTACCGGCGCGAGGATTCGCGCTTCTTCAGGAAGCGCCATCTCGAGCGCGCGCACCATTTCTACGAGCGCTACGGCGGGAAAACCATCATCCTCGCCCGCTTCGTTCCCATCGTGCGCACGTTTTGTCCGCCGGTCGCCGGCGCCGCGCGCATGAGCTACCCCCGCTATCTCGCCTTCGATATTTTCGGCGGTTTTTTCTGGGTGGGATGCATGGTGATGCTGGGATTCTGGCTCGGCTCGGTCGTGCCGCACATCGAGCAGCGCATCCACTACGTCATCGCTGCCGTCATCCTTGTGTCGCTCCTCCCCGCGCTCATCGAGACCCTGCGCATGCGTGCGAAGTCCCGCAGCGCCTCAGGGGCATAGAAAAAGGAGGACCGCCCGTATGAGCACACCATCGAAACCGTCCGTAGCACTGGTGCCGCCATTCACAAGAGAGATCGCGATTCTGAAGGTGCGCGCCGCCGAGGATAACTGGAACTCCCGCAATCCGGAGCAAGTCTCGCGCGGCTACACGCTCGATAGTCGCTGGCGCAACCGCTCCGAGTTTCTCACCGGCCGCGCGGAGATCATTGCCTTTCTCACGAGGAAGTGGGCGGCGGAACTGGACTACCGCCTCATCAAGGAGCTTTGGGCGTTTGGCGAGAACAGGATCGCCGTCCGCTTCGCCTACGAATCGCACGACCCTTCCGGCCAGTGGCACCGGTCGTATGGCAATGAGAACTGGGAATTCGACCCCGCCGGGCTTATGAAGCAGCGGCACGCCAGCATCAACGATCTTGCAATCCGGGAAGATGAGCGCCTCTTCCGTTGGCCCTTGGGCCGCCGCCCTGATGACCACCCGGGATTGACCGATCTCGGTCTGTAAATAGAAGCGGCGCGGGAACGGATGCACGCTGGCGTGCGCCCCTAAAACGCGAAGCGGGGAGCCTGGCAGCTCCCCGCTTTCGCTAACCTGAACCCAAGGTCAGAGCGTCGATGACGCCGCCTGGGTTTCGCACCGCAAGAGCGGTGTGCGAATGTTGGTTCAGGAATCTAGGCCCGGTGGAGTCATACCCCCTCCGTGTCTAGCTGTTGCTTCTGCCCTTTTACTCCCGCCCGTTTCCGATTGCAAGAGCAAAAAAATGGCATTCGCTCGCGCGGATTTTACAAAGTTGCGGCGGGCAACAGAAAACTTACTTGAGGAAAAGACCTTCGCGGATCTGGTAAGCAGCCCGTTCCGGTGCTCCACGCTTATGTCGGGATCAGCATGAACAGCATGTTTGGAACCAATCTCGCGAGAATTAGAATAAGACTCTTTTAATGAGGGGTGGGATCGTCGGAGTTATTTGCAACTGAATATCCCATTTCGGGCCGTAAACGCTTGGGTGGACAGGATAATATTCAAATTGAAGCTGAAACAAAGTCGGTGTGTGGCCGCATTTGCACAGCCTTCCTATTTGAGGCCCGATCGGAAACGTTAATCTCTGGTTTCTAGGCGCTTGCCAATTCACCAAAAAGTCCGGCTCTGTTCCAATGCTCCATCCATTTTTGAAAAAATAGGTAAAATCCCAAATCGTGTTCAATTGGTTGGTTTTTGCACCTCCGCCGCCAATTTTGAACCACTGCTGCGGAAAGGCGAAGGCTATAAATTGTTTTCCCGACAATACGACTCCAAAGTCGGGTCCGAGTTGCCAGGTGTGCTGTCCAAGAAGATGGTCGCTTGCAGTGGGAAAGATAAACGTAGGACCCGCAGCAAGGATTAAATGGCCGCCAAAGAATGGGTGAGGCGCCACCGCAAACGCCAGGGCGGTATCACCGAATGCCGTCGTACGTTCGCCATGCCCCCTCGGATCGACGAACGGCGTGGAGTTGAACAGTGTCAGTACCGGGCGCACAAACACCGTCCAATCCTCGGTCAATCTCGCACTCACCAGCGGCTGAAACAGCAAATCGCTCTGGACTCGATCTCCCATGTTCAAAGGCATCCCCACCCAGTTGTTGTTCTGCTGAGTCTGCATCAGCCAGCCGGCGGACAGGGGATTAGCGGCTTGCTTGCCAAGCTCCGCGGCAGATTGGCTCTGATCTCCCCATTGAAATCCCTGGGTCTGCGCTATTGCTGAATGTGTCCAACCGATTGCAACCGTCGTACAAAAAATCACCTGCACGATCAAAGGATAGTGCGGGGCCAGCCGCCTAGGACAATCAGGTCGCTTCGGAGAGGGGTTGCAAGTCATTTCGTCCTCCGGTGAGAAACACGAGCGGTTGGGGGAGACGGATAACCGGAGTACCTGACCGGCCGCGCGCTGCTATTTTTGCAGCTCCTTCGAGAGCTGCTCGTAAAACGCGTGGAATTGTTTATCGCCCGGATCGAGCTCAGACGCATGGCGGTATTCCACCAGCGCCGCTTGTTTCTCACCCTTTACTTCGAGCGCCGTGCCCAGGATGTAATGCGTTACGGCGTAGTCCGGCTTCTCACGAATGGCCTCGCGGTATTCAGCGATCGCAGCTTCGTGGTCGCCCGCCGCGTAGAGTGCCAGGCCCAGGCTTGCGTGCGCTTTGGCGTCGTCCGGCATCGACCCAATCGCCGCACGGGATTCGGCGGTCGCGTCCTGGCCATCCTGGATCGAGCCCGGCATGCTCATCGCATGCTGGGCGCCATGCATGCCGCCGTGCATCATGTGTCCGTAAAGAGCCTCGATAGCGGCATCCCTCGCGGCGGCCTCCTTCGCCGACAGGCGCCCAGGCTTGGGCGGCTTTTCATAGCTGTCATACTCGTACCCGAGCTTTGAGGTCCGATCGGCCGCGCTGACCGGCAGGTCTACGCGTTTCCCGCTCCGGTCCCCGTACGCGAACTTGCGGTTGAGGTATTTGGGGTCGGTCGGATTCTTATTGCCGAGCCGGTTCCAGCTTTCCCAGAGCCGGTCCATGTTGGAGTGATGGAGATAGAACATGGGGTCGCCGCCGACCGTGGAGAACTCGGCCATGTCGCCCCCCAAAGCGAGATGGGTGAAGAAGTGCGGGTTCCGATCCAGCGTCGGATTGAACCCTAAGTTGCCGTTCGGCGAGTCGATGTAATACGTTTCGTTGAGGGCGTCAAGACCGATCCAGTTTATATACAGGATGTCGATGCGGTCGCCCCCATTCACCCAGGGCCAGCGGGTGCCGTTGTAAAGCGTGGAGCCCGGAGCCCGGAACACTGCGGGAACTATGAGATCGTCGGGATTTCCGGTGACCGGATTCCAGTACGGAAGCGTGAAGTCCTCGTCGTGCAGCACCTCGCGAATGACCCCCTCGAACTCGTACAGCATGAGCCGGTGCCAAGGCAGGAAGTACCACTGCTCGTATTGCGTAAGATCGTTTGGGTTGCGGGAATGGGATTGGCAGCCATCCCACACCGCCTCGGCATCGGCTTGAACCTCCTTCGGGAGAGCGGCGATGACCTCTGTCTTCTTTTTCCTCGAGTAATCCCAAAGGAACGCCGGGAAGCCCTTTATCCAGTGGGTATTCCACCACCACACCCACGAGCGCTTATCGTAGTCGGGCAATGTCTTCATGATCTCGATCGCCATCGCGTACTTCGCGAGCATCACTCGACCTTCGGGGCTGTTCACGTTATAGCGGATGCGGACCTTCTTCCCACCTGCGGGCGGCATGCCCTGAGTGGGCTTGGCAGCCGCCGGAGGTGGAGGATTCGGATTGAAATTCAGCTCGAGCACGTCGTGTGCGGCTGTATGGGTTGAGAGGCTCGGGTCCATGAACGACATCGCGCCTGCGGACTGGATCATCCCGCTCACCAGGTGAAATTCATTGCCGATCACCGCGCCCGCTACACCATGACGGGGCATCGGCATGGAGGGCAGCGTAAACCACGCATTGATGGCCGGGTCGTAGGCCTCGATGCCACGAAACGCGCCGACGAGCTGGTTGGTCGTCACTTCGCCGCCCGCCACGTAGATCCAGCGGCCATCGGTGCCCCACGCTCCTCCGCTGCGGGCGGTGGGCATCCGCTCTTTTGGACCGCTCCAGGTGTCGTTGACTGGGTTGTACTCCTCCACCGCATCGGTGTTGGTGGCGGTGAGGATGAACGCGTGGCCGGTGCGGCCGCCGATCACGTAGATCTTGCCGTTAACGACGCCACCGAATGCGTGATTGCGCGCCACCGACATCGGCTTGCGGCTCTCCCACTTGTTCGTGGCGGGGTCGTACACCTCGTTGGTGGTGAGGACCAGAGACGGCCCGAAGAAAGTGAAGTATGGATCCTTGGATCCGGGCATAGTTGTGGCGCCACCGATCAGATAGATCTTGCCACCAGCTTCGGCGGCGAACGCAGACCCGCGTTTGGTAGGCAACGGCGCGATAGACTTCCAGGAATCCGCTACCGGATCGTACTCCCAAGCGTCGTCAATGGGCTCCCACGCACCGCCGAGAGGGACCTGGGTGTCTTTAGGGACTACAAACCCACCGAGCACGTAAATCTTGCCGTTCGCAGTGGCCAACGCGGCATGGTGGGCTGGACGCGGCATGGACTTTTTCTTCGTCCACTTATCGGTGGCCGGGTCGTACTCGTAGTTGGCGCCCCGGGCCTTACCATCGTCCCAACCGCCGATCACGTACATTTTGCCGTTGACGGCAACGCCGTAGAGTTCTTCATCCGGCTCCGGAAACGGCGCCGCCTTCTTCCAGGGGTTTTGGGGCATCTGAGCCAGCGCGGCCATAGCGAAAACCAGGCTGGCGATCACAGCAAGGATCGTGGTTCCCCGTTGCAGCACTTTCGACATAGAAACCTCCTTTCGGTAGAACAGGTCCTCATTTCGATTTCATGCTGAAGATCAGGCCAAACATCACGTAGTGGAGGTCTTGAATTCCCTGAGTGGACTCGAACATGTACGACGGCTGAAACGACACATGCTTGTGGAGGGGTACCGTGACGCCAGTCCAGACTCGGTTTTTGCTCCACCCGCTTCCCTGGTCGTAAAAGGCTTCGTAGGACGCGAAAGGTTTCCAGATATGGCCCTTGACCGGGAGGGGATACGCGACTGCGATCCGGTTGCGATAGCGGTTGATCTCTTTTGCTGGAAGAGACCTTCCGAGATACATGTATGTTGGAAGAAACCTGCTGACATACATGTTGCGGTCGGAGATTTCAAACTTGTGGACCGCGAACATAACCGTCCCGTCGATCCGAAATTGTTGCTCCCGGTAAGCGCGAGTAAATCCTCGCGAATGATTCGCGAGTTGATCAAGCCCGCCCGCAGGGACCGAATAATAGAGATAGCTGGGAGTGATCGAAAGAAATTTTGCCACCCGGAAAGTGGCGTCAAACTGTGCTGCCGGTGCGTTAATTTCGCCGATGTAAAAGCCGTAGAATTTAAGATCGATCCGGTCGTGTACCGGAGCGATCAGCTCTGCCCAACCCGTCGGCGCGACGATCGAGCCACTTCCGTGCCCCGTAGGTACGTCTACTTCCTGGGCAAAGCACACTCCACAGGCGAAAGCCGAACTGATCATCAGAAGACTTGGCACAAGCGCAAATCTTGTGAATCCTCGCATTGCCGTCTCCACGAACGCCACCACCGAGCCGCGGCGTCAAGCGTCCGCCTAATGGCGGAGAACGTGCCTCATTTGGCTGGTTTGGTGCCGTAATGAGCCGTAAGCCTGCCGTAAGCCGACCGTAAGCATGCGCCTCAGTACTGCATGCGATTCACTCTTTGGGGGATCGGTAGACCAAGAATGGGCGGAGTTCACGGCGCCCTAACCGCACATCGCTTTAGGTTGCCAGATTCAATCTTTTTAAGAGACTGGTGAACCGTTGATCGCTCCGGAGCGGCTCAAAGAACGGCTCGATTGCCAGCAGGTTGACGAAGGCTGTCTTATCGTCGATCGCCTCGTTAAGGCGCTGGAAGGCGAGATCAAAGTGTTTCATTCCGATCGCAGCGAACGCTTCCGCCAATGGGCTCACATATTGGAGGGCTGCCAATCGACCAAGCTTTTCAACGCACTCCCGGGCTAGAGATTCGCGGCCTTGTCGAGCGTAAGCCGCTGCGAGCACGCCTATATCGAACGGGAACCCCGATTGCGAGAGACACTCAACGACCCCATCATAGTTTTCCTGCTGGAAGCGCAGTAGTCCTTCGTAAAATCGCGCTTCCGGGTAATCGCGATCCAGGTCGAAAGATTGTTCGATATTCTCTGCGGCTGATAAATAATCACCCTTGACGTAATTAACATAAGCCGTCCGCGCACAGTCACTCGCGGAAAGGGGGTCGAGTTCCGTAGAGCGCCGGAGTCCTGACTCCGCCGCTTCGATGTCCTTCTGGCACAGCAACGCCATGGCACGATACCTGTAAGTTCGCGCGAGGGCGGGTTGTAATTTCAGCGCGCGGTCGTACAGCCGGTACGCTTCGTCCCTTCGATACTCAAACCAGGCACGAAGTCCCCCCAGCACGGTGCACGTTTCTCCGGATTCTGGATTGAGAGCATAGCCCCGCTCCGCGGTCGCCTTCATTTCCGGATACACGGCACGGCCGGAAACAAAGCCAAAAAGGGCGAGATGGCCATTCGCCTCAGCGATGCCACTATAGGCGGGAGCGTAATCAGGAAACACTTCAATGAGTTCGCGTAGCTGCCGCAGGGCAGCTCGCAGCGTTTCAGGAGATTGTTGATAGATCAGCACCCGGGCTTTCACATATCTTACGTATGCTTCGAGATCCCGATCGGAGGCGTGCACACGAGGCCGTGCTTTTGGCAGGTGAAGACGGAGCAAGCCACCAACGGCTTGGGCGATCTCTTCCTGAATTGCAAAAACGTCCTTTAGCTCGCGGGCGAATGTCTCTGACCAGAGTCCATGGCCAGATTCAACCTGAATCGCCTGCGCTGTCACCCGCAGTTGCTCACCCGCTTTCCTGACGCTTCCTTCGATGATGACATCCGCATCGAGACGCCGGCCCACTTCACGAATATCGACCGACATTCCCTTGAACTGGAATGCCGACGATCGCGCAATCACCTTCAACCCTGCAATTTGGGTGAGCAAGTTGATGATTTCTTCGGTGATCCCGTCGCAAAAATAGCTTTGCTCCGGATCCGAACTCATGTTCACGAACGGCAGTACGGCAACAGATGCAGCGCTCGATGGAATGGTGGCCCCGATCTCCTGTGCCTGGTTCCGAGGCTGTGGATCCAACCAGCGAAAGATGGGGACGTAACCGCCGAGCCGTAGTGCAACAAGGACACGGTCATTTCTCCCCGGGCCCTCGTAATATTCCTTCAATTTCGCCCTAAGGCGCCGAGCTTCAACCCGGACAGTGGCGTCGATGTTCGGATCATATTCGGACGTGCGGTCGAAGACATCCAGTGCGATCGAGAACTCTTTGAGACTGTCGAGATCTCCGTGGAGGGTCCGATTCACGATGTGCGTGAGGAACCGGCATAGGCGAGCCGAGGAAATGAACGGCGGGCTATCCACGATCCGCGCCAGTTGCTCTGAAACGGCCGATGCTGGCACGGCGTCCGCGGCATTGGCGGACACGTTTGCTTGGGAGCGGGGTGACATTAACCTCAGTCGAAGAGAATCCCGTCGGGCTGGGCCAGGATTCATGGCGGCGATCTTATACCCAAAAAGGGTCTTATGCAATTTTGAGGCATGTAGATACCGTCTACTCGCTCCGCGTGCAGCCTTGTTCCAATGCCGGGGCAGGCGCAACCTTCGTAACGCTCGCGGCATGGACGTGTCTACGTTGCGGTTAAAGTCTATTTGTCGGCCGGATTGAGAGGTCTTGGCGCCCATAAGCTCTAGCTTACGGTGGCTTACGGCAATTCAGAATTGGGCCCGCTAGCCTGTAACCGAGCGAACGACTTTGATAGCCGGTGAACAACCAGCAAGGGCAGTCATCCTCGTGGCTAAGAGCCGACCAGAGCCCCGCATCGAGAACGAGTTAAAAGCGCGTGGCATCGCAGTGCAGTGGGCACGCAGCATCAAGGCGGCTTCTGGTTTGCTCCACTCGGCGCTCAACGGGACCCTTGTCATCACGGAACTCGCGCTCAGAGATGGCAATTGGAGAGATTTGGTTGAGCGGGTGAGGGGTATCGAAAAGTTCATTCCTGTTGTGCTCCTGAGTTAGACCAGAACCGCTGAGTTGTGGTGGGACGCACTCGAGTGTGGCGTAGAGGATATTCTGCAGGCTCCCTTATCGGCTTCTTTACTATGCGAATATGTAAAAAGAAGCGTAAAACAGAGAAGTGATCGGCGCTAAAAGGCTCATGCTGCGGGCAACGGCAAACTTACTTGAGGAAGAGGCCTTCGCGGATCTGGTCGCGCCCCACAAAAGTTTTCGAGGAGCGGAACTGCCCGAAGAGATTCAGGATCTCGCGGTTCTGGAAAATGCGCTCGTGCGGCGTGGGCGGCGGCGCCGCGATCAGCTCCACCGAATCGCGGTCCATGATGCGGTAGCGGTGGAATCGCTCCGG
>Ga0185299_10007964_pt1 | contig 10656 bp, 8 predicted proteins | sample PaiPotPPA55metaG_FD_128002 | JGI IMG/M metagenome (GOLD analysis project Ga0185299, IMG submission 128002) | Iron sulfur acid spring bacterial and archeal communities from Banff, Canada, to study Microbial Dark Matter (Phase II) - Paint Pots PPA... ...
TGACCCACGCGCAGGCCGGTGAGAAGGCGAAGGCTAATCCTCACACAGCAGAAGCGATCAAACATCTCGAACAAGCAATTGATGAGGGCAAGAAGGGCCATGCCGACCAGGCAACGACCCATGCCGAGGCCGCGTTGAACCATTTACAACAGGTTAACTAGATCAAGGCACTCGGTGCGGTCAAAGCGCGCTCTCGCTAGACCGCACCGAGTGATCATGGGTCTTATTCTACGTAGTATGCGCGGCATTAAACGCGGCCGGATCCGGGAAGCGAGCCAACCAGCTCATCAATTTTTTGTTACCCAGTCGTATACCCCGCCTGATTTTCTGATGGCCAGAAGCTTTGAATTTTTAACCTAACTCGTTGATATAATTGGCAGGAGAGGAGGGACTCGAACCCCCAACCCCCGGTTTTGGAGACCGGTGCTCTAACCAATTGAGCTACACTCCTGTGCAACTATTTTCAATGACTTAGCGACATGGCTGTTTGTTCCAGCCTCAGCATAGCCTCACTCCAATTCCCGCTGAGCCTGCGGCGTGTTTCCGGATTATGAACATCACCCTCGTGGACCCCCGGGAGCATTTAGAGCATTTCAGGCAGCTTTCCAAGGGGACGAGCGGGGCCAGCGGGTGGCCGTGCGGGAAACGATTCGATGTGATATATTGAATTCATGGTCGCAAAGGTTCTCAAAGACGTAATCGAGCAAGCCGAAACCTGGCCGCAACAGGATCAGGAGGAGCTGGCGGAGTATGCCCGAGAGATACAGGCACGGCGCACGGGCGTGTACATCATGAGCGACGAGGAACGCGCCGCAGTGCGGAGAGGATTGGCGCAAGCCGACCGAGGAGAATTCGAATCGGATGAAGTCGTGGCGGAAGCAGACAAACGCCACGACCTATGAGGGTTCGGTACACTCCGGAAGCCTTCGCGGATCGCGAAAGAATTTTCGAATATCTAAGGGAACGTTCGCCGAGCGGCGCTTGCAATGTGATGGCAAGCATCCGCGACGCCGTGAGATTGTTAAGCGATCAGCCATGCAGCGGATATCGAACGGACGATCCCGACGTACGGGTGAAGTTCGTCATTCGCTACCCCTATAAAATTTTCTATCGAGTGCGGAGCGACGTTGTTGAGATTGCACACATCCTCCACGTGTCGCGGCGCCCGTGGGGGAGGGGTGCGTCTTGATGACAACAAAATCCCCATTTTCGGCGCTCGACGTGCAAGGAATTGGCATTGCGAAAATCTGTCGGCAATACGCTACCGGGCGTTTTTACGATGGGACTCCCGCCTCGAAGCGAACCGCGAACCGGCCTGCGATTGCCCCGAACGGGGCCTGTTTGATTTAGCAGAGGGGTGCGCTAGGAGCAAGGCTACCCAATCGCCGGGTATCTCTTCAGCGAGCTCCTTCAATCCACCAGAATGCGGCAAGCACGGGCCCTGCCCCGGTGTTGGTATCGGAGGCCAATGCTGATATCATTCGATGTCAGTCTCGACTTGGAACGATTTCCACTTTTATAAAGTCGCGCGATGCGGGGTATCGCGTTCGGCCGCTCCTCACCTCTGCCGCGATCTCTTCCCCGCATAGGGATTGTCGCTGGTCTTTTTCGAGATGCGGAGGGGGACGCCCGGCAGATCGAAAGCTTGGCGCAGGCCGTTGGCGAGAAAGCGCTCGTAACTCGCGGGCAGAGCGTCGAGTTGATTGCCGAAAAGGATGAAATAAGGCGGCCGCGCGCGCAGTTGCGTCATGTAGCGGATTTTGATGCGACGCCCGGCGACCGCGGGCGGCGGCGTCTGTTCGAGGGTGGCTGCAAGCCAGCGATTGAGCCGCGCCGTCGAAATCCGTTTGTTCCAAACTTCATGGATTCGAAAAATCGCCTCCATCAGTCTCTCGACACCTTCCCCCGTCGCGCCGGAAACCGGCATGACCGGCGCGCCTTTCACTTGAGGCAAAAGCCTCGCCGCCTCCGCCCGCAGTTCCGGAAGCGTGGCGCCCGTGGCCGCGATTAGATCCCATTTATTGAGGCCAATGACGAGCGCCCTGCCCTCGCGTTCGGCGAGATCGGCGAGAGTCAGATCCTGCTTCTCGAAAGGGATAAGCGCGTCGAGCAGCAACACCACGACCTCGGCGAATTTCGCCGCGCGCAAGGCATCGGCCCCGGCAAGCTTTTCCAAATCGTCCGCGATCCTTGCGCGCTTGCGCAAGCCCGCCGTGTCGAACATTTTGATCGGACGGTTTTGCCACGCGAAATCGATTCCGATCGTATCGCGGGTGAGGCCCGGTTCGGGTCCCGTTAGCAGCCGGTCCTGACCGAGAATCCGGTTGAGGAGAGTCGACTTACCGGCATTGGGACGGCCAATGATCGCTATCCGCAGCGGCTTCGTGACATCGAGTTCGGAGCCGTCTTGATCCTCCCCCGGCGGCGCGCGCGTGGCATCTTCGTCCGGCTCATCCGGCAGGGCGGTTGCTTCCGGGAGCGCCTCGCGCAAGGCGGTATAGAGCTCGGCGAATCCGTCCCCATGTTCGGCCGAAAGCGGCACCGGCTCGCCAAGCCCCAAATCGAAGCCTTCGAGCGCGCCCGCCGCGCCGGCGCGCCCCTCGGCCTTGTTGGCAACGAGGATAAATGGCTTATTCGCGCGGCGGACGAGATTGGCGAAGAAGCGATCGGCCGGCGTCAAACCTGCGCGCGAGTCGAACACGAAGAATATCGCATCGGCGAGGTCGAGCGCCGCTGCGGTCTGCGCGCGCATCCGGCCGGGCAAGGAGGCGCTGTCGCCCTCCTCTAGTCCGGCGGTGTCGATGATCTTGAAGGCAAGATCGCCTAGCTTGGCTTCACCCTCGCGTCTGTCACGGGTCACACCTGGGCGGTCGTTCACGAGCGCGAGCTTTTTGCCGGCGAGCCGGTTGAACAGCGTCGATTTGCCGACGTTCGGCCGGCCGATGATCGCGACGGTGAACATAGTTCCGGACTGTTATTTGGCCGGCGCGTCTCCGGGCGGCGGGGTTCCGGCCTGCGCATTCGCCGGCGGCCACGTCGCGGATTGAATCAGACCGAGAAGAGCCTGGGCCCGCATATGCACTCCGGCCGGTGCCCGCGGGTCGGAGACGATCCCATCGAACCAGTTCCCGGCAGTGTCAAAAGCGTTCCGCTTTAACGCGGCAAGGCCAAGCAGCTCGCGGATCTGATGATGATAGGGAAAAGAGTCGGAGGCGAACGGCGCGAATCGTCGTTCGAATTCCAGCGGATCGTCGCTGTCGAGCCGCAGCATGGCCGTGCGAAGTTCGGCGAAATCCTTGAAAACCGGGTCGAAGCTCGGGTCGGCCGCCAACGCCTCATAGGCCTCGATCGCCGCCTGCGGATCGCTGGCCGCGCGCTCGTCCGCCGTGCGCAGACGCGCGAGGATCGCATAACCTTTTGGCCCGGTTTTGCTCAAGGCATCGAAAGCGGCCGCGGCTTCGGCGGACTTGCCGTCGCGCGACAATTGCGCAGCGGCTTCGTATTTCGCGCTGGCCGCCTGCGCCGCCTCGTCACGGTAATGGCCATAGAGGCGCCAAGCCCCCGTCCCGGCCACGACGAGAACGGCCAAGGCAATTAGCAAATACCGGTATTTGGCCCACAGCCGGACAATGCGGTCGCGGCGGACGTCTTCATCGACTTCACGGAAAAACTCGGTCATTTGCTTTTCAGACCCCTTGGTATTCGTACCTGTCAGCTAGCATGCGCGAGCTAAAAACGCCACCCGCCGGTGCTTTATCAAACGGAATCAGCGGATAGCAGCCCCCTCCCACGCCCCGGAACCATGGCCCTTCTTTGACGTTTAACTGCGGTCTAGCAACCATCGAAGGAACTCAACATGGACAAGGAACATGTGAAGGGCGCGGCGCAGAAGGCCAAAGGCGCCGTCAAGGACGCGGCGGGAGCACTGACCGACGACGAAAAGCTTCAGGCCGAAGGAAAGGCGGACAAGGCGAAGGGCGCGGCGCGGGAGTCGGCCGGCGACCTCAAGGACGCAGGACGCAAAGTCGTCGACAGCCTCAAGCGTTGACATTAATCTCCGAGTTTGTTTGGATTGGACCCAACAGCCTTAAAGGGCCGTTGGGTCCGGCTTGCAAATATCCGGTTGAAAAAATATGTGCTTGCCTTTGCCGTAGTTTCGCCGCCTTGTATTGTGATTTACGGTTTGTCAATCCCTTCAATTGGGCGCACTGCAAAGGTAAGAACTCGGCCTGAGCCCATAACGCGGGTAGCGGCGCCGAAATCGCAGCCAAGTCACGGCTAAATGTGATTGGAACCGCTAGGCTTCCATGCGGCAGTTCTAGAGCGTCGCGACGATGCGAATTCGTTGTAGCCCTATGCGGGCCAAATTCAAATTTGGAACAATCGTTTGTTTGAGTTTTTGACGATCCCGGCCTTGCCGGATTCCCCAAACGCATCTTAAGCCCCGGTCGGTAGACATTGAAGCGCAGTATCATTTTCATTGCCGTATCGATCTTACTTGCAACTCTTGGCGGCGGCCTTGGGTATTTCCACTTCGTCGTCAAGCCCGGGATGATGAGGCGCTTCATCCTCCAGGCGCCTCCGCCCCCCGCTTCGGTCGCGGTCGCGGTTGGCGAAATCGAGACCTGGGCGCCGCGCCTGCCGGCGATTGGCACATTCAGGGCGGTGCAAGAAATCGATATCGCGCCTCAAATCGGCGGAGCGGTCGTATCGGTCCGCGTCGAGTCGGGGGAGGACGTCGAAAAGGGCGCCCCTCTTTTTGAAATCGACAATTCGGTGGAGCAGGCCGATCTGAAGAACAATCTCGCGGTCCTCAAGAACGCCGAGCTGGCGCTCGAAAGGCAGCGTCAGCTGATTCAGCGCGGCAACACGGCCAAGGCAAATTTCGATGCCGCCGAGGCCGCGCGCGATTCCGCCGCCGCCGCCGCCGAACGGGTTCGCGCGATCATCGCCCAAAAAACGCTCACCGCGCCATTCGCTGGGCGGGTGGGCATTCGCAAATTGGACCTCGGGCAATATGTTTCGCCGGGAACTAGCCTCATCACTTTGCAGCAACTCGATCCGATTTTCGTCGACTTCCCTATCCCCGAAAAATCGTTCGATCTCCTAAAGCCGGGTGAGGCTATCGAAGTCGAGGTCGATGCTTATCCCGGCCAGATTTTCCATGGCGTGATCAAGACCGTCGATGCGCGTGTCAGCCACGATAGCCGCAATGTTCTGGTGCGGGGCCAAATTGACAATAAGAAAAAGCAACTTTGGTCGGGGATGTTCGCCAATGTGAACGTCATCGCGGGCGCGCCCCAAAAGGTCGTGACGCTGCCCCGGACCGCGGTCACTTACTCGCTCTATGGCGACAGCGTTTTCATCGTGAAGCCCTTCGCGCCGGACACGGACGGGGCACAGGCGGCGCCGGCCGTTGAAGATGCGGTTTTGAAAGTCGAACGTCGGGTGGTGCGCCCCGGCGACACGCGGGAGGACCGGGTCGCCATCGTCGAAGGCGTCGAGCCGGGCGAAACAGTCGTGAGCGAAGGCCAGCTCAAACTGCAGTCCGGTGCGCGGGTGCGAATCGACTCCGCCGCTCGCCTCGAACCGCCAGCGGTGCGGCCGAAGGAATAACGGATGTCCTTTACCGATATTTTTATCCGGCGGCCGGTATTGGCCAGCGTCGTCAGCCTTTTGATTCTGCTCGCCGGGATTCAATCCGGCTTGAGGCTGCAGGTCCGCCAATTTCCGGAGCTCTCGTCGGCCACGATCACCATCACGACGGTCTATCCGGGCGCCAACGCCGATCTGATCAAGGGCTTCATCACGACGCCCCTCATGCAGGCGGTAGCGAGTGCCGAAGGCATTGACACGCTGGTTTCGAATTCGCAGCAGAATACCTCGACGATTACCCTCAACCTTCTCCTCAACGCCAATGCGGACCGCGCGGTCGCCGATGTCTTGGCGAAGGTAAATCAAGTCAAATATCTTTTGCCGCGCGAGGCTTTCGATCCTTTCGTTGTCAAGCAGACTGGCGATTCGACCGCCGTCCTTTATATGTCCTTCAATTCGAAGGTTCTCACGCCCTCGCAAATCACGGATTATCTGAACCGCGTGGTTCAGCCGAGACTGCAGACGATCGATGGAGTCGCCAACGCCCAGATTCTCGGTGGCCAAACCTTCGCGATGCGGGTGTGGCTCAATCCGAACCGGATGGCCGCCCGTGGCGTGACCCCGACCGATGTCTCGGCCGCCCTGGCCACGAACAATTTCACGACCGCGGCGGGCGAGATCAAGGGCGATTTCATCCAAACCAGCATCAATGCCGAGACCTCGCTCGATTCTGCGAAGGCCTTCGGCCAGCTCGTCATCGCGGCACGCGGCGACGCGCTGATAAGGCTCGGCGACATTGCCGATATCGAACTAGGCCCGGAGTCGGTCGACTCGTCCTCCGCTTTCGAAGGTCTCAAGGCTGTCTTCATCGGCATTTACGCGACCCCGACGGCGAACCCCCTTGATGTGATCGACGATGTCCGAAAGGCATTTCCGGAACTCCAGTCGCAACTTCCCGCCGGGCTCAACGCCTCGATCGCTTATGACGCGACGAAATTCATCCGTGCCTCGATCCGGGAAGTCGAAAAGACGCTTGGCGAAGCGGCGCTGATCGTCATCGGGGTGATTTTCCTTTTCCTCGGCAATCTGCGCTCGACGATTATCCCGATCGTGACCATTCCGCTCTCTCTCGTCGGCGTGATGACAATTCTTTTCGCGCTTGGCTATTCGCTGAACCTGTTGACCTTGCTCGCGCTCGTGCTTGCGATCGGTCTTGTCGTTGACGATGCGATCGTCGTCGTTGAAAATATCTATCGCCACATGGAAGAGGGGATGCCCGCGCGCGACGCAGCCTTGCAAGGCGCGCACGAGATCACCGCGCCGGTGGTTTCGATGACGATCACGCTTGCCGCAGTCTATGCGCCAATTGGCTTTGTCTCCGGTTTGACCGGCTCGCTGTTTCGCGAATTCGCGTTCACCCTCGCGGGTTCGGTCATCGTCTCCGGCCTCGTCGCGCTCACCTTGTCGCCGATGATGTGTTCGCGCTTGTTGAAACCGCCCCGGGCCCAAGGGCGCGGGTTTCCCGCCTTCCTCGACCGGGTATTTGACGGACTGCGGCAACGCTATCAGCGGCGGCTTCACAAGACGCTCGGTTTTCGCGCTCTGACCGTCCTGATCCTCGCTGGCGTCCTGGCGCTCACGGGCATGATGTTTGCCTCTACGCCGAAGGAACTGGCGCCCGAGGAAGATCAGGGCATCATTTTGGCTATTATAAAGACACCTCAATACGCCAACCTCGACTATATGGAAAAGGCGACCGCGCAGGTGGAAGCGGCGGCCGGCGGCATCCCTGAGAGAGAGCACGTTTTCATCATCAATGGTTCGCCCAGCGTGCACGAGGGTTTTGGCGGCCTCCTGTTGAAGCCATGGGGCGAGCGCAAACGCAGTCAGAAGGAGATCATGGAGGTTCTACAGCCGAAGCTCGCCAAGGTCACCGGAGCCGAGATCCTGGCCTTCGGCCGCCCGTCGCTGCCTGGCTCGACGGGCGGGCCTCCGGTGCAATTCGTGATCCGGACCATCGGCGATTACCGCCAGCTCGTGACTGTCATGGCCGGGATCGAGACAGCCGCGCGCGACAGCGGGCTGTTTCTCTTCGCCAATAGCGATCTCAAATTCGATATGCCGCAAATCGACTTCAAGATTGATGCGGACAAGGCGAACCGCCTCGGCATCAGCATGCAGTCTATCGGCTCCTCGCTCGCCACATTGCTCGGCGGGAATTATGTCAACCGTTTCGGCCTGCATGGACGCAGCTACGAAGTCATCCCGCAGGCGCCGCGGGACTTCCGGCTCACGCCGGATTGGCTGACCCGCTATCAGCTGCGCACCAGTTCCGGCGCGCTGGTTTCGCTCGCGACGGTCGCGAGCCTCTCGACGGGCGTGCAACCGAATGGATTGCCGACGTTCCAGCAATTGAACTCGGCGACGTTGCAGGGCGTGCCGTTCCCTGGCCATACGCTTGGCGAGGCCATCGGCTTTCTGCAACACAAGGCAAAAGAGCTTTTGCCGGAGGGCTACAGCGTCGATTACCAGGGAGAGAGTCGGCAGTTCGTCCAGGAAGGCAATACGCTCATCGTCACTTTCGTCTTCGCACTGATTGTGATTTTTCTTGTGCTCGCGGCGCAATTCGAGAGTTTCCGCGATCCTTTCATCATTCTCATCGCCCTGCCGACCTCGATGTTCGGCGCGCTGCTGCCTTTGAATATCCTTGGAATTGCCGGCGCGGCGAGCATGAATATTTATTCGCAGATCGGGCTCGTCACTCTGATCGGCCTCATATCCAAACATGGTATCTTGATGGTCGAATTCGCCAACAGGCTTCAAGAGCAGGAAGGTTTTGGCCGCCGCGAGGCGATCGAACGTGCCGCCGCCGTGCGGTTGCGCCCGATCCTCATGACAACGGCGGCCATGGTCGTCGGGATGGTTCCCTTGATTGTCGCCGAGGGCGCCGGCGCGAAGAGCCGCTTCGCGATCGGAATCGTCATCGCGGCGGGGATGAGCATCGGTACGATTTTCACGTTGTTCGTGACACCGGCGGTCTACACGCTGATTGCGCGGAATCATGGCGGGAAGCGCGGCGAGGAGGCTTTCGTCCTAAAGGTGAATGACAAGTCGGCGCGCCATGCGGCCGAGTGATGTTCGGAAGTTGGTCCCCTCCGCGGTGTTCCAGCGTTGCGCCTATGACGCTCTACGTCAAGAAATGACACTGACGAGGAGACTGGACATGGCTGAAATTTTCAACGGCCGCTATACGGCGCGCACGGACAAGCCTCTGGTGCTTTTTCTGATTGGCTTGCATCTAAACAAACTATGGGCGGCGCATAAATGGCTGCCCGTCGTCACCGCCATGCCGCGGATGCTTGCCGAGCTTGACCGCAAGCCGGAGGCTGGCTTGCTCTCGCACCGGCTGTACCATTCTGGGCGGATTTTCCTGCTGCAGCAATATTGGGACTCGTTCGACAAGCTCCTGGCCTATGCGCATGACACGTCCGCCCAACATTTTCCGGCCTGGGCGGCATTTAACCGCGCCGTCGGCAAGGACGGCACGGTCGGCATTTGGCATGAGACCTATCTCGTCGAGCCGGGCAAATATGAAACCATCTATGGCAATATGCCGCTGTTCGGTCTTGCCGCCGCGTCAACCCATGTCCGCGCGGAAGGTGGGCTTTCCGCCGCGCAAGACCGCATGCGCGGGGATTAACCGCCGGCTCGGCGGTATACCACCGAGGCCGCGACCCGCGACCCATGGTATATTCAGGGAGCCCTGCCGTGGATCACGCCGTGCCCATTTCACCGGCAGCGGGCACCGCGGACCCCGTGGTCGAACGAGCGCTCCGCCCGAGTGAAATCATTTTTCCGTGCCTAGCATGTTCGTTACGCTGCTTGAAGACGGATATAAGGGGCAAGGCATCATTCTCCCACCAAGCGACGTGCGACGATTAAACCGCTCAGCGCTCAAAAGCCACGAGGAGGGCGCGAAACGCCCTCCTCCATACTTCACGCCTGGCGGGTTACTGAACGGCTTGGAGAACGGAGACAATTGTCGCCACCGCGGGCACGCCAAGACGAGTTGAATACAAAAAGCATATAATAGCCTGGAGGGACTATTTCGGGAATCGAGTTCAACGTCGCAGTGATTGTCGTTCCCGTCTGAGAGAACGGCACAGGGATCATCCGCTGCTCCGAATTGAATGAATGGGTGTTGGAGCCCACCCGAACGAGGTCGACAAAGATGATCTGATCGTTGCTTCCCACAGTCGCCGAGAAATTATGGTTCAATTGTAGCGTCGACGGGGCGGAAACGATTTGCGGGCGCGGAGCCGCGTTCCCGGAGCCGTCTTGCGCAAAGAGATAAGGGGGATAATAAATTTCCACATTGAGTTCGTTCACCGGGCCGGGAGCTCCACCGCCTCCCGTCAGCACTGACCCGTCCGGAAGGAGCAGCGTCGAAGAATGATAAAGTCGAGGGACCGAAGCGGATGCGACGAGTCTCCACGTTCCGGAACCTCCGGAGTACGGATTAAAGATCTCCGCTTGATAGGCGACGTTAGTGAGCTCGTTGGCGACACCGGAGCCGCCCGTGACGAGGATTTCCCCATCGGGAAGCAGTGTCGTGTTCCCCCAGATGCGATCATAATTCAAATTGGGGACGTCGGTCACCACCGGCGGGAAGCTGGAAATATCAACGACCTGAGCCCTCTGGCCGGCGCGCACCATCAATACCTTGAAAGGGGCGAACATCACTGAGGGATAATAAGCCGCCCCCGGGGCCATGCGCGATCCCGTATCCTGCATCGTCCCCGCGCCATCGGTGGCGAGCCTGAATATTGCGCCGCTATGCTCAAGAAGAATCACCGAGCCATCGAAACCGACGAACCCTCTTGGATAATACCATTCCAGAGTGTTGCTTATTAAGGAAATCCCTGGCAGCGTCCTCCAGCCAGATGTCGCACTGCGGACTTCAGGTGTCGGCTCCCCTTGGTTCCCCACGTCGCTGGGGTCAGGGCGGCCACCGAGGACCAGTTTGTCGCCGTTGCGCAAAGTAATGATGGAAGGATACCA
>Ga0185299_10007965_pt1 | contig 10656 bp, 7 predicted proteins | sample PaiPotPPA55metaG_FD_128002 | JGI IMG/M metagenome (GOLD analysis project Ga0185299, IMG submission 128002) | Iron sulfur acid spring bacterial and archeal communities from Banff, Canada, to study Microbial Dark Matter (Phase II) - Paint Pots PPA... ...
TTCCATTAAAAATGCAATTGTCTGAAAGCTCGGGTGGTAATCTACGCCTATAATCATCATGTTCGGCTCCTTTCTTCCGAGCCTGCAGTCGTCGATAAACTACAGTCTACTCGGAGCGAGGAGCCGATTGTTATGCAATCAAGTTGTTTCAGTTAATTCTCGCGTCTTCCCGTCGCCAACATCTTCACTCCAGGCCCTCCACGATGTACGAACTGCCCAGCACTCGCCGCGTGTTATACACGTAGGTCTTGGTATCCTCGACGTAGTACGCTCTCACGTTGTATGTCGAGCCGGCCTTTTCGCTTAACTCCACTTTCTGCAGCAAGGTTTTCTTGCCCGACGCGGTCGGCGTCTTTCACCAGCGCTTGGGGCAGGACCTTGATCGCCACGTCTCGGCCGAGCCGCGTGTCATTGGCGCGGTAGACCTCGCTCATTCCGCCGGCGCCTATGGCAGCGACGATTTCGTAGGGACCTAGTTTGCTGCCAAGGGAGAGGGCCATTTTGTGAGGGGATTATACAGACTCATGAGCGAATAGTTTGTTAGCTCCCGCGAAGCGAGACTTGACGCCGCATAAATAAAAAATACAACCCACCGGAAACGAGGAAGCCGACGAACCACGCATAATCGTAAAGCCAGCGCAAGGTTGGAACCATGAGGCCGATCAACGCGATGGTGATGCCCGCGACTAGTGCCACGATGGCTTTTGGGTTGAAGCCGCGCTGATACTCGTACGCGCCACCTCTGCGGTACAAATCCTCGACGACCAGGCGACGGTGCCGCAACAGGTAATAATCGCAAATCATGATTCCGGCGATGGGACCGAGCAGAGCCGAACAACCCACCAGCCAGCCGAAAATGTATGAACTGAAATCACGGAGCAGTTTCCACGGCATCATCAGAATACCCAGCACGCCGGTGATGAGGCCGCCGGTACGAAAAGAAATAAGACTGGGCCGCAAATTGGAAAAATCATTGGAAGGAGAGACTACGTTTGCGGCCACGTTGGTGTTAAGGGTTGCAAGAAGCAGAGCAACAAGCGCGATTAGCGCGACTACGGGCTGATTGAATCGTTCGAGCAAAACGACGGGATCCCAGATTGCTTCACCAAAAATCACCGCCGATGCAGAGGTGACCGCAACGCCGATGAAGGAGTACAACGTCATGGCGGTGGGCAAGCCCAGCGCTTGTCCAACCATTTGAGCGCGCTGCGACTTGGCATAGCGGGTGAAGTCGGGAATATTTAGCGCCACGGTGGCCCAAAACCCGACCATTCCAGTTAACGACGGAATGAAAAAGCGCATGAATTCAGTGGTGCTGTGAAATTTGCTGGGCGTTCGCAGCACCGGGCCGAATCCGCCTGCTTTGTGGGTGATCCAGAAAAGTAAGAGCAATCCCACGGCGAGCATGAATGGCGCGCCAATGCCCTGAAGCAATTTGATGGTTTCGATGCCGTACCAGATGACCATCATATTGATGGCCCAAAAAAGAAAAAAGCAGATCCAAATGCTGCCGGGAAAGCTTGCTGCTCCGGGCCAGATGACGCGTAACATGGCGTAAATGGCTTGCCCGCCAATCCAGGTTTGGATGCCGAACCAACCGCAGGCGACCAGCGCGCGCAAGAGCGCTGGGACATTCGCTCCGCGCACGCCAAACGACGCGCGCACAAACACCGGGAATGGGATGCCGTAACGCGTGCCGGCATGCGCATTCAGCAGCATAGGAACCAAGACAATCAAATTGCCCAGAAGAATGGTCAGAATGGCCTGAAGCCAGTTCATGCCGCCAGCGATCAATCCCGATGCAAGCATATACGTGGGAATGCAAACACTCATGGCCACCCAGAGCGACGCGTAGTTATAGGTGCCCCAAGTGCGCGCCTCCATAGGGATGGGGCGCAAGTCCGGATTGTAGAGAGATGGATCGACCTGGGTGAGATTCATTTTTAGTTCATGGCCAAGAGAATCGGGCGTCAGCCTATAGCAAGCGTTCTGGATATTCCAGCGCACATTCAGCCGACGCGTTTCAGAACTGCTCGCTGCTCACGGTTTATTTTGTGGCGCGGTCTTTGGCGGCGTCAGCCATGATTTTTTCTATCTGGTCGGGATCGCGAGGCAAGCGTTCGCTGAGAAGTTTGTAGCCGTCGGGCGTGATGAGCACGTCGTCTTCGATGCGCACGCCGAGATTTTCTTCGGGGATGTAAATACCCGGCTCCATGGTGACGACCATGCCCGGTTTCAATGGCTCGCAATACTCGCCGGGATCATGGACATCGAGACCAATGTGATGGCCGAGGCCGTGAATGTAATACTGGCCGAGCGATTTGCCGTGGAGGTCTTTGCCGTGCGAGTTGATATAATCGTAAGAAACTTTGTAAGCGCTGTGGCCGCCTTTTTTGCACATATCAATTCCAGGCTTGAGAGTGGCCATCGCGGCGTTTTGCGCGCCCAGCACGATGTCGTAAATCTCGTGCTGGCGTGGGGTGAATTTTCCATTGGCGGGCAAGGTGCGGGTGATGTCCGAGGAATATCCGGAATATTGCGCGCCTACGTCCATGACCACGATATCGCTGTCCTCAATTTTTCGTGAAAGCTTGTCGTAGTGCAGTACCACGGAGTTGGGGCCGGAGCCTACGATGGGGGAGTAGCCTTCCGCCTCGGAGCCGCCCATGGCGTGTATTTCCACCATTTGTGCGGCGATTTGATACTCGTAAAGTCCCGGGCGCATCATTTTCATGGCTTGCAGTTGTGCATCCAGGGAAAGCTCGATGGCTTTTTGGAGGAAGGCGAGTTCTCCCGGCGATTTGATTTCGCGGAGAGCGTAAATATTCTGGCGAATATCTTTCGCCTTGGCCTGCGGCGCGACAAGTTGCAGCCAATCGACTACGGCTTTCTCGTGGGGATAGCCGCCCAGTTCTTTTTCATAGGGAAGAATGGTGTAAACGGAGGGGAAATTCTTTGCGAGCTTCTCAACCTCGGCGCGCATTTCGGGAAAAGACTTGACGGTGGCGAATCCGGTGCGCCCAGCGATATCCGGGTCGGTGGGCGACAGGCGCACGCCATTCCATTTTTCTTTGTTGGAGTCCTTGGGAGGCAAGAAAAGAATTTCGCGCTGGGCGGATGAAGCATCGTCGTGCGGCACGGCAGACGATCCTGCCGCGGCAGGCGAGCCATTTTCGCGCTTTGGAGCGGGGAAGATAATCAGCCCGGCGCCTTCTTCGTTGTGGCCGGTAAGATAGTAAAAATTTTCTTCCTGCGCGAAGATGTTCGCTTGCGAAAATTCTTCGCGCCCGGTAAAGCCCCACAGAATGATTGGACCGTCGGCTTGGGCGGCAAGTTGCGCGCGACGCTCGGCGTAAATGATGTTCGGTTCGCGTTCGCGGCGTTGCTGCGCCTTGGCTTGCGGCGTGCCCAGAGCGGCGGCGAAAAATAATCCGGCCATCACCGTGAAAAACAGCAGGAACCGATGACACGAATTATTTTCGGGACCTTGCGATGAAACTAAAGATAATGCGGGTGCGCACGGGTGTCGCGTCTGGCCAGAAACCTGACGACTCACGGATTCTCCTTGAATAACCACCACTGCGATGCGGCCCGGGGCAAGCGGGGATGTTTCCCAAGAGCACTTTTGCGCCAAAAACTTGAGAACGCCTTTAATGAGGCGCAGCGCAAATAGCAGGCTCGTGTTCTACTGCGGCGATTGTAGCTGAATTATTCCCGTCAACCAAAATGGCCGGGTAAGCGGCCTAGCGGTTGGGTGCTGCGAAGACGCTTTTTACTTGGCGAACGCCCGCGGTCATCCACCGGAGCTTTCGGGGCAGCGTGATACGCTGGTAAAGATGGCCGGAAGCGGCTATCGCGATCGGCGCGGAGACTATTCGATTGCCCAGGCGATTCGTTTTATTTCTCACCATTTTTCAGGCCGTTTTAATTTTAGTTCATGGATTTCTTTTTCTTACGTGGGTTTATTTCTGGGCGCCGCATATTCAGGGCGAAGCCAACACTTATGATTTTAGTCCGTTAAGCCATTGGCAGTTGCTGATGGCGCTGGGCATTTTGTCGGTCAGTTTTCTGGCCACATCGATAATAGGTTTCCGAACTACAAATGTGGTTCTGCGAATTGTGTACCGCATTACCGCGGTGTGGCTGGGATTCGTAAACTATGCATTTTTCTCGAGTTTGTTGTGCTGGGTGGTCTATGTGGCGTTTCTGTTAGCCGGAACAAGAACAGAACGCGCCTATTTTGCAGCGGGTTTCCTGGGATTAGCCGTCGGGGTGACCAGCTACGGAGTGGTCAATGGTGAGTGGACGCGGGTGAGACGCATTACCGTGAAACTGGCGAGATTGCCGGAGTCCTGGCGCGGGCGTACTGCAGTTTTAGTTAGCGACGTACACCTGGGAAACTATCGTGGGCTTGGATTCATACGGCGCGTTGTAAAGATGGTTCTCCGGCTGAAACCTGATGTGGTGTTCATCGCGGGCGATTTGTACGACGGGACGCCTGCCGATCTCGCCCGACTGGCTGAACCTATGCGGATGCTGAAGGCGCGGCTGGGCGCATTTTTTGTCGAGGGCAACCACGAAGAATTTTCCGATCGCACCAAATATTTGAAAGCGGTGGCCGCTACCGGCGTGCGTGTGCTGGAAAATGAAAAGGTAATTGTGGATGGGCTGCAGATTGTTGGCGTCGCCTATCGAGACGCCACGCATAGCGAACATTTTCGCAAAACGCTGCGAAGCGCAGGATTCGATCGCGGGCAAGCGAGCATATTGCTGACCCACGCGCCTGATCGTGTTCAGGTGTCCGCCGAAGAGGGAATCTCGCTGCAGCTTTCAGGGCACACGCATCATGGGCAATTCTGGCCGTGGACAGTGGCCGCCGAGCGCATGTACGGCAAATTTGTTTACGGGCTGCATCGGCTCGGAGAAATGCAGGTGTACACCTCGACTGGCGCAGGCACGTGGGGGCCGCCGCTGCGAGTGGGAAGCCAGCCGGAAATTGTGGCTATCGAATTTGTCTGAAAATGAATGAAGGCGCACGCTCGCGAACAGATAGTTTCCTGCCCTCGTTTTGATTGACGCAAAAACACAGAAAAGTTAACCTCCACGGTACATAGCTTAGAGGTTAGCATGGCAAATACTCCCAGCAAGCCTTTGCCGTCAAAATATGTAATTGCAAAGCCGGAAAGTTTCGGGGCTCTTGATCTGTCTGCGGCAAGGGTCTCGCCTGTTGAACTGCCCGAAGCGATCGCGATCGAGTCAGCTCTAAAAGCGACTGCCGAAAGAAAACTCCCAGGCCAAAAAGATATAGAAATGACTCATGACCTTTGGAGCGAGGCGGAGAAAGACGCGCCCAGGGTTAAAGAGAAAGATAAAGACAAGTTTGAAGCTCCTGACGAGGACAGCGGCGGGCCGGCGGGACCGACAGTACGAAGGTTCGCATCTTCTCAGGAGGCCGTCGACGAGACGCCTCGTGAAAAGCGCGCAGTCTGGGTTGTGCACGGCATGGGACAGCAAATTCCCTTTGAGACGCTGGATAGTTTGGCGAATGGTTTGATTGATGTGCTGCCCAACCAGCAAATCAAGCCGCGCTTGCGCACGGTACAGATCGCTGACCAGGTTTTACAGCGGGTTGAATTGGACGTCGACGGAGTTCAAAAAGACGGCGCGGGCAAGCCGCTCAAAAAATATGAACTGCACCTGTACGAAACGTATTGGGCGCCTAAGACCGAGGGAGTTGCGAACCTGACGGACGTGGCCAGTTTTTTGTGGGACGGAGGGCTTCGCGGAATCCTCAATAGCATGAAAAGTTTCAAGCGAGCCATGTTCGGTGGCATGGCCATGTTTCGTATCCTCTGTTTTACGCCGTTGTATCTTTGCCTGGCGTTGCTGATTTTGGCGGCGCTGACGGCGATCAACGCTGTGGTATTGGCCGCTGCCGGCGCGCAAACCGGCCTTGCCCCGCTGGCGTTTTTGAAGATGCACTGGCCGCAACTTACCGCACTGGCGAGTTGCATGGTCGCGGTGGCCTTCAGTTTTGGCGCGGTGTTGTTTGTCGCCGAACTTGGTAAACCGCAAGAGCTGTCCACGCCCGGAAGGATTTTGGTGGGCGGTTTTTGTTGGATGGCGATGATCTATACCATTCTCAATATTCTGGGCACCGCGGTTTTAATGATGGCGATCTCTCATGTGGACTGGATCAGCAGCTACGGAGCATCCGGGACAACGCCAGTTGTCACTCGTGTTTGCATGACAAGCGCAAATTCTCAGGGCTGGATCGAAAGCGCACGGAATTGCTTGGTGTGCTGGTTTGAAAAAATGCCGCACGCGAAGCTTCAGAGTTTTTCCACTTTGATTATTCTGATGGCGGTGGTTTTAGTTGCCGTCACCATGATGGCCAGGGCGTGGCTGCAATCCTCCGAGCAACGCTTGCACGGACACGGGCTGTTCATGTTCCTTTCCGTGGCCACTTTTGTGCTCAATGTGGCGGCGGTTTTCGGTTCGGTTTTGATATTGCGCGGATGTTTTCATGGCCGGACTTTTCCGGCTTGGGTAAATTTTCTCGCGAACCCTGCGTGGGTGTGGCCGTTCCTGATACTGTTCAGCGCCAAAGTGCGTGAAATATTAGTGCAATACGTGGGCGACGTGGCGATTTACATTCGGCCGAACAAGCTGGATCGTTTTGACGAGGTGCGCAGTGAAATCAAGGAGGCAGCGCGTTCGGTGGTGTCGGCGCTGTTCACTTCGTATGAACTGAAGGCCGAGGCAGGCGCTGCAGATAAATTCCAATACGACAAAATCGCGTTGGTGGGGCATTCGCTTGGGTCGGTGATTGCGTATGACACTCTAAACCGGCTTATGCTGGATGACTGGCTCTGTAACGGCGCCTTGAAGGTTGCCGAGCGCACCGCAACCATGGTGACGTTCGGCTCGCCACTGAACAAAACAGCTTTTCTTTTTACCATCCAGGGAAAAGATTCTCTGCGTATTCGCGAACGGCTGGCTTGCACGGTGCAGCCATTAATTATGAGTTACCCAAAATTTAGGTGGAAACTACAATGGATCAATGTATATTCGCGCAATGACATCGTGTCCGGATGTCTGAAATTTTATGACCTGCCTGGATATCAGGACAAACCACGTCGGGGCGACCCGCCCCCTGACCCCACAATTAAGCGTGTGAGGGTAAAAAATATTAAAGATAGAGACGCGGCGGTCCCGCTCGTGGCTCACGTGGCGTATTGGAAGAACAAAACGGTCTGGAGCGCGCTATTGTCCCAAATCGCGCCCGGAACGGTTGACCCACCTACAGACTTAGCGGCTTTGCTGTAGAAGTCCTCGGAACAAAGCGATTTAAAAACCCGGCGCGCCGGAGGCTGCGGGCCGCATTTCGGGGCTGGTTTCCACTTCAAAGCGCAGATTGGCCAGGTAGGTTTGCCCTAGCGACATGAAACCGGTGTACAGGTAGCCCCATACAAACAGAAGCAGAAAGGGTACCGTAGCGTAATTTTCATTCGCCACGGCATAAACAACGGTAAGGGCAAAATACACGCCTAGGAAAATTTCCGCGTACGGCATCCATCCGGCTTTATTTCTGTAGGATTTTTTAGCGTAGGAGCCTTGTTTGCCGGCGATGTTGTATTTGGGGGTGCGGGCAAACTCGCTTTTCTTTCCGGTGAGGGCTTCGATCACCGCTTGGGCGTTGCGAACGGAAATACCAATCCCGGTGGCCATTACAAAAGGCATATAGAGAAAGGTGCGGTACCAGGTTTTGGGGCGAAGCTCTTTTTGCGCCACCAGATAAAAACTTGAAATCGAACATGTGGAGGCCAGAAACAGCGGCAGGTCGATGACCAGCATCTGAATCCAGCCCTGGTAAAAACGCACAATCATAGCCGGCAGCAGCATGGTGGAGAGCAACACCATTAGCGGATAGCTGATGTTGGCGGTGAGATGGAAAAAAGCTTCGGACTTTACATGCCACGGCACATTGGCCTTGAACACTTTGGGCAGGATTTTCTTGGCTGTCTGCATCAAGCCCTTGGCCCAGCGGGCTTGCTGTGCCTTGAAGCCGTTCATATCCACGGGAAGCTCGGAAGCGCACTCGATGTGCGGCAGATATAAAAATTTCCAGCCTTTCAATTGCGCGCGATAAGAAAGGTCAGTGTCTTCCGTGAGGGTGTCGTGTTGCCAGCCGCCGGCCTGCTCAATGGCTTTTCGGCGCCACACTCCGGCGGTGCCATTGAAGTTGAAAAATGTTCCGCGGCGGGAACGTGCTCCATGCTCCACGACAAAGTGGCCATCGAGCAAAATGGTTTCCACCTGGGTGAGCAGCGAGTAATCAGTATTTAGATAGGTCCAGCGCGTCTGCACCATGCCGATACCTGCGCCGCCGCTGGGATTCATGAAATACGGAATGGTGAGCTGCAAAAAATCAGGCGCGGGAACAAAGTCGGCATCAAAAATCGCTACAAACTCGCCCTTGGAACTTTTCAAACCGTTTTCCAGCGCTCCAGCTTTGTAGCCTTCGCGATTGCTGCGATGAATATAGGTTATGGGTATGCCCTGAGCGGCGAAACGCTCAACACAGTTGCGCGCCACCGCCTGAGTTTCATCGGTGGAATCGTCCAGAACCTGTACATCGAGGAGTTCCGGCGGATAATCGAAGCGCGAGATTGCCTCGACGAGGCGCTCGATCACGTAGCGTTCGTTGTAGATGGGGAGTTGAATGGTGACGCGCGGCCACTCTGTAACGGGCGGCGGCTGCGCGGGAACATTTTTAGAGTACGCGTAGTAGTCGTAAACCAGCCAATAGCGGTGCAAGCCGTACAGCGCCAGAATAAAAAGCACGATGAAGTAGGGAATCATCATGGCCAAGTCGAAGCCATTGGCGTGGTAGACGCCCGAAAAGGTGCGATCGGTGATTTTTTGCCAGTAGTGGCCGAGAGAGCTTTGCGCGGCCCACAAAGGTACGAACGATGGAGTCTGCACGATAGTCTATATGCCGAGAACGCAGTTTTACGCGAGCGGAGCGGCGAGCATGATTATAGTGCAAAACCGGCCAGAAACCTCGCCTAGGGAAGAGGGAAAAAATATCGTAGAAATCCAGGGTAACAGTCGCTTAGGAAAGATTTTTCGGGGCTTCTATGCTGATTCTTCCCTCTAGCGGCGATTCTGGATCGCGGATTGTCAAAACAGGCTGATTTTTGGTAACCGAAGGGCTTGGCCGGGCGTCCATAAAAATAGACGGAGCGGACAGGTGACATTGATCGCGAAGCAATACAGCGACTAGGTGGTTGGCAATAGGGAGTTGGGCATGGGCATTAGACAGATGAAGCGCAGAGAGTTTATTCGCAGGACAGGATATGGACTTGGGGCGGCATGGCTGGGCGGTGGGTCGCTGGCGCGCGCGACATTCGCGCGCACCACATTGGCAAGCATCACCCCGGCCACCGCGGCGTTTTTGAGTGCGCCACTGCCGCGGAAATTTACGGCTGCGGACACCGTGACGCTGGGGAACACCGGGATTAAAACCAGCCGGCTGGCGATGGGCACCGGCACCGTGGGAGTTGGGCACCACTCCAATCAGACGGCTTTGGGAGTGGCGGGGCTCTCCGCGTTGCTCCTGAACGGCTACGAGCAGGGACTGCGCTTTTTTGATGCGGCGGATGCTTACGGCAGCCACCCGCACGTGGCGGAAGCGTTGAAGCACGTCCCACGCGATAGAGTGACGGTACTCACGAAGACTTGGTCGCGCGATGCTGCTTCGGCGCGAGCGGACCTGGATCGCTTTCGCAAAGAACTGGGCACGGATTATCTGGATGTTTGCCTGATGCACTGCGTGACGGAAGGCGACTGGACGGAGCGCTACCGGGGCGTGATGGATGTGTTTTCCGAGGCGAAGCAGAAGGGCATCATTCGCAGCCACGGATGCTCGTGTCACAGCATTGAGGCGCTGCGGGCGGCGGCGAAATCGCCTTGGGTGGAAATCGATCTGGTGCGCATCAATCCGATTGGGTCGCACATGGACGCGGATCCTGACACCGTGGTTAGCGTGTTGCGTGAGATGCGTGGGGCAGGGAAGGGCATCGTCGGGATGAAAATTCTGGGGCAGGGAGATTTGGGCGGGCGCCAGGATGAAGCGTTGAAGTACGCGTTATCGCTGGGGCTGCTAGATGCGTTTACGGTCGGAGCAGAAAGCAAGAAGGAGCAGGATGATTTGATTCGCCGAATTGGCGCCGCAGCCTGAACAGAACTTGCAAGCTGGTGGCACGGGCGCGTCGTGCACCGCGTCCTGAACAGGATATTCTGATTTACCTGCATAACTATTTTCTGGATTACTGCTTAACGAACTTCTGCGTCACTTGCGTGACTATTTTCTGAGTTACTTCCGCAATTAAGGAATCAGTACGATTTTTCCTGCTGAGCCGGGCTCGAGAATTTCTTTGTGGGTACGCGCCGCGTCCGCGAGGGGGATTTCTTTGGCAACCACCGGACGAAGGGTGCCGTTGGAAAGTCCGGCGTTCAGACCGGCATAAATTTCTTTGGTTTCCTGTTCTGTAAGGGCCCACAGGGTAAAAGCACGAATGGACCCGCGTTTCATCATAAGTTCGCGAGGGTTAATGGTAGTTTCGCCGCGATTGCCGATTACGATTACTC
>Ga0185299_10007966_pt1 | contig 10655 bp, 7 predicted proteins | sample PaiPotPPA55metaG_FD_128002 | JGI IMG/M metagenome (GOLD analysis project Ga0185299, IMG submission 128002) | Iron sulfur acid spring bacterial and archeal communities from Banff, Canada, to study Microbial Dark Matter (Phase II) - Paint Pots PPA... ...
CTACGGGCCTGTTCGGAAAGCAGCCTTCGCCACTTCGTCCGCGCTTTCTTTCCGCGCTTGGTCATGTCGCAACCTTGCACTGCGACACGATCTTTTACAAGATGGGGTTCGCTTAACGCTCACCGGTTTCCAGCGCGATTTGCCTATGAGCGAACCTATTACGGCATACAGAGCCGAGTTCATAAATGCAAAGACTGTCCACATGATCCTGTAGTCCGAGGTTCCTACTTCAACATCGATCAGCGGAATCGAAAGCAGCGCGGGTGGACACAGAATCGCAGATAGGAGCCCAGCTACGGGGCCTCCCGATTTTACGAGTTCGCTATACGCCCAGACCACGTCCAGCTATTTGTTGGACATACCTAGCATAGCGACAATACAATACCGACAGCAGGTTTAACTTAGCAGTCGATGGAAGTGCTTGTTCCACCAGGGCTTCCCAGCGCTTGCACGGCAGCAGCCCATGGAATTCGTTCCTGTTCTAGTCGGATATTTCTTCCCCAGGTCTGTCGGCACAGTCCTTCGTAGACCTCTATCTCGTGCCCCAGGAGACTTGGTAACTCCATACTACAATTCTGTGGAAATTCCTCTCCCCATAGATTTCGATACTTGAGGAGCGTCTCTTTGTCCATCAATACCGACCTTAAACCAGGGAGTATCCGGCGCGCTCGATCTAAGATCACATATCCGTGAGTATCAACATCTCCCCAGTACACCGCATCGGTATTTTGCACCCATGGGATTGAGGCAAGAATATTTACGGCATGGCCTAACTTCATGAAAGCTATAGCACCGGGAGTGTCTCCTAAAGCCAAACCGGTTTCTAAATTTTCCACGATAATGATAGAGTCAGGAGTCACCGGCAAGGCGGCAATCTCTTCAAGCGGAGCTTCGAGATCTTCCACACCCCCAACAGCATTTCGTAAGTTCGGACATAAAACTCTCACTCGAACCCGATATCTAGGACGGCGCAGTCCACACAGAGCAAAGAGATCGGACTCCAAAGACTGGCCTCGTATAGCTTGCACCAGGTCGGACACAAGACTTTTGCGCTGCTCGACCCATTTCGTATCCAAGCCTTCAATCGGCAGTTGGCGAAGGTACAAATTCGACCGAGGATTGTTTTCAAGCCACAACAACAAAGAATACAGTCTCTCGAAATTGGGGGCGTCATAATCGGCAAGGACGTCGAAGTAACGAGGAAGTACAGAAGTGTTTGCGAACACCGGCCACTGGTGGATCAAGCGATCATATCGCTCGGATGAGAGCGCCCATCGCTGTTGTTCACCGACTGCTTCGGCAACTTGCTGGGGCGAGATCAGACTGAAGCGAAGAGGAATCCGCTGCAGCCCGAGCCGAGGCCATTGGCGAGCCTCCCAGTGAAGCTCACCTATTCCCTTCCAATTGTGCCAAGCGGAGATCCACGCACGAATGCCGGATGGGTTTTCCGTGACGTCGTGTTCAGTCGGGGAGCCCAATGACACCACAATCGGCCATTGCCCTTGCCCACTGAGCCAGTTCCGGTGTTGCCGACTAAATCGGCGGATCAAGAACTCTTGAACATCGTCAGGGTAGCGTAGCTTGTTGCGAGTCATGTATGTGTGCCGGCAAGTTCAGTCGTTGTTTTTCAGTATCGTACTCGATCATGAGAGCAGACGAATCTTTGCGGTCTCGGATATGTATAAAGCATGCACCACCGATAAAAGGCTCGAGAGTCATCACTGATTTTAGCGGGGTTGCGACGATCATCTGGAATCCAAAAGTCTTGAAGATATTCATAGTCATAGCGGTGAATTCGGCATCGGCTTTATCGAATGCTTCATCGAGGACCACCGTAGAGAAGCTTGGGAGCGCTCGATCTTGACCGCCTAATTGATAACGCAACGCTGCGGCCAGACACGTCGCCGCTAATTTCTGCCGTTGCCCCCCGGACTTACCTGCGCCGCTGCGGTAAATCTCCACTTCCCGGTCATCGGAGTCAAGTTCTTTAGCCACAAACTCCACGTGCTGACGAACATCTAGAACTAAAGAACGCCAATTCTTGTCAGCGGTTTCTTGACTAGCGATCTTCCTGACCAAGGTATTTAAGACTCCAAAACGCTCTTCCGCCATGGCTGGTTCGTCACTGAACGAGTGGCTAAGAGCTTCCTTCAGACTCGCTTTGAACAGCCTTACTTCTTCGAGAGATCGATCTGAGGTTTCGATCACCAGATGTGTGCCTTTATTGAACGCAGCGGTCTTCAGGCTATCGTTGACCAATTCCAGTCGGTCGAGAATTCCCTTCCGCTCGTGATCCAGGCGGGCTGAAAGCAGTGTCAGATTCTGGTCGCTTTGTTCTCGTAGGAGGGTCAGGAATCGCTCTTCAAACCGCGGCAGCCCATCGGTTTCCAAGCGTCGAAGTTTCGCGAAGAAATCATTGGCACTCTCTAGCGTGGCATCGAGCCCCCCACCTTCCGTTGGCCAGGTCCGGATGAATTCGGCGAACTGCCTCTCGATGGAATGCTTAAGATTTCCGGTCTCCAGAATGAGTGTTTCCTTCTCCGAGGCCAGGGCTTTTTCGACGTACGAAACGACCAAATCAAGTGATTCTAACGTGACAGCTTTGCCTATCCGCTGCAGGCGCTCGTCCAGACATTCTCTCTGCAAAGGGGTGAGGGAAGTGGAGAGGTGTTGTTCACCAAGGGACTCAAGCCGCTTCGAATACCTTTCGCTGTCAGCCGTTTTAGAGCGAACGGCTCCCGCCGCATTGTTCTTTGCAGCCACTGCATTGTTATAAACAATGGTCTGGGATTCGATCTCCTGACCAACTTTGGCTAGATCAGGCCTGGCTGAGGTTTCGATCGCAATCCGCTTATGGAGATCAGCTATCTTTTCCAGGATGGCAGCCACATCGATGTCTGCCCAGGTTAGGTTTGCCAGGGTCTGACAGTGAAGCAGTTGCTCCCGCTGGCTGGCTTCCTCGGCCTTGGCATCCTCAAGTTTTTTCCGGAGAGCTTCTAGAGACCCTGCCAAGTCGAATGCCCGAGTTTTGTATAGCTCCAGTTTGCTCCTGTTGTCGAATCCAAGAACCCACCGGCTCCGATCGTCCACGCGAAAACGATCGTCCTTTTCATGCTGGGAGGGGCCATGTTTAACCTGCCCCTGCGGTGTGATCGCCCGCGAGGCATTTCGAAACGCGTGAATGGTTTCTGCGCACTCGTAGTCGAATCTGACTCTCAACTCGTCACGGAGCCATTCGTGATAAGAGCCGGGCGCCACGTTCACCTTACGCGGAAGCGAGTTGGACGAGAGGGACTTCTGGACTGCCGGCCGTGTTAGGGTCCGCAAGTAGACCAGCCGTTCACCGATATTCTTATCGTTTAAGTAGGAGGAAACAGCCGAGTAGTACTTCTCGTCCACCAATAGGGACAAGGCTAGCCCATGTAGAACTCTTTCAATGGAGCCTTGCCACTGTCCCTGGTTTTGATGCACTTCAAGCAGCTCTCCAGCAAAGGGCAACTTCTCTTCAGCAATACCTGTCGCCTCAGCCAGAGCGTGTCGAACGTCAAGCATCCGGGAAGGAATGTTGGATCGTTGACGTTCCATCGCTTCGATCTCTCTGCGCACCTGCCGAAACTCGTCCTCCTTCTCACGTTGTTGATTCTTGAGATCGTCCTTGCGACCCTCGAGGCTTTCGCTCAGGTCCGCTGCCTTGAGAACTCTTTGCCGAGCAGTTTCTGTCAGGTGAGCAAAAGTAGTTGGACCGTCGGGCAGAGACCAACTCATTCCCCCACACGCGACGGCCGCCTTGTCGCGCTTCTGAAGACGCTCACTCTTGTCGCGCTCGCATTCCTCAAGTTGCTTTTGTAGTTGTTCGATAACGCCTCCACCCATGCCATAGCGCCGATCTTGCAACTCTCGTAATTTCAGAAATTCCCGAGCTTCGCTTTCCGTGAGCCGCTTCTCCTCCTGACTGGCCCCATCGATTTCGACGTGCAATTCGTTTAACCGTGCCTGTAGAAGATTTTTGCGGTATTGCTCCCGATAGGGTTCGGTACATTGCAGCAGATCATCCAATGCCGACATATCCTGGCGTTTCTGCGCCAAGATCTCGAATTCCGAGCGCGCCGGTAAGAGGGTTTCGATTTGCTGGCGGGCAGCGACCACAGCCTGGTGAGCAGCATTGAGCTCACCGAATTCCAACACAAGTCTATCGGCGATCTCGAAGGTCTGCGGAATATCGAGCATGAAATCTCGAAGGAAGACATTCAGATCTCCCAAGTTTTTTGCCGACTGAGTCTTATGGAGTAATCGGAGTGCGAGTTCGTTGTCGATGCCCAGAAGTCGACGAAATCGCTCCTGATAGCCACTAAACTCGTCCTTCACGAAGGCATCTGGCAGGGCGGGGCGAATCTTTCGCACTTCGAATTCACTCTTTGGAAAAAAATCCAGCTCGCGAATTTCGAATTCTCGTTCTAGGATCAAATACAGCCTCTTTACGTCACTCGTTGCTGTCGACCTACCGCGGATCCATAGAAGCTGCGCTAGGACGACATATTTTCCGTTCCGGTTGTGATACGTCTCCACAATAGCCGACCAAGTTGTGTCTGGTCGCAAGTACTGCGATCCGTATTCACCATCGTCACCTGTTTGCTGAGCCCAAGCTCCGCGGAGGTAGGTCACCACATTGCGATCTTTGCCATGGCGTTCGGCTTCGCGGGCCGCCATATTAAAATCCACCCAGCGGGGCGGAGTTAACAGCGCTGCATGTGCATCGAGAACGGTGGACTTGCCTGAACCAGATGGCCCGACGAAGAGAAATCCCGCTTCCGGGACGGGGAAATTGAAAACGCCAGAAAATGTACCCCAATTAAAGGTCTGGATTCGGATTAACCGAAACTGGTCTAAGATGCCTTCTGGTTCGGTAAATATCTCCTGGTTTGCGTTTGCTTCGTTCATTACGACTCGGCCTCGTCGTCCGACTCGCTTGGCGACTCCATGTCATCCAGATTCGCGTTGGGCGAGCTACGAGCTAGCTCCCCATAAATACGAGCCAACGCCTGAATCTCCTCGGCCGGGAATAGAAGCTTCAGAGTTGGTGAGACTTCGTACCGGTCGTCGCTATCACGAATCTTCTGTAAGAGACTGAGCCTTTTTGCCTTCTCAATGGCGTTGGCAATTTGTTTCCCAAATCTGGCGTGATCAACGTTTCCCAGGCGTTGAAAAATGGTCAAGTGGTCCACCATCTCTTGATGAGCCAGCACCGCGCGCTCCGCTTGAGCATCGGACTGCGTCAGGCGTTGGCGTAGAAAAAGGAGAAGCAATGAATCCAGAAATGTCAGCTGCGTTCTGCGAAGCAATATCGGTATGTCGAGTTCGTCCGACACCACCTGCCTAGTAAACGCAACTTCCAGGTCCCGATCAATGACCAATTCCAGAAAGAGCTCATGCAGGCGGGAGCGAATAGTGGATTCATCCCGCAGCAGAATCGGCCACAGCTTCGTCTGTCGGCGCGCGTCAAGGGCCGGTCCGAGAAGCAGCTGTATGAGAACTCGCCGCGTCTCGAGCGGAAGAGTCCCCTGGTCGCCAATGAACAGAACGTCGTGGCTCTGGTTACTGACTACGGATTCTGACTTTTCCTCAGAATTAGTTTCAATCGGCGAGTTCTGCACAGCGCTCCCTCAAAAAATAGATTGCCGGGATACGGGCACGACGAACGACCCCGTCATCGCCTTCCCACCATACAATTTGTCCCTCACCGGTAATTTCGCCGTGTTTGACACCGAGGGCAACATAGCCGACCACGCTGCCTAACCCTTGTTCCGCCGGGAAGCTTTCAAGCAGCTGACCAATGGACGCTTGTGTTTTCTTGGCAAGGTACTGGCGAATATGGAGCCTCAAAGTGCGGAAGTCGATTTCCGATTGTCGAACCAATTCGCTGATCCAGTCCAACCCAATCTCTGACAGCACTGCATCCTTCATCTCCGGGTCAGGGAGCCGTTGTGACGGGTCGTACATCACCCACTGGGATATCGAACGAATTCTACTGCTCGTAAGAGTAAAGGAATAGTCCAGCGCTCGGTTCAGCCGAATATAGTCCTTCATCTCGAGGGCAGCTCGTAATGCATCCTTCAGGAGCGCATGCAAGCGCCGCTGTTCAAGGTATTCGCGGCTTTGTACAAAGCTTTTCAGGCTGCGCGCAAAGTTTTGTAGGACGTCGTGGACGCTACTTCCTTCGTCCATGAGGAGCCTAGTAAGGCGTAGGAGAAAACGTCTCTCCCACGCATCGAGACCACGCGCGAATGGACGGCCGATCACCTCGCTGAGCGCCGCTTCCAAACTGCTTGATTGCTCAGGATCAGTTAAGAGACGCCAAAAGGCGGCAAAGGTCTTCCCCGCATCACTCGCTCCGATGACATCGACACCCGCAAACAACGCTTCAAGTACATCTCCGCGACTACCTTCGTTCCCCATCACGCTCTCTCGCAGATGACGGTTGAGCTTGTCGAATTCGTCCCGCACACGTCGAAAATCACCAGCCAGATCATCGGCGAGAGCAACAATTTCGCGGGTTCGCTCTAGTGCGCGATCATCTGGCAATGCCTTAACTGCGCCTCGCTGCACCAATTCCAGTTCGCGTTCGATGCGCTCGCGCTCAGCGATTAGAGTCGCCGAACGGGTTTTGGGATCAGAGTCGGTCTCCTCGGCCAAGCGCACGAGCTGTTGTATGACCGTCGCCAAACGACTCTCCGTTGCAGCCAGGCGTGGCTTGAGAAGGGCAGTGATCGAGCGGATGGCGTTGGCAGCATCTGTCGTCAGTTCGTATTCTTCCTCGCTGGCGCCAGCGGGAAAACGCCGAGTTAGCCATCCCTGAGTCAGCCAATCGGCTATATACGCTTGGGCACTCTGAGGCAGTTCCTCACCGCTCGCGCGCAATTGCTCGATCTCGCGAGTGAGTCGTTCCTTCAGAACAGAGCTTGAAAGGACCTTCTCGTTGTCAAGCAATAACGTCTGCAAGAGGGCTAGAATCGCCGGCGCTTTATCGGCGGCTAAAAGCCGCCACAGAGACTGAGCTCGAAGGGAGCGAAGGGCGGCGATAGTGCGAAGAGTTTTCAAATTTTTTCAAATCTATTTTCTTGCGGCTTGCAGAGGCTATGCAAGCAAGCGTATTTCCCGCATTGGATTGGAAACTATGATATCCATGTTGCCTGCCACGATGTAAAGACAAAGATGCTACTGGTGCAGTGGTCACCGGGTTAGACTTGCGGTTAGAGCGGCTTCCCGCTGAGAATTTTGTCAAGCCCGCCCAACGTAGTCCACGTTTCGAATGAGCCGGAGGTTACAGTTGAGTTGTGGGTGCGGCGGAGAGCGGCGACGGAGGGGTTCGACAGACGGGCTTCGCCATGACAGTTAGCGGATGATAGGCACAACGCCACTGGGGGCGCGATGCGCATTCCCGGAGTTCAGGAGACGCGATCGAGTCCGCAACGGGCCCGACTTGTTCCATCCTTGGCAGTAGCGGCTCGATCTTCGGCACTCAGTGTCATCGTAGAAACGACTTTGCCTGTGCCCCGGGCGAAATCGGAGAGCCTTGGCGATCCCTAGCGTTCGAGAACACCGCGGTCTGACTGCTGGAGGACATCCTAAGCCTTCCTAAGACATCGGAGCAAAATACAAGGTTGATGGGAAAACCTCAATTTGCGGCCCCCCTCCGCTTTCTTTGTCGACAACGAAGAGTGTTAAGTTCTACCAATATCAATGGAAGTTTTCTTCGGTTGGTAGGGTTCGAATCCCACCCTCTCCGCCATATTGGAAGTTGCTGATTTCCCTGCCTTTGAATCCATGGTGTCTATATCCACTCTTTGTGCCGGCTCGCATGCGCCAGACTGTACATACAAATGTATTGACAAACGTGGGCGAGAGCCGTATTCTCTCCCAGTCGTGGCGAGCCCTGCGATTTGAATGGGACGAGCAAGAGAACGGCAAAACCTTCACAAGCACGATGTTCGCTTCGAAACGGCCGTTCTCGTTTTCGACGATCCCTACGCGATTACGCAGCGTGACGTCACTTTCGCGGATGAGGAACGTTGGATAACAGTCGGAGCCATAGGGCCGGGTTTGATTCTATTGGTCGTTCACACTTTTTATGAGGAACACGACGAAGAAGTCATTCGTGTCATCTCGGCTCGCGCCGCCCAATCGCACGAAAGGAGAGCCTATGAGGAAGCTCACAAAGGAGCAGAAGCGAGACATCCGAGCCATCGCCGAAAAAAGAGACGAGGACATTGATTTCTCGGACACTCCGGCGGTTGTCGATTGGAGCGGAGCCGAAATTGGCAAGTTCTATCGACCAACGAAGAAGCCCGTTACCATGCGTCTTGATTCCGACGTCATCGCATGGCTCAAAGCCGATGGCCGCGGTTACCAGACCAAAGCGAATTGGCTTCTGCGACAAGCCATGACTCATTTCACGGAAGAAACGAGAACCGCGAGCGGTAAGAGACGTTCCAGACAGCCTAGCAAGGGCAAGTAAGGTACCGCTGGATTGGGGCCCTAACAACTTACGGAGTGCTATTGCCAGACGTTGATCGCGTGTGGGGCGCATGGTGGTCACTGGACATGGTTGGACGCGCGCTTGCCGCGGCGCAGTACATCTCGTGCCTGATGTACGCAGAAAATGAGAATCCGGTGTTCGCTCCGTGGACTCCCAACGGCGGAGGCGGTCCGCCATGCTTGTGGGAATTCGAGGGGCACTTGTACACGCACCGTTGGTTGGAACCAACGCCGCCCTTCCTAAAGGAAGCACTCAACGTGCCAGAAGTGACCGAGGCGCGCGGTTGACCGCCTAATTGATCATTCAGAACATAAACTGGCTGCGCGCATACGAGAGGACCTGCCTTTGCTCACCGATGCGCTACAAGCCCGCTGCGCTGAGCTTCCGCGATTGCTTGAGGCTACTCAAAAACCAGGCAGGCCGCGCGCGTGGTCATAATACTCCTTCGCATTCGTATGCATTCTGGTTTGGTGTCTTTGGTGTCTGTTTGAGGTCGAAATTAGTGCTATTCATGCGGAAGGGTAGAAACGAGTCGCGCGGGAGCTTGAAGGTTATCTGAAGACCGGCTCGGGCATCGCGACGTTGCGAAAGCGAATCCTAGCGCCGAAGTCCTAGGAGTGTAAGGTGCGGTCGTCTCAAGCACGGTTTTGTCCGCTTTTTATTTTCCCGTCGGTCATGTGCATGCTCAGTTTGCTTTACGGTGTATTGGCGGGCCAGCAGGAATCGTTTTGAGTTTATCCTGTGCTGGTTGTTTGTAGGGGCTGTTGACGGACGCTGCTTCGGTAAACGCGGCTTTGGCATCGGGATATTTCTTCAAATTGAGGAATGCAAATCCCAGGCGGTATGCGTTGCGAGCGTAGCCAATATCATTGGATTTGAGCAGCGGCGCCGCTGCCTGGAAATTCTGAATCGCCTGCGCGTTGTTCTTTTTCTGCATGTTTACCTGGCCGAGGGTGCTGAGCGCCAAACCTTTTTGCAGCCCGGTCTGTTGTTTCCACTGATCTTCGGTGACATTTTCCGGACGCAACGCGGACTCCGCCAGGGTGGCAGCTTGCCGCGCATAAGACTCCGCTTTATCCAACTGCTCGCCTTTTTCTCCGTAGTAATCCGAGACCAGCAACAACATTCCCAGATTCTTGGGATCTTTTGTCAGCAGCGCGTTGGCAACCTCCAACATTTTCGGCGCGTTCTGGGCTTGCTGGTAGGACGACGCGGCGACTCCCAGGGCGGTCAGCGTATACTCGGAATCTGGAAAAATCTTTGCAAAACGAAGCAGCTCGTCCGCGCGTTTGGCGGGTTCTTGTGTCTGGTAGGCGCCGTTGTAAACCGCCTGCTGCACGTAACGAATGTTGTCCTGATTGCTTGCGATGGTCTGCGTTTTTTGCTGTTCCCAGGTGTCCGCGGCCAAGCCGGAAGGCGCAGGCGAGGCCTTGTACGCGGTTAGGATGCTCTGTGTTTTCTCGCCATAAACGAGCAGTTTTTCCGCGTCGTTCTTTTCTGAAGCGGCACGAATCATGTTCATTGCATTCTGGAAATTGCCAGGATCAATCGCGAAAAGTTTATCGCCGTATTCGAAAGCCTTGTCGTACTGCTTCTGCGCAAGAAAATAATTCACGTATAGCTCGTCCGCGACCAGAGCCATGTCGCCCTGTCCGGGGCCGGCCGCGAATTTGTCGATCAGCGCGAGCTTTTGCGCGGGATCGCTGGCCGCATTGATTTCTGCCATCGCGCGGTCGGCGTCGGAGCCGGCGCTTACCGGAACATACTTCCCGATCTGTTGAGCGGAGAGGGTTGCCGCGAAGAAAAGAACCGCAAGCACAACCAGCGCTTTTTCAAAATGTAATCTCATGGAACCTCCAGCGCGCCGCTGGGCCGTTGTCACAAAAGAAGCGCGCAAGCCACGGTTTGCAGACCGCTCGATTCGCGATGACAAGACAGGCGGATGTTGCGCGCATCATAAATCCGGCGAGCGATGGAAGCAATGTGCTTGTGGCGGCTGTCGCTGCAAAATGAGAATGTCCGGTTTGTGCAAAGTAGAAATGTCCGCTTTCATAGGTGGCCGAGGGCCCCATGGAAACGGAGCGAATCGCTTTGAGCCAACGAGAACGGGACCGGTTACGCG
>Ga0185299_10007967_pt1 | contig 10655 bp, 6 predicted proteins | sample PaiPotPPA55metaG_FD_128002 | JGI IMG/M metagenome (GOLD analysis project Ga0185299, IMG submission 128002) | Iron sulfur acid spring bacterial and archeal communities from Banff, Canada, to study Microbial Dark Matter (Phase II) - Paint Pots PPA... ...
GGGATGGCGTGCTGCTGCTGACGGCGCGCGACCTGCAGGCGCGCGGGAAATTAGCTGGAGCGACCGTGGTGTCTACGACGATGTCGAATATGGGGGTGGAGATCGCGCTGAAGAGCGCGGGCATCCGGATGTTGCGGGCCGATGTGGGCGATAAATATGTTCTGGAAGAGATGCTGAAGACGGGGGCGACTCTGGGCGGGGAGCAGTCGGGACACATTATTTTTCGCGATGGCGATGCGACGACCGGGGACGGACTGCTGACTGCCTTGCGGGTGATGGACGTGATCGTGCGGAGCGGGCGGTCGCTGGCGGAGTTGGTGAGCGATCTGAAAGTGTTTCCGCAGAAGATTCAGAATGTGAGAGTGCGGGAGAAAGTTCCGTTCGCTCGGGTGCCTGAAATACAGAGGGCGATCGAGGCTGTGGAACGCGAGTTGGATGGGAAGGGGCGCGTCGTGGTGCGGTATTCGGGGACTGAGGCTTTGGCCCGGGTTATGGTGGAGGCGGAGTCGGAAGAGAAGATGCAGGCGCTTACGGCGCGGATTGCGGGGGAGATTCAGAAGGCGCTGGGGGTGTGAGACCGGACAGTGCGCGGGAGAGTGATTCAGGAGGAATCGCCAAGGGTGCTCACACGCATCGGTTGACTGCATTTTTCTACGCTACCTAGCATCGGAATACACGGCGTCGCTTTCCAGGAAATCTCCGGAATTCACAGGCCCTTGCTTCACGCTCATCGAACTTGCCCCGAAAAGCCTGCGGAAGTGCAAGAAGTATAGGGGCAACCCCCATGCCTTGAAGGCTTCAGGACCGTCCATCAACGAATAATGCAGGTGGGGGAAGATTGAGTCTCCAGCGAAGCCGATGCGACCCACAGGTTGACCGGGCTGCACGCGATCGCCAGCTTTCACAACTACGCTGCCGGGCTTCATATGAACCAGCAGGCTGTACTCGCCGTTCTGGTGATCGATCAGCACGAAATTACCAATGTCTTTCGGATCTTTGCCAGCAGGAAGCTTTGGATGTCCAATCCTGGTGGCGTCGGCATCTTCAAACCAGTTTTCAGGAATGTCATTCGCAGTTGCGAGAACTACTCCTGCTCCAGGCGTATAGATTGGCTGGCCGTAGCCATACCAGTTCTCCAGCTTGCGAGGATCGTTGTGGTACTCGCGGCCTTGCGTATCCAGATAAATGAAGTCGCTGGCGAACTCATTCGAGTTCGCACTAATGCCGAGCGCCTGAACCTTGGGGTCACCTAACGGCACGCGCAGGTGATGCGCGTACAAATCGTGGCCTTCCCAGACAAAGATCTTGCCGCGCAGCGGCAAAATGAGCGCGGTTTTATCTTCGTAGGTGCGCGGCCTGACAGGCAGTTCCTGGCGGAAATCACAGTCACCCGGCAATCTATGCCGGTTCTTCTCTCGCTGCCGTTCGTTCGATTCTCGCAGGAGGCAGAACGAAAACTCGAGTTCAGTGAGTGGGACAGACGATTCGAATTCAGAAAACGGATTGAACACGTCGAGGGTTTCGCCGGGCGCGAAGACATGTTTGCCGATCACGGCAATGCTGGGGGCAAAGGCATCGGTGTTGAGCGATTTCCGAAGTGCCAACCCGCGGGCCGAGTCGTATACGCTCAGGTCAATTTGCGAAATCCGCAGCGTTAAGTTACTTGTATTCGAAATCACCATGTCGAAGTTCAGGAATTGATCGTCGCCACGCACCTCGATGATGGGGCGCTCCGGCGCGGATCGAATCGTCGCGACGGGCGAGGCTGGAGGTTTACCGAACACAGCGCCCACGTACAGCAGTAGGAGAGAAGCGGGCAACCGCACAGCCCGGCTAATCATGAGGCCTCCAGAACGCGCGAGAAAAACGATCGCCGTTCACTTGCTATTATTCCAAATCTCTCCAGTTGGGACCTACTTCCATTTCTACTAGCAGCGGGACGGCTAGCGCGTGGACTTTTTCCATTTGCTCTCTGACCAACGACTGCATCGTTTTCACTTCTTTTTCCGGGACTTCGAAGACTAGTTCGTCGTGGACTTGCAAGGTCATTCTTGACTTTAGTCCGCGTTCTTGCAGAATCGCGTCGATGCGGATCATGGCTACTTTGATCAAGTCTGCCGCCGTGCCTTGCAGCGGGGTGTTGACGGCGGTGCGTTCGGCGAAGCCGCGCTGGGTGAAATTCTTGCTGTTGATGTCGGGAATGGGGCGGATGCGTCCGTGGAGGGTTTTAACTTTCAGGTCACGGCGGGCTTCTTCGAGCGTTTTGTCGATGAAGGCGCGGACGCCTTTGTATTTTTCGAAATAGTTGGCGATGAATACTTTCGCTTCGGCGGTTTCGATGCCTAGGTTTTGCGACAGGCCGAAGGCGGAGAGGCCGTAGACGATGCCGAAATTTACTACTTTGGCCTGGCGGCGGTGGTCGGGCGTAACCATTAACGGCGGGACTCCAAAGACTTGCGAGGCGGTCAAGGTGTGGATGTCGTCGCCGCGACGGTAGGCTTCGACAAGGAGCGGATCGCGCGAGAAGTGCGCTAGCAGGCGGAGTTCGATTTGCGAGTAGTCGGCGGTTAGGAGAACGTGGCCGGGCTCAGCGATGAAGGCGGCGCGAATGCCGCGTCCCAGTTCGGTGCGGATGGGAATGTTCTGCAGATTCGGATTGGCGGAAGAGAGGCGGCCGGTGGCCGTGCCTGCCTGATAAAAAGTGGTGTGCAGGCGTCCGGTGTACGGATTGATTAACGCGGGTAACGTGTCGACGTAGGTGGATTTCAGCTTGGTTAGCTGGCGGTAGTCGAGGACTCTTCTGGCGATGGGATGTTCTTCCGCCAGAGTTTCAAGGACCTCGACTGCGGTTGAGATGGTGCGTCCTTTGCCGTATTTCACGGGCTTGGGAAGATTCAGACGGCTGAAAAGCACGTCGCCGAGTTGCTTGGGAGAGCCGATGTTGAATTCCGTCCCGGCGAGTTCATAGATCTCTTTGGCTTTCGTGCTGCTCTCGCGCTCCAGCTGTGTCGACATCTTCGCGAGCGCGGCGGTATCGATTTTTACTCCGGCTTGCTCCATGCGGGCGAGCACCGGGACTAACGGGAGATCGATTTCTTCGTAGAGCTTGGTTAGTCCTGCCTGCTTGACATCTTCGCGCAAAGTGGTGGCAAGCCTGCCTGTTATGTCGGCGGCCTCGGCTAGATCGCCGCTTAGCTTGAGATTGAAGCGGCGGAGGGCGACGTCAGCCAGGCGATGCGAGGAGTAGGTGGGATCGAGAAGGTAGGAGTAGAGCATGGGATCGCGCTCGACGCCTTGTAACCGGATGCCCAGGGAATCGAGCGCATGGATCGCGGCCTTGTAGTCGTGGACTGACTTGGGCGTGGCCGCGGTGGTGAGGACCGAGCGTAGTTTTGCGGCTGCGGCGCTGGAATCCAGTTTAACGATCGCGGCGGAGCCTGCGGCTGCGGAGATGGCGACGCGGCGGGCCGCGGGTTCGGGTATTGGCGCCGCGGGGGATGAGTCGTCGGTCAGCGCCAACATTCCTGACTGCGGTTCTTCTTCAACTACTTCTTCTTCGTTTTCGAGAATTGGTTCTGCTTGCTCCACCGCGACGGCTAGCGCGCCTTCCGTCTCGACGGAGTTCAGGGCGCTCTCTACATCGGCGGCGGACTTAGCCTCGCTGTAGTGCGCTTCGGTGACCTGGGTTTCCGGCAGTAGTTCTTTCAGCAGCGAAGTGAATTCGAGTTCCGTGAAAAGCTGGCGGAGGAGATCGAGATCAGGCTCGCCGGCGCGCATGGCTTCAACGTTCAGTTCGACCGGAACGTTGGTGTCGATAGTCGCCATGCTCTTGCTGAAGAGGATGGTGTCGCGGTTGTTCTGGAGGGATTCGCGGTAGGTCTTCTTTTCTACTTCGTTGGCGCGGTCGAGGGCCTGTTCGACGGTGCCGAAACGCTTGATGATTTCGACAGAGCCTTTCTCACCGATGCCGGGCGCCCCGGGGATGTTGTCGATTGAATCGCCGCGGAGGGCCATAATATCGATCACGCGCTGGGGAGGGACTCCGAGAATTTCTTCCACCTTGGCGGCGTCGCAGATCAGATTGTCTTTGGGAGGGTTCAGGATCTGAACGTCGTCGCTGACCAGCTGCATCATGTCCTTGTCGCTGGAGACTATGTAAACGGGATGCTTTGCGGCTGCGGCTTTGCGGGCTAGAGTGCCGATTACGTCGTCGGCCTCGAAGCCGGCCAGCTCGAGGATGGGGATGCGGTAGGCTTCGAGGGCGCGGCGGATGTAAGGAATCTGCTGGGCCAGGTCTTCCGGCATGGCGGCGCGGTTAGCTTTGTAGCCTTTGTATTCGACTTCGGTGAAGGTTTGGGTTTTGATATCGAACTTCCGGACGGTGGTGATGGCTTCGGCCTGCGTATCGCGGAAAGTTTTGGCGGCTACGTCGAAGACTGCGGCCAGATAGTTGGGGGAAAAATCCTCGCGCAGTTTCCGCAGCATGTTTACGAAGACGTAGATGGCCGCGGTGGGGAGTCCGGATTTGGTGGACATGGAGCGTTGGCGCGCCATGGCGTGATAGGCGCGGAAGATGAAGGACATCGTGTCTATGAGGAAGATGCGGTCGGGGTCGGATGCGGCTGGACCTCCTTTGCTGGATTCAGGCGCCGGAGATTTTGTTCTGGGGGGCAAGCCAGTAGTTTAGCAGTCTGCGCGGGCGGTAGAGGGCCGTTGCGGCTATCACCTCAGGGGCTGAAGCTCACAATTACTGAGGCTCTTTTGACGCAGGCCTAAGAAGGCCTGCTCCACCCTGGCAGGGCCTCATGCCTTCAAAGAGCCTCGCTGCGCTTGGCTGGACGGCCGAGGCGGCCGTCCCTACATAAGGCGCCCTTAGTTAGAAGTCCACTTGGAAGTCTGCTTGTACTACCTTTTTCGCTGGACTGCTGGAGCTGTTGCGAAAGATCAAATAGTACTGCACCGGGTGATCCAGAGTCGCGGGAAGGCCGAAGCTCACATCCTGATCGTGGGAAGAGTCTACGGAGTAGACCGTGTCGGCGGGTTTGCCGCGTCGAAAGTCTGCGTATTGCCCACCATTCATTAAGAGAAGATCGATGTCCGCGCTTTCGTCGCTGGATTGAAGTCCGGCTTGGCGCACGAACGAACGAAAGGTTCCGTGCAGTTGAGGGCTGGCAGCGTGGGGCGGAATTTCGAAAGAAAACTTTGCTGGGGCTGACACGGCGAACGTCTTGCGCACAATGGCGCTGCTGGTGCCGACCGGGGATTCAGCGATGTGATCGCTGGGATGTGGTTTAGGCACAGGGCGATCTTCGGGAGCTTGCGCCTGCGCCGGCTTTCCGTCCTGCATCCATTGGGCGAGCGGTCCTACGACTGCGACCGTTTTGTCCGGGTCTTGCGCTGCCGGCTTACCCTCGATCGACTGAGCTTGCCCGGTGGCCTGCGCGTTCGGCGTGGAAAGCCGATTGTGGTAATAAGAATAGCCTCCCACCAGAGCAGCGCCCATGAGCAGGCAGGCAAATCCTTTTAACATGATGGTCGGTTCTCCCCACTTTGTAAATTAACCCGAAGAGTTCTCGTGACCAATAGATTTTCCAGATGAGGAAGTTACGTCGGTTTTCCGTATTGAGTGGTGTAGTGCAGTTTGATTTCTCCGCAGGTGCCCTGCTCGGCGGAGTAAACGACGCAGGTGTCGAAAGGCCGCGAATATACGTGCAGGCTCACGGCGCGCTGCTTGAACTCGCGGGGATTGAAGACACGGTGGACGGGCGCTAGCGGATCTACGGCGCAGGGCTGCGACACATTCATCTCGACCGTTTCCGTGGCTTTGATCGTGGATTTGCCTTTGGCGAGATCCTGATGCACCACGTGAAAGTTCTCCACCAGCAAACGGCCCATGGGGACTGCCATCCAGCAGTTCTGGTCGCGGTGGTTGTGGACGGAACTGGCCTGGCCGACTTCCCAGCAGATGGCAACCAACTCATAGAGAGAGTTTTTATCGATCAGGTTGCGGGTGTAGTGCTGGCGGTCCCAGGTTAGATAGGGTGCCAGGGAGTCCGGGCTGACGGGGGCGTCCTGGAGGAATCTGCGGAGCTGTTCGGTTTCGTCGAAGGCGGCTTCCGGGAACTTGCGTAGTTCGGCTACGAAGCTGTGAATTGGGACCTGCTTTACTGCGGTGGACATGGGCTGCTCCCGGAAGAGTATAGCGCAGACGAGAAAAAATCTTAGCTACAGAGGACACCGAGGAGCACAGGGGGTACATCAGAATCATTCGATGAACGTTATTCGGTGAACGTTATTCGATAAACATGCAGTCTCCATAGGAATAGAAGCGGTAGCGCTGGGAGACTGCGTGGTCGTAGGCGCGCAGAATGTTTTCGCGTCCGGCCAGGGCGCTGACTAGCATCAGCAATGTGGATTGGGGCAAGTGGAAATTGGTCAGCATCGCTTTGACTACTTTGAATTCGAAACGCCGTTCGGCATCTGGATAGATGAAGAGGTCGGCGGTGGCCGGTCCTGCGGCTATGCTCCCTGCGCCGAGGCGAATCGCGTGTTCGAGGGCACGAACTGTGGTGGTGCCTACGGCGATGACACGACGCGAGTTGTGGAGAGCGTGGTTGATGCTGGCCGCAGCGTCAGAGGAAATCGAATAAGGCTCGGAATGGATTTGGTGATCTTCGACGCGCTCGACGCGGACGGGCTGGAAGGTTCCAAGGCCCACGTGCAGGGTGATCTCGACGGTCTCGACCTCGCGCTGGCGGATGCAGTCGAGGATTTGCGGAGTGAAATGAAGGCCAGCGGTGGGGGCGGCTATCGATCCGCGCTGCTGGGCATAGACGGTTTGGTAGCGTTCGCGATCGCTGAGAGAATCGGGGCGCGCGATATAGGGCGGGAGCGGGGCGTGTCCGAGGCGATCGAGAATGGCGAAGAAATCGACGCTGCTCTGAGACTTGGACTGAAAGCGGATGCGACGCTCGCCGAATTTGCCGCGAGCGAGGACTTGGGCCTGCAGTTTGTCCTGATTTTGGCCGCCAAAGAGAAGGCATTCGCCGACGCCGATCTTGCGGCCGGGCCGAACCAGGCATTCCCAATCGTTGGGATCAGTAGAGAGCTGGCGCGTCAGCAGAACCTCGACGCGACCGTGGAGGAAATCCCGGGCCGGAGGATTTTGCGGGCTGACAGGCTGAGCGCGAGCGCCTTCGCGGCGGCCATAGAGCCGCGCTGGAAAAACGCGCGTGTTGTTGAACACCACGACATCGCCGGGGTGCAGCAGGTCCGGGAAGTCGCGGAACAGGCGGTCAGAATGGCCGCCGCTTCGCAGCAGGTGGAGCATGCGGGAGCCGTCGCGGGCGGCGAGCGGTTCCTGGGCAATCAGATCGCCGGGAAGATCGAAATTGAAGTCGGAAACCAACACGGTGGTCAGATTATAGGAGGAATCAAGGGGAATATCCGGCATGGGCTAAGGCGACAATGGGGCTGGCAGTGGCCTAATTATTTGTTGGTTTTGATAAACTTGTTTGTCTCTTCGGGGCAAGTGCGGTACTATGCGGGGGCCGTAAATTTAGCCGCTTTTCGTCACTCCCCCGAGAGAGTTTCTCCATGTCCGCAGAACGCAAACACAGGGAAGATATTGTTCGCTACGGGCGGATGTTGCACGAGCGCGGGTTCGTGGCAGCGATGGACGGGAATCTGTCGGTCCGGCTGGACCGGGAGCGGATCCTGGTGACGCCTACTTGCGTGAGCAAAGGTGCGATGCGGGCCGGGGACATGGTGATCGTGGACCTGGAAGGCACGCGGGTGGCGGGGCGGCGGAATGTGACTAGCGAGATCGGGATGCATCTGCTGATTTACCGCACGCGGCCTGACATTCAGGCGATTGTGCATGCGCATCCGCCGACCGCGACCGGGTTCGCCGCGGCCGGCATGGCGCTGACCGAGCCTCTGGTTTGTGAAGTGGTGATGGGGCTGGGATGCATACCGCTGGCGCGCTACGGGACGCCGGGAACGTCGGAACTGGCACAGACGCTGGAACCTTACGTGCCCCACTACGACGCCATTCTGATGTCGAATCATGGCGTCGTAACCTACGGGGACACCGTTGAACATGCTTACATGAAAATGGAAACGGTGGAGCACTTCGCGCAGATTGCGCTGGTTACGCACCTCCTGGGGAAGCAGCAGCCGCTTACCGGGGTTGATATCGAGAAACTGCTGTTGGCGCGGACGAAATATTTTGGGGGGAAGATGGCGGCTTCGATGCCGAGGGCGATGGTGAGGGAGCCCGAGAAGGTCAGCTAAGGAGAAACACCACGCCGTAGAGACGCAGCTTGCCACGTCTTTGCCGGGCGCGAGAGAGTCGTTGCAAGCAAGTCTCTGTGACAAATTTGGGAAGGGCACGAGGTGCAACTCGCGCCCTTTTTATTTATTCGCGAGTCGTTACTCCCCTCCTATGCGGAAGCGAAAGCCAGAGCGGAAGTTGACCGGCAGGGCGGGATAACCTACTACTTCGTTGTAGTGGTGGTCGAGTGCGTTTTCGACATTGGCATAAGCAGTGATGCGGGAATTGATGGCGCACCAGCCGCCGAGATCCACTCGCGCGTAGCCTGCCGCATGATCCACCGGGGTTGGTAAAACAAAGAAATCAGAATCAGGCCTGCGTCCCACGACGCTCCCACCCAGGTTTGCTCCCCAGCGTCTGCCCAGGTATGAGAGCAACAGGCTTCCCGAATGTTTGGGACGACGCAGCAACGGACTTCCCGGCTCGTGCTGTGGATCGAACGCAAAAGGCTGCTCGAGAATCTGCGTGGAGGTGTAGTTGTAAGCAGCGTCGAACGATAACCGGGTCAGCGGTCGGCCGTGAAACTCCAGTTCCGCCCCGTGCGCGAAGGACTTGTCAATATTTTCGTATTCGCCGGTGAAGGTCATGGGGTCGACGATAGCGAAGTCTATTTGATTGCGAAACAGGTTGTTGAAATAGATTGCGGAAAAGGCAAACCTTCCCGCCAGGAATGACTGCTCGATTCCAGTTTCGAAGGCGCGGTTTTCTTCAGCCTTTAAGTTGGGGTTGGGGACGATTCCCGGCCCGGTGGCGAACGACTCCTCGAAGCGCGCCTCCTTGATACCGGTCGCGTAGGAAAATCGCAGCCGCGTCCCGGAAAAGAACTGGCTACCGCGCAGTGCCAGGTAGCTCAGCGCCACTCTCGGGACGAACTTGTTGCCGAAGGTTTCGTTGTGCACGAAGCGTCCTCCGGCCACTACAGATAATCTGCTGAGCTGCAGCACCTGCTGGGCGTAGGCCGCATAATTACGACGCAACCCGTGAAGCACGGGCGGGGCAGTCGGATCGCCGACGAAGGCGTTCTCGTCCTCAAACTCGAAGCCGAGGGTGGTGTGGGTCCAGGTGCGTTCGGCGTAATCTCCCTGATAGTCGAATCCGGCGCGATTGAAATGGTCGACCGCATTGAAGGGACAATCGAGGAAAACAAAGTTCACGGGATCGCAGCCCCGATCGGGAACGGTATCTTCGTTCTGCCGCCTGTGGTTGTATTCAAAGCCGACGAGGTGGTGCTGCCAGCCCGATGGGCCGCTGAGGGTCAGCTCGGCGCTGGCCAAAATATCGTTGGTGCGGGCTTGCTGATCAGCGTCGGGAGGAAGCAGCGGCTGGTTGTTGAAGTCCCATTCACCCTGTACGCCGGTGTGGCTGTTAGCATGCCGCGCGCGCACGCGGAGCAACGCGGTGGGGCTGACTTGAAGTCCGATATTTCCCCCTGCCAGCGAGTTGGAGTAGTCGTCGTTCGGGCCTTTGCCCGCACTATTGAACTGATCGCCGAAAAGATTGAAGTCCCAAGGTCCGCGTGCGCCTGAGACGCTGGCGAAACCATGAGCGGTGTCGAAGTTCCCTCCATCGGAGCCAAAGCGGAGTTGGGGAATGCGTGTGTTGCCGGCTGTGCTGAACGCCTGAACCACGCTGGTCATCGCGTCAGAACCGTAAAGCGTGCTCTGGGCGCCGCGAGCGAACTCGATCCGGGAAACCTCAGACAAAGGAACCACGCCGAAATCCATGGTGCCGCCGGAATCGTTCACCGGCACGTTGTCAATCAGCACCTTGTTGTAACGGGAGTCTCCACCGCGTACAAACAGTGAAGCCAAACCACCACGCTGCCCGGAGGTGTCCACGACCGCTCCAGGCAGGAACCGGAGAGCATCGGAGGCATCAAGCGGTTGCATGATCTGGAGCTGGGAAGCATCCAACAGCGCGACGCTTGCTCCCGATTCGGCTGCGGGCACGGGGGTTTTGGTCGCGGTGACCACCACCACTTGCGTCGCCGGGGCGAGTTGGAGTTGGGCTGTAACAGCCTCTGGGCGAGGGGCCGTGACGCTGATGGTGAGGCTGGCGAATCCGGGCGCCAGGATCTGCAGCTGATAGTTGCCGCTGGGGACGTTTCCGAATGAAGCAGTGCCATCGCCGATGGAGATGGCAGTGTGCAGGACGGCCCCATCCGGCTTGAGGAGCAGCACTTGTGCGCCGGCGACGGCGGCGGATTGAGGGTCGACGACTTTGACTTTAAGGTCGGCAGCGGAAGCTGCCGCGAGAGCAACGAATAGCAGGAACGAGGCGCGAAGTGCGCGCATAACCATCCTCCTTTTCACGCGAAAGG
>Ga0185299_10007970_pt1 | contig 10652 bp, 8 predicted proteins | sample PaiPotPPA55metaG_FD_128002 | JGI IMG/M metagenome (GOLD analysis project Ga0185299, IMG submission 128002) | Iron sulfur acid spring bacterial and archeal communities from Banff, Canada, to study Microbial Dark Matter (Phase II) - Paint Pots PPA... ...
AACTGGATGCCGGGGAGTTCGTCGACGTGGATGGGACCTTGAGGGAGCGCGCGGAGCCATTCGAGATTCTTGGGAGTGAGCTGGTCGCGCGTCCAGAGAGTGGCGAGGCCGGCGACGGGGTTGAAGTCGTCGAGATTCATGAGGCCGCAGACGGCTTTGTCATGATTGCCGCGGACGAACACGCGTCCCAGAGCTTGCGCTTTGCCAATGACTTCGTTCGGATTGCCGCCGTAGCCGACCGTGTCTCCGAGATTGACGACGAGGTCGTGAGCTGGAGCGGCGGCCAGACAGGAGTCCAGCGCTTCGAGGTTGCTGTGAATGTCGCTGAGAAGAAGGATACGCACAAAGGGAGGATTATAGCTTTTCTCGGGAGGAAACGACGAGGCGCGGGGCGGCGAAAGTCAAAATCGGCAACCACAGAGGAAATAAAGGAACACGAAGGAAGCCCTTGAGATTCGTACCTTTGTGCAACTTCGTGTCCTCTGTGGTTGACGAATTTAGGATATTACCGGCTCGTTGGCATCAGATTCGAGGTGGATTCACGACCGGGCAGCGCGCCCAATGTCCGGGATGGACTTCGACAAGCGGCGGAAGTTGCGCGGCGCAGGCGGCAACGCGGTACTGACAGCGCGGTTCAAACGGGCATCCGGGAGGAAGTTGAGCGATGGGTGGGACGGTGCCTTCGATGGTCGCGAGTGGAACGCCGCGGTCGGTTGAGAGCGTAGGAATGGCGCGCAGCAGGCCTTGAGTATAAGGATGCGCGGGCGCTCGGAAAATATCGGCCTTCGTGCCGAGCTCGACCAGGTTGCCGGCATACATGACGGCGACGCGATCGGCGACGTGCGAGACGACGGCGAGATCGTGCGAGATGAAGAGCATCGCCAATCCGAATTTGTGGCGCAGGTCGTTCAACAGGTCGAGAATCTGCTGCTGAATTGTGACATCGAGCGCGGTGGTGGGCTCGTCGGCGATAAGCAGTTGCGGACGGTTGACGATGGCCATAGCGATCATGACGCGCTGGCGCATGCCTCCGGAGAGCTGATGCGGATAACTGCGCGCTCGCTGTTCCGGGCCGGAAATGGCAACGTCGCGCATGCCTTCGACCGCTTGATGCCATGCCTCCGATTTGGAGACGCGGCGGTGAGCGAGGACGGCTTCGGCGATCTGTTCGCCGACTCGCATGACCGGGTTGAGGGCGGTCATCGGTTCCTGGAAAATCATGGCGATGCGCGAGCCGCGAAGTTGGCGCAGCTGATCGGAGGGGAGTTTGGTCAGATGCGTGGGCGGGCCGTCGCCATTCTGGAAAGTGATTTCGCCGGTGACGATGGCGGCGGGTGGGAGCAAGCCCATGATGGCAAGCGACGTGATGGACTTTCCTGAGCCGGATTCGCCGACTAGTCCAAGAACTTCGCCCGGCGCGATGGAGAACGATAGGCTGCGAACAGCGGTGACGGGCGCGGCAGCCCCTCCCGGCTGAGTGGACGAAAGTGCCTGCCCACCGCGGGATTGCGGGAACTCGATGGTCAGGTCGCGGACGTCGAGCAGCGGGCGCACGAAGAGTATGTTATCAGCGCCGAGACTACTTCTTTGGCCGCGACTCGGGCGGCACCAACCCGGCAACGCGGTAATACACGACGAGTTGTCCGTAATGCTCTCCGGAGTGCTCGAGGAGGCCCCACGCCATATCGGAAACCCGCGTCTGCTGATTTGCGAATGGATCGACGATTAGGTCGTTCATCCCCTTATCGCCCTTCAGCCTGATTGCCGCGGCGCCATCGGCAAACGCTCCCTTCACAAACGTGACCACCGCGGCTTTTGTTTTGTACTGGTCGCGCTTGGGATCTTCTCCGGCCGGCGGCTTCAGTCCCATCACCGGGTTCGTAAAAAAATAATTTGCATTCGCGGCATGCAACAGTTGTTCCGCGAAACTCCGCTGCGCAGGCACCGGCTTGAAATCGTACTTGTCCTCAGGAAAATCTTCCGCCATCGCAATCAACTTCCGCCCGACATCGTTCCAGTTGTCCAGCAGGGCCTGCGACGGCCCAACCGCCGGCTTTGGCGGCGCGTCTTTTTTTGTGGTGTCTTGCGCGACGGCGAGCACTGCAAGAGCGGATAACGCGAAGACTATGCTGATGATTTGCTTTTTCATTTCGTTCCCTCCACTAATCACTTCTCACAACCAGCCCCAACCCTGAAGGGGCGTCCGATTTCGGAACTTTTGGCATACTCCAGTCCAGCCTTGCCCAGCATCTCCAGAAACTGCTTCTGCGTGCGCATATCGATCGACTGCGCCACCAGCTTTCCTTCGCGGTCATAGACAAAACTTTTCGGAATCCCCTCCACCACAAACATTTCGTTTACCTTCCGCCCAGGATCCAGCAACACGGGAAACGAAACTTTGCGCTCGCGGATAAACGGTTCCACCTTCGCCGCCTCTTCATCGGAAATGCCGAGCACCACCAGCCCCTTCGATTCGAAGCGCCCGTAAAGCGTCTCCAGATCTGGCATTTCCTTGCGGCATGGCGGACACCAGGTCGCCCAGAAATTTACCAGCACAACTTTGCCGCGCAGTTCCGCGAACGTCCAGGTCTTGCCGGAAAGATCTTTCAACGTAAACTCCGGATGCTCCCGCTTGCGGTCATCCGCCTCGAGCCGGGCCATTGCCGCCCGATACTGCTCATCATTATTAAGATCGACCGGCGCGTCGACATGTTCGTAACGCACCAGCGTGGCAAGCTCAATATATGGATACGCGGGCGGGCGCGGGGCAGCGGCGTTGCTACCCGCGTCGGAATTCTTTTGCTCGGCCGGCTTCTCCCACGGCACAGGCCGCTCACGTAAAGTCTCGGCCAGCGTTGTCGCCACCTCCTGCAGCGTGTCGTGTCCGAAATCGCCCTCGGTGGAAAGTCCCGCCAAATTCACCGCCAGCCGCAGCTTGTTTTCGGTCGCTGGCAGCTTCCGGATCTTCAGCGCCAGATCCTTCGTGGTCCTCGCACGGACGTCATCCGCGAGCGCGCGCAGCACGTGGATCTGGTCAGCGAGCGGCTTCTCGTCCGTGCTCCAGACAACTTCTTTTTTCTGCGCCGAGACGAGCTGCAGGCCGATGGTCACTAATGCGGCCAGGATCGCGACCAGGGTAAAGAAAATTTTTGCCGGGCGAATCGAGGTCTTGGGTTTCATAGCCCACCAAGCTTAACAACAGACCGCCTCCCGCACCAGCGCTGGGACTAATCCCGAGCACTCTTTTCTGCTATGTTCCGAATGAAACGGCTGGCTGGTTCAAGTCAAAAGGACGGATCGCCGATGAACCATCCGAGGGAGGCTCGCAAATGAAATCGATTTGCTATTGGATCGTCGCTCGTTGGATCGTCGCTCTTTGGATGGTCGCTCTTTGGACTCTGGCTCTGCTGTGCGCGCCCTCCATGGTTCACGCGCAAGACAACGATGCCGCGGCCCGCGATCAGGTCCTCGCCCTGGAAAAGGCCTGGAACCAGGCTTATAAGGCCCGCGACGCCAAGGCTCTCGCCGCAATCCTCGACAATTCGCTCGTCCTGGTCGAGGACGACGGCTCCCTCAAAACCAAATCCGAGTTCCTCGCGAGCGTCAAGTCGTCCAGCGGCAACGAAGAGCAGGTCGCTCCCGAATCGCTCACCGTGCGTGTCTTCGGAAACACTGCCATCGCGATCGGAGTGATCGCCGTCAAGGCAACCAAGGGAGGCAAGTCCGTAGTTCACCGCGAACGCTTCATTGATACCTGGATCAACAAGAACGGTTCATGGGTCTGCATCGCCACCGACGCCACGCCGATGACGCACGCTGGGTCTTGAGACCTGTTCTCTTCGCATCGAAATTTCAAGCAGCTCTGGCGTATTGGTTATCAGCGTGGTCTACAAGGGACACCATCTCTTCGAATGTCGCAATGTCAAAGCGGAGCATAGCGTTGTTGTGTTCCAGCTTACCCCTAACCGAGTTGATGGGGTTATAAAGCTTAAAGTGAATGTCATGGTCTTCAGCCCAGCGCTGCAGAAACCACAGCATTCCCAGACCACCACCTTCGAGTGCTCGCACTTGCGTCAAATCAAGCACCACGATTCGGACATTTTTCTGTGCGGTGACAGCCTCATGCAACTTCAAAGTTGCATCGCTCTCCACAATTCTTCCCTTGCACTCAACAATCGCCAGGTCACCAATGTGTTCAACACTCAAGGTCAGCATAACGCCTCCTAAGCTTTGGTCAATCCGTTCTGAAGGCGTTCTGAAGAACGCGATACCGATTTGAAAATAATGTCAAACAACCACAAGAGCACAATTGCATCAACAAACCGTTCGATAGGTTCGATCCATTTCACTGTAGGTCTCCCGTTAGAACACCCAAACTGGAAGCAAGAGCGTTGCCAAAATGAAAGTTGCTTTGTTTACCTCGCGATACGGTGGAGGGAATGGAAGAACTTGCCGCGATCTGGGAAGACTTGCACTACAGGGAACAGCGTATGTGCTGGCATGGGAACGAGAACTTTTCTGGGGAAAACGTGCCGCCAGTCTTCCGAAAGATCTTAGACGTCCGACGGGAATTCTCATGATGCATGAGGTCGTGGAATCCCACGCTTGCGCACGGGGCGACTCAATCCACATGTTCGCCTTCTCCGAAAAATCCGATCTCTGGCGGCGGGAGTGTGTCGCCGGGGCGCGCCCAGAACACGTACAACGATGGTAACAAAACGATGCTGACCAGCAGCTCCACAATCAGTCCGCCTACGATCACAATGGCAAACGGCCGTTGTGAGTCTGAGCCAATATCGTGGGAGAGAGCAGCGGGTAAGAGGCCGAGGGTGGCTACCAGCATGGTCATCATGATCGGACGGAGACGAAGTTCCGCGCCTTCTCTGGCAGCCTGCCGCGGGTCCAGGCCGCGGGTGCGCAACTGGTTGATGTATTCGACCATGATCACGCCGATTTCCACAGAGACGCCGGTCAGCGCAAGGAAACCGAGGCCCGACGATACAGAGAAGTGCGTCCCGGTCGCGAGCAGTGAGAGCACGCCGCCCAAAGGCGAAAGCGCGACGACGGCAAAGATAAGGCCGACCCATTTCCAGGAGCTGAACATCGAGTACAGAATGAAAGCCATGAGCAGGAGAGTAATCGGCACGATGAACGCGAGCCTTCGGTTCGCGCGCTGCTGGCTTTCGTATTCGCCCGTCCAGTCGAGGTGGTAACCCTCTGGAAGTTTTACTTTTTGGTGGACTTGCTCGATGGCGTCGCGAACCGTGCTGCCAAGGTCGCGGCCGCGAACGCTGTATTTGATAGCGATGTAGCGGGAGTTGCCTTCGCGGTAGATGGTGGAAGCGCCATCTTCGAGCTTGACGTCGCAGAGTTGGCCGAGCGACACGCGCTCGCCGGAGGGAGCGAGTATCCGGATGTTCTCGATATCTTCGACGCTTTTGCGAAATGGTTCCTGGTAGCGAACGGTGAGATCGTAACGCTGCTCGCCGATCAGGATCTGGCTGACGGCCTTGCCGCCGACCGCGGTTTCAACCGCATCCTGCACGTCACTGACGTTGATACCAAAGCGATCGGCAGTGGCGCGGTTAACCGCCAGATTGACGTTGGGCTGCCCGCGGACCTGGAAGGTACCGAGATCGGCAATGCCGGGAATCTTGCTCATAACGTTCTGCATTTCGTCGGCTTTCTGCTCCAGCGTCTTGAGATCGCGGCCAAAGAGTTTGACGGCAAGTTCACCTTTCACGCCGCTGACGGCTTCCTCCACGTTGTCGGAGATCGGCTGAGAGAAATTCCAGTCAACGCCAGGAATCTGGCTGAGAGCCTTATCCATGGCGTCGATCAGTTGTTCCTTCGTGTGGAACTCGGCGCGCCACTCGGACCGGGGCAGAAGGTCGACGAAGAATTCCGTGTTGTAGAAACCGCTGGCATCGCTGCCATCGTCGGGCCGGCCGACCTGGCTGACGATCTGCTTGACTTCTGGAAATTGCGCGAGAATGGAGCGGCCGCGCTTGGTGACAGCGATCCCCGTAGTCGGACCAGTGCTCGGGGGAAGGGTGCCCCGGACCCAGATCGCGCCTTCATCGAGGTGAGGGAGAAACTCGGAGCCAACGATTCCGCTGAAGAAAAGGAGCAGCATGAACGCCAGGGCGGCTACTCCCATGCCAAGCGTGAACTTTGTATGGTCGAAGCACCAGTCGAGCTGGCGGCGGTAGGCCTTCTGCAGGACGCGCATGATCGGGTTCTGCCATTCCTTGATTTTGCCATCGCGGAAGACGAGGTGACAGAGCACGGGCGCGATTAGCAGCGCGAACAGAAGCGCGCCCAGCAGGGCGAAAGCTACGGTCCAAGCCATGGGGCGGAACAGGCGGCCTTCGACACGCTGCAAGGTGAAGATCGGCAGATAGGAAACGATGATGATGATGCGGGCGAAGAAGACCGGCTTCTGCACCTCGTGTGCGGCGGAAGCGATCAGCTGTAAAAAAGTTTTTTTTCCTTGAGAAAACTCGACGTGGCGCATGATGTTTTCCACCATGACCACGGAGCCGTCCACGACCATGCCGAAGTCGAGTGCGCCGAGCGAAAGAAGATTCGCCGGAATGTGGCTGAGATCGAGAAGAATGGCGGCGAAAAGAAGTGCGAAGGGAATCGTGATGGTGACGATCAGCGCGCTGCGAACGTTACCCAGAAAAATAAAGAGGACCAGCGTAACCAGGATCACGCCGTCGGTGAGATTTCGCAGAACGGTGTGAGTAGTGTAGTGCACCAGGTCGCTGCGGTCGAGATGGGGAACGAATTTTACGCCTGGCGGCAATAGTTGTGTGTTGAGTTCGTTGATCTTGACGTGGAGCGCGTCGAGGGTGGCGTCGGCTTCGGCGCCTTTGCGAAGCAGGACGATGCCTTCGACCACGTCCTCATCGTCGATAACGGTGCCGTCCTCGCGGCGGATGGTTTTTCCGAGCTGCCCCAGACGAATCTTTGGCGCTTGCACAACGATGGCAACATCCCGGACCCGGACGGGCGTCCCATTCACGCTCTTGATGACGGTGGCGGCGATGTCGTCGGTGGTCTGCATCAGTCCGACAGCGCGTACGTTGAGCGCCTGCTGGCCGCGTTCGATGAATCCACCGCCGGCGTTAGTGTTGTTGTTGGTGAGCGCCTGCTCGACTTGGGCAAGCGACAATCCATAAGAAACCAGCTTGCCGGGATCGACTTGCACCTGATATTCGCGGGTCGGACCGCCAAAGATGTTGACGTCGACAACGTTGGGCACGGATTTCAGCTGGTTCAACACGAACCAGTCGTTGAGAGTCTTCAGCTCCATCGCGTCATAGCGCGGATTCGTGCTCTTGAGAGTGAAGAACATGATTTGGCCGGTGGGGCTATAGTCGGGGCCGAGACCGGCGTTCACGTTAGTTGGGAGCGTCACCTGCTGCAGGCGGTCGAGCACTTCCTGACGGGCGTTGAAGGTGGAGATTTCGTCGTCGTAAATAATGGTCACGACCGAGAGCCCGGCGAGCGAGACCGAGCGCAGATGGGTTTTGTGCGGAACCCCGTTCAGCGTGACTTCGAGCGGGACCGTGATTTGCTGTTCGACCTCTTCGGCAGCGTGGCCGGGCCACTGTGTGATGACCTGTGTGTAAGTGTCGGCGACGTCGGGATAGGCTTCGATGGGCAGATTGCGAAACGAGATGATGCCCCAGATGAACAGCACCAGCGCCACGCTAAGTATCAGGATGCGGTTGCGCAGCGCGAAATCGATGAGCAGACGAATCATTTGCCCTGCTCCGAAGCTGCGGCGGAGAACGCAAGCGCGTTCGCGACGAGTTCATCTCCCACCTTCACCCCCTGACGGATTTGCTGCAGGCCGTCAGATAGGCCAGCAGTCTGCACTTCGAGGCGGCGGAAAGAGTTGGCAGTCTCCTTACGGAAGATCCAGTCTTTATCCTGCAAGCGCATGATGGCGGTCGCAGGCACGACGAGGTGCGGCTTCTGTTTGCGCGAGCGGAAAGTGGCCACCGCGAACATGCCAGGCCGGAAAGCTCCATCGCGATTGGCAAGAACGATGCGAACTTTGGCGGCGCGCGTGTTGGGATCGAGGACGCGCGAGACATCACTGACGCTGCCTTTGAACACGCGGTCAGGCAAGGCGTTCAGGCGAACCTCGGCGGGATCGCCGATGTGAACGTCGCCAATATCGTTTTCGTAGACGTCACAGATCACCCAGACGTTCGAGAGATCGGCGATGGTAAACAGGTTGGGCGTGTTGTCGAGACTCTTGATGCCTTCGAATCCGGCAACATTCTGCTCAACAATGGTTCCGGCAACCGGGGCGCGCAGTTCGATCATGGCGCTGGGGTGGGCGGGATCTCCGCCGAGAATGCGCAGGCGGGTTTCGGCGGTCTTCTGATCGGATATAGCTTTGGCATCGGCGTTTTCGGCGACTTCCAAATCTTTCTGGGCGAGCGCGCCGCGCGAGTAGAGCAGTTGGGCACGTTCGAGGGCCTTGCGGGCGAGCGCTTCATCGGCGGAAGCCTTGTGATAGTCGCCCATCGCCGCGGCGAGGTCGGGACTGGAAATCACAAGCAGTACCTGGCCCTTTTTCACGTAGTCCCCGAGCCGGACTTTGAGATCGGCGACGCGGCCCGAACCAAGCGAGGTGACGCGGATAGTTTTGTTCACGTCAGGCTGGACGGTCCCGTTGGCGTTCAGTTCTGTGGGCAGGTCGCGAGTTTCCACCTTGACCGTCTGGAACAGTTCCGGGTGGTCGACAGTCAGGAGGTTCGGGTCGACCGTGATTTCCTGTTTTGTGGGTGCTGCTTTCGTGTTGTTGGAACAGGCTACGGAAAAGGCGAGCAAAGCCAAACCCAGCAGGAGGGCCGCGGACCGGCGGATGCGGGCCGCAAAGAGTTTCGGCGCGGAGACAGGGGGAAGGGCTGAGACCGCGCCGCAAGAGTCCGCCGACTGCACAGCTTTGGCGGCTCTTGAACTCAATCTTGAACTCAACAAGTATATCGCTTGCGATGTCATGGGATCACCTCGCGGCCCACGGCCAGATTTAATTGGCTGGCGGCGGACAAATAGGAACCTACCAGGTTCACGTAGGCCAATTGCACGGTGCGGTACTCCGCCTGCACGTTCAGGAAATCCAGCAACGAGGCTCCGCCGTGTTGATAAGAAAAGAAAATCGTGTCCCGCACTCGGACAGACTGCTGCAGGTACTTGGCCTTGTAAGGCCGCAGCAGAATCAGATTGCTTTCGAGCGTGGCGTAGCCGGAATCTACGTCACTCAGCACGGTTGCTTCGGCGGCGTCGCGCAATCTCTCATTGCGCGTGATATCGAGTTGCGTGCGCAGCTTTTCTCCCTGGTTGCGGTCGAAAATGCGCAACGGGATGCTGACACTGACGCCGAGCGTATTTATGCCAAACGGATTATTGTTAGACGAGTTGTGCGTATACCACGCGCCGAAGGTCGGATCGGTTGAGCCGTTCGCAATCGCCAGCTTGTGGTCGGTCTGGGCTTTGTCTATGGCTTCGACGGCGGCCTTCAAGTCTGGCCGCGTGTTGAGAGCAATTTTCCGGAATTCGTCACGCGGCATGAGCTGGTCGATGAAATCGAACGGCCCGGTGACGTCAAACTGATCTATGGGCGTTCGGTCGTTAAGCAGCGTGAGTAGTTGAATCTTTGCGTTTTCCAGGTTCTCCTCGGCAGCTTGCAAATCCGATTCATACTGGACGCGCTGCAGTTCCAGCCGATCGAGATCAATCTGCGCAATATCGCCAGCGTCGAAGCGAGTTTTGCTGATTTCAAGCACGTGGTCGTAATAGACAAGGTTGTCTTTTGCCAACTGCAACACCGCTTTCGCCTGCAGCGTTGACACAAATGCGCTACGCAAGTTGAAGAGCAGAGTTCTTTCCAAGTCGGCATGGCTCGACTCGGCTATCAGAGTCCCCTTTTTGGCGCTCTCGAGACGTAACTCCCGCTTGTGACGCCGTTCGTGCAGATAGCTAATGCTGGGCGACTCGAACGTCCCCGCGAACGGTCGCCAGACGCCTTTATCAGGAGCGATTTGCGTCCCATCCGCCGACAGAGTGAACGTCGGATTCGGGCGTAGGAAAGCGGTAATCTCCTGCGCCTTTGATTCGTCGATATTCAGCTTGTCCGCCAGCAACTTCGGATTGCTCTGCTCAAAGCGCGCGCGCACCTGTTCCCAGGTGAGGGCCTGCTGCGCCGAGGCGCTTAGGACCGCTGCGAGCAATAGCGATGCGGTCAAACTGAAATAGTGAAACTTGAACATCGAGTGCTCCGTGCGCATGGGGAAATGCCGATCGCCCAATGCGCGTGCATGCGAAAATCTTCAGGATTTTCCGGACAAATAAGATTGACTTCGGATTTACAGCGAGGTTGGGTTTTCGAAAGGAGGAGCGCGGCCCGCGGGCGCAGAGGCAGAGAAAGTTCTGAGCGATTGCGGAGTGAACGGCAGAGCCGCGCCGATCTGCTCGAACTCGGGTGTCAGAGAAGCGAAACTGGACAGAATGGGCTGCGAGGAATGCGTCAGCGCATGAGGTGTGCAAGCGCAATTGCCGGCGCGGCGGAAGCCGCGTTCCGACTCTTCCATCTCAGGGCGCACGACGTGCAGGTCGTCGGTCACCGA
>Ga0185299_10007973_pt1 | contig 10649 bp, 11 predicted proteins | sample PaiPotPPA55metaG_FD_128002 | JGI IMG/M metagenome (GOLD analysis project Ga0185299, IMG submission 128002) | Iron sulfur acid spring bacterial and archeal communities from Banff, Canada, to study Microbial Dark Matter (Phase II) - Paint Pots PPA... ...
GCGGACGATTACAACGCTGGCGGCGCAGATCGCGATTGCGATTGAGAACGCGCGGCTGTACGAAGAAATCGCGCGACAGGAGCGGAGGCTGGAGCGTGATCTGGCGATGGCGCGGGAGTTGCAGTTCAGGCTGCTGCCGCAATCGCGTCCCAAGCTGGCGAATCTGGATATTGCGGCTAAGTTTTCTCCGGCGCGAGCCATTGGCGGAGATTTGTACGACTTCGTCAGCTATTCGCAATCGCGCACCGCGCTGGTGATTGGCGATGTCAGCGGCAAAGGCGCGCCCGCGGCAATTTATGCGGCGCTGGTCAGCGGGATTATTCGGTCGCATGCGCCTATGGAGCCGGGGCCGGCGGAAATGCTATCGGCGGTGAACTACTCGCTCGCGGATCGGCGGATTGATGGCCAGTTTGTTTCGGTGATCTATGCCGTCTGGGACGACGAAAATCGGACCTTGCAGGTGGCCAATTCCGGGCTGCCGCGCCCGGTGTATTGTCACAACGGAAAGACCCAACTGATCGAGGCCACCGGTCTTCCGCTGGGGCTGTTCGACGACGCCGATTATGACGAATTCACCTTCCAGGCGAAGGACGATGACATTTTTGTGTTCTTCAGTGACGGCATTCTCGACGCAACCAATAAAGCCGGCGATCTTTTTGGACGCACGCGGCTGGAGAAAGTGATTGCCGAGCAATGCGCGAATTCCGCCGAGGCTATGGTGAAATCGATCTTCAAGGCAGCGGCTGAGCACGCCCGCGGAGTGGAAACCTTCGATGATCAGACTGTCGTCGCCATCAAAGTGAAAGGCAGTGCGACCAAGCGCAAGTGAGCGAATCATTCCAACGGCCTCCCATCCAGCGGCCTCCCGGATTTGTCTTTCGTTCTAGCTCAGGCAAAAAAGACAGCCCTCGGCAGTTCGTGCTGCGCTGTGAGCGGATTCCACTGCCAGAACTCGCGGAACGGTTCGGGACGCCGTTGTACGTTTATTCGGCGAAGATGATTCGGGGGCGGCTGCGGGCATTTCAGAAGGCTTTTCGCGGGGTTGACCATTCCATCTGCTATTCGGTGAAAGCGAATTCGAATCTCAGCATTCTGCGTTTGCTAGGGAAACTTGGGTGCGGGTTCGATGTGGTTTCGGGCGGCGAATTGGAGCGAGTGTTGCGCGCCGACCGCCGGGCGGCAAAGAGAGTTGTGTTCTCGGGAGTGGGCAAGACGACTGCGGAAATCGAATCGGCGCTCAAGGCCGGCATCCTGCTGTTCAACTTAGAAAGCGCGTCGGAGTTGGAAGCGGTGGCGAAGTGCGCGGCGAAGCGGAAGCGGACGGCGAAGGTCGCTTTTCGGGTGAACCCTGACGTTCCGGCCGAGACTCATCCATATATTTCTACGGGCTTGCACAAGCACAAATTTGGCGTGCCGCTGGGGGAAGCTCGGGAACTCTATGCGCGAGCTGCGAAGGCTAAGTACCTGCAGGTGGCCGGAGTCAGCGTTCATATTGGATCCCAGATTACGGATTTCGCTCCGTTCTCGGAGGCCATGAAGCGAGTGGCCGAACTGGTCAGGCAACTGCGCAGCGACGGGCACACGATTGAATACGTGGACGCGGGTGGGGGGATGGGGATCGACTACCGGGCGTCCGGTGAAGGCGATGGCGATAAGGCGGTGAGCGAATATGCACAGGCAGTGGTTGGGCCGCTGCGTGGTCTGGGAGTCAAGCTGCTGCTCGAGCCGGGGCGGTCCATTGTTGGGGCGGCGGGCGTTTTGTTGACGCGGGTTTTGTATCGCAAGACCAACGGCGAGAAGAAATTCCTGGTAGTGGATGCGGGGATGAATGATTTAATTCGGCCGTCGCTGTATCAGGCGGAGCATCAGATTGTGCCGGTTGTGAGCGGCGAGGCTGGGGCCGAGACCGTTGACATTGTGGGGCCGGTTTGCGAGTCGGGAGATTTTTTTGCACGGGGGCGTGAGGTGCCGGTGGTACCGGAGGGCGAACTGCTCGCGATTCTGGATACAGGGGCTTATGGGATGGCGTTGGCGTCGAATTACAACACCCGGCGGCGACCGGCGGAAGTGCTGGTAGAGGGGAAATCGGCGAAGGTGATTCGTAAACGCGAGACGGTGGCGGATCTGCTCAGGCCCGAACTCTAGACGGTTGCGGCTCTGCGAAATTCCACTTGCTTTGAAAGGGCACGATCTTCGGCGGTGCCGCAAGTTTCTCAGGAGACAGTGTTGGCACGGCTGGAAGCCGCGCCCTTTCAAAGCGAACCCAGGAATGAGATCACTGCGTTCAGCACGGGTTTTGCCTGTTGCATGAACAACGCGTGGCCCAGCAGGGGGAATTTCACGTGCCTGGCGTTCGGCAAAAGCTTGAGCGCGATTTTGACGTCGTCGTCGGTGAGGAGAGCGTCGAGTTCGGGGTTTCCCTGCAATAGAAGCGTCGGGCAGGAAATCTGCGGGAGGATGTGCACCGGATCCCATCCGGCAAATGAGCTTCCGTCCAGCGTCATGGCGAGTGTCTCGGGGTCAGTCTGCATGGCGCAGCGCGCCCACTCCATGAGCACCGAGTCGGTGTTTCCTGGTAAGTCTTCGATGCGGAGAACCTCGACAAAGCCCGGCAATCGAAGTTCAATTTTGCCGATGCCGCGGGCAAGCTCCCGCTGCGAAAGTTTCTTGTCTGAATCTACGCATTGGATGAGTTTGTGAAGTTGAAGGAAGAGCGGGTCGTACATGCTGCGGGAGAAGTTTTCTGGAGAAATCACGGAGTCGCCGACGAGGAGGGCGGAGACGCGGGAATCCGTGTTTGCGGCTACGCACATGCCTACTTCGCCGCCAAGGGAATGGCCGAAAATGGCTGCGCCGCCGGGGACCACTTGTTTCAGGAATGCGGAAACATCCTGGGCGTAGGAAGTGATCCGGTAGCCGCGCGGGACACGGCTGGAACCGCCGTGGCCGCGCAGATCGAGAGCGAAGATTTGGAAGCGAGAAGTAAGTTCAGGAAGTAAAACAGAAAAAGACTTCCAATCGCGCGCCAAGCCGTGAAGAAGGATGATGGGTGGTCCGTTCGGCGGGCCTTCCGCGTAGTGGATGGATGCGGCATCGGCCTGGAAAAGTTTCTCGTGAAATCCTGTTGCGCTAGTTTCTCGTGGTCTCGCCTCGGGCACTAACGCTGTCCCCACTTGAGCTTGCCGCTGAGCACGTCGAAGAAAGTGCCTTTGGCGTGCAGGAGCTTTACCTGATATTGCGACTTGCGGCAGAAGACGCGGTCGCCATCGAGCATGGGCATCCCGGCTTGGCCGTCGATGCTGAGATAGGCTTCTTCATCGCCGGTCATGACGACGATTTCGATCTCAGAGGTTTCGCGGACGACCAGAGGCCGGTGGGTAAGGGAATGCGCCGAGACTGGAGTGATCACGAACGCTTCGACGTCGGGCATGAGAATAGGGCCGCCGGCAGCCAACGAGTATGCGGTAGAGCCGGTGGGGCTGGACACGATTAGGCTGTCCGCCTGGTAGCGCGAAACGAAGATCTTATCGATATAAACGTCGCAATGGTTCAGGCGGGCGATGGTGCCTTTGCCGACGACGACGTCATTTAGGGCGTCATAGGTGGCGATGATGGCGCCGCCGCGGCTGACTTCGCAGTGGACCATTGAACGGTCATAGACGGAGCATGAACCGTCGACGATGCGGTCGAGCGTGGGATAGAGTTCCTCGAGCGGAACTTCAGTGAGAAACCCTAGCGCGCCCAGATTAATACCCAGGATCGGAATGCTGGCTTTGGCGACGGCGCGGGCGGCCGACAGCAGGGTGCCGTCGCCGCCGAGGACGATGACGAACTCCAATTTCCGCGTGGCCATCTCCACCCGGGAAAGGGTCGGGAACCCGGGGACGTGGGCGGCGGTTTCGGGATCAACGATGAAGTCGTAGTGGTGCGCGCGCAGCCACTGGATGAGGCCGGGCATGATCTCGGCGACTTCAGCCTTGTGCGGTTTGGAGACGATGCCGACGGTTTTTGTGGGCGACGTTGCCATGGTGAAAGTGAGATTGTACAGAAATGCCGGAAGAAACGTTCACGGGGAAGATACGGAGAAACAATGCGAAAGCTGGGCTCGTTGCAGTCCGAGGCAGCGCGGCGCCGCGGGCGAAAAGCAGGTTCCCTTCGACTTCGCTCAGGGCAGGCTCTCGACTCCGCAGGGTGATTCGCTTTGCGAATCACCCTGCTTGGCTCGGAGTGACAGAGTATCTTTTGATTGATCAGATGATTGATCAGAACTTTGCGTACAGCAGGAATTCCCGATTGCCTTCTGCTCCCAGGATTGGGGATTCGGTTACATCAGTCGAGATGGCGCCGAGCGATTGTACTGTGTTGCGGACTTTTTCGACTGCCTGCTGCTGAATCTGAGGATCGCGAACGATGCCGCCTTTGCCTACGTGCTCACGGCCGGCTTCGAATTGGGGTTTTACCAGGACAATCAATTGGCCCCCCGATCGCTCGCTTCTTTCTTGCCGGAATGCGGCTGAAATTACGGAGGGAAGGACCAGGGTTGCTGAAATGAAAGAGACGTCCATCACGATCAAGTCTGCGAGCTCGCCTAGTTGTCCTGGCGTCAGATAGCGGGCGTTGGTTTTCTCCAGCAATTGGACGCGGGGATCTTGTCGCAATTGGAATGCGATTTGGCCGTGACCGGTGTCTACGGCGATGACGCGGGCGGCGCCATGTTGCAGCAGGCAGTCGGTGAAGCCTCCGGTGGAGGTTCCGACGTCGAGGCAAATTTTTCCGGCGACGTTGATTTTCCAGTGTGCGAGTGCATGATCCAGCTTCAGGCCGCCGCGACTTACGTATTTCAAGTCTTCGCCGAGGAGGCGAATCTCGGAATCAGAGCTTACGGATGCGCCGGATTTTTCCATTTTTTGTCCGTTGACGAGAACTTTGCCGGCGAGAACGAGGGCCTGAGCCCGTTCGCGCGAGGGGACGACGCCGCGCTCGAGCAGGAGTTTATCGAGGCGAATTTTGCGGGCGGACTTTTCCACGGCTAGTTCGCACTCAGGCGTGTGCAAGCTGTATAAGCATTTCTACTGTAAGGGCTTATTGGGATATGCGCCTAGTTTTCCACAGAATTATGCACAGGAATGTTGAAAAAGTCGCGGGAATTCAATGGAAGGTGGCGAGGGAAGTGCGTCGGCAGGTATGGACGGTTGGCCCGGGCCGGATGAGAGGACAATCGGGCTAAAGCCCGGGGAATTTGAGGCTGCTTACGCGGCGCTGAAGAGCCGCTCTTCCCCGGTAGCGAGTGACGATCAGGATAGCTGCCACAGTGTGGCATTAGGGTACGAGCTTCTCTCAGTAGATCTAGCCGGCAACTTCCTCAAGCACCTTCTGGTCAATATCGAAGTTGGCGTGGACGTTTTGTACGTCGTCGTGCTCCTCGAGGGCTTCCATCAAGCGAATCATCGTAGAGGCTTGCTGGCCTTCCAGCTTGATGTAGGTATCAGGAATCATGCTCACGCTCGACGAAGCAGGCTCGATGCCGGCTTTCTTTAAGGCCTCGACCATGCCTTCATAGGCGGAAGGAGCAGTCAGGATTTCCCAATTCTCGCCATCGTCAATCGGCTCATCCTCGCCGTTGGCTTCGATGATGATATTCATCAGATCGTCCGCCGTGGCCGCCGACTTGGGGATGATGATGTCGCCCTTCTTGTGGAACATATACGCGACGGCGCCGGCTGAGGCCATGTTGCCGCCATTCTTGCCGAAGGCGTGGCGGATTTCGCTGACGGTGCGATTGCGATTGTCGGTGTTGATGTCGAGTAAAATCGCGACGCCGCCGGGGCCGTAGCCTTCGAGGGAAAATTCTTCGTAAGTGGCGCCGGGAAGTTCGCCGGTGCCGCGCTGGATGGCGCGCTTGATGTTGTCCTGAGGCATGTTCTCGGACTTGGCGGCGAGAATGGCGCCGCGGAGGCGAGGGTTGGCGTCGGGGTCGCCGCCACCGTTCTTGGCGGCAATACTGATTTCCTTGATCAGGCGGGTAAAAATCTTGCCCCGCTTGGCGTCAAGCGCGCCTTTCTTGTGCTTGATTGTGGCCCATTTTGAGTGGCCGGACATGGGGATACCTCGGTTCTATGAACTGTGAATTTCGCGGAATCAGGACTCGCCTGTCAGAGGAGACCACGGTTCCCTCGGGCTGCCTGGAATACGCAGGCGAAATGAAATTATAGCGTTTCCGGAAGGACTTGGCGACTCTAAAGCCTTTAGCCGCAGAACTTCGCCACGTCCACGCGAAGGCAGTAAAGAAGTGTCACATCCGGATATGCACTTCTGTGCGTACTTCTGCGTGCACCTTTTGCAATTTATGGGCGTCCGTTTTCGCGGTTAGGGCTGTTTGGATCGGCAGAAAATCGCAAGGACATTTTTTACAGTTTATTCGCAATTCACAGGCCTTGGGGTGGTTATAATGCCGCGATTCTGCTGAGCGAGTTTTCTTGATTGCCTGTTTCCCTCCCAGGATTCCGGGCATCGAAATAGTGGCAGCAATATGAAGCGGTTTCGGATATCCGTTTTCGTTTTGATGGCGGTGACGTTTGTCGCGGCCAGCGGAATGCCTGCGGCTGACGGAGAATCCTGGCCTGCGCTGCGCAAGGAACCGATTGAAGTTCGGCTGATTGCGCTGGCGGAGGTGTATCCGCGGTCGTCTTTTTTCGCCAACGACGAAGTCTTCATCGCCGAGCAGGAATTGGGCAAGGACGAATCGCGTTTCATCAAGCTGGTATATGACTTTCTGCCTTACCAGCCGCCGCTGTCTTCTTACGGATTGAATTATTCGCTGGTGCATAAGGTCCACGCGGTGCGGGACACGTCCTGCGATGAGAATCTTTGGGAGATGCGGTGGAAGCGCCAGGCGGGCACGACCGGCCGGTGGAAATATGCGGCGGAAAGCCCGGTTGCTGATCTTGATCGCCGCCAGGCGAGGCTGCGCTGCTATCGAACTACGTCGGATGATTACGAGAAGGCGTTGCGGGAACCGACGAACGAAATTCCGTACTAGACCCAGGGGCTAACTAAAGCCCTACTTCTTCTTGAGCGGTCGTGGCTGAGGTCCACTGGCGTCACAAGCCGACAGCAAACCGCAGCGGCTGAAAGCCGCAGCCATTTGGGTGCGATATCGGCACGAGTGGAACTCGTGCCCTTCCCGGTCTTGCTTGCGTGAATTCGATTGCGTCAGGCGGCTAGCGCATAAGGGATTCACGCCACCTGGGGTACGCTGTCGACGTACTCGAAGAATTTATCCACTTGGGTGACTTTCAAGGTGCCGCGTACGCGGTCATTTACTCCCGCCAGAGTTATGGAGTGGCCCTCTTTCTGATGGCGCACGTAGGCTCCGACGAGCGCACCCACTCCGGCCGAGTCCACGTAGGGGACATTGGTGAAGTCGATGATAAGTTTGGGCGACGTGTTGGTGCGGACCAGGTTCTGAAACTCGAACAGCGTGGCGATAGTTAGCGACCCGGTGAGCTTGAGGATGCGGGTGTGGTCGGCGGTGGAGAGGTCTTGGATGGTTAGGGGTTCGTCTCGCATAAACACGCGATTTTAGCGATTTGGAATTGCCTGTCAACAGGCATGCGCGAATTTTAACAATGCGTTGTTATCGAGCGTATTTTGTTCGTGTTAGACTGGCCTCAGAATCCATTTTCCAAGGAAAAAACCCATGAAATTTGGCGTGATCATATTCCCCGGGTCTAACTGCGACCACGATGCGTTTTGGACGGTTGAGAACGTCCTGAAGCAGCTGGTGACTTTTCTTTGGCACGAGTCGCATGATCTGGAGAATTGCGATGCCATTATTGTGCCGGGCGGATTTGCTTATGGGGATTACTTGCGGACGGGGGCGATTGCGAAGTTTTCGCCGGTGATGGAATCGGTGCGCAAGTTTGCGGATGGCGGAGGGCCGGTGCTGGGAATCTGCAATGGGTTTCAGATTCTTTGCGAATCGGGATTGCTGCCGGGCGCACTGATGCGCAACGCGGGACTCAAGTACGTATGCAAGCCAGTGCAGGTGCGAGTGGAGAATGCGGACACGGCTTTCACCAATGCCTGCCGCGCGGGAGAAGTGCTGACGATTCCCATCGGGCACATGGAAGGAAATTATTACTGCGATGACGCGACCCTGGCGGAGCTTCGCCGCGATCAACGAATTGTTTTTCGTTATTGCGATGCTGCGGGAGAGATCACGACGGAGGCGAATCCTAACGGATCGTTGGAGAATATTGCCGGCATTTGTAGCCCAGGACGCAATGTTCTGGGAATGATGCCGCATCCGGAGCGCGCCAGTGAGCCGGAACTGGGCGGCACGGACGGCTTCAAAATCTTCCAGTCGTTAGTCGAGGCCGGAGTCCTGGCGGCGAAGTAGGGCGGCATCTCCCCGACGGAGCCACGCATCTATTCTTTTAATCATTTATTTCGAGAGACCTTTCCTTTCCACATGCGCGGACGGATGGGGCATATCCAGTTGGGCTGCTATAGTACTTGTTTCGCCATAAACCTTAGAGGAGATTCGGACCGAAGCTGATGGCAATCCTACGGATGTTGCTCATCCAGAGAAGGGCTGCGGTCCTATGGTCAGCTTTGGTTTTCTTCACTTTCTTATGTCCCCTGGTTTCAGCGCAGACTACCTCAAAGCTGCCGGCAATTGACGTTTTTGGCGGATACTCCTACCTTCGATTCGAGAGTAAAACTCTGGGCTTTTCCGATCAGTTGAACCTCAATGGCGGGAACGTCAGTGTCTCGCTGCCTGATCTGTATGAAGGGCTGGGAGCAACGCTCGATATCAGCGGTCATATTACGGGCGAGATGGAAGAATTCAACTTTATGATTGGGCCTGAGTACACGTTCGAGTGGAAGGGCATTCGGTTCTACGGGCATGGATTATTCGGCAAGGCGCGCGATCGGCTACGGCACCCCGGGAGCACGCAGGTGGAACCCTCCCACTTGGGCAGGGCCGTGGCGTTCGGCGGAGGTCTGGACTTTCCCGCCGGGGGAAGGTTCTCGGTGCGCGCGATTCAGGCGGACTATTTGATTACGACGGAATTCGGCAGCACACAGCATAATGTCCGGCTCTCTACGGGGCTGGTTTACCGGTTTGGGAAAAAGTAATGAGATTTCTTACAAAAGCTTGCGGCGAAAAGAATGCTTTGCGGGGGCCGGTGGGCCCGCGGGTTGCCGTCGCTGCGTCGGTGGCGCTGACGACGCTGGGACTGCTGAGCGGCTGCAGTTCTTTTTTTTCTAGTTCTTCCAGCGGTTCGCATGTGGCGTACGTCGTGGGAGGACAGACGGCGGTCTCGGCATGGCGCATCAACAATAAGTCAGGCGGCGTGACATCACTCTTAAGCGCGCCGTATGTGGCGGGGAATTCACCTTCGAGTGTGGTGGTGCATCCTTCGGGACAGTTTCTTTATGTGGCCAACGCGCTCGACAGCACCATTTCGTTATTCAGCATCAATTCCACCTCCGGAGCGTTGACCGAAGTCTTGCCGCGCACGCCAGCGGGAGGTTTGTCTCCGGGCTCCATGACGATGGACAGCGGGGGTAAGTTCCTGTTTGTGGCCAACCAGGGATCGAACGATATTTGGACATTTCAGGTCGGTACGGGTGGTGCGTTGACGCAGCCTTCGAGCGTTTCGCTCGCTGCCAGTCCAATGGGTCTGGCGCTGACTTCTTCGGGATTCCTGTATGTGCCGGTGCCAAATTTCTCGGCGATCTATGTTTTCAGCGTAAGTTCAGGGACGCTTACGCCGGTGGGCCAGCCGATCCTGGTGAACGGGGGCTTAGGCGGCATCGCGGTGGATTCGGGCGCCAAGTTTTTGTATGCGACGAATCCTTCGACGGCAACCGTTTCTGGTTTCTCCATCCAGTCGGGAGGGTCTCTCATGGCGCTGCCGGGGCTGACCGCTGGTACCGGAAGCGTACCCGTGGCCGCGGCGGTGGACCTGACGGGAAGTTTTCTGTATGTGGCCAATTCCGGCTCGGGCACCGTGTCGCAATTCAAGATTGACAGCACGACGGGGGCGCTTACTCCCTTTATCACGACGACGGTGACCGTCGGGACCAATCCTGTCTTCGTGGTTATAGATCCAGGTGGAAAATTCGTCTTTGTGGGGAATACCGGATCCAAGTCGGTTACTGAACTTACCATCAATTCCAACGGATCGCTGAATAACACCACTACGATTGATGTTGGTTTTGTGCCTCGCTTGCTCGGGTTGACCAATTAAACTACCGAAATCATGGTTCGATTTGGCATTGCCGGCTTTGGGCTGCATGCGGTCAAGCGGCTGATGCCGGGCTTTGCCTGGTCGAAGAACTGCCGGGTAACTGCGCTGTCACGGCGGAATATTACCGACGCGAAGCAATCGGCGGCGGAGTATGCTATTCCGCTAGCGTTCGATTCGGTGGCGGACCTTTGCGCTTCTCCGGAAGTGGATGCGGTGCTGGTGACGACTCCCAATTCCGCCCATTTGGCAGACGTTTTGGACGCGGTGGATGCGGGCAAGCCGGTGCTGTGCGAGAAACCGCTGGGCCTGAATGCGGATGAGTGCCGTCAGATGGTGAAAGCGGCGCGGCACAAGGGCGTTCTATTCGGAGTGGCGCACGTGTTTCGT
>Ga0185299_10007976_pt1 | contig 10647 bp, 9 predicted proteins | sample PaiPotPPA55metaG_FD_128002 | JGI IMG/M metagenome (GOLD analysis project Ga0185299, IMG submission 128002) | Iron sulfur acid spring bacterial and archeal communities from Banff, Canada, to study Microbial Dark Matter (Phase II) - Paint Pots PPA... ...
CAGGGCCACGTCGTCGTACCGGTTCGCGTGATCTCCGAAGGCATGGGCGCCTATGTTCAGTGGGTTCCCGAGAAGCGGCTCGTCGTCGTGCGCTACATCCCTGCAGCGCCGCCGTCACCGCCGCCCCCACCGGCAACACCAGCGCCAACCCCAACACCGGCGCCCAAAGCGGTCTATCAGGACCATTTCATCGTCGGTGACTACATCTTCTCACCGAAGGTGTACAACGAGTTCAGTGCCGGCAATACCGGCGGCAGCGGCGGCAGCAACGGTTCCTTCAGCGTGCGCGGCGGCTTAGAGTTCACACTCTTGGGTCTGCCCTGGATGCTCGAAGGCGACTGGCGTCAATTCCAGTATCCGCACAGCCAGGGCGTGGCCACGGTAAACTGCACGGGCTCACCCTGCATCGGCGGCAACTTCAACCCAACGACCAACGTCGGTAACCCGTGCGACGGGTTGGGCGGCGACGCGCCGGTCGGCGACCCGGGTTGCGTGACGATCATCGGCGGACTCGCCAATACGTTCGTGCCCGCCTTTACGGCCCGCGATAGCGACTTTGACGTACGGTTGGGCCTGAAGGTCATCGACCCGCGCATCTACATCGGCGTGGGATACATGTACCGGACGAACAACTACGGCTACCCGCACCTTGGCGGTTGGGGAGCCGGCGTCGAGAAACTTCCGGACCTCGATCAGACCTTCTCGATCTACGGCAGTGCATGGTACTACTGGAACGTGACCGGCACGTGCGGCACGGACGTCTGTCCGACCGGCCCGTACACGCTGGCCTACAATGTCTTCAAATACCAGATCGGTGGAAACATCGTCCTCGGAAACTCGCCATTCTTCATCGACCTTGGCTGGCTGGGTGACCGAATGACCAACCGCTCCAACGCCCCGATCGACGCGACCCACAACGGGGGCTACGTCGGGCTAGGGCTCCGCTTCTAAGCGCCGGCTCGCCGGTGGCATGAACCGAGAAGGGCTCCGGGGACCCCGGGGCCTTTCTCTTTGGAGCGCCGGGCAACGCAAGCACTTGACCTCGACGGGTCCCTCCCGTAAGATTAGCGTTTGGCGCCTCCTATTATGGCGGCGCTTCTGTCACGGGCCCTGGCCGGCGCGCCGCATGCCCGTTTCGACCCCGCGTCGCAGAAATTTGAGGTTGGTTTCAGTTTGGCTGCTAAAAAGCAAGCGAAGTCGCGCAAGAAGCGCGAATTCAAGAACATTCAATCGGGTGTGGCGCACATCCATTCCTCGTTCAACAACACCGTCGTGACGATTTCCGACAATCAGGGAAGCGTCATCGCGTGGGCATCTGCAGGCAATCTCGGTTTCAAGGGCTCGAAGAAATCTACGCCGTTTGCGGCCCAGATGGCGGCCGAGGCGGTTGCTCGCAAAGCGATGGACCACGGTATGAAGTCGGCGGAGGTGATGGTCAAAGGGCCAGGCGCCGGACGTGAAGCCGCGATTCGGTCGCTGCAAGCAGCGGGTTTGGAGATCACGCTAATCAAGGACGTGACCGCAATTCCACACAACGGGTGTCGTCCACCTAAGCGGCGGCGCGTTTAATGTCGCGCTACATTGGACCCGTTTGCCGGATGTGCCGCCGTGAAACGGCAGCCAGTAAGACCGGCGAAAAGATCAAACTCTTTCTTAAGGGCGACCGCTGCCTGACCAAAAAATGCGCAGTTGAGCGTCGCGGAACCGCGCCCGGACAAAAGACGCAGGGCAAATCGCGCCAAAAGGTTTCGGAATACGGCCGCCAGCTGCGCGAAAAACAGAAGATGCGGCGTTATTACGGTGTCATCGAGCGGCAGTTCGAAAATTACTTTCGAGAGGCAGCGCGCGTACCTGGCCAGACCGGCCGGACGTTCTTGCAGCTTCTCGAGCGCCGCTTGGACAACGTCGTCTACCGCTTAAATCTCTCGACCAGCCGAGCGCAGGCGCGGCAACTCGTGACCCACCGCCATTTCCGGGTGAACGGGCGGATCGTCAACGTTCCTTCCTACATCGTTAAGCCGGGGGACGTTATTACGATCGGCGACCGCTCGGCAAAATCGAACGTCTTTCAATCGAATCTTGAAGTAGCCAGAAACCGTCGTGCTCCTGAATGGCTCGAGTTCAACGACCAAAGCAACTCAGCCAAGATTCTGCAGCTGCCTTCGCGAGAGCAGATCGATACGCCGGTCGAGGAGCAACTCATCGTCGAATACTACTCGCGTTAAGCGCAACTAGAGCCGCTGCTGGGAGTACGATCGTTCGCATCACGCGGTGCGCACGGATAACTTGAGCAGCTAAAAGGATAAAACAATCGAAATGACCGTTTTGGAAACGCCGCAGGGTGCTGCAATTGAAATTCGAGAGCGGCGCGACAAGTACGCCAAGTTCATCATTGAGCCGCTCGAGCGTGGTTTTGGCATCACGCTTGGTAATGCGCTGCGGCGCGTTCTGCTAAGCTCGATTCCAGGATCCGCCGTCACCTACATGAAGATCGACGGCGTCCTCCACGAGTTTTCCACGATTCCGGGCGTCGTCGAAGATACGACGAATCTGATGCTCAATCTCAAAGGCTTGCCCGTAAAGATGAGCACAGACGAGCCCAAGGTGCTCTCCTTGAGCGCGAGTGGGGCCCGAGAAGTGACCGCGGCGGATATTGCGCCGGACGCCGAGGTCGAGATTCTCGATCCCGGCTACCACATCGCCACGCTGACCGCCAAGAGCGCCAAACTTTCGATGGAAATCGGCGTCGAAAAGCATCGCGGCTACGTGACGTCCGAGCGCCAGCGCAACGTCGAACACATGATTGGGTTGATCCCCTTAGACTCGATTTTTTCGCCGATTCGCAAGGTCAACTTCACCGTGGACGATACCCGCGTGGGACAAAACGTTGATTTCGATCGCCTGACCATCGAAATTGAGACCAACGGTTCGATCACGCCGGACGACGCGCTCTCGATTGCCGCGCAGATCGTTCAAGAGCAGCTCGATCTGTTTGTCAATTTCAGCAGCGAAGAAAAGCCCGTCTCCCAAGCGCCGGTCAGCGAATGGGATGTGCCGGTTGAGACGCTGAACCTTTCGGTCCGATCCTTCAATTGCCTCAAGCGAGCCGGCATCTCCAAGGTTTCGGAGCTGCTCGATATGAGCGAGGATGAGATCATCGAGATGCGCAACTTCGGCAAGAAGTCGCTCGACGAGATAAAACAGGTGCTCGAAGAGAGGGGGCTGTCGCTGCGCCAGTCGTAGCGTCAACGACCTTATGCCGCACCAGATTGCGAAGAAGCGCTTATCCCGAACGGACGGTCACCGCAAGGCTTTGTTGCGTAACCTTGCCACCGCATTTTTCAAGCACGAGAAAATCGAAACGACCACGACTAAGGCCAAGGAGGTCAGCCGCGTCGTTGCGCGCCTGATCACGACTGCAGCGCGCGGCGATTTGCACTCCCGGCGTCAAGTCGCGCAGTATCTGACCGAGCCGAAGGTCGTGGCCAAACTGTGCGAGCAAATTGCCCCAAGTCTGAGCGGGCGCGCCGGCGGCTATACGCGCATCACGAAGTCGCGCGTGCGCCACGGCGATGCGGCAGAGCTCTCGATTCTCGAGCTGGTGCGTTAACGGTCGGTTACCCGCCGCGGAAATACCTACTTCAGGACGATGACGGTCGGCTGCCCCACCGGCGCCCGGTTTGATTGGGGATCCCAGAGCATCCAGACCTTGCCGTACGTCGGCAGCAATTTGGCGACCAGCTTTTTCTGATCGGCAAGGCTCATGCCGATGATCTTTGCGTTGACTTTCGGGATTTCGACCTTGTGGTAGTGCCACAGCGCTTTTTCGCTGGCAGGTAAAGCGTTGTACGCCGACGGTGCGAGTATCGTTTCCACTTCGACGAGATGCGCCGTCGGGCTATCGCTATCGTAGATCTGGCATTCGATCATATCGGGGAGCTGTTTGCAATAGTGGTGCGCTATCTCTTTGGGATGAGCATCGCCAAAATGCTTCTCCGCATCGATGTGTATCGTGAAGCCGGCCGTGGGCGGCGATGCCATACTTGCCGCGACATGAGGACGGTTGGCTACCAAAGCCGCCGCCGCCACGATGGCAGCAAGCGGTAGAATAAGAAGAACTCGTTTCATAAAGACCTCGTTGAAAGTACCGGCGAGAGCAGCTTGTTCGGTTCCAGCGGTCAAACAAGGCGCCCTCTTCGCGCCCGCGTCCGTGGTCGCTCTACGCGAGAGCGGCTGGATCATGCCGAACCTGTTGCCTTCCGTGTCTACAGCGTACGCTAAATCGTTCTTCCGCCTTGTCTGCGCAGGAGTGGCACGGTACGCCGAACACTCTAGGGTTATGACTGCAACGCTTGAACGCGCGATAGCGCCCTTTCAGAACGAGCCCGTCAAAGACTTTAGCGACCCGGCCGACGCGGCGGCGATGCGCCGAGCGTTGGCCGATGTTCGAGATCGCTTCGGGCAGAAATACCCCTTGATCATTGGCGGCCAACCCTTCGAATCCGAGCGCTGGATCAAATCGATCAATCCGGCGAAGCCCAGCGAAGTGGTCGGCCTCGCGGCCTCGGCCTCGCTCGAGCAAGCCGATCGCGCCATCGAAGCTGCTGCGCGAGCGTTCGAAACCTGGAAGAACACGAGCGCCAAGGAGCGTGCCGGCTATCTCTTTCGAGCCGCCCAGCGCATTCGGGAGCGCCGGTTTGAGTTCGATGCGCTGCTCGTGTATGAGGTCGGCAAGAGCTGGCCAGAGGCAGACGGCGACACTGCGGAAGCGATCGATTTCCTCGAATTTTACGCGCGCGAAGCGTTGCGCTACGACGGGCCGCATCCCGTCCAGCCGATCGCCGGCGAAAAGAATGAACTGCGGTACATTCCACTCGGCGTCGGTGTCGTGATTCCGCCCTGGAATTTTGCCTTCGCAATCATGGCCGGAACGACGAGCGCAGCGATCGTCGCCGGAAACACGGTCGTGCTCAAACCCTCAAGCGATTCGCCCGTGACGGCGGCGAAGTTCGCCGAGCTGCTGGACGACGTTGGCCTGCCGAAGGGCGTTCTCAACTTCTTGCCCGGTTCGGGTGGCACCATCGGCGATGCGCTCGTGTCGCACCCAAAGACGCGCTTTGTCTCATTTACCGGCTCGAAAGAGGTCGGCTTGCGCATCAACGAGTTAGCGGCCAAGACCCAGCCCGGGCAAAAGTGGATCAAGCGGGTCGTAGCGGAGATGGGCGGCAAAGATTCGATCGTCGTCGCTGCGGATGCCGACGTAGAGGCCGCGGTTGAAGGCGTCGCGGTGTCGGCCTTTGGTTTTCAGGGCCAGAAGTGTTCGGCGTGCTCGCGGGCCATCGTGGAGGAGAAGATCTACGACGAGTTCGTACAGGGGCTAAAGGAACGCGTTGGTAGGATCAGCGTTGGCGACCCGTCCGATCCGAAAAACTATATGGGGCCGGTCATCAACGAGAACGCTGCCAAATCGATTTCGCGCTACATCGAAATCGGACAGAACGAAGGAAAACTTCTGACCGGCGGCCGGCGGGTGAGCGACGATGGCTACTTCTTGGAGCCGACGGTGATCGTCGATGTTCCGCCGGACGCCAAGATTTCGCAGGAAGAGATCTTCGGGCCGGTGCTGGCCGTCATCAAAGCTAAGGATTATGATGACGCGTTGCGGATCGCCAACAACACAGAATTCGGCTTGACCGGCTCCGTGTATTCCAAGGATGAGAGCAAGCTGGAACGAGCTCGCGATGAGTTCTTCGTCGGCAACCTGTATCTGAACCGCAAGTGCACGGGAGCAATGGTTGGCGCGCATCCCTTTGGCGGCTTCAACATGTCGGGCACAGACTCGAAGGCGGGCAGCCACGACTACCTTTTGCTTTTCTTGCAGGCCAAGACCGTGTCCAAGAAAGTCGCGGCAAAAGACGAAGGCGAGAGGGCCGAAGGCTTCTGAGCCGGCGTTATTTATAAGGAGGCGATGCGATCGTGATAAGATTTCTGCTTTTAATTCTCGCATTGGGTGTTGTGACCACAGCGGTAGGCGCAGCGGCGGATTCTGGACCGAAAGGGGATGTGGCTGCATTACGTGCGGCCGCGAGTCGTCCAAACGCCAAGATCGAGAATATACGGGTGGTCGGCAACTACGCAGTGTTGGATTGGATCGTCCCGCCCGCAGGCGGGATGACAGCCTACAAGCGCGCCTCAGGCTACAAGTCAGCCGAGCATTGGACGGTGATCATGAGCGGAGGCGGTGCGTTCGGTGCGAGTGACTTAATACGCAAACGCGTACCCTCGGCGATCGCGCACAAACTGCTCTCCGGCACCCCATAAACGAGGCGCGCGAGGTTCAGCCGCGTTGACGGATCTTGTATGTTAGCGCGACGCAGAAAACGAGACGCGGATCCCCCAGCCGCCAAAGAGCGTATCGTCAGCGCCGGCTACTATATGCCGAGGGTGGATCAGTTCGGGGACAAGTGGCATCGTGGGGCGGAGGTCGGTCATGGGTGGGAACTCCTCTTACTGTCAGCGCAACGGCCGCAACTAATTCGTTAAGAGCAATATACCAGCACTGTGCGTGTGTGTCAACTAATTATTTAAGAGTGAGGTTCTATCGCGGTACCGAGAAGGGCAATCGGACTCCCCAGCCGCCGAAGAGCGCATCATCTGCGCCTGGTGACGTCTGGCGGCGCCGGATGTCGATTAACTCGGGGATCAGAGGGATTGTTGGACGGGGGTCTGCCATGACTAGCTCCTTTTCGCGTATGTTCAGTAACCACTAAAGATTGTACGACAGTTAATAGTAACTTGTCAATACGCTTTGATGGTGCTATAGTGAGACTCAGACATGACGGTAAAGGACCCGACCGCCCCCGGCACGCTGGAGCGCGTGCGGCGTTTCGTGAACACGGTCAGTTTTACGACGGCGCCCCCGACGGACAAGCTCGCGACGGCCCACAGCGCGGAGCAATGGCTGCGCGAAAATGGGCTATTAGAAGGTAGCGGAGCGCTCGATGAAGCCGGAGCCGAGCGGCTGCGGGCCTTCCGAGAGGCCGTTCGCCTAGCGCTGCTGGCACATGCCGGCGACGCCGACCCTGCGGTAGCCTGGGAGCGCGTCCATGATTTAGCTGAAAATGTCCGCCTGGTGATGCGCTTTGGCGGCCAGCCGGGCGAGGCTTCGCTCGCGCCGGGGGGACATGGGGCCGAGGAGACCATGGGGCGTCTCGTGGCGGCGATCTACGACGCGTTCCGGACCGGCATCTGGCCCCGGCTCAAAGCATGCCGCATGGGCGACTGCCTGTGGGCCTTTTACGACCATTCGAAAAATGGATCGGGCGCTTGGTGCAGCATGGCCGGCTGCGGCAATCGCGCGAAGGCTCAGCGGCGCCGAGCGCGAGCCGGAACTAAGTTCGAGCCGGCCGAGTTATAGAAGGCGACGAAGCAAAACGGCGGCTTCTCCACAAGAAGCCCGTCGGTTTCCTTGACGCTCATAACCTGCTCCGATATACTGGTCATCGTGACTCTGAGCCACGCCTCTTCGGTGCGGTCAGTTGATCCGGTCCGTGGTGGGTCGGGGCTTGGTGTTCGTTCCTTGAAAACTGAACAGTACAGTAGCGCATAAGTCTGTGGGTCTCCCGACCTTGAAGACGAAGCGCCGCAAGGCGTTTTTTCTTTTTGGAAGCGAGATTTTTAATCGGGCTGATGTGAAACCCCGGCTCCACCGGTTTTTCACGAATAGTCAGTCCGATCGTACAATTTATGACTAGCGCGCTCTTTTGGCGAAAGCCACGAGTGTGCGCGAACTCGTCTCGCAAACGAGTTCAATTTTAGTCAGCGAAAGTTGAGAGCCAAATAACGGCTCCATAGAATATTTTATGGAGAGTTTGATCCTGGCTCAGGATTAACGCTGGCGGCGTGCCTAACACATGCAAGTCGAACGCGGTAGCAATACCGAGTGGCAGACGGGTGAGTAACACGTGGTCAACCTTCCCTTTTGTGGGGGATAACTAGCCGAAAGGTTAGCTAATACCGCATACGATCTACGCCGGGCATCCGATGTAGATGAAAGAAGCAATTCGCAAAAGGATGGGACCGCGTCCCATTAGCTAGATGGTGGGGTAATGGCCTACCATGGCTCCGATGGGTAGCTGGTTTGAGAGAGCGACCAGCCACACTGGGACTGAGAAACGGCCCAGACTCCTACGGGAGGCAGCAGTGAGGAATTTTCCGCAATGGGCGCAAGCCTGACGGAGCGACGCCGCGTGTGGGAAGAAGGCCTTCGGGTCGTAAACCACTGTCGAAGGGGAAGATAATGACGGTACCCTTGGAGGAAGCCCCGGCTAACTACGTGCCAGCAGCCGCGGTAAGACGTAGGGGGCGAGCGTTATTCGGAATTATTGGGCGTAAAGCGCTCGTAGGCGGGACTGGAAGTCCGTGAGGAAAGACCTGGGCTCAACTCAGGGAACTGCACGGATACTCCGGTTCTTGAGGCAATCAGAGGGTGATGGAATTCCCGGTGTAGCGGTGAAATGCGTAGATATCGGGAGGAACACCAGTGGCGAAGGCGATCACCTGGGGTTGTTCTGACGCTGAGGAGCGAAAGCTAGGGGAGCAAACGGGATTAGATACCCCGGTAGTCCTAGCCGTAAACGATGGATACTAGGTGTATGTGGTATCGACTCCATATGTGCCGTAGTTAACACAGTAAGTATCCCGCCTGGGGAGTACGGCCGCAAGGTTAAAACTCAAAGGAATTGACGGGGGCCCGCACAAGCGGTGGAGCATGTGGTTTAATTCGACGCAACGCGAAGAACCTTACCGGGGCTTGACATCTGCGGACATCCTATGAAAGTAGGCTTTGGGGTAACCCGACCGCAAGACAGGTGCTGCATGGCTGTCGTCAGCTCGTGCCGTGAGGTGTTGGGTTAAGTCCCGCAACGAGCGCAACCCTTGTCGTGTGTTGGTCCAAAAAGATCTCTCACACGAGACCGCCGGTGATAAGCCGGAGGAAGGTGGGGATGACGTCAAGTCAGCATGGCCCTTACGTCCCGGGCTACACACGTGCTACAATGCGCCGGACAACGAGCTGCAAACTCGCAAGAGTGAGCCAATCTCTTAAACCGGCGCTCAGTTCGGATTGAAGGCTGCAACTCGCCTTCATGAAGTCGGAATCGCTAGTAACCGCAGATCAGCTACGCTGCGGTGAATACGTTCCCGGGCCTTGTACACACCGCCCGTCACGTCACCTGAGTTTAGTGTACCCGAAGCCGCCCGTGCAACCGTAAGGAGCAAGGCGTCTAAGGTGTGCTAGGTAAGGGGGACGAAGTCGTAACAAGGTAGCCGTATCGGAAGGTGCGGCTGGATCACCTCCTTTCTAAGGAGTACAGGCTGTTGGTTTGCGCAAAGCGCAAATGCAACAGCGTACATTCTTAAGTCGACCACAGACGATGCCACGAAAAACGCATGCCGTGACTCGCGCAAGCGGGGGAAGCATGCGGTCCGAGGGTCTATCGCTCATCTCGAGCGTATGGCTATTACGACTATGGCGATGCATAAAAGCCATTGTACTGTTCAGTTTTGAGGGAACGAACCTCATCCTCAAGCTCACATCCTCCGGGATGATGACTTGGTAGAGTGATGGAGTTCGGCACCCGCGACCGATGAAGCGCTAGGCGCCGGCGGCCGAAGTTGGTAACGAGGCCGACGGCAACAACGCGATTCGCGGTCGGAACCTTGAAAACTGCATAGAGAAGAACTTTCATGTGTCATAACATGAGAGGCGGTCTTACGAAATCTCATTTCCGTGATTTCGTAGGATGCAATTTCGATTTTAATCGAGATAGTCAAGAAAAAAGTGAATAAGAGCACGAGGTGGATACCTTGGCATCACAGGCGATGAAGGACGTACCAAGCTGCGATAAGCCGGGAGGAGCTGCTAAGAAGCGATAATCCCCGGATTTCCGAATGGGGCAACCCTCATGCCGTCATGGGCATGAACTCCGCGATGAATTCAATAGTCGCGCGAGAGTGCACCCGGTGAACTGAAACATCTAAGTAGCCGGAGGAACAGACATCAAACGAGATTCCCGGAGTAGTGGCGAGCGAAATGGGAACAGCCTAAACCGTTCATGTGCAAGCATTCAGGCGTTGCATGAGCGGGGTTGAACGGCGACTTATTTCAGGGCTGAATACCTGGACACAAGTCAAAAACTCGATGCATAGCAGAAGCCGGCTGGAAAGCCGCACCATAGAAGGTGATAGTCCTGTAAGTAAAATGCAGCGAGCTTGTGAAGTCGTTCGTGAGTAGGGCGGGGCACGAGAAACCCTGTCTGAAACTGGGAGGACCATCTTCCAAGGCTAAATATGCTGTGATGACCGATAGCGAAGCAGTACCGTGAGGGAAAGGTGAAAAGAACCCCCAAAGGGGAGTGAAAGAGAACATGAAACCGCGTGCTTACAAACCGTGAGAGCACTATTTTTAATGTGTGATCGCGTGCCTATTGAAGAATGAACCTGCGAGTTACTTGGTACGGGCGTGGTTAAGGTGTAGAGCCGGAGCCGTAGCGAAAGCGAGTCTAAATAGGGCGTTTGTCCGTATCAGTAGACCCGAAACCAAGCGATCTATCCATGAGCAGGGTGAAGCATGATTAAACTCATGTG
>Ga0185299_10007981_pt1 | contig 10643 bp, 10 predicted proteins | sample PaiPotPPA55metaG_FD_128002 | JGI IMG/M metagenome (GOLD analysis project Ga0185299, IMG submission 128002) | Iron sulfur acid spring bacterial and archeal communities from Banff, Canada, to study Microbial Dark Matter (Phase II) - Paint Pots PPA... ...
ATCGACAGCATGACCAGCACCGGAAGTTGCCAAACTCCAGCTTACCGGCGAACAGCGCCGCACAGAATGAATTCCACGCCGCCGCGCCAATCATCACAAACCCGACGCCGTCTGCAGACCGACCATGTCGATGACGACCGGCATTATGCCGCCCCGCTTCGAAGGAGCGAGCATGAGGAAGTCGCGCATCATCTGCGTAACCGGCGGGTAAATCGACGCCAGCACGGGCACCAACAATAAAGTTAATGCGAACGGCGCCATGGCAAAGCATTTAAATCGGCGGAACTTGGCGAATCCGACTGCTACCATCGTCAGACGGCAGCGATGCTGACGCCCGCGAGTTTGGAAACGCCCAGGTCAGCTTACCGTTGCCCATCTTCGGCGGATCGGACTATAGACGAACCATGTCCCGCCCCCCCTGCACAGCAGTACCAGCAACATCTCAATCCCACTGGAGATGCGTCGGCTACTCCTGAGGGTAGCCGCGTCTTGATCGGCAGACTCTGAAAGTTCTTGGTTTCTTCACAGCTGCTGACACAGTATCGAGAAGACGCTAACCGACCTTTTCGTCGTTACTAGTGGCGATTCGTTGGAAGGAGTCTAGATGCGCGACTGTGACGAGTACATGGCATCAACATTGCAATTCAGTCACGTTCGAGATGGTCGTTAAAAAACAGATTCTCCATGACCTGTCACTTCGATGGAAAGCTCTTGTTTGTTTTGGGCGGTTTCAAGGGCGAAGCGCAACACGGGGTTTAATGTTTAGAGCCTTTGGGTTGGCCCGCTGAGGCAAGGGTCGCAGCGTAGACCTCGAACGGCGAATGAAAGGCGTGAGTCGCCCTGCGCCTGCTGGTCAGACTGTCGGCGATGGCATCAAGTTCGTCCTGACTGTAGACCGATAGGTCGGTGCCTTTGGGCAGATACTGGCGAAGCAAGCCGTTGGTGTTTTCGCAAGTGCCGCGTTGCCAGGGACTGTGAGGGGTCGCAGAAGTACACGTTCACGCCGGTCGCGGCGGCGAGCTCTTGATGCCGCGACATCTCTTTTCCCTGGTCATAGGTGAAGCTGCGCCGTAAGGGCGCGACAATCGAGTTTAGTTTGGCAGAGAAGCCTGCCAGCGCTGACGCGGCGGTGGCGTCTTCCATCTTGGCGAGCAGCACCAGGCGGCTGGTCCGTTCGACCAGCACGCCGACCGACGATGAGACAGGTGTTGCAGTTCACATTTAAGGCCGCCGCTCTAAACACTAGACCCCGTGTTGCACTTCAGTTTGAGACCGCCCTTTCGCGGCGTTTGCGTCTTCTCCATCGGACAGCCAAACCGTATCTGTCAGCTTCGAATTCGACCTCTCCACCTTGACGCGACAAAACCGTCCCGGGTCATGCATTCACGCCGCAAGGAATTACGTCAGCATAAAATGGGGCGATCTTTCACGAAGACGCACCCGTCGCCATTCCATGTCTGATAAACGCCCCACTGACGCCGACGAAGGCGCACCGTACCTCGCGCTGCTCGAGGAGCTTATTCGTCACGACACGACGAGCAGCCGCTCGAATCTCGGCCTGATCGAAGCGATCCGGGATCGCCTTCGAGCCCACAACGTTGAAACGCTGCTCGTCTATGACCGGTGCCGACAAAAGGCGAATCTGTTCGCCACGCTGCCGGCCATGCACGGCGAGACGAATGGCGGCGTCGTCCTCTCGGGTCATACCGATGTCGTGCCCGTAACCGGTCAGCATTGGTCGAGCGACCCTTTCGATCCGGTCATCCGCGGCGATCGGCTCTTTGGTCGCGGCTCGTGCGACATGAAAGGGTTCATCGCGGTGACGCTCGGTTTGCTGCCCGACATCCAGCGGCGCGCGCTGCGCGAGCCGATTCATTTCGCATTTTCGTTCGACGAGGAAGTGGGCTGTCTCGGCGCACCCTTGCTGCTCGCCGAGCTCGCGAAACGCGGCATCCGGCCGGCTGGGTGCATCGTCGGCGAACCGACGAGCATGCGCCCCGTCGTCGCACACAAAGGCAACAATGCGTACCGATGCTGCGTGAACGGCAAATCCGCGCATTCCTCGCGCACGCCGAGCGGCGTGAACGCAATCGAATACGCGGCGCGGCTGATCTGCCGCATTCGCGACACGGCCGACTTACTGCGCCGCGACGGCCCGTTCGATCGCGCTTTCGACGTTCCGTTTTCGACCGCGCAGACCGGCATGATCTCGGGCGGCATCGCGATCAACACGATTCCGGAACAGTGCGAATTCTTCTTCGAATATCGCAATCTGCCGTCGGAGGATCCTGAGCAGTTGTTCGAGCAAATCGCCCGTTATGCCCGCGACGAACTTGAACCGGAGATGCGCGCAGTGGCCGACGCAGCGTCGATCTCGTTTAAAAAGGTGGGCACGACTCTGGCGCTCGACAGCGCCGAAGAAGCCGCGGTCACGCGACTGGTGCGAACCCTGTGCAATGACTTCGAAACCCGCAAGGTGACCTACGGCACCGAAGCCGGCTTGTTCTCGCAGGCCGGCATTCCGACAGTAATCTGTGGCCCTGGCAGCATCGACGATGCGCACAAGGCGGACGAATCCGTCGAGTTGTCGCAACTTACCGAGTGCGACCGCTTCCTGCGCCGGGTACTCGACACACTCACCGCACACTGAAACGCGCCGGCATCGCTAGCCGGCGAAAAGGATTGTCGCCAGATCGTCGTCCCGCTCCTCGGGTCCATGCAACCGGAGCGTCGCTTCGATATGTCCGAGATGCTCGACCATCAGCTTTTGCGCCAGCTTAGTGTTGCCGGCCTCCAGTGCATCGATCAGGCGTGCGTGTTCGTCATGCGGACACGCCTGCGCCGTCGGAGCGTTATAGAGCAGGATGGTAAGGCAGGTGAGCATCTGCAGGCCACGCATCGTACGCTCGATAAAACGGTTGCCTGACACCTGCGCGAGCATCACATGGAACTCCCCGGAGAGCCGTACGGTGGCGCGCCGATCGTCTCGCTTGCGCGCATCCTCCTCTTGCGCGACATGCGCACGCAAACGAGCCAGGTCTTTCTTCGTCGCGCATCGACACACTTTTTCGATGATCGGCAATTCGATTTGACGCCGCGCCTCGAACAACTCGCGCGCTTCTTCCACTGTCGGGCTCGCGACGAACGCGCCGCGGTTCGGCACCATTGTGACGACGAGTTCATGCGATAGCTGCTGCAGCACAGCGCGCACGGTCGTCCGGCTGACGCTGAATATGGCGGCGAGCCGGTCTTCGGCGAGCTTCGTCCCGGGTTTTAGCCGATGCTCCGAAATTGCATTCATCAGGCGCTCGTAAATCCCATTGCGATGTGCGCCATCGAACGAACCGGCCACCTCGGTCTCGGCGATCTTCGACCGCTTCTTATCAGTCGGCATGAAAGGGTCCTGGTTCAGATATTGATCACGACACGGTCAAGCGCTGCACAGTGCAGTCAAACGACCGTTTTTTTCAGGACAGATTATCGCTTGAAGTGTACACAGATTGCACGTCAAATTGTATATTTTCAGAGCGGACATCCACGCTTGGTCGGCATGAGAAGACGTGACGCCGCGAGAAAAACCAGTGGCATGGACGATTACGCACGATCGAGGTGCCATGCGTTCTAATACGGTGCCTGTCCTCAAGAAAATGACGCGCTTTGGTGCAAACCGTGCAACCGTGCACACGCGATTTTGTGTACAAAACGATGGTATTTTATAAAACAAAATTGGCGACGTCGTGTGAACAAAGGGGCGCGCGAAAGTAGCGCCGAAATGATGCGTGCTGGCACGGGTTTCGCTAAACCAGCCGACACGATCCTCCAGTTCTCAATTTCTCTTCGATGCAAAAACTGCTTTTGGCGCATGGCAGCGCCCTGTCCAATCTCGCGTTGTTCGTCGCCGTCGACACCGGTTTATTCGAACGGCATGGCTTGCAGGTCGAAGCGCCGCCGCTCGCCGAGTTCAGTTCCACCGCCGCCTTGCTAAGGAGCGGCGAGGCCGAGCTCGGCACGACGGGTTTCACGCAGGCGCTTGTGGATCATGCACGGCCGGATCCGCTGCGCATCGTCGGTGGCAGCGGCAAGCTCGGCATGGCGCTGATGGGGCAGCCGGGCCTGTCCATGAATGATCTGCCCGGCCAGCGCGTCGGCAACTTCGCCGACGATCCGATGGAAGTCCTGCTGCACGATGCCCTGCAGGCCCATGGGATCGAACCCGGGCAGATAGAGCGTGTGCTGTATCCGTCGCTCGGCGACGCCGTCACCGATTTTCGCGATGGCCGGATCGCCGCGTTGACCTTGATCGAACCGTGGATTTCGCGGCTCCGGCTTCAGGGATACCCGGTTCTGTGTGATGGCTTGCATGCGTGGGGAGGCGAGTATCCCGACACGCTGCTCGTCGCCCGTAAAAGCTTTCTCGACGCGCATCCCGAGATCGTCGCCGCCACCCTTCGCGCGATGCTCGATGCGCAGCAAACGATCAGGAACAATCCGCGCGAAGCACTGCGCGCAAGTGCGCACCGGTACCCCGAATTCACGCTCGACGAACTGCTGGCAGGCGTCGCCGCGCAACCCCCGGTCATTGATATTCGCCCGCTTAGCCGCTGCATCCTCGCGCGTGCCGCATCGCTCGAAGCGCTGGGGCGAATGCGAGCCACCGCCGCGCTCGAGGACATCTTCAGCTTCGACTTGCTGGCGCAAACGCTCGCAGAGACCTCCGCCTTCCCATCTGCTGCTCAACCTCAATAAGGACCCTTCGATGTTCAAGAAATTCGTTCAGCAGGACCAGGATCGACTTCAACTGACCGAGGTTGACAGCGCGCGACGTGACTTTCTGGTGCGCAGCGCGTGCATGGCGGGGGGCGCTGCGCTCGGCGGCGCGTATCTTCCGCAGGCGATGGCGGCAGGTCCGCTGACGCTCAAGGCGACGCACGGCACCGGTCTGTGCAATTGCCCTTTCTTTCTCGTCAAGGAGCGCAATCTCGCACAAGGCGTGTCGCTCGACTTCGTCACCACCCCGTCCAACGCGGACATCGCGGCATTGTTCGGCGCGGGGGTAGTGGACGTGTCGGTGGTTCCGTACACCAACTTCATGACGCTCTACGATGCAGGGGCGCCGATCAAGATCGTGGCTGGATCGGGCGTGCAGGGTTGCGTGATCGTCGCGCAGCCGGGCATCACGTCGGCGGCGCAATTGCGCGGCAAGACCATCGGTACATTCCAGGCCGACACGCTCGAAATGCTGCCTCTCGACTACTTGAAGAAAGCTGGCATGACCTTCGCCGATGTCAAGGTGCGCTATTTCGGCACCTCGCCGGAACTGGCGCAGGCGTTCATCGGCGGCAACGTTGACGCGATGTGCCACATCGAGCCGTATGCGACGCAGGCGTTGAAGGCACGGCCGGGTTCGGTGCAGCTTTCGAATGGCGTTGATGTGTACGGCGCGAACTACACTGACTGCGTGCTCGCTGTGCGCAGCAAGCTTCTCCACGAGAACCGCGACGCGGTCAAGTCGCTCATCAAGGCGATGATGGTTGCGCAGCACCAGGAAGAGCTGGACCGCGCGGCGGCCGTCAAGGACACGGTGGGCAAGTACTTCAAGACAAGCTACGACGCGACGCTCGATGCCGCCTCGAAACAGCCGGCGATGATCGACCAGCGTCGCAATCAGGATTTCATCCTGCAGCGCGCGCAGAACCTGAAGGACTTGCGTTACATCAAGCGCTTACCGGGCGCAGACATCTTCGATTGGGGCCCGCTCAACGAGGTGATCAGCGAGAATGCCCCGCTCTACGGCCAGCTCCAGCTGAAATCCGCATGAAGGCCAACCTGACCGCGTACCTGGCGCAGCGCGGCGTCGCCAAGGCGCCGGGCATCGCCGGGAAGCCGCGCCGCGGTATCGCCGGGAAGCCGCGCCGCGGTATCGCCAGGAAGCCGCGCCGCGGTATCGCCAGGCGGCTCGTGCCGCTTGGCTGGGGCCTCGCTTCGCTGGCGTGCTTCATCGCCGTGTGGGAGGTCTGCTGGGCCGCCGGCTGGGCCGATCCGCTGCTGCTGCCGCCGCCGCACATTTTCCTGCGCAACTTCGCCTCGCAGGCGCAGTATTTCGTCCCGACCGATGTGATCGGCGAGACCTCCAGCACGACCGCGCTGAGGTCGCTCGTGATGACTATCGTGGCGACCACGTTGCGGGTCATGAGTGGCCTTGTGCTCGGCTTCGTGTGCAGCCTGGCAATGGGCGTGGCGATCCGCTACTTCCGGCTGCTCGGCAACCTGACCTTGCCGACCATCACGCTGCTCGCGCCGATCTCGCCGATCGCGTGGCTGCCGGTCGCGATCTTTCTGTTCGGGATCGGCAATGCACCGGCCGTGTTCATGGTGTTTATCTCGCTGTTCTTTGTGATGACGGTCTCGACCATCAGCCAGATCGACAATGTGAGCCGTACCCATCTGCATGTTGCCGCCGTGATGGGCGCCACGCGGGCCCAGACGTTCCGCCATGTGATCCTGCCCGCGATCCTGCCATCGCTTTTCATGGTGCTGCGGATGAATTTGTTCGGCGCCTGGATGGTCGTGCTGGTGGCGGAAGCGACGGGAGTCGGCAGCGGCCTCGGGCAAGTCGTGATGCTCGCGCGCAATACGTTCAACTCGAGCCTCTCGTTCTTCACAATGACCCTGATCGGTGTCACCGGTTTCGCTTTCGATGTCGCGTTGCGGCTGATCCAGCGCAAGGTGCTGTTCTGGGTTCCGAACAACGGCCTGGGAGGAATGAAATGAGCCTGACTGAACAACCGGTTATGCAGCCGCCACTCGCCACCTGCACGGGGGTAGGGAAGACCTGGCAGACGGATGGCGCACCGTTCGTCGCGTTGCGCGACATCGACCTTGACATTGCGCGCCGCGAGTTCGTGGTGTTCCTCGGCCCAAGCGGTTGCGGCAAGAGCACGCTGCTGTACCTGATGGCAGGTCTTGAGCAGGTCTCGGAAGGGCGCATCGTCTGCGGCGGCGCCGAAGTAACCGCGCCCGGTACCGATCGCGGGCTCGTGTTCCAGGAGACGTCGCTGTTTCCGTGGTTGAGCGTCGGCGAGAACGTGACCTTCGGCCTGAAGATGCAGCATATGCCGAAAGAAGCCCGGCGCCGGGTGGCCCAGGAGATTCTCGAGCGCGTCGGCTTGTCGGAAGCCATCGACAAGCGTCCCGACCAGCTTTCCGGCGGCATGCGCCAGCGCGTCGCGGTCGGGCGCGCGCTCGCGTTGAAGCCCGAGATCCTGCTGCTCGACGAGCCGTTCGCCGCGCTCGATGTCCAGACCCGCTCGAAGATGCAGGAATTCCTGACCCAGGTCTGGCAGCAAAGCAATGTCTCGATGGTGTTCGTCACGCACGATATCGACGAAGCCGTCTCGCTCGCGGATCGCATCGTGGTGTTCACCGCACGTCCTGGACGCATCAAGACCATCATTCCGGTGGACCTGCCGCGCCCGCGCGATACCCGCAACAAGGCGTTCCACGATCTGACCGATCACCTGACCGACCTGATGCGCGATGAGGTCGACCGCGCGTTCGCGGAGCAGGAGCGCGTCCGATGAGTGCGTCGAGCAGGTTGACCGTGACAGCACTGCAGTTGCCGCCCTGTACCACCAATCTCGCCACGAACGAGGCCGTTGCATTCGACGCCGTGCGCGCCGCCGCTGCTGCCGGGGCGCAACTCATCGCATTGCCTGAACTCTCGATGGTGCCGTATTTCGCGAGCGGTCCCGCCGGCCGTTATCGCGCGTGGGCGGAATCGGTCGGCGGTCCGCTTGCGGCTCGCTGCGCCGCGCTGGCAAAGCAATGCGGCGCCGCACTGTTCGTGCCGGTCTACGAATTCGATCCGGCTACTGGCCAATATCACAACGCCGTGCTCGGCTTTGACGCCGAGGGTAAGCCGCTGCGCGCGGGCCCCGTGGCGCGCAAGCTGCATCTGCCTGTCGGTGACGACCCGCCTCCCGGATACGACGAAGCCGCGCATTTCACGCCGGGGGACGCGCTCCACGTCGTGCAGGTGGGCGCCTGGTGCGTCGGCGTGCTCGTATGCTACGACCGCCGCTTTCCCGAGTGCTGGCGCGCATTGCGAGCAGCGGGCGCCGACCTCGTGATTGTGCCCGTGGCGGGCAGCGGCGGAGACGACATGGATTTCTTCATCGGCGAGCTGCGCACGCATGCACGCGAAAACGGCCTTGCGGTGGTCTGCGCGAACAAGAGCGGTGACGAATTCCTCGATGGCGTACGAATCGACAACTACGGCGAATCGTGTGTGATCGCCGCCGACGGCACCGTGCTCGCCAGGCGCAAGGGTGCCGATGGCGCGGGCCTTGTTACGGCAACGCTCGAGCACGAAGACATCGCAGCGACGCGCGCAAGGCTCGCTTACTTCACGCATCGCCGGCTGGATCTGTACGGCACGCCATCGTTCTGAACTCCTTCTTCTTTCAGGTAAGAAACCATGTCCGAAACACTGATTGTCGCTGGCTGGGTTGTGAAGGGCGCGGCCGATCGGCACAGCGCCGACATCATCCGCGAGGGCGCGCTGTATCAACGCGACGGCGTGATCGTCGAGATTGGCGATGCCAAGGAGATGCTGGCGAAGTATCCCGACGCGCCGCGTCTCGGTTCGCCGGATACCGTGTTGATGCCGGGCTTTGTGAACAGTCACCATCATGTTGGCTTGACACCGCTGCAGCTTGGCTCGCCCGACCATGCGCTTGAACTCTGGTTCGCAAGCCGCATGGGCGCGCGTGAGATCGACCTGTATCTCGACACGCTGTATTCGGCCTTCGAGATGATTGCCTCCGGCATCACGACCGTCCAGCACATTCACGGCTGGCGGCCGGGTCCGTTGTCGGCGGTGCACGACGCGGCGTCTCGCGTGCTTCAGGCATATCGCGACCTTGGCATGCGGGCGTCGTACAGCTTCGCCGTTCGCGAGCAGAACCTGCTCGTCTATGAGGCCGATGAAAACTTCGTAAAGCGCTTGCCGGCGGACGTGGGGCCGAAGCTCGCCGCGCACCTGAGGGCGCAGCAGATACCGCTCCACGAGCACCTGCAGTTGTTTGACATGCTGACCCAACAGAACGATGGGCAGTCGCTCACGCAGATCCAGCTTGCGCCGGCGAACTTGCACTGGTGCAGCGACGACTCTCTGCTCGCGATCAAGGAACATGCCGACAAGCACGGCGTGCCCATGCACATGCATCTGCTTGAGACTGCGTATCAGAAGGAATATGCGCGCCGCAGGACCGGCAAGACGGCGGTGGCTCATCTGAACGATCTCGGTCTGCTCGGCCCTTCCCTGACTCTCGGCCACGGCGTGTGGCTAACGGAAGAAGACATCGAAATGGTCGCCCATACGGGTACCTGCATCTGCCACAACTGCAGTTCGAATCTGCGCCTGCGCAGCGGCGTCGCGCCCCTAAATGCGTTCGCGAAGTATGGCGTGACGGTGGGGATGGGTCTCGATGAAGCGGGTATCAATGATGACCGCGACATGCTGCAGGAGATGCGTCTTGCACTGCGCCTGCATCGCACGCCCGGCATGGATGACGATGTGCCGACCTGCCCGCAAATCCTGAGGATGGCGACTGAAGATGGCGCCCGCACGACGCCGTTCGGCACGCAGATCGGGCGGCTCGAGGCCGGGAGATTGGCAGACGCGGTGCTGATGAACTGGAAGACCGCTACGTATCCGTATCAGGACGACCACATTCCGATGCTCGATGCGCTGATGCAGCGCGCGAAGACCAACGCCGTCGATGCCGTGATGATCGCGGGCGACGTGGTGTACCAGAATGGCCGCTTCACGCACGTGGATCGCGATGCCGTACTGAAGGAGATCGAGGAGGTGCTGGCGAAGCCGCGCAATCCGCAGGCGCAGGCGAGGCGCGAGCTGGGCGCGGCCGTATTTCCTCACGTCAAGGCGTTCTACAGCGACTATTTCGCTCAGACGCCAGCGCGTCAGCCTTTCTATGCCATGTCTGCGCGTAAGTGACGGAACGAATGAAGAATCAAATCCTGTTCGACATAATCGATAGCCGCTTTCCTGCCGAAGTCGAATTTCTGGCAGTGCTCGTTCGCAAGCCCTCCGACAACCCGCCCGGCGATTGCGCCGGGCACGCAGAACTGACCGCCCGTGCGCTCGAGGCGCTCGGCTTCGAAGTCGAGCGCCATGTCGTGCCGGCGGACGCTGTCGCCGGCGCCGGCGACATGCTCGGCGTCCTGCTCGGGATCGGCAGCGGCGAGCAGCAGTTCGGTGCAGTACGCATGGCGAATCTGACCGTCGCGCCGCGAGAACACGTTGAGCGCCTAGCGCACAGTCGTAGCGCAGCCGGGCACTAGCCGTGTGCGCCGCGCTGGAAGTTAGGGAAATCGAACATCCGGCGGCATCGTGCGATCGCCCCGCGAGCCGTGGCGCGACATCATCGCCCCCAACAGGCACGCTCTCTGCTTAGGTTCTGATCCCTCCGTCAACCAGCATCTCCGGGGACCAGTGATGATGGAGCCGTTTGTGAACCACGCTCTTTTCTACGGCGAAGGACCATTCCGCGATAGTCCTCAGGAGCATCGGACGATCGGGGCAGCGCCCTTATCGCTCGCGAAAATAGATTTCCCGGCTC
>Ga0185299_10007982_pt1 | contig 10643 bp, 12 predicted proteins | sample PaiPotPPA55metaG_FD_128002 | JGI IMG/M metagenome (GOLD analysis project Ga0185299, IMG submission 128002) | Iron sulfur acid spring bacterial and archeal communities from Banff, Canada, to study Microbial Dark Matter (Phase II) - Paint Pots PPA... ...
TGGCAGCAGCGGTTGGATATTACCTCGTTGACGTTCATGTTGAACTGCGTGCCGCTGCCGGACATCCACACATGCAGCGGGAACATGTCGCGGTGCCGCCCGGCCAGGATCTCGTCGCAGGCCCGCACGATCAGCCCGTGCACCGAGTCGTCCAGCCGGCCGCCCGCGTGGTTGGCGTTTGCCGCCGCCTTCTTCAGCGTGGCGTACGCGGCGATCATCTCCCGAGGGATCAGGTCCTTGCCGATGCTGAAATGCTCCAGCGAGCGCTGCGTCTGCGCGCCCCACAGCTTGTCAGCGGGAACCTCCACCACGCCCAAGCTGTCGGTTTCCCTGCGAACTCCGGTCATCCGGATCAGTCCCCCGCACCGGTTTCGACGGACAGGTGTTTCAATCACCAAACTGAGAATCTAGGGGGTCTGGTCGTGCGGGTCAATCGGCTGCCGCACAGTGACCAACCATTGTGCCACCTGGTACAGTCAGTTGATTTTTGCCTCGAAACAGCTGAAAAAAGGACTGGACTCGTTTCCCGAAGAGAGCGTTCCCGTGAGTGTGACGCTAGGCTGGAAGCGGTCGATGGCGCCTCCTTGATGAACCCCGCTGGCCGGGAGCGGGGTTGGCGCGGCTCGGATCAATCGCCGTCGACCCGGCGCGATGACCAATCAGCGCTTGGCGAGCTTTTGGGCAAGGGCGCGGGCTTTCGGCAATTGCGCTTCATAGATGGCAGCCGAAGGCGCGTCGCCGCCGTCGCGCGATGCCGTGAAAGCCGCCTCGATCTGCTGAACCGCCAGTTTTGCCATCTCCGCATCGCCGCGCCGTTCGGCGAGCAGCATCAGGGCGACGCCTTGATTGCCTGTGCTGTTGGCCCATTGGAGCGGCGTGCGCGCGGGGGTATATTCCTGCAAGGCTTCGCGATAGGCGGAAACCGCCTCCTCGAGCCGCGCCGTGCCGCTCTCCCGCACACTGAGCGCTCTGAGCGCAGTGCCGAGATTCATCTGGGTCATGGCCCATTGGAGCGGCACGCGCGCGCGGGTATTTTCCTGCAAGGCTTCACGGTAGGCGGCGACGGCCTCTTCGAGACGCGCCGTCCCGCTCTCCCGCTCGCCGAGCCTCAAGAGCGCATTGCCGAGATTGTTCTGGGTCGTGGCCCAATCGAGCGGCACACGCGCGCGGGTCAATTCCTGCAACGCGTCGCGAAAGGCCCCGACGGCCTCCTGCAGCCGCGCCGTCCCGCTCTCCCGTTCCCCGAGCGTTTGGAGGGCAAGGCCGACATTGTTCTGGGTCATGGCCCATTGGAGCGGCACGCGCTCGCGGGTATTTTCCTGCAAGGCTTCGCGAAAGATGACGACGGCCTCTTCGAGCCTCGCTGTCCCGCTGTCCCGCTCGCCGAGCACTCTGAGCGCATTGCCGAGATTGTTCTGGGTCGTGGCCCAATGGAGCGGCACGCGCGCGCGGGTCAATTCCTGCAAGGCTTCGCGAAAGGCGGCGACGGCCTCTTCGAGACGCGCCGTCCCGCGCTCCCGCCCGCCGAGACCTAAGAGCGCAGTGCCGAGATTCACCTGGCATCTGGCCCATTCGAGCGGCACGCGCTCGCGGGTATTTTCCTGCAAGGCTTCGCGATAGGCGGCGACGGCCTCCGTGAGCCGCGCCGTCCCGCTCTCGCGCTCGCCGAGACGCGCGAGCGCATTGCCGAGATTCATCTGCGCCCGCGCCCATTCGAGCGGCACGCGCGCGCGGGTCAATTCCTGCAAGGCGTCGCGATAGGCTTCGACGGCCTCGTCGAGCCGCGCCGTCCCGCCCTCCCGCTCGCCAAGGCGAAAGAGCGCGACGCCGAGACCCATCTGGGCCATGGCCCAATTGAGCGGCGCGCGCGCGGGTATTTTCCTGCAAGGCTTCGCGATAGGCGGAAACGGCCTCTTCGAGCCGCGCCGTCCCACTCTCCCGCTCGCCGAGGCGAAAGAGCGCAGTGCCGAGACTCATCTGGATCGCGGCCCAATCGAGCGGAAAAGCGCTCCGGGGCCGGAGCTCGGCGAGATGGCGGTACCGCTCGATCGCCGACCCGGCCGCCGCATTATCCCCGAATTCATCGCCTTGCCGGTAGAGAGCGCCGGCTTCTTCGTTAAGGTATTTCCAACGCTCGTCTTCATGCCCTTGCGGCACTTTCTCCGCCGCTTCGGCAAAGCGCTGCGCCGCTTCGGCATAGCGCAACCGGGTCAAAGCCACATCGCCGCGCTGGGCGGTGGTTTGCGCGGCGTTGAGCGCGAGACGATCCAACGCTTCGGTTTGGATTTTTTCGATCGCGGCCAAAATTTCGTCGGCCTTGCCGAGTTCGCCGTCCTGGATCGCCTTTTGCGCGTCCGCTTTCAACGCGGTGATTTTTGAATCGTCGCCGGGCTGCGCCGCCGCTGCCGTTTGGAGGTCCTTGAATTTTTCCGCGATCTCGCCGAGTTTCGCCGCGAGCCGGTCCGGGGGAACCTCGGCTTCGCCCAAAATCTCCAGCGCGCTTTTGACCTGCCGCTGGTTGAGATCGAGCTTCTCCTTCAAAAGCGCGATGGTTTCCTTTTCCGACTCGGAAAGATCGTTTAGATCCTTTGTCCTTAATCGGACCAGTTCGTCGATCTTTTCCGGGGGTACGCCGATCGTGCTGTTCGAAACACCGCCACCAATCGCGACGCTGCCTTCCTCCGCGTGAACCGGAGACCCTTCCGCGCGGGCAACCGGACCTACGGGCCTCGGTTTCGGGCAATCGCCGCTGCTGCCCGCCGTAATCGTCGCGCCCGATACATCCCCGCCGATGGCGACGCTGCCGCAATCGGCTTCGATCTGCTTTTGGGGCGAACTAGGCTTTGGCTCGGGCGAGGGATAAAAATGGACGAAGGCAGGCCAAAGCCCGGCGACGACCACCGCGCCGGCCACCGCCCCCGGATATTTCTCCAGCAGAAATTTGGTCAAAGCGGCGATCTGGTTGCTCAAGGCCGCGATCTGGGCATCTTTCTTGTCCAGCTGATCAGCCAAGGGCTTTTGAATTTGCTCGATATATTCTTTGCTCGGTCCGAAGGTCACAGGCGCTTCGAAAATTTGATCGCGGACCAAGCCGAATCCTTGTCCCGACTGGGTGCCGTTCGTGTCGCCGCTTTTCTTTCCGTCATCCTTCTTGCGTTCGGCGCGAAATTTGACGACAGCCCATATCGCACTTGCGACCGCGACTATTCCGCTGCCGAGCCATGACAAGGCCTCGCGGTTATCGGGATTTTGGATAGCATCAGACAGCCAGGAAAACATTTTCTAAAAACCGCAAGGGCTAAAGCATAAACCCTATCGCAGTATTGCGCTTGCTCCAAATCCCCGCTTCGTATCTCGCCGCGCCTTGTGGATGTATGATTGCCCGGCCGCCAATCGTACCAAAATGTTTCACGTGAAACATTATTGTCCGATTGACCCGCAAAACCGGACAAACGGCCCGGCACGCTTGGCGCAAGGCCGCCCGCCTAATCTCCGCCCAACCTATCCACCCAAGGTAGGGCGATGACAGCGACGAGAAGCGAGCGCGGGCTCGATGACGGAGAGGTCGCGCGCGAGTTCGCGGGCGCGGAGGTGCTCGCGAACGCGCTCGAATATTTTCGCGCCGGGCGTTATGCGGAGGCGGAGGCGGCCTATGCGGCAATCCTCGCGCACGAGGTCGGTCATTTCATTTGCCTCCATCATCTCGGGTTGATCGCGCATGCGCGGGGCGAGCACGCGGCGGCGGCACGGCTGATCAAGCAGGCGCTTGCCATCAAACCGGATTATAATGAAGCCCTCTCCAATCTCGCAGCGATTCATCGTGCGCGCGGCGATACCGAGGCGGCGATTGCCGCGGCGCGGCAGGCGATCGCCTTGGCGCCGGAAGTCACGCAAGCCCATTCCAATCTCGGCAATGCGCTCGAGGACCAGGGCCACCTCGACGCGGCGCTCGCCGCCTGCCGGGCGGCCGCCTCGCTCAATCCCGGATTCGTGGAGGCCCATACGAATTGTGCCAATGTGCTGCGCAAGTTCGGCCGGCGCGAGGAAGCGACCGCCGCCTGCGAGGGGGATCATCGCGCACAGGCCCGATTCAGCCAAACTCCATTTCAGCCTCGGCAATATCTTGAAGGAGGTGAGCAAGCCCGGGCGAAGCCGTCAAGGCCTACCGGCGGGCGCTCGCGCTGCGGCCGGATTTCGCCGAGATCTACACCAATCTCGGCAATGTCCTGCAAGGCCGGGAGGCTTACGAGGCGGCGATCGAGGCTTATCGCGAAGCCCTTTCGCTGCGCCCGGATCTCGCCGAGGCGCATGCGAACATGGGCGCGGCGCTCGAAAATCTCGGCCGGCTCGAGGAAGCGATCGATTCCTACCGCACCGCCGTCGAGCTCAATCCAAGGCTTCTCGCGATTCGCGTATGGCTCCATCACAAACGGCGCTTGATCTGCGATTGGGACGGAATCGGAGCCGAGGAGAATGAGCTTCGCGCTCTGATGGCGGCGGCGGGGAGCGAGCCGGTGCATCCCTTCGCGGTCCTCGGCATGGGGCTAAGCGCGGCCGGGCAATGGCACGTGTCCCGCTCCTTCGCGGCGAGATTCGCAGCCCCCGTGATCGAGCACCGGCGGGAAGAATTCGCGGGCGCAAGAAAACTCAGAATAGGCTATCTATCGGCCGATTTCTGCCGCCACGCGACGGCGCTTCTGATGGCCGAACTCTTCGAGCGCCATGACAAGTCTTGCTTCGAGATCGTCGCCTATTCGCATGGGCCAGACGACCGCAGAGAACTCAGCGCGCGGCTGCGCGAGGCCTTCGATGATTGCGTCGATATCCGCGCGATGACCGACGCCGAGGCGGCGCGGCGCATAAAAGCCGATAGGATCGATATCCTCGTTGAATTGAAGGGCTACACGAAAGGCGCGCGCACCGGGATTGCCGCGCGAAGACCGGCTCCCGTGCAGGTGAGTTTCGTCGGCTTTCCGGGAACGATGGGCGCCGGCTTCATTGACTATGTGATCGCCGATCCATTTGTGTTGCCGATGGATCAACAAGCCGCCTACAGCGAAAAAATCGTCCATCTTCCGCATTGCTATCAGCCGAACGACACGCATCGGCTGATCTCGAACATCGCGCCGACGCGCGCCGGATGCGGTCTCCCCGAACAAGGGTTCGTCTTTTGCTCGTTCAACAACACCTACAAGATCACGCCGGAGTTTTTCGGCATTTGGATGCGTCTCTTGACCGCGATCCCGGGAGCCATGCTTTGGCTCTTGGACGCGAACTATCTCGTCACGGACAATCTTCGCAATGAAGCCGGCGCGCGGGGCGTCGATCCAGACCGTCTCGTGTTCGCGCTGAGGCTGCCGTCCCCGGAGCATCTCGCCCGCCACAGGCTGGTCGATCTCTTTCTCGATACCCTGCCCTACAACGCGCATACGACGGCAAGCGATGCCCTGTGGGCGGGCCTCCCGGTGTTAACTTGCGCCGGAGACACTTTCGCCGGTCGCATCGCGGGAAGTTTGCTTCACGCGGCTGGCTTGCCCGAACTCGTCGTCGGCTCCCCCGCCGCCTACAAATCCGGGGCCCTGTGCGGCTGGCGCGCGAACCTGCCCTGCTGCAAGCCTTGCGGCGCAAGCTTCTCGGCAACCAGCTGAATTCGCCGCTCTTCGATATCGCCCGTTACACGCGCCACTATGAAACCGCGCTCACCCAGATGTGGGAGACCTGGGCGAACGGCCATGATCCGGCGGCCTTCGCGGTTCCGCCGTCGCTGCCAGCAGGCCGGCGCGTTCCAGCCGCCGCGCGCATCGAAAGGATCTCCGCGAGGCTAACGTCCGCGCGCTAAACCAGCTTGGCTACGAGGCGCATTGCCTGCCCATCGAGGCGCTCGATCATAACGCGCTACAGCGTCATCAGCATGGCTTGATGTGCTCGAACACATGCCGTTTCCGAAAGCGGGCTCGCCGCCGCGCACCGGCTGCTCCGTCCCGCGGGCGTGTTTTTTCCCACGATGCCGAATATGGACAACATGGTTTGGCTGCTGCATGCCAATGGCGTCAATCCCTATTGGGGTCACAATTTTTCCCGCAAGCGGCTTTGCGCGCTCCTGCAAAACCATGGTTTCAAGCCAGCCGAATATCACATCAGCAAGCGCTACCGCCTCTGCATGGAGGGATCGCGGTCAAGTAGGGGTGAGGGGTAAGAGCCTCACGTGGCGAATGGACATCGCTTTTTTCCGTGGATTCATCTCGAATGGGGCTTGCAATGGGCTTAACTTCTGCTAAGAACAAATAGCGAACAAAAAGGCGGGCAAGATGTTATCTTCCGTGGAAATGTGCGCCGGTGCAGGCGGGCAAGCGCTTGGGCTCGAACAAGCCGGTTTTGTGCATTCCGCCTTGGTGGAGATTGAACCGGCTTTTTGCCGCACGCTGCGATTTAACAGACCGCAATGGAATGTTTTGCAGCAAGATTTGGCCTCACTCGACGGCCGCCCATACCAAGGCGCCGATCTCCTCGCCGGCGGTCTTCCGTGTCCGCCATTTTCGGTGGCGGGAAAACAGCTCGGTGATAAAGATGACCGCAATCTATTTCCGGCGGCACTTCAGCTCGTGGACGAGATTCGTCCCAAGGCTGTCATGATCGAGAACGTGCGTGGCTTTCTCGATGCGGTATTCGAAGATTACAGGTTGCATCTGAAGGAGCAACTCAAAAAACTTGGCTATGAAGCCGATTGGCGTTTACTGAACGCTTCCGAATTTGGGGTGCCCCAGCTGCGCCCGCGCGTGGTGATTGTGGCTATCCGCAAGGAATTGGCTGGCGGCTTTGATTGGCCGCAAGTTGCAGCACATAATCCGGCGACCGTCGGTGAAACTCTATTTGACTTGATGGCAGCGAACGGCTGGCGGGGTGCTGCGGCGTGGCGCGGCCGCGCGAATGAAATAGCGCCGACGATCGTTGGCGGATCGAAGAAGCACGGCGGCCCCGATCTCGGGCCGACTCGGGCGCGCAAAGCGTGGGCAAGCCTGGGGGTGAACGGGCTGTCGCTTGCGGAGGAAGCTCCAGAGCGCGATTTCGTGGGGATGCCTCGCCTAACCGTGCGGATGGTCGCCCGGCTGCAAGGTTTCCCGGATGATTGGCAGTTCGCGGGGTGCAAGACACCAGCATACCGTCAGGTGGGCAACGCGTTTCCACCGCCGGTTGCGCGTGCGGTCGCCGCGCAGTTGAAGCACGCGCTGTGCGCGCGCAAGTCCACAACTTTGCAAAAGATCAAAGTTGTTTCCGGGCGGTAAAACGCCGCGCGACTCAATTATTTGGGGTCGGCTTTTGTTCCCCCGTGTGCCAAAGGTCCAGGCATGCGAGTGATTCGCCATCCGCCTCTGGATCCAGCACATCGCGACTACGCGGTTGTGAATCGCCTTGAGTCTGCGCTGGCGAAACAAGCCGGGGGCCTTGAGAAGCTGAAGCAACAGCTTCCGGTGTTGATCCGTGCAGCGATTGATGAAGTGATCGACGCGCCACGCACCGGCCGAGTTCATGCACGCGAGCTGGAAAAAACCGAAAAAACCTATATCGGCACAAAAATCGAAATTCTCGTGCGCAATTTTTTCCGGTTGCCGAAGGGCATTCTTGATCTGACCATCGACGGGCTGGATGTCGACGTGAAAAACACGCTCGCCGACACATGGATGATCCCGCGCGAGGCGGTCGAAAAGCCATGCATCCTCGTTGCGTCAGACGAGGTGAAGCATACGTGCTTTTTTGGGATTTTTGTTGCACACATCGACAATCTGACAGCTCGGCCGAATCAGGATCAGAAGCGCTCTGTGTCAGCGTCCGGCTTCGCCAACATTCATTGGATTCTGATAGATGAACCTTATCCGCCTAGTTTCTGGTCAAAGCTCGGCGAGAAAAAAACACACGCCATCATGCGCGGCAAGTCCGGAAATGAACGCATCGAAGCCTTATTCCGCGAAGTGCAGGGCATCCCCATGCATCGGGACATCGTGCAGGCGGTTGCACAGCAAAAGGACTACATGAAGCGGTTACGGAGAAACGGCGGCGCGCGCGATGCTCTAGCGCGCGAAGGAATTGCTATCCTATCGGGCAAATATGACAATCTGCTCATCGCTCGCTTGAATCTCGAACGCACCGGGCCAGATGAACTCATTTCGTTTAAGCCAACAGCGGTGGACGACATTGCGATATTGCGGGGGGCTGGCAAAATCGCGTGAACATGGCGGATAAACTGACACCTGAGCACCGCTCCGAGAACATGCGGCGCATCAAGAGCAAAGGCACGAAGCCTGAAATGCTGGTGCGCCGCCTCGTTCATGGGATGGGCTACCGGTACCGGCTGCATAGTCCGGATTTGCCGGGCAAGCCCGATCTTGTATTTCCCTCGCGTCGTAAGGTGATTTTTGTGCATGGATGCTTTTGGCATCTGCACGGCGATCCAAATTGCCCAGACCGGCGGGGACCTCGGACCAATCGGGATTACTGGAAGCCGAAACTGGCGAGGAACCGGCAACGGGACGCCGAGCACATAACAGCCCTTGAAATTGCCGGCTGGTCGGTGCTTACCGTTTGGGAATGCGAAACACGAGACCCGGCAACGGTGGTGGCGTCCGTGCGAGCATTCCTGGAGTAGCGCAAGCTTAACCCCGCCCTGTACTCGTTTGGGAGGATCGCAATGGACGAGGATCGCTTCAACATCGCTCTGCGCAAATTTCTCAAGGTGGTCGGCATCACCTCGCAACGGGAGATCGAGCGCGTCGTTCGCGACGGCAAGGTCGAAGGCGCGGAACTGAAGCTGCGGATGACGCTGACGGCCGAGAACGCGCCGCTCAACCATATTGTCGAAGAGACGATCGACCTTCGTTAACCCTTTTCGACCTGCGGCGCCTCGCGGCTCGCGCTAGCCAGATGCCCCGTTCCGGCTTGCGCCGGGCCCCCCCTTCGTTTATGCCCAAAACTTCGCCGCATCGAAGGTTTGGGCCGCCATTTGTCCGTTGTAGAAACGCCCGTCGCTATTATCATGGGCAGCGAATCGGATTGGGAGACGATGCGCCACGCCGCCGCCGTTCTCGACGAACTCAAGATCGGCTTTGCGGCCCGGGTCGTCTCGGCGCACCGGACGCCGGAGCGGCTCGTCGCATTCGCGAAAGGCGCCAAGGCGGCGGGCTTCAAGATCATCATCGCGGGAGCGGGCGGCGCCGCCCACCTTCCTGGCATGACCGCCGCGCTGACCGCGCTTCCGGTTTTGGGAGTTCCCATCGAGACAACGGCGCTTGGCGGGCAGGATTCATTATTGTCGATCGTGCAGATGCCGGCGGGCGTCCCGGTCGGCACATTGGCGATCGGTCAGCCCGGCGCGATCAACGCGGCGCTTCTCGCGGCCGCGATCCTCGGTTTGGCCGATCCAGCAATCGAAGCGCGGCTTTCCGCCTGGCGCGCCGCGCAAACCGAGGCGGTGGCCGAACGGCCCTCGCCGGAGGATTGAGCCGTGGCATTCGAACTTGTCCCCGGTGCGACGATCGGGATTCTCGGCGGCGGGCAATTGGGGCGCATGCTCGCTCTCGCGGCGGCGAAACTCGGGCTCAAGACCCATGTTTATGCGCAAGACCCCGAGAGCCCGGCATTCGACGTGGCAAGCGCGCGAACGATGGCTCCCTATGACGACGAGCCGACATTGGCGGAGTTTGCCGGCACGGTCGAGCTTATCACATATGAATTCGAGAACATCCCCTCCCGCACCGCGGCGATTCTCGCCGATTCCTGCGTTGTGCGGCCAGGCCCCGAGGCGTTGGCGGTTTGCCAGGATCGCCTCGCCGAGAAGGAGTTTTTGACGGCGGCGGGAGTCAAGGCGGCGCCTTACATGCGGGTGGACGATGCCGGCGCGCTCGCCCGCGCCATCGCCCAGATCGGACGCCCGTCGATCCTCAAGACGCGCCGGTTCGGCTATGACGGGAAGGGCCAAGTCTTGGTTCGCGAAGGCGCCGATCTCGCTGTGACGTTTCGCACGCTCGGCGGCGCGCCCGCGATCCTCGAAGCCGTCGTGCCCTTTTCCAAGGAGATCTCGGTGGTCGCCGCGCGCGGACCAAGCGGCGAATTCGCGGCCTATGACGTCTGCGAGAATATCCATGAAAATCACGTTCTTAAGTCCACCCGCGTTCCCGCGCGCCTGCCGCCTGGCGTAGCCGACGAGGCGACCCGGCTAACGCGGGTGATCGCGGACGCACTCGTCTATTGTGGCGTCATCACGGTCGAAATGTTCGTGACCGGCGGCCAAGGGGATGATGATGGGCCGCTCGAGCTGCTCATCAACGAAATCGCCCCGCGCGTCCATAATTCCGGCCACTGGACGCTCGACGGCGCCGCCACCTCGCAATTCGAGCAGCACATCCGGGCGATCGCGGGCTGGCCGCTCGGAGCCGCCAGCCGCCACGGCGCGGAAGCCGGCGGGCATGTCGAGATGGATAATTTGATCGGCGAAGATGTCCTCGCCTGGGCAAAAATCCTCGGCGAGCCCGGCGCGAGCCTGCATCTTTACGGTAAGCCGGACGCGCGGCCGGGCCGCAAGATGGGCCATGTGACCCGCATCATACCCGGCCCGGACCATTAGGACGACGTATCCCTTCCCTGGACAGATA
>Ga0185299_10007983_pt1 | contig 10643 bp, 6 predicted proteins | sample PaiPotPPA55metaG_FD_128002 | JGI IMG/M metagenome (GOLD analysis project Ga0185299, IMG submission 128002) | Iron sulfur acid spring bacterial and archeal communities from Banff, Canada, to study Microbial Dark Matter (Phase II) - Paint Pots PPA... ...
CGCAGAAACATGGGACAAAAGGATCAAGAGCTTCTGAAAAGACTTCTCGTGACCTTTAAGGTCGAAGCGGAAGAACATATCAGTGCCATTTCTCTTGGGCTGATCGAACTGGAAAAAGTGTCCTCGCCTGAAAGGAGGATGGAGGTTATCGAAATTATTTTCCGGGAGGCGCACAGCCTGAAGGGTGCGGCGCGCTCGGTGAACCTGGTCAAAATCGAAAACGCTTGCCAGTCTTTGGAAAGTGTCTTTACTAGGTTGAAGGCCCACGAAGTATCGCTCTCGCCTGAACTCTTTGACCACCTTCACCATATGGTCGATACAATTGGCGCTCTCCTTTCAGCGGCTGGAGCTGAAGTTTCCAGAAGCGATGGATCCCGCTCAACTCAAATTCCGGACACTCCCGGGACGGGACTTCGCCAGCCTTTGGAAGACGCCATTGATCCGCGGCACTTCACCGAGGGAACGGGTTTATCGCAGACACTGAGAGTTCCGATGTCGAAAGTCGACTCGCTTCTTCGCCAGGCCGAAGAATTCATCCCAGCTAAGGCGACAGCGGTCCAACGCATCGTGGAGTTGCGCGAGATCTGTGCATCATTGGCCTCGTGGGAAAAAGAATGGAGGAGGGTGCGCCCCCAGGCGCAGGCCATTCCGAGGTCCCTCAATGGAGAGCATCGCTCCAACGAAGAGAGCCGCTTCTCGAACGTGCAAGGGGCTACCCGCTCCCAAATTGCGAAGGTCTTGGCCTTTCTCGACCGAAATGAGGCCACCCTGCACTCGGTCGAGAACAAGCTCACGGTCCTAGGCAAACATCTCGAAAGTGATCGCTGGGCCCTCGACCGAAGAGTCGACGATTTTGTGGAAGATATGAAACGCGTCTCCATGGTCCCTTTTTCCACGCTCCTCGAATCCTTTCCCAAGCTCGTTCGGGACCTTTGCCGGGATTGCGGCAAGGATGCCGACTTGGCAATCGCGGGTGGAGAAATCGAAGCCGATAGACGAATTTTAGAGGAGATGAAAGATCCCCTAATTCATCTGGTAAGAAACTGCATCGATCACGGCATCGAGACTCCGAAGCAGCGCGAAGCAAGAGGGAAACCACTGCGGGCGACTATCACGCTTACCATCTCTCCCAAAAGCGCGGACAAAGTTGAAATCGTCGTCGCCGACGATGGCGCGGGCCTAAATGTTCAGAAAGTAGTGGGAGTGGCAGTCAATCTCGGTGTGGTTTCTCCAGAAGATGCTCGGCAGCTGGATGAGCAACAATCGGCGCTTCTCGCCTTCAAGTCCGGGGTCTCTACAAGCCCAATGATCACGGAGGTTTCAGGCCGCGGGCTGGGACTTGCCATTGTTCGGGAAAAGGCGGAAAAGGTCGGCGGATCGGTTTCAGTCGAAACGCAGTCGGGGATCGGGACAACTTTCCGGTTGGTTCTGCCGCGCAAGCTCGCGCGATTTCGAGGGGTTCTGGTTCGTGTGGGTGAAAACCTCTTTGTCCTTCCAACCACTCATGTCGAGAGGGTATTCAGAGTGGGCCGAGATGAAATAAAGAGCGCCGAAAACCGGGAGACCATCCAGGTAGATGGGAGGGCAGCTTCCGCGGTCCGGCTCGGCGATGTCTTGGAGATTGCTTCGGGAAATACAGCGCCCGATCCGAAGCGCAAAGTCCCCGTGCTTGTGCTTGCCTGGGCTGGTGAGCGAATCGCGTTTCTTGTCGATGAAGTTCTGGACGAGCGAGAAGTTTTGGTGAAGAGCTTGGGGAGACAGCTTCCGCGCGTGCGCAACATTGCCGGGGCCACGCTTCTCGGAACCGGCAAGGTGCTGCCCGTGCTCAACGTCGCCGACTTAATGCAGTCCGCAATCCGCATGGCTCCTGTCACCTCGCTCCGTGGTGCCGAGGCAGTACCGAAGTCCATCCTGGTGGCGGAAGACTCAATCACTGCCCGGACCCTCCTGAAAAATATCCTGGAGTCCGCCGGGTACAGGGTTAAGACGGCTGTCGACGGGGCTGAGGCGCTAGGTGTCCTTGCCCGTGAGAGTTTTGATCTAGTCGTGTCGGACGTCGAGATGCCCAGGATGAGTGGCTTTGATCTCACTGCCAAGATCCGTGCCGATAAGAGGCTCAATTCTTTGCCGGTCGTGCTCGTAACCGCGTTGGAATCCCGTCAAGACCGGGAGCGCGGGGCTGATGCCGGCGCCAATGCTTACATTGTGAAAAGTGGTTTCGATCAGGGCAATTTGTTGGAGGTTGTCCGAAGACTGATCTAAGGGAAGATGATCTGAGGGAAAATTGGTCTGAGCTGCGGTTAGGAGCGAAAAATGGTTAGAGTCGTGGTCGTTGAGGATTCACCCGTGGTGCGGGAGCTCCTACTGTACATTCTCGTGTCTGATCCGGAGATTGAGATCGTTGCAACCGCGGGAACCGGAGAAGCCGCGCTCGAAGCCGTGGCACGCACCCGGCCGGACGTCATCACCATGGACGTCCACATGCCGAAGATGAACGGCCTCGAGGCGACTCGCCTGATAATGCAGACACATCCGACTCCGATCGTCATCGTGAGCGGAGCCTTTGACGTTGTCGAGACAGCCGGCGTCTTCCGAGCCATCGAGGCGGGCGCTCTCGCCGTTTTGCCGAGACCTTTTGGCATTGGCCATCCGGAACATGAGCGGAGCGCAGCCGACCTTGTGCGAACCGTAAAGCTGATGTCAGAGGTTAAGGTGGTGCGACGGTGGTCGCACCTTCCTCCGGGAGAGCCCCTTCCTGTGGCCTCCCTATCCGCAAAAACCCAGCGTCGGAGCGGACGGAGGGAGATTCGTCTGGTAGCGATCGGGGCGTCAACGGGTGGCCCTCCTGTGCTGCGAATGATTCTGTCCGGGTTGCCCAAGGACTTTCCCCTCCCTGTCTTGATCGTGCAGCACATCGCGAGCGGCTTTACCCAGGGCTTCGTCGACTGGTTGGCGCAATCGTCGAATCTGCCGGTCCAGTTGCCTGTGCACGGGCAACAACTTGTTCCAGGGAGGGTGTATGTCGCGCCGGACGGATTTCATATGACCGTTGGTATCGATGGACGCGTTTGGCTCAACACAGGTGAGCCTGAGAATGGCTTGCGCCCGTCCGTTTCCTCTCTGTTTCGCTCCGTTGCGAAAGCATACGGCCAGAACGCGATCGGCGTGTTGCTCACGGGGATGGGAAAGGACGGAGCCTTGGAATTGAAGTTGATGAAAGAGCAGGGTGCGGTGACTATCGCCCAAGACAAAGACACTTCCGTGGTACACGGCATGCCTGGCGAGGCCATAAGACTGGGTGGGGCAACTTACGTCCTTCCTCCGGAGAAGATTTCGCTGACACTGACGAGTCTAGTGGCTAGAGCAGGCAGCGAGCCCGGCACGGAACGCGTCCACGCATGAAAATGGTACCGAGGTCCGCCGCTTCTTCGGCAGACGCCACGTCGCGGGAGGTCAAATGAGTTATGGACGAGCGTAGGACAAGTTTCAGCAACGGCATCGAGATACTCATAGCGGAAGACAGCCGGACCCAGGCCGAGCAATTGAAACACTATCTGAGCGCCAGGGGATATTCCGTAAGCATGGCCGGCGACGGCAAGCAGGCCCTTGCTGCCGCCCTGAAAAACAATCCCGCCATGGTCATCACTGATGTCGTGATGCCGGAAATGGACGGTTACACGCTCTGCAGCGAGATCAAGTCTTCAAAAACGCTCAAAGACATTCCAGTCGTCCTGCTGACGTCTCTGTCCCGACCGCAAGACATCCTGAAAGGCCTGGAGTGCGGTGCGGATGGTTTCATCCGGAAGCCTTACGACGATAAATACTTGGTCTCGCGCGTCGAATATATCCTGGCAAATCAAGAGCTGCGGAAAACAGAACGACTCCAAGCAGGCGTGCAATTGCAGTTTGGCGGACAAGCGCACCTCATCACGGCAGAGAAACAACAGATCCTGGACTTGCTGATCTCGACGTATGAAGGGGCTGTTCAGATCAATGAGGAACTGGAGACAAAGCAACGGGAACTCGCCTGCGAGCGCGACCTTCTCCACACCTTGATGGACAACGTTCCCGATTTCATTTCCTTCAAGGATACCGCTGGCTGCTTTACCACCATCAATCGAGCCCTGACACGTGCGCTGGGGATTTCGAAACCCGAGGAAGCGTTGGGAGAGACTGATTTTAACTATTTTGCTGAGGCGTACGCGCAACAGGCTCTCGCGGATGAACAGGAGGTTCTCCGAACTGGTCAACCGCTGGTTGGCAAGGTCGAAGAGATCCACCTTCGCAACAAGTTGTCTGTGTGGGTTTCCACCACAAAAATGGCGGTTCGCGATTTGGATGGAAAGATCAGCGGCACGTTCGGCGTCAGCCGGGACATCACCGAGTCCAAGCACGCCGAGCAGGAGCTCCAACTGGCGAAGGAGAACCTAGAAAACAGAGTGGCAGAGCGTACCTCGGAACTGGCTCAGGCCAACGAGCAACTGCAAATTGAACTGGCCGAGCGCAGGCGGGCTGAAGAACAGGTCAGGAAACTCAACGAGGACCTGGAGCTTCGTGTGGCTGAACGTACTTTCCAACTCGTAGCCGCTAATAAGGAATTGGATGCGTTTTCCTACTCAGTTTCGCATGACCTTCGAACGCCTTTACGTCATATCAGTGGTTTTTCTCGCATGCTGGTGGCGAAACACAGTTCGCAGTTGGGGCCAGAGGCCCAGGAACTGTTGAAACTCATTCAAGATGGTTCGCAGAAGATGGACCTTATGATAGGTGACCTGCTCAACTTGGCCCGTTTGGATCGCCGCGAGGCTGTTTCGAAGATGACGCCATTGAATTCGCTCGTAGAGGAAGTTCTCAAGGACCTTAAATCTGAAATCGATGGACGAAAAATCGATTGGCATATTGGTTCGCTGCCCACTGTCAATTGCGACCCAGGGTTGCTGCAACAGGCTTTCGCGAACCTTCTGTCCAATGCCGTCAAATATACCCGGCGCCGAGAGCACGCTGTGATCGAGGTCGAGCAGATGACGATCGACGGTGAGGCCGTGATCTATGTTCGGGACAACGGTGCCGGCTTCGACTCAAAATATGCGGGCAAGCTTTTCGGAGCATTTCAGCGGCTGCACACTGCTGAAGAATTTGAAGGAACCGGCGTCGGGCTGGCGACTGTTCAACGCATCGTCCGCAAGCACGGAGGCCGTGTCTGGGCTGAAGCGGAGACAGACAAAGGCGCTACGTTTTATTTCACTCTAAGCGAAAAACCGTGACCAAGAATTGACGCGATAGAAGTCAGAGCACTACCTGCTAACAAGCGACTTTGACTGTTGGCCTACGCTCTGGGTTAGTTTTGCGGTGACGGTTAACCCGCCACTTGACAGTAAGGAGGACAGGTATCACCCCGGGCTTGACTTTCTAACCCGATAAAATACATTCGCATCGACAATCTAAGTTCTTTTTTTAAGGGGAATGGGACTCGGTGCCGGCACGGTTCATTCGTTCATTCCTGCTGAGCTTCCACGAGCACGAAACTCTGGAGGGGGCCGAAAGGAGCCGCTTCCTATGTCCAAGAAACAGCAACGCAAGTCTGTCAGTCTTTCTGCGGACATTACCATTCCTGAACTTCGCCAGGCGAATGCCATGCGATCATAAATCGGTGATGTGGCGAAAGCCGGTTGACTTTTTTGTCCTTCCCCGGGGAACTCGTTCGAATCGGTACTGAATCCTCAATGCAAAGACTCTGAACCCGAGGCCAATGCCCGTGTACCGGCCGCAAGTCACCAACTGGCCTTTACTGAAAACTGCAGTTGGCGCGAAGTTGTGTTGGTTTGGGTGATTACACCACCAGATTGAAATGTGTTTCCAAACTGATCCATGATGGCGCGATTGTCGTTGGGAGAGGTAAAGTTCGGGTGATTGATGATGTTGAAAAAGTCGGTGCGAAACTGAGTCTTGAAAGTTTCGGAAATTCTTCGAATCGGAATGTTCTTCGACAGCGAAACGTCAAGCCCAACCAATCCCGGTCCGGTCAGAGTATTCCGTCCTTCGTTGCCCAGCAGCGTGGTGTATTTCGGCGGGCTGAAGCATTGTAATTTTACGTACTGTTGCGGATTGCCTGGGTTTACGGCCGTTTGGCAGCCAGGGCCATAGCTCCGGTCGGGATACTGGAAAGGATCGCCGTTGTTTTGACCGAGGGGATCGCCAGGAATGGTGACTGTAAAAGGCGTTCCGGTTTCTAAGGTGAGGATGCCGCCGAGCTCCCAGTTTCCCAGGACTGCGTTCTCAACGCCAGTGAATGACTCAGGCGTAGGAATATTCCAGACATAGTTGGCGGTGAAATTGTGCCGGATATCGGTATCGGAAAGCCCGCGCCGGCAACGCATACAAAACGGGAGCAAAGTTGAGATCGAATTGCGGTACTGATCGGAAGCGGCTGAACTCGAACTGGTGTCAATGCCCTTGGCAAAAGTGTAAGAAGCTTCCACCTGGACTCCATGGCTCATTCTCTTCTTTATCTGAGTGATGAGTGCATGGTAGGAATAATCGCCGCTAAAGTTTTGCATTTGGGTGCGCCCGATGTAAGGGTTGATCGGCGTGCCGGTGGGGAGGCTATCCGGGCAAACGTTAACTGTGCCGCCCTGGGGAGTCGCGGTGGGAACATAGGGCTGCGAGCACGGCCACATATATCCCAAGGGCGTTAGTGTCGGGAGCACCATGTTTGCCCCGTCGGCCTGGAACCACATATGAATTCCTCGGGAACCGACGTATCCGATTAAGAACGTGGTGCCGGGGAACAGTTCGCGCTGGATATTCAAGTTCCATTGGCCGACATAGTTGCGCTTCGTATTGAACTGGGCAACGTAGAAAATCTTAGATCCGGCCACGGCAGGATCGGCGAAAGCGCCCGCAGGAGTGGAAGAGCCGAGGACAAAATCATTCGGCTGTAAGTTCCCGACGTTGGTGAGCGTGGCTTGAAATGGGTAAACACCATCCACGCCCGGGGCCATCTCAACCCGCAGCGGAAGAACATCGAAGATTCCGCCGCCGGCACGGACGGAGGTTTTGCCGTCCTTGAAAGGATCCCAAACAATTCCAATTCTTGGTTCAAAATTCCGCTTCGTCGGATTTTGGATATACGGACTTCCCAGAAATGGCACGGGCGGCGCGTTTTGCAACACGCGCAGATTAGAAAGCTTGCCATTCACCTCCGTGATGATGGAGGCCATTTCATACCGCAAACCCCAGTTGATGGTCAGGTTAGAACGGACATGGAAGTCATCCTGAAGATATGCGCCGAAAATGTATTGGCGAACTCCACGCGGAGTGACCGAACCTGGAGTATCAGCCTTAAATAAAGCTGGAGGAGCATTGCTGAGAAAATCCGACAAAGAATTGTAAGTGAAGGCGCCACCAGGGGAATCAGGAGCAAAGGAGTCGGCCTGGATGTACTCGAGGTTGGCTCCAAATTTTAAGGAATGAAGTCCCTTGGTATAGAAGAGGTTGTCGTAGCCCTGCCACGAACGGTAATCGAACTTAAAAGGTTGCGCGGTGCTAATGCCCCCCGAGAAAGTAGTATACGGGGCGATGTTTACGCTGCCGGCCGATTCGCCGGGAATAAAACCGAGAGAAATATCGGTGGTGAGTTTGTTGATGGGCGTAGCACCCGAGGGCGATTGTACGTTGTCGACGTTCAGGCCGAAGCGTGCCGAATTCAGCAGTTGAGGAGTAAAAGTATGATTCTCTTCAATCGACACGACATTCCGGCGCGTGGGATTGTGATAGAGCTTGTTGTTGAACTCGTCCGGTAAAGTTTGCGATGCCTTATCGAACATAACGGTCGCGAAGATGCGATCCTTGTCCGAAAAAGTGTTGTCGGCACGGACGATGAAATAATTCTCGGTGGTTCGGGAGGTGCTCACAAAGCTGTATTCTCCGTTTTTTCCGTTCGGCTGCGGGAAGAATGCGTTCAAAAAGCGCAGTGCTGAGGGGTCGGCAGTGGTGCCGGCGGGCACAGATGGCACGGTGTCGATGACGGTTTGACTTTGAGTGAGCCGCACTCCCTCATAGTTGCCAAAGATAAAAGTCTTGTTTTTCCGAATGGGGCCACCGATGGAGGCGCCGAATTGATTGCGGCTCAAAGGCGGAGCCACTCCGCCATCAAAGTAATTTGGGCGCATCCAACGCGCTGTTACGCGCGTATTCATAAGCCGACCCGTGCATCTTATTGCTGCCTGATTTGGTGATGGCGCTGATTACTCCTCCGGAAGTGCGCCCGTATTCGGCAGTGTAGTTGGTGGTGAGGACGGAGAACTCGGCCACCGCATCCGTACCCAGATTTCCTCCCAGCACACTTCCAGGACCGGCATTCGCGTAGTCATTAATATTGACGCCGTCGAGAAGATAGTTGTTTTGCTGTGGACGCCCGCCCGAAATAGTCAGTTGCAAACCGAGCCCGCGCTTTACGCGATCCGGGGCGCTGATGGGAGGCTGGTCCTGAACAAAGTGAACGCCCGGCTCGAAGTTGGCGAGGTCCGTCCAAGAGCGTCCGTTCAAAGGAATTTGCTCGATGGCAGTGGCGTCAGTGACCCCGCCGATAGTCGAGTTGACCAGATCAACCGCAGGGACATCGGAAGTTACATTGACCATTTCAGTTGCACTGCCGACCTTCATCGTCACATTGAACAACAATTGCTGACCCACTGTCAGGATAATTCCACTATGTACTTGGGTCGCAAATCCAGGGGCGCCGACGGTGATCTGATACTCTCCCGCAGGCAGGTTGGGCGCAATATAAAAGCCATCGGCGTTTGTCACAGAATTGGTGCCAATTTGTGTCGCCAGATTCTTGATTGCAACGGTCACCCCGGGAGAGGTGGCGCCGGATGCATCTGTGATAGTGCCGGAAACTGTCGCGCCCACGACTTGGGCGCAGAGAGAAGGGGGATTGAAAATTCTGCAACAACCGAAAAGGACGATGAATAAAACAGACCTCTGAAGAACGCTCTTGCAGGTAGCTGCGGTTGGCATCGTAATCCTCAGTTCCGAGTTGAATGGCCTGCGTATTGGCAGTCAGGCCTTTAACTAAATTGGTGTGGAAGACGCTGTGATTCCGATAGTGACGACCCACGCGGCCCGGGTGCAATTTCAAGGTCCAAAAACGAACGGCCAAGCTCGCACCCTCCACATCAGGTATGCTGGTAGTACCACCGTATGGAAGTACCAGTCAAGCTTTTTTGATAAGGTATCAACATTTCAAATGTTGGCAGCAAGGCACGGACCCAGCACAAACAAGGAATGTGTAGACTCAGGCAATCGTGGAGGAGAGATGAGAGCTAGACACTGCAAACGGATGATGAACACGCTTGTTGTTCTCATGATCGCCCAAATTCTTGTGCCGGGTCTTAGCGCTCAGACGCCGAAATTGGAACAGATTCACGTCCTCACACTTGTGGGCCGTCCGCTTCCCGTGATTGTGGGAGAAAAACGAGGAACCTTTGCCAAATTCGGAATTGAAGTAGTGACCGAAAATTTTGCCAGTTCCGATTTGGTGCGTGCGGCCCTGGCGGCAGGCAAGGGCGATTTGGCGTATACAGCCGTAGACAACGCCGTTGCTATGGTAGAGGTTTCCGGAGTCGACGTCGTAATCGTGTCGGGCGGCGAAGGTTCTCAGAACGAACTCATCGCCCAGCCGGACATCAAATCGATCAAAGAACTGCAAGGAAAAACGGTGCTCGTCGATGCCGTGAATACGGCTTATGCGTTGCAACTAAAAAAAATCCTGTTGTTAAGTGGAATGCAGTCCGGTCGTGACTACGAAATGAAAGCCTTTGGCGCGACACCCCTCCGCCTGGAGGCCTTACTCAAACACAAGGAGTTCGCCGGGTCAATGCTCGGTGCCCCAGCGTCGATCTCTGCCAAGAATGCTGGACTGGTGAGTTTAGGCTCGGTCCCGGATCTTCTGGGAGCGTATCAAGCCGGGGGGCATTTCGCGCGACGCAAGTGGGCGGATGACCATCGCGAGTCTGTGGTGAAATATCTCGCGGCCTACATAGAATCGCAGCGCTGGGTGATGGACCCGGCGAATAAAAAACGAGTCGTGGAAATCATGATCGAGGAATACAAACTCGCGCCGGAAGTCGCCAGTGTTACATACGAACTCAGCACGACTCGTCCTGGTGGGTTCGAAAAGGATGCCCAGCTTGATCAAGAAGGGTTCAAGAATGTACTGAAACTGCGGGCAGAAGTAGAAGGCCAATGGGGTGGGCATGTGCCCTCGGCAAAGAACTACTACGATGATACGTACTACCATGCCGCTCTGGCGAAGGTGATCGCGGCGAAGTGAGCTGGCGACCTCGTGATACCGCTGGCAATTTCGGAAAGCGCTCCCTTTGGCAGACTGCGCATGGTTGGACTGGAAGTAAGGGTGCGAAATACCGCGCAATTTGCTCCACAAGAGAATGAACACGGCCTCAGTCTTGATCGGGTAAGGCTCTATCCTGCTCAGTCCGAGGAAACCGCAGCGGCGCCGAATTACCCATCCGAATCACCCATCCATTCACGGCGAAAGGCGTGGATCTCCCAGGCGGCGGGAAATGGGGTCAAACGGGTTTCGATTTGTGAGCTGGGTCTTGTTTTCATCCGAGTTTCGG
>Ga0185299_10007986_pt1 | contig 10642 bp, 8 predicted proteins | sample PaiPotPPA55metaG_FD_128002 | JGI IMG/M metagenome (GOLD analysis project Ga0185299, IMG submission 128002) | Iron sulfur acid spring bacterial and archeal communities from Banff, Canada, to study Microbial Dark Matter (Phase II) - Paint Pots PPA... ...
TCCCCCAGGTGCTCCTGAATCTTCCCCTCATCTATCTGGATCACCTGGCTCAACTTCGGTGCTTCTCCCTGGTTGGTAGGCTCCATCGCCTCTCCTCTCGGGCCTTCCTCAGGCCCTCTGTTTTACCAACCAGACCTCCTCCTCTTCAAATGTGCGAAAAATAGCGTACGTTATCTGGTTGCAACTTCGCGGATTCGAACTTTGTGCCGACGAAGATAGGGCGGGAGAGGCTGATGCATGGTGCTTACTTGACGCTCAAAAGATAGAGGTCGGCGTGGCCACCGGGTCGCGCGTAAACAACAGTAGAAAGATCGCGCGTAATGTCGTACGCGTTGCCACCGCTGACGAGAGGAAATGCGAACGGAAGCTTCAGCGCCACTTGAGGCTGGCCAATGAGTTTTCCGGCTTGCCAGTTCTGGCGGAAGATCGTGACGTCCTGGCGCGACGGGATCGCACCCAAGTCCTGACTGACACTCAAACCGGACGTGTGGCGTTAATGTCCGATGAATCCAACAAGTCAGTAACTGGGGGTTCCGTAGACGCGAATCGTCGCCGAACCGGAACCGATCAAGAGCCACGGCAGCTCCAGGATTCACTTGATTGTTACGGCTTGAGGTCCAGCACGGCCTTGCCGCTGTTCAAGTCGACGGGCACCGAAATGTGGTCGTGTATCGCTAACCAATGGCCGTTGGTTTTACGATAGCATTCGGTAAAGCGCACCCACGCGTCGAATTTGTCCCCACTCTTCAATATTCCGGTCATCCGCTCCAGGCCGCGGCTATATCCTATGGTGCCGCCTGCGATGATGCTCAGGTCGCGATATTCGACATCGATTGCGCCCTGAAACCGGTCGAGGAATTCCTGATAGTCCTTCTTATAAGCTTCGAATCCGGTGTATTGCAGCGGTGGCACGATGTCATAGGAGACTAGCGCTTGCCCGGGCTCATAAATGGACATGATTCCGTTGAGGTCCCTGGCACGGAATGCTTTGGCCCACCTGTCTAACAACTGCCGGATTTCAGCTTCATCGTTCGATGCGGTACGGGCCCTCGGCATCCACAGAAGCAAGAGGCACGCAAGTGCCGATACAGAAAACGCGACAAACTTTTTCATTGCTGGCTCTCCTTTCACTTCGCGCGACGATCGAAGAACTGACCTGACAAAAGTGAAGACTCGGCAACGACCCGAAGTAACGGCTAGATATCTGGTAAAGGATCGGCGGATTCAATCCCACCAGCACCAGGTCAAACGGTCGATTGCCTTGGACTTGGAGCCGCTGGATGGCCTTATAACACGCTTTCTGCCTTGACAACCATCCCTTCGGAGTGTACACATCGCGTAATTTCACCAACGTTCTAGCCAGAACTTGATCACTCTTCGAGAAGGGGGAAAACATGCCCCGAAAAATCACCTTGGCCCGCATTGCTTCGGTATTTCTTCCCCCGCGATCGTCGCGGTATTGGCACGTCTTTTTGATTCTTGCCCTGACTGTGTTTGGGTGCCTTGTTGGCAATGAGCCAGCGAACGGGCAATCAACAACGTCGGTCCGCGGCACGGTCACCGATCCGTCCGCGAATGCGGTGGTGGGAGCCATCGTTGTGCTCGCGAATGCCGAATCCAAGACAGAACGGAAAGCGACAACCGGGGATCAGGGAGAATACCAGTTCCTTCTTATCCCGCCAGGAACCTACACCCTTTCCGTAACCGCTCCCGGCTTTCGCGGTTACGAACAGAAAGAACTTGCTCTGCTGGTGAATACGCCTACGACAGCCAACGTCCAGCTAAAGATTGGCGCGACGACGGAAGTTGTAACCGTCACGTCGGAGGCTCCAGCCTTAGACCTGGTGGACGCTTCGATCGGTAACTCCTTTGACGAAAGACAAGTGCGCCAGATCCCGCTGGAGGGCCGAAACGTTCCCGATTTGCTGAGTTTGCAAGCCGGGGTGACCTACACAGGCAACCGCATCGCCGACAAGGACCAAGACACACGCAACGGTGCCGTGAACGGAGCGAGGAGCGATCAGAGTAACGTCACGCTGGACGGCGTGGACGTCAACGATCAGTCGAACGGCTATGCGTTCACCTCGGTCCTGCCGGTGACCCAGGATTCCGTGCAGGAATTCCGGGTAACCACCACAAATTACGGCGCCGACCAAGGCCAGGGCTCGGGAGCTCAAGTGGCGCTGGTGACCAAGAGCGGCACGAATGCTTTCCACGGCTCGGCCTACGAATATCTCCGCAATACCATCACCAGCGCCAATGACTACCTCGTGAAGCAGTCGGAGTTGAATATTGGCGCTCCGAATAAGCCTCTGCAGTTAATCCGTAATATTTTTGGGGCGACCGTTGGCGGGCCCCTGCGCAAGGACCGGCTATTTTTCTTCACCAACTATGAAGGGACCCGCGAGCGGGAGCAGCAGCGCGCCGAGCGAGTGATTCCGACGCCCTCGCTATGCCAGGGGATCTTCCAATATGTAAATGTGAACGGTGGGATCACCACGTTCACGCCCACGGACCTCTTAAACCTCGATCCTCGTCATATCGGGATTGATCCCGCGATGCTCAACCTAACCAGTCGCACGGGGTATCTCGATCAGACCTTCTGCTCGGGCCGCACGGTGACCAACGACCCTTCCGCGGGTGATGGCTTGAACTATGACGGCTTCGTGTTCCGGGCGCCCACCAGCTTGGATAACGATGTGTTCATCGCGCGTATGGATTACCGCCTGACCGGCGACGGCCGGCACACGCTGTTCTGGCGCGGTGCCCTGCAAGACCTGCGCAATCCAGGAGCTCCCTTTTTGCCCGGAGATGCCCCGCAGCAAACCACCATCGATCACAGCAAAGGCTTCGTGCTCGGCTACACCGCGGTTCTCAGTTCTACTCTCACGAATTCCTTTCATTGGGGATTCACGCGGCAGAGCTTTGGGGTGATCGGCAATACGAACCAGCAATGGAACACGTTTCTAGGATTGGATCAGGGCATCACCTACAGCCACAATTTTCAGGTGCCGCTGCACAACTTGACGGATGATTTCTCGTGGACCAAGAAGACGCATACCTTCCAGTTCGGCGCCGCCATTGGAATCGCCCGGGATCCCCGGACAAGTTTTCTGCACTCCAACACACTGGGGCTGGGAACCACGAACTGGACCTCCCCGATAGGCTTCGCGGGAACCACGAGCACGCTAGATCCCACCAACGGCACGGCGCACCCGCTGATCAACGCTCCCGAGCCGGTGAACGCAACGCAGTATGACCGCCCACTGCTGGCCTTGTACGGCATGATCTCGGACGTAGTCGCCAACTACAACCTGGATCGCAACGGCAACGTGATGCCGCAAGGCGCGCCGGTCAAGCGAAACTATGGGCTCAACTGGTATGAGTTTTACGGACAGGATACCTGGCGGATCAAACCCAACCTCACGCTCACCTACGGCCTGCGCTGGTCCTTCTTCCCTGCTCCTTGGGAGACTAATGGATTGCAGACCACGACGACAGTCGGACAAGGAACGCAGTTCGCGGAGAACGTAGCGAACATGAACAAAGGCATCGGGTATGGGGCCGAGGGGCCGATTGCGTTCTCGCTTGGCGGGCCCGCGAATAACGGTCCGGGTTTCTATCCCTTGGAAAAAACGGATTGGTCGCCGCGCGTGTCGATAGCGTACTCGCCGCGCTTTGGTAGCGGCCCGCTTCGAGCGATTTTTGGCGACAACGATAAGACCGTTATCCGAGCCGGCTTCAGTCGAGTTTACGACCGGGCGGGATTCGCGCTTCTCAACAGCTTCGACCAAATTGGCGCCGCCGGTTTGTCTACAACCATTCAGAATACGTGCTGTACCTTTGGCGTCACCAGCGCGGAAGACTTGCCGCGGATTACGGGCATCAACTCCATCCCCACAACCAATTTGAATGGCGTGCCATTCCTGCTCCCGCCGCCCGCGCCGGGATTTCCGCAGATACCCGCGGTCAGCGCTCAGGCGAATTTATGGGGCATCGACAACACGCTGAAGACTCCGCATGCCTACGCCGTTGATTTTTCCGTGGGTCGCGAGTTGCCCAAGCGATTCTCATTGCAGGTGTCTTATGTTGGCCGCTTCGGCCGCGATCTGCTGACCCAGCGCGATTTGACTCAGCCGCTGGACATCGTGGACCCCAAGACGGGAATTGATTACTACGCGGCCGCGTCAGCGTTGTCGAATTTGGCGAGGAAGTTTGCATTGGCCAACAACAATGGGGCGCCCACGAACTTTTACCAAGCCACGATCACGCCGGCGCAGATTTCCAGCGTCACGGCCGCAATGCTTGGCCCGACCTCTCAATACTGGGTGGACATGTTGCCGGCGCTTCGCTCCGGCGCCACCCAATATCAGGACCTATTTACCGCATTCATTCCTACTACAAAAAACACCACGGATGGCTTGCTTCAGAGCGTGTTCGACCTCTATTACAACCCCGCGCTCTCGGTTATCGGTGACGAGATTGTTGGACTGGCGGACGTCGATCTGTATGGCGGCCTGGGCGATAACAGCGGATCAACCCAGCCCTATTTCTTCAACGGCCCGCCAGGCTTGTTGGGCAACGGTTCCGGTCAGTTCTTGAACAACCAGGCCATTTCCATGTACGGCTGGAGTTCCATTGGCAGTTCAAGCTATCACGCGCTTCAAGCCAGCCTGAGGAAGCAGTTCAGCCACGGAGTTCAGTTTGACTTCAACTATACGTTTTCGAAGTCTCTCGACATCACCTCGGCGGCGTCGCGCGTGGGATTTTCCGTCTACGGCTACCAGAACATCGGTCTGGTCGGAAGCCGCCTGGCCAATGCCTTTTCGCCCAACCTGGCGCGCGCGCCTTCTGATTTTGACCTCACGCATCAGATCAACGTCAACTGGATTGCTGATCTGCCGGTTGGGAAAGGCCGAGCTCTGGCTCGCAATGCCAACGGCTTTGTCGACGCCATTGTCGGAGGATGGCAGCTGTCCGGCCTGGCCCGCTGGACCAGCGGATTTCCCTTCAGCGTGGATGGTGGCCAACGCTGGCCCACGGACTGGTTCCTCACCGCCATCACGCAGATGACTTCCAAGCCGCAGACGGGCACCTTCAAGCAAAACGGAAGTGTCAACATTTTCGCTGACCCGGCCGCGGCCCAGGCGGACTTCACGCTGCCTCTCCCAGGACAGGTGGGCTCCCGCAACATCCTGCGTGGCGATGGCTTCGCTAGCTGGGACATGAGCTTGATGAAGCGCTGGAAAATGCCCTACCGCGACACTCACAGCCTTCAATTTCGCTGGGAGGTGTTCAACGTGCCGAATCTCACGCGCTTCAACGCCCAGGGAGTAGGCGCTTCCCTGCTCACTTCGCTCACGCAGTCGCCGAACAACTTCGGCGCCTACACCAGCCTGCTGACCCAGCCGCGCGTTATGCAATTCGCGTTGCGCTACGAATTCTAATCGGGCGCATTTATCTCAGGGACTAACGACAGTGATTGATTTCAGCATTCTGACCCATCGTGCCGGTCGCTTCTCATGCGGCGCTACGAGGCGGAACGGACCCTGCTTCTCAACGAGGGGCGCGCCGTCCATGGTGTCTGCGACGATGATTTCAGATTCGAGAATCCCGGAATCAAGCTCCGCGAGAGAGAAGGCCACACGGTATCCGTCCTCCGCCTCGGCAACCACATAGGTGGCCATGGCGCGGCCTCGAAGTTGCTCGCCTTGCGGTACTCCGGCCTTGTGGAGGAGTTCTTCGAGAAGCACACCTTCGTACGTTTCTTGCTTCTTATCGTGCGGATTCACGACCGAGAGAGTTTTCCGAGGCATCTTTTTCAGATCAGCGACGGTGAGAACGAGAGGAGTGGAGACAGCGCCGCCGATTCGGAGTTCCGCCGGAGCCGTGGTGGATTGCGCAGAAGTTTTCGGCGCAGAGTGTAGTCGTTGCGCCAGAATGGCAACAATCACTATGGGCAGTATGGGGACGAATGCCGCGATTCTGCGGTGCATTGTCGATCGACTTTTTCGAGCGGGGGAACTTGAACTGAGTTTCAACCTTTTTCCAGCATCACTTCTGTGGACTTAATCACGGCTGAGACGGTGTCGCCCACTTTCAGCTTCATTTCGTCCGCGCTACGCTTTGTGATTACGCTCTCGATCAAGTTCTCCCCGACACGGACCACTACATGGGCCATGACGTCGCCAAACTCGATCTCAACAACTTTGCCTTCAAGGCGATTCCGGGCTGATAGAGTCATGGGCAAAGGATACGCTTGGCCAATCGAGTAGTCCAGAGTGAGCAAAACTGTTGAATGGATTGCTCTCGACTTACATGCAGGAGCCTACTTGGTTCGACCATTCGAGCTGGATGGTGTAGCTCCCTAGCGTGCGCGTTTTCCACGCGCAGATGTCGCCAATTTCGCCGTTGTTGTCGTCGTACCAGCCCTGCCCGGGAATGGGATCGGTGATGGCCTCGCAGAGTTCGTGCGAGGTCGTTGTTGTGAGCGCATCGAACAGAGCAACGCCTCCGGTGCAGCCCTGGCAGTCAGGATAGGGCATCACGGCGTAGAAGACATTGTTGCCGAAAGAATCGTGGTATCCGCAGAAAGCCTGGCAAGAGGCGGTGTTTGCTTGCACGACCTGCACCCCTTGGGGCAGAAATACGAAGTACAGAGTGTTGGGGGTGGTGGCGGGTAGCGTGCCGGCGTCGATCTGCTGCTGCAGCAATTGCTGGATGGCACTGTCCTGCACAGACGTGCCGAGGGCCGGCGAGGTGAGGACGGTCGTGCCAATGCGAGAGCCGTGGCCGATGGCCTGACCCGGGACACTGTACTCAGCCAGCTGATCCATGAGTTGGCTTGTCAGAATGTAGTCGAAGAACTGATTGATTTGCTGGAGCAGACCATTGTTTGGCGCTTGCTGCCAGGCGGAGCCCCAGAAGACAGTAAAAACTTGGACGGCAGTGAGGAGCGGGCCGTTGCGATACGTGAGAAGAGGGACGGCTGCGGCAGCCGCGCGGGCCGGCGCCTCGGGGCGATGCAACGGGACCACACGGATCGGATGTTTGGGCGCGTCCTGCGATTTCTTCCGGCGAGGCTTTGTAGGCATAACCGATTAGCTCCTTTTGGATAGTGACATCCCTGCAGGGGAGCAAAAAATAGGTGGGCAAAACCACGGTAACGAACAGCAAGCAAAATGTAAATGGGACCTTTGCGGGACACCGGCGAACTCCACTTCGACGTAGAGCGCGCGACTTATCAACTCAGCGGTGGGTTTCGTCATGAGTCGCGCCTGAGATTAGACGGTTAATACGATTTTCCCTTGCGCATGCCCTTCTGCCAGATAACGGAGAGCTCCAGCCGCGTCGCTCAGCGGGTAACGTCGATCGATGACGGACACGACTTTTCCGGCTTCCAGAAGATCCTTGAGAAAAGCTAAATCCTTCTGATTTAGTTTCGTTATGAAAAAAGTCATTTTCTTGCGCCCAATCAGCGACAACAATGGCCCCAGTAACAATCCCTGGAGAATGCGAACCAGGCTACCCCCGGCCGCGACATAAATTCCGCCCTGCTTCAGCGAACGCCGGCAATCGAAAATCGAACGATGAGCGTTCGCCGCCAGGATGAGATCGTAACGCTGCCCGCTCCGCGCGAAATCGAACTCGGTGTAATCGATGACATGGTCTGCGCCAATCGATCGCGCGATGTCCACATTCCTCGTGCTGCACGCGGCAGTGACTTCAGCCCCGAGCGCTTTGGCAATCTGCACCGCAAATGTACCGACGCCTCCAGACGCGCCTTCGATAAGAACTTTGTGGCCGGGCTGAATCCGTCCTTTGTCACGAAGGCCCTGCAGGGCAGTGCTTGCCGCGATCGGCACCGCCGCGGCGTCCTCAAACGATATATTGGTGGGCTTCGCCGCCAATTTCTCTTCAAGAGCACATACGTACTCGGCGAATCCCTTCCCTTCGAAACCTGTCACTCCGAATACCTCGTCGCCGGGCTGAAACCGCTTTACGTCTCTGCCGACTGCGTGCACTCGCCCAGCGATATCCCAACCGATGATCTTGTGTTTTGGCGTGCGCAGTCCCGGGATCACGCGGTTCCACGGCGCACCTTTCAATAGGAACAAGTCCAGGGGATTCACCGACGCCGCGCAAAGCTTGATCAAGACCTCATTGTCGGCGGGTGTAGGTATCGGTATCTCCGCGAACTGCAGCACGTCCGGTGATCCGTATCGCGTGCGTACAATCGCTTTCATAGAGTTGATCTTCGAGAGTGCTTCCGCCGCGTCGTACCTACGTTGCTGCAGCATACGATGAGCGAGTTCAGCAGGAAGTATAGGACAGACTCGCCGGTTGGGTCCTAATTAACGGGATTTGGCAGGTTGTGGCAACACATCGGGTGACGGGGCGCAGTGTTGCCTGCATTTGACGCCGGGCGGAGCAGAGCCCCGCCCCTACAATCTTTGCTGAGTCAGTCGGACCAGCTTGCTATTTGGGCCAGTGTCTATTCCGGGCTTACCGCCTGAAAAAATACGTCTTCTTGCGGGTGGGTCACACCCGAAAGCGGGTCCAATTTGTTCATGGGTTCCGTAACTGTGCGGCGAGTGTCACCCCACAATACGTCGATCCGGCCGTCTGCTGCCTTCACACTCTGGTATTCGCCTAGCGCGTAGCACTGCGCGATATTGCGGTCGTAGTTGGTGGTCGCAAAGGGATTCGTAGCAGTCGGGACCGGAATGTTGGTCGGGGGCAGCGCGAATGGCGTACTGCTAACTTCCACGGTTCTGTCCACGCGGAAGGCCTCGTCGTCCTCCTTTAGGCTTGACAGGCTCAGATCGAGGCTGCCGTCAGTGTGCTGGGTGTAGTACGAAATATGCACGGATTCGCCGTCTTCCCCAAGGGTGATACTCGGATGTATGTGGTGCGGATCGCCCGCGGGATTCACCTGGATCGCTTTGGTCCAGGTTTTACCTCCGTCGGGCGAGCTCATGAACATGATGTTGGAATGGGAATTGGGATCGCCAAACACAGGGCTATCCGAGGTATTCCAACTCAGAAAGACCTTGCCGTCGTGGACTGCAATCGCGGGCTGCGCGATGAGCCTGGTGGCGTTGACGAAGCGTCGTAGTCCCGTTAGCGAACCCCCGACATCGTTGCCCTGATGCAGGGCGAGGCGCGCGTTGATTTGGACCTGACCATTCACAACGCTAACGCCGCACTCGATTAGCTCACCGGGCTGCACGATGGGCAGCAATGTGGGATCCGGAGCCCCGGGAATATTGAACTTTGCAAACTGAAAGGTCTTCCCAGCGTCATCCGAGATCAGCATCTGGATAAAATCGGTGTCGGAATTACTGAAATGCGCGAACGGCACATACAACCTTCCGTTGCTTCGGTCGACGACCGGATTGCTGAAGCTCAGGGAATTTTGAGGATGGGTTGGGTTGGGATCGGCGGGCGGAATGAAGATGGTTTTGGAGGTCCAATCCGCGCCGCCGTCGGTCGACATCGCGAATCGCAGTTCCTGGCCGTTAGGCTGAAAGCTGGTCCAGGTAACGTATACATTGTCATGGTTCTTCTTGGAGGGATCCGGACCGACGGCGAGCCACTCTTTGTCGCTACCGTCATCCAGCGCGGCTACCACCGCATTGTTCCAGTGGAGTCCATCCGAGGAGGTGTTCACGGTAATCGCGCCCTTGCCCGCGACGTCCTGTCCAAGTTGGGCGTAAAAGAAGTTCCCATGGCGATCGACGTCAACGCTGGGATCCCCAAAGGTGAACGGAATACCGTCCACTCCGGGAAAGAAACCCGATTTGAACGTCTTTCCGCCATTCGTGGAGGTGGAAAATCCGCTGATTTGAATCCTATCGAATACCAGTCCCGGCCCTGAGGGGTTGGGAATCAAGTGAATTCCCGCCGAGTTGTTGTAGGTCGCGACGACCGTATGTCCGAAGGATGCGACGGAAGTTTCGCTTTGCGTGAAATGTACAAACGGGCGAAATCCGGGGAAAATCTGAATGTTGTCCTGCAGCGGGTCGTTGGCCTGCACGTTCCCGCGCCCGAAATGCTCGTGCTCATCGTGCTTTTCGTTGGACCCATCAGTGGGCTCATCAAGAGTAATCACGTTGCCGGAGGAGTTGACCTCATCGCGCATGATTTTGGTATCGGACCGAAGCTCAACTTCGTAACCCCTTTTGATAACTGCCGTTGGTTTTACTTGAGCCGATGTGACAACACTAAATGTTAAAACCACGAGCAGAACCGCCAGACCGCACGAGACCACATGTATTGCCTTCTTCATGGATCGCTCCTGTGTAATGTCGCGAGTTTCTCCGTACAAAAGAGGCACGCGATTGGAACACGGCAACGGTAGATGCGGTCGGGACAACTTTGTCGCCCTAACCGTTCGCTACCGCCGGTCTCCTGGGGACTTCGACCAGTCTTGTGAGACTTGGAGACCCCGGATAGTAGGTGCCGCCTTATACTCCAGCAAGATTCACAGTGTCAATCAGAATTCGCTTTTCGTGTTGAACCTCTTTGATAGTGTCCCCTTCTATCCTCATTAAAAATGTCCCCTAGACTGCGGGCCTCGTTTCGGGGGCCGCCGTGAAGAGGACAGCCATGAGCACGCGGGAGTTGCAGCGCTTGGAAG
>Ga0185299_10007988_pt1 | contig 10637 bp, 15 predicted proteins | sample PaiPotPPA55metaG_FD_128002 | JGI IMG/M metagenome (GOLD analysis project Ga0185299, IMG submission 128002) | Iron sulfur acid spring bacterial and archeal communities from Banff, Canada, to study Microbial Dark Matter (Phase II) - Paint Pots PPA... ...
CGTCCCCGCGCTCGCCGCATGGCCGGCTGCGCAACCCCGACCCGCTCCGCCGGCCATGCTCCCGCTGGTGCCGCGGCCAGCACTAAACTAACATTCGAACCGGACCACCCACCGGGGGCCGATCACCGGCTTTGAGCGCTTTGCAGAACAGCTCGGCGAGCAAGAGGCTACGGAGCGGCCCACTTAATCGATACTACCGCCTTCCCGCGCCGGTTGCATTCCCGGCAGCGCAGCCGCCGTTCCAAGTTCAGTACGCGGGTAGCCGGCGCAGCCGTAGTCCGTTGAGCAACGAGCTTGGCGGTATCAGCGCGCCATGGCCGCACGCGGCGCACTCGAATTTCACGAAATCGCCGGGGCCAAGGTCTTCGATCCGAGCGGCGTAGAGGGGCGCCATCGGAGCCCCTTAACGAACAGCGCGGCCCCGACCGCCCCGAGCAAGACGACAGACGGACCGATCGGACTGGTCGGCGGCAAGCGCGTGATCGTCGCCTCGTCGCGCGGCGGTCTTTATGCACCGGAAATGCCGTTTGAGGCGAACGACTTCCAGGAGAAGTATTTGCGCGCGGTTTTCGCCTTTATCGGCATCCCCGACATCGAAATCATCCGCGCTGAAGGGTTTGCGCTCAGTCTCGCCCATCGGGAAGCGGCGCTTAACGCTGCCCAAGCGACTATTCCCGCCACCGTCGCAGCGGCAAGAACACATCATGCGGCATGACGCTGATGTCCGACCACATCCGGGAACTGCTCCAGCGGGATCTTCAAGAGGTCTTCGGCGAGGGTAATGCGGCGCGCCGCCGAGCAGCCATCGAGGGCCTCTATACCGAAGACTGCGTGCTGTAGGCGCCCTCCGGGATATTCGTCGCCCCGAGGCGCTCGACAAAATTTGCTGGCGATCTCCGGGCGACTCACCCGCACTTCCCCTACACCCCGCATGGTGAGGCCCAGGCGCTGCACAATGCCGGGCGTCTGGCATGGGTATCAGGGCCTCCTGGCGAGCCGCCCAACTACACCGGCTTGGAGATGGTAATCGTCCGCGATGAAGATCGCGGCGCTGTAAGTGTTTCTCGATTTCGTGCCGTCGTAGACGATGACCGGTTTGCGGGTACTGCCTGCGGAGCCGTGAAGCCTCGCCCGTCGTCACGGCCGCTTTCGGGCAAAACCGAAGCGCCGATCTCAAACGCTTGCTTCCGCTCAGCACCGGGAAGCCGCCATTTGCAGGAGCCTGATGTCGCGTACACTGCAATGCGGCGTTTACTCCCCGGATTTTTCCTTGTATCGGCGCGCCCTTTGACCCCTAGCGCGGCCCGGTTGCGGAATTTGCGCTTGTGACAACCCTGGCCGCTTCGGATTATGCCAGGCAGCGAAAGCTGAAGCCGGGAGCATAGGGCTTCTTCCCGCCCGACCGGCTGCCGGCCCGAAGCTGCGCTGGCGTGATGCATCTAACCCGCGGTGCACAGGTTGAGATGGATTTCGTGCTTAGCCTGGCCCCATCATGATGCTGCTGCTCCGCATCCATCGGGAACGGGACCATTTCAGCCGAGGATTAGAATGACAGTGCCGGTAACGACAGTGCAGTGGAGAACCGACGGTGATGTGTCATCTCGTAATTGGCCAGCGCCCGATGGCGCAGGCTTATCGGTCATTTGGGGCGTCCCGTTGCCGACCGGCAATGTCTTATGTGAGTCCGATAACTGACAGTTATCGATCGTTGCGCGCCGACCACCGTGCTCGCTTCTTATATTCGAGCGAAGAAACGGCCTCGCCGCAGGGGGCACGGCGGACCGGCTAGAACATGTGCAGACGCCCTGCTGGACAATCCGATGTAGGTGTAGGTGTCCTGAGGCGCTTGAGGGACTTCAGTCGCACCGAAAATCCATTTGTCGGATCTCGCATTCCGGGAAGTGGGGGTTATCCCAACGCCATCCATCTTCATCTGCGCGCCACTCAGAATGATAGATCTCGCCGTCGTCGCCCGTTTGCCCATTATACCAATCATAAAGTTTGGCGGTGGCTTTCTCAAATGAGACGAACGCCGTAATAGATATATGGTTGAACACATTCGACGGGTCAGCATCTCTGAAATTCGTCAGCAATCCGTATAGCAACATTTCAATTCCTCAGTAATGGTTGGGGGCCGAATTCGGGATGACGACTGCGCCGCAACGCTGTCGCAGCGATAACGAGGCGGGGGCTGCCGCTATCGCCGCGGCACAGAGGGGCAAGGTCATCGAACCCGACCTCATCCCATGTCCTCTCGCATTAGGTCGATATCCGCCTTCAGTCGTTCCCAAGGGTTCTCACCTTCGCCTTTCGGGTTCGCGACAAGCCAAGTCGTTAGCCAGCTCCAGAGGTTATAGGGGAGCAACGGGTTCCCCGCAGAAGCCCGTTGTGTGATCGCTTGGAAGAACTCCGCAAGAGTCCCGGGCCTCAATTCGTTAAGAGCGCTTGCATTACCTAAGTGGTACTGCCGATCGGATTTCGGCAATTCTGGCATCTCGTGCCATCCTACGAGCCCCTGTGATCCGTGAAATCGCCACCACTGGCAGCTGTCGACATCACCGCTCTTATCGACGTAGTCGTTCCCAAAATGTTGGTCTACGTAGAGTGACCCAACAAATACGAGACCAGGAAAATCGGCGACCATCTGCTTAATCGCATCATCCGCGCCGTGGTTACAGCTGGCTTGCACCTGGATGAAACCTGGTGACAAGCGGCTTTCGGCCTGTGCACGATGCCAGTAAGTATCTCACACCGCGTTCAATTTCTGGATCTCAGCGTCGGTTCCAACCGCCGCAAACGTACAAGAATACCACAAACTCATTTTTTACTCCTGACTACTTAAAGTGTGTAAGGCTGATATAAATCGCGTCCCGAATTTGTCTAGGCCAACGACTGGCCGTGTTGGTTATCGCCAGAGCGGCTGTTCGCACATTGTCTTTGAGAGTTGTGCGCTAGGCTGTCAGTGAAGCGTGCCGAGCATCCGGTCGAGCGCTCCCTTGACGCCGCCGGTTGTGGCTTCTGTCATCTGCTGCTGCCGAATAGCGGCGTTAGAATTAGGACTTGCAAAGAGCAGCCTTTGCGGCCAGCAACGCTTCCGAATTACGATCGCTGCTGACCTCAATGAGACGATCTTGCCGGTCATGAGCACGAAGCCAAGCTCTATCGTGTCCCGTCGGATTGTCGTCCAACCACCAGAAATCCGACTTGGGATCGATCGCCGGTTTTCTGGGTTGACCATTGCGCTGGCTCGATCAGGTCGAGCACCGCCCAACGAGGCTCATGCAGGGCCACGCCGGCAAGCCGAAAGGCGCGGCGCGATCCATCCGGGAATCCTTGCCGACATCGCGTCGAGAGCCAGCGGCACTGGTGTCTCGCGGTTGCCCATTCGAGAAATTCGAGGCAACCCGGTGCGACCTCAAACGTGTCGAACATGCCAGAACGGCGGCGTTGCAGCAAAACGCCGTCGATGTCCAGGGTACAGCAGTGCGTTCCAGTCACTCATGATGCTGCGCTCCGTTGCGGAGCCACAGTAGAGAATTTAGGCGTCCATCGGCACGCTTCTTGCCCAGCTTTGCCTCTGGCAGCCGGCGAACCACGCACATCGGTCCCGCGCGGTCGCCGTGCATGTCGAACGGCAAGCCGAAATCTATGCCGTCGTAACCAGCGAAGAGCACCAGCACGTAGCCGGTGATTGCACCAAAAGCCGGAACTTGGCCCGCATGGTCCCGGTAGTGCCTAGTGATTAACGTCTTCACCGCTTCGCGAGCGTCTTGATTGGCGGTGAAGACCGCATCGGGTAGCGAGATCAACCGAAGCCTCGCTGTACCCAAAAGCGCCGCAACGAAGATGGGAGAAGGAACAGAGCGTTGGGTCTGAATCTGGAGATGCGGTCGAAAGCCTTCGCGATAGGCACGCTCGTGCTGCAAAATTTGAGCGCGCACCTCATCCTGTTGCTGGCGCGCTGTCGCGACCAGGACCTCATCCACCAGTTCTGGCTCGAACTCCAGCGCATCAGCAAGTCGTTGCGCGATCATGGGCGGCGAGGTCCCAGTCATGAGCAGTCTGGTGAGCGTCCGATGGCCGGCACTGAGATTCTTGTATCCGAGTCGCCGAACCAAAGCCGAGCGGCTGAGGCCCAGGGTCGTAGCGCGCCGAAAAACGAGGCGAGAGATCGGGTATTCAGTCTCGCCGAAGCGGGCCGGGATGATCGTCGAGGGCATAGGCGGGCTCCATCCGGTTCTGGTCCCGGACGAGGCTCTCGGTTCTGCCCAAGGCTGTGGTCCGGCGCTTTAGCCCTTGATGACGCGGTGGCAAGCTGACCCTCAAATCCCGCGACGCGAAACCCACCGGGTTCTGCGTGGATGCACTATAGCACATCCTGGAAGAAATGTTGGTCCGAGGGACCCTCATTACCTCCTGCCCGGATGGGACCCAAAGAGTTGGGCCGTGCCTCCTGTTCCTGTCTTCGACGGAAGGGACACGGTCCCGCCGGAAAAATCCCCAACTCTGCGCCCAAGCAGCGGTCCAGCAAAATCATGGGACCCGCTTCCGAGGGGTAGGCAGGGCTTTACGAACCCTCAACAGTTAACGCGCACATCCAAATGATGGGATGGCGAGAAAGGAGCGACCAGAAATGATCGCAAGTACCTCGGACCGACTTCGCGATAATATGGGATAAACCATCGTCGGCCAGCGCAGAGGGGAAGCGCGGATGCAGGGGCTTGGGGCGACAAAGAGTCGGCTGCGTAATCTGCTGCTCTATACGGACGAACTGCTCTCGTTCAACGAGAAGGTGACGTTCGACCTCGCGCGAGCCTTACGGCCACTTTCATGAATACCGAGTCGCGGGTCTGGAGGGCGTCGAAACCGCTCTCGATGACGAGACATGGATTCGCATCCAGCGGCTCCGCGAAACCCAGCCGCCCGATTGTGACCCGATGTTTGAGGTTGGGTCGATTTTGGACCACATCCCTCGGCGGATCAGCCGCCGCAGATATTGCCAGAACGGGTTATTCTCAATCTCCCCATCGAGGACATCTCCGATCTACAGAAAGCGGGCCTTCTTCCCGATCCGGCAGACATCTTGCGCCCGGTCGCTGCCGACGAAGCATTACCGGACCGGATGGACGTTGTCTTGCGGCTCAAGAACCTGCCGGAGTTTGCAGCGCTTTGGCAGAAATACGTCAATGGCTCCGTGGACGAATTGGGCGGAAACTGAACGCCCACGACGGCGTGCGATCGAGTTTTACAATAAGGTCTACCAGATTCATCAGCGCATGATTGCACTTGGCGACGACACGCCGATCGAAATCGTCTTCGGTGTCGGCATCGCTCGGTGGGTAATCGGCGGTCAGCGCATGAATGTTCCCCTGATCGAGCAACTCGCCGAGATCGAGCTACAAGAAGACGGCGCACTTGAGATTCGCCCTCGCCAGATGCCACCGCAACTGGTCCTCAAGGCGTTTCACGGGCTCGAAGTCGAAGGCAGCAAGACGGTACAGCGCGATCTGAGCGAGGAACTAGAGCGCACCGTCGAAGACCCGGATGTGGGGTTTTCGCCATTTGACAGAAGGACCTTCGAGAAGGTGCTGAGAGGGTGCGCCGCTCGGTTGCCGCCAAGTGGCATGTACTATCCCGATACACTTACTGATCCGCAGGATCGTACTCTGCCCGATGCCGATACCTCTCTCAGAGTGAGCGACACCTGGGTCATCTATGTGAGGCAGCGGAGCGCGAATTTTCGTCGTGAGGACCTAGCTCGTCTAATCAAACGAGTCGAAGCGGTTGAGGAGCCCGAGGAGCTTCCCGCCCCAGGCATTCGGTTCGTCGTTGAACCATCCGACAAGGTGATTGAACCGGACGTTACCAGCCGCGATCTGGACCCATCGGTCTATGCGTCAGAGCGGGTGCCTCCGATATCGGCTGGCTCTAGTGGGAGCGAGCCGACTAGGAGTAACGGCCAGCGGGATGCCTTGTTTTTTCCGCTACCCTACAACGACGAACAGGAAGAAGTTATCCGCCGGCTTGAGGCCGAGGGCAGTCCTGGCGTTACCGTGCAAGGTCCGCCGGGCACGGGCAAAACTCATACGATCGCGAATATCATCTCGCATTTTCTCGCGACCCGTCGTCGAGTGCTCGTGACGGCGAAGACGCCCGAGGCGCTGCGAGCGCTTCAAGAGAAAATACCGGAAGGCATCCGCGACCTCGCGATTTCGGTTATACACAACGACCGAGAGGAAGCGAGGCAATTACAGCATGCGGTTCAGGTCCTCGCCGACGAGGCGAAGTCGGTTGATGTAAAGTGCCTAACCGAGCAAATCTGCGACAGGCAAGCGCTGGCGACCCTCCGCAGGCATATTGATGAAATCGACCGCGAGTTCCAGCGAATTGCCAAACGGAACCTCGCGCGCTTGGTCCACGAGGACAAAGAAGCCAGCCCGATGGAGTTGGCCGCCTGGGTGACGGAACGACGAGAACAATTTGGTTGGTTTCCCGATCATTTGACGCTCGACTCTCGATACGAGCCCCAGTTTGGGACGGCAGAAATCGACGAGGTCAGAGCGGTTCGCCGGCTGCTGGCCAGCGATCTTGCCTATGACACCGATACTCTGCCAAACCCGAGCCGCCTGCCGGAGTTAGCCCGCATCGTCGCCGCGCATAGCGAGCTTGGGCGCGTTGGCGAATTAGAGACCGCCACCAAATCCGGCGACATCCCGCACATGCAGTCGGATTTGCCGAAAGCGCGCTCTCTTCGGGACTGGGTGGCCGGTTTTGCGGAGTTCATGGCGGAGGTGCGTACCGAGCCCTGGCTCCTCGACGTTTATCATTTGCTCCTCGGATTAAAGCGTCTCGATCCAGGGCCTCTGTCGGCTCAAGCGCTTCGCTCGCAATCTGCTCCATTGTTTGCAGGCGGCGTTTTGGGAGACCAAGACCCTGGCCCTCCGTTCGGCCCGGCAAACTCGTGGACCCGTGTCCGGAGTCACCCGCCAATCGCGAACGAGAGTCAGCCCTATGGCCTCCCTCGGCATTCAGGGAGTCGTTTACTGTTAGTGATGTGCTTGTTTGCCGGCTCACGCTACTGCCTTTCATGTTTTCGCTTGATCGATTTTTGTGGATCATCACGCCCATCCGGGGAGGTTCGTAAGAGCCGCCAAGTCGCTACTTAGTCGCTCAGTTGATTGGGCCTCAGGCACTCATCGAAGGACAGTCCTTTTTACCATCCGCGCGGGTCCGATCAGTGCATCTGTCCGCATAGACGACAGTCAATCCCACTTCGCTCCAAAGGTAGATTGGATAATCCGGCCAACGCGCTGCAAGAGCGGCGCATGGTCTATTCCTTTCGGTAAAGCGGGTTCGTTCTGGGTTACCAGCATGGTAGCGCAACGACAAGAGCCGGCAGTCAACTGCCGGCTCTTATGCTCGGTCAATGCATCGTGGCGCGAGGCATCTCGGGGCCAAAAGTACACAAAATAGTGCATCGCCTGTTCTTTCGTGTTGACCAACTTTCCATCGTAACCGAGGTATATGAGGTCACCGGGGCAGAGCATGCCGGCTTCGACCGGCGCGGCAATTTGTTGGCCGACGGGTGCCGAGTTTTTGACGTACTCGACCGCGCGTTGGCGCTGTTCACCGCTCGGCTTCCACTTTTTCGGAGCCGGTACGCTGAAATAGTCGCGTTCACCACCGGTCTCCGGGTGCGCGTAGATGCGGAAGCAGTGGAACCAGTTCCCGTCGTGGCGCTCGGTCCCGACGTACTTCCAGTATTCCCCGTCCGGGTAGTCGGTGCAGTTGTTGATGTCGTAGCCGCGCGCCTTCTCTTCCGCAGCCAGGGCTGCCCATCCAGAGTCCCACTCGGGATCGCTGGGCGAGATGAAAACAAGGTTCTTACCCGGCTTGATAGTTACAGACGGCACTCTCGAATTCCTTTTATCGGTTAGCTTGCTCCACGACGATGCGCGAAGGCAGCCGACGCAACAGCGCGTCGGTAAGAGCCATCTATCCCGATCGCCGTTTTTGTCAGCGGTCCGGCTCGTTTTATCGCTGCGTATGTGCACAATCTTTAGCGTATAAGCTGGGCAAGGACTGCGTCCTTATCCATCTCACTGTCTTTGACCACAACCGACTGCATGGAAGCGGCGGCGCGCCACTTCGTCGGCGATCTGGACGTGGACTTCTTCGTAGCGCCTCTCGGGTGTGCCCGCAGGGATCGATTCGACAGACGGGAATGACTTCTATCCGCCTCCGAGCGCCACGTGCTGGGTCGTAAGAGGCTGCTCGATCTCATGACCCCACGCATACCAACCGGGGGTCAGGGTTCGGGCATAAATCTCAAGCCGAGGCGGCGGTGAAGCGCGTTCGATCAGTTCGCGAATTATCGCCGGCTTCTCGCTGTGACGACCGCGAGGTGCTTCAATCCAGCTACGAAGGCCCGCATCGTCGAAGCGATCCTCCGCGCTGCGGACAGCCGTCAGCATTAGCTCGTGTGACATTCGCCAGTAATTGCCTTTTCCCAGTGAGGGTTTGCACCAAACGAAGCTCGAAACGATGCGAAAGCCCCAGGCGTGAATGATGTCCCTCGCGCCGAACATGTAGTCGTTTGCCATCGTCCACAGATGCAGATGGCAACGGTCGGCAGCGAGTTCGGGGATAGGCAGATTTTGGAGTTCGTCGGGCGTCACGGAAAGGTAAGGGAGGACCACTCCCGGGACATGCCACGGCGGGTCGATGTAGAGGCAGCCGACCCGATTGCCGGCACGAGCGAACGCCACCAGATCATCGACTCGACCCCCGACAATTCGTCGCCGGTTCTTTGCGGCGGCTTGCCGGCGGTCGCATACATGGATCAAAGCGCGTGTCGTTATCTCCCACCCGATCCGATGGGCCTCAGCCAGATAGCCCTCAAACAGCTTGCTCGGGATCGTCGCGAGCTTCTGGACACGATGCGAAAGTCGACGATCGTCGATGCCGAGGTCGGCAAGGCTCGGCAAAGTGTCGTCATGTTGGACACTTTTCGGACGACCCCTCAGGCGCGATGTTGTCGCGAGGAGTTCGCCAAGCTTCCGCTCGGCTCGTAAGCGAAGTTCGGCACAACGATTCTGGGCCAATAGCCCGAGCTTGGCCCTTTGCGCATACCGGCGGAACGCCTCGGCCTTGTTCGCAAGATTAATCAGGTCCACCGGGCTGTTGAGGCCGGCGAGGGCGTTCAGAGCCGCATCGACTGTGACCAAAAATTGATCTGCGGATCGGGGACTCCATTTTAGAGCTTTCGACATCGCCGTTCGGATGCCCCAAGAGTTGGCCAGCGCTTGCCAGAAAAACCGTTCATATCACACGCGCGAACTGAGATGCCGACGAGTTCGTCGGTAGTTCGCCTCTGGTGGTACGGTTTCTGAGCCGGTCCTATCGGCTTTCACCTCATCCATTTCATCAACCGAGAGCCGGCCCGGAAGCAACTCGAACCGATCGCTTTCCGCGAAACCGATGTGGGTGAGTATGCGCGGGAGCGCGATCAGGCCCTCCGAGGCATGTGGCGACAGAAACTTCGCGATAAACTCGGCGGTATGAATGATGCCGAGTATGCCGCCGCGATCGAAGCCGCTCGACAAGAAGCTCTGGAACTATCACCACCTCATCGAACGTATGAGGAGTGGAAAGCCATGCAGGCTGCGCATCAAGCGGAAAGCGAACGCAGTCGTGATCGGGTGAGACAGGCTCAAATCGCGCTCCAGAACGGGCACGCAAGCCCGATCGAAGCCCAGGAGGCGGAGAACAAGTTGCTCAAGAAAGCAGATGCTTGGCCTGACAACGGACGCCGATCTGCACGCTGAGATCATCGAGAAGCTGAGTGGCGATGAGGCGCTGAAACTCGCCAATCAGGTCGAAGCGCCCGATTTGCGGAATGCGCTCGTCCGGCGCTCGCTACAAACGATGGAGGCAGTCTGATAGACACCTACCTATGGTCCGGCGCTCGAACCGAGACGGCTTCCAGAAAGGCGGTGGCTCCACCATGAGCCGACCGCCGATCTGACGACGCTGAGCTTCGATCTGCGGGTAATGCGAAGTGAGGCGAGTGCGATGCGGCATCGCGCGCCTCTCTTTGTAGCTCGCATCCCCTGTAGGCGATCGCGGTCCTGAACAACCGACCGGATGGCTGCCGGCGGACCATTGCTGCACCAAGGCGGGTTCGTCGAGCAGGGCTCACGGAATTTCGACTCCGAAGGTACGCGCAGGGTCGGGGATTTCTCGCCCATTGACTGGAGAAAATGTTGTCGACATCCCGCAATGTAACCCGGCCCGATATGTGCTTTTCTTGGGTGGGTGGACCTCCTAACTCTCACATCGCTTAGCCCGATCGTGGTATTTCCGACCCTAGATCACTCGGGAAGCATCGGCGACAAGCACATGCTGCGGCATAGTTCCAACCCCCCTCATTTTAGTCACTGGAGTTCGGTCCGATGGATGCGAGGATAGGTCGCCCATCTGCCGTCGCCATTTTGAGCGTTCGGGGTCGACGGGCTCCGCTGGGGGGCGAGCCGCCGCCTGCTGCGACGGAGCGCGACAAGCGCGAGCCATGTTCGTCCACAGTGGGGGGGGGGTGGATTTTGCTCCGCGCTAATAGAATCTATTAGGACCGAGTA
>Ga0185299_10007990_pt1 | contig 10632 bp, 8 predicted proteins | sample PaiPotPPA55metaG_FD_128002 | JGI IMG/M metagenome (GOLD analysis project Ga0185299, IMG submission 128002) | Iron sulfur acid spring bacterial and archeal communities from Banff, Canada, to study Microbial Dark Matter (Phase II) - Paint Pots PPA... ...
GGACGTCACCTTGAGGTCTTTGCCGCCCGCGATGGGCACGGCGGTGGGCGCATCGAGGGACTGCACGAAAAGCTGCGTGGGTGCGGACTCGGACGCACCGTAGAACGCCAGGCTCTTGCCGTCGGGGGACCAGGCGGGCCACGATTGCGAGGGCAGGTCAGTGGCAAACGGCGTCATCCGGTAATTCGACAGGTCGACGCTGTGCTGATCGCGCAGAAGCTGGGCGGCGCACCATCCGATGACGAGGGCGGCTACGGCGGCGGATGCGGCGAAGCGGAGCGAGCGTTGGGCTCGGGGGGGGGCAACCTGGACGGCCGGTTGCATGCCGGTTTGCGTGGTGAATTCGCTGTAGTGATCGCGCAGTTGAGCCAGCTCGCGCGCCAGGTCGCGCGTGGATTCGTAGCGGTCGCAAGGTTCCTTGGCGAGGCAGCGTTGCAGGACATAGCGCAAGGAAGCGGGCACCGGCAGATCGAGCGGCGGCGGCTCGTCGCGCACGATGGCCGACATGATCTCGACGGCGCTGGGGCGCACAAAGGCGGGCTTGCCGCTGAGCAACTCGTAAAGCACCAGGCCCAAGCTGAACTGATCGGAGCGGTGATCGACTTCCTGCGCGCGGGCCTGCTCGGGGCTCATATAGGCGGCGGTTCCCACCACCGTGCCCACCGCGGTGCTGCCCATGGCCACGGTTTCGTTATCAGCGGACGGCGCCTTGGCCTCGGGTCGCGCCAGTCCGAAATCCAGAATTTTGGCGACGCCCTCGGGGGTCAGGATGACGTTTTCAGGCTTCAGGTCGCGATGCACGATCCCGGTGGCGTGCGCGGCGGCCAGGCCGGTAGCGATTTGCGCGGCGATATCGACGGCTTTGCGGGGGGGGGCAGCTCCCCTGGCGATGAAGGCCCGGAGCGGCTCGCCGGGCACCAGTTCGCAGATGATGTAGGGCGGCGAATGGTCGAGGCCGACATCGTAGATGGCCATGATGTTGGGATGGTTCAGCGAGGCGGCCAGGCGGGCTTCCTGCTCGAAGCGCCGCCGGCGGTCGGTGTCTTGCGCCAGCGATTCGGGGAGGATCTTGAGGGCGACTTGACGGCCGATGCGGGGATCGAGGGCTTTGTATACTTCGCCCATGCCACCGGCGCCCAGCTTGCCGAGGATTTGATAGGGACCAATGGATTCGGTCATGTGACTATTAGTGTAATCGGTGACGGCGCAGCGGTATCAATGCGCGGCGCGAGCTGCGAGTGGCGGGGCGGCGTCGGGTGGTGGTGGTTCAGGTCAGCAAGCGGGCGCGCGCGGGATTAAGAAAGCTTAATCTGTTCTACTTACTGAGCGGTCAACTGCAGGCGGCCCAGACCGGCTGGGGTTGCCAAAAAATGGTGGAACGAAGCCAAAACAAATGACAAAAGTGTCGAAAAGTGTCGAATTCTAGGCGAAGATTTGCCGAAGATGGTTAACGTAGGCCGGCTGCGTTCGCCCGGACCGGTGGGAAATGTCAGTCCGCGGGCAGGATTTACCCCCCCCCCACGATTTTGTGCATTTTGTGCACGAGTTTTGTTTTTTTCCGGATGGCGGCGAGTGGCTGGATCACTGGGTAAAATTGACAAAGTGTCGCAAAGCGTCGGAAACCGTCGGACTTATGGCGAAGAGTTGGCGAAGAGGGTTATAGTAGGCGGGCTGCGCTCGCCTGAACCGCTGGGAAATGCCAGTCCGCGGGCAGGATTGCCGCCCCACGATTTTTGTGCATTTTGTGCACGAGTTTTTGTTTTTTTCCGGATGGCGCCGATTGGCTGGATCACTGGGTAAAATTGACAAAAGTGTCGGAAAGTGTCGGATTATGTCGGATTTTAGGCGAAGAAGAGACGAAAGGGCAGCAAAGGGAGGCGCCGGTGACGATGGCGGCGAATTGTCAAAGAACAGGCACGCGAGCCAGAGAGCACCTTGCGGCGAGCCTGGAGCACGCGCGGCCAGGGCGCATGGAAAAATCGAAGGAACAAAGCCGATTGCGCGCCCCTGGCCTATCTTCAGCGTCACGCGTGAACAGGGTGCGGTAGGGCGTCCAGGATTGTTATCTAATTGGCCTGAAAGGACTTGGAAATTTTGGCAGTCGGTGAACGCCCGCTGCCTCGTCTCGATCCAAGAGCACCATTAAGCGCCAGTCGTCCGGGAGCCAAGCTGGGTATCCCTGGAGGCGCTGCGCGAGCTTATCAAGGAGATCCTGCTTGCACTGGTACGGGTAGACTTCGAATGACAAACTGCCGGCAATCTTGGGTACGATGAGGCGCAGGGCCGCCTCCATCGACAACCCTTCCACCATGATCTCGATATGGCTGACCATCAGGACCTACGCCCCATCTGCCGAGGCGCACCCGCATTGACCAACGGGTCGCCGACTCCGAACCGGCCCTCCAACCACAGATGGCCCATGGTAGCCCCGGCATGTGTGAATTGCTCGATACCTTGGTGTGGATATCGACGGCGCGCTTCACTTGGGTGAACCCGGATTCGTCCCGATAGAGGACACGGACCTCCTGCGGCTTGGCTGAGTTCAGGAAAAAAGGTGAATGCGTGGTCACCAATAGCTGCGAGCGTTCGGTGGCGCGCCGGCATTCCTCACCCAGTTCGGGTAGCAGACGCGGGTGGAGAAAGTTTTGTGGCTCCTCGATTCCGAACTAATCCGCTCGGAAAGCTCGATCAAGCAACTCCCATGCTCGCGTCGCCCTGGGACAGTTGCGGCACACCTCAGTGAGCCGCGCGTGCGCCAGTTAGATGGGCGAAAAGACGACTGCCGCCGCTGCCGAAGGCAGATTAACCGTTCCCAGGAAAACCGCCGTGCCGTCGGGGTGCGTGGAGTACGCTACCATGTAGCCCAGCAACTCGCTCGCGAGATAAAGCAGCCGGCCATCCGGACTCACCGCTATGGCCGACGGATACTCCCAAGGGACCCCAACGTTGTCCGGCACGGGCGTGGCCTGCTGCGCCGCCAAATTGATGACGTAGTAGAAATAGTTGGTCGGGGCGATTTCGTAAAGGAACTGCTGATCGTGTGCGAGCGCGATCGCGCTGCCGCCATACTGCGCCGGGATAGTCGTCACCACCTGGCCTTGCGTCAGATCGACTACCGACACGCCGCCCGAAGAATACAGACCCTCAACGTACGCGGTCTTGCCGTCCTGTGCGATGGCAATCTGGCCGGGAGTGAACGCGCTGATGTTCAGCGGCACCGTTCCCGTGACCTTCAAGGTGGCTGCGTTAATTTCGAGCAACCGCGGCACGCAGCTTCCGCCGGACGGGCAATATTGCTCGCTTACGTACAACGTCGATCCATCCGGAGACACCGCATCCTGCGACGGTTGGTCGGCGGGAGTCAAGTTCAGGACGCCTGTCATCTTCAGCTCTTCGGTATCGATCGCCCGAATCTGCGGCGGCCCGCCCGACGTGGGTTTCATCACGGCATAGGCGCGCTCCCCATGCGGTGACAAGCTCACACTTACGAATGTGCCGGTAAAGGGCACGACGCCCACCGGCTGTTGCTTGACCGTGTCGATAAACGTGAAGTTCAGCCCCGCCGCGACCGCCAGCCGCCGGCCATCGGCGCTCCCGACCATGGTGTAGTTCTTGTCGTAAAACCCGGTCGGGGAGGTGACCCAGCCGGCTGGGATCTCTCCGGATATCTGTGACGTCGTGGGATCTATAACCTCGACGGTCGAAGAGTCGAAATTCGGCACATAAATCCGCCAGCCGTTGGCAGAGACTGTCATCGATACTAAACTGCCAAACGTTGCGACGTTGGCCGTAACTGCTCCAGTCGCCGCATTCATGGATAGCACCGCCGCACTAGCCTCGCCCAGCTCTAGCTCGGAGCCGTCCGGGGTGATTGCGATGGCCACGCCGTTGCCGGTACCGGCCCCAAAGGTGTTTACGACTGTCCGGCCGGCGATATCGAATACGCGGACCGCCACTTTGCCGGGCCAGTTCGATGGGAAATACGCGAGCGAGCCATCCGGCGAGATCACCACTGGACCCACAGTCTCGCTGGCGCGGAAGCCGATCTGAGTCACCACCGTTTGCGCGTGTAGGTCCACCAGCGCAAACTGGCCGTTGCGCGAGGTGAAAAACCCGCCATCGTTGAAGGTCAAAGCGGCGTAAGCGCCGTCCGGAGTCAACGCCAATCCCTGCGGGTGCGGAATATTTGACAAGCTGGCTATCACTTGAAAAGCGAGCGTACTCGTGTTGAAGACAAGCAACTCACTGGCTAAGATGTAGACGGTTTGGCCGTCGCTGGATATGACAGGCTGCGGCGCGGGGATGGGGGAATAGCCCTGTACGTAATACGCGGAAGTCTGCACATCGAATAGAACTGTATTGGTTCCAGTGCCGATGCCCACCACATCCACGGCGCCGTTGAACTGCCCAGCCGTGACGTATAGGTGGGAGCCATCCGGGCTTATGACCAATCCATAGGGCCTCACACTGTAGGAGCTCAAGGAAATGGTGGCGGTCTGCACGCCGGTGGCGGCGTCGAGAACCGAGATGGTCGCGTCGCTCTCATTTGCGACGTAGGCAGTCTTACCATCCGGCGAAAATACCAAAGCGACGGCGCCTTGACCGGCGAAAAATGTCCCGGCAACGCTGCGGCTCGCCCGGTCGATGATAGACACCGAAGACGGCACAGTGCAGCATGCCAGCACGTACGCATGCGACGCGCGCGCCGGTGACACCAGCAGTCCTCCCAGCGCGAGCAAAGAAAGAGCAGTCGGAATTCGGCGGCGCATGGCACGGCCCTCCTGGAAAATATCAAGCGAGATTCTAGCACGCCGGTAAGTTGGCCGCTGTTTGCCATCGTGGTTTGCCATCGTGGTTTGCCATCGTGGTTGTCAACGTGGTTTGCCATCGTGGTTGCCATCGTGGTTTGTCGGCGTGGTTGTCAAGCCTGCAGGGGTCGGCTGTTCGAACGTTGCATTTTTGATTTGAAGCAGAAGGCGCCCGTCGCGTATGGGTTCCGCCAGTACCTTTTCGAGGCGCGGAACACGGCGCCGCAGTATGTCGAAGATCGTATCCAGGCGATCCGGATGGTTTTCGCGAAGATACGGGAGCACGTTTGGCAGGTTATCCCCGGTCTTGCTGAGCCGTTCTTGGGGACCGGCTTCTGGCTGGCCGCGGGTGTTTTCGATAGACAGGTAAGACACGTACCAATCCGTGATGAATTCGCGCAATGCGGCGACACGCGGGTGATCGGCGAGCTGGCCCAGCACATTGACGGCGATCAGGTCCGGCGACTTGAGTGGGATTTCGATGCGTTGGTCTTGCTCGTTCGGGCATCTCGCCCCTGGCTGCCCGGCCGCGCCCTTCGCGGTATTCCAGGAACCTGAACGGCCTTCCGCGGATGCCGCGCCGCCACTGTATCCATTCGTCCGCGACGTAGGGCCCTCGCGGGCCCTTCGACTCTATCATCACTGGCCCCGTCTGGCCTCGCGTCTTCAGTTCCTTGGCCCTACCGCGGCGGTCCAAGGCGTGGCGGTGGCCGAATTGGAAGCACTCGGAGAGGAAGTTGAAAACGTCGAAGAAGGTGGATTTGCCGCTTCCGTTGGGGCCAAGGAGCACAGTGAGAGGCGTGATGTCCTTCAGGTCGACGGAGCGTAGCGCGCGATAGTTCTGTACACGCTCCTGCTCAATGCGCGCGGGGCCGTGAGTGGTCAGGTCTGGCATGACTTGGTTATCCTCGGCGCGATCTTCACCGAAGCGAACCTTTGCTCTATCCTAGCCTTTCACTCAATGAGTTTGCGCTTCATTCATAGCGCAGCGCGACTACGGGGTCGATGTGCGTAGCCCGGCGGGCGGGGATGAAGCTGGCGACGCAGGCGACGACGCCCAGGGTGGCGGCGACGGCGGCGAAGGCGATGGGGTCGGTGGCTTTTACGCCGAATAGCATGCTGGCGAGCAGGCGGGTCGCGAACCAGGCTGCCACCAGGCCGATGGCCATGCCGATGGCGGCCAGCAGCAAGCCTTGGCGGAGCACCATGCGCAACGTCTCGCGCGTGCCGGCGCCGAGCGCGATGCGAATGCCGATCTCCTGGGTGCGCTGCTCGACGGAGTAGGACATCAGGCCGTAAATGCCGATGGAAGCCAGCAGCAGCGCGGCGCCGGCGAAGACGGTGAGCAGCAGCATGTTGAAATCCTGGCGGGCGGTCACGCGCGAGATCACCTGCTGCATGGTGCGAATACGGGAGATCGGCATGGGGATGTTGGACGACAAGAACTCACGCTGAACCGCTTTGGAGAGGGCCAGCGGCTCAGTTGAAGTGCGCACCGCCCAGGCGAGTGGCATGGCCTTGTTCGCGAGCTGGGTCAGGCCATTGGCGACCTGGTCGGCGGGGACATACATCACGCCCTGGTTGTCCTCGGTCAAGCCGGATTCGCGCACGTTGCCGACGATGCCGACGATTTCGCGGGTAGGCTCCTCGAATTCCGGACCGACGCCCTTGCCGATAGTAATCCGGCGGCCGACGGGGTCTTCCTTGGGCCAGTATTTCCTGGCCATGGCCTCGTTGATGATTACAACCAGCGCGGTATTCGCGGCGTCGTGGTCATCGAAGACGCGGCCGCGCAGGAGCGGAATCTTGAATGCGGAAAAGTAGTGCGCCGAGACGGAGCGCCACTGCTCGTAGCCGTTGTACTGGTCGCCCTTCGCGGGCGGCTTGCCTTCGATGTTGATGGGGAGATCGGCGCGGCCTTCGATGGGCAGTACGACAGCGGACGCCGCTGCCTGGACCCGAGGCAGGTTCTCGAGGCGCGGCACCATCTGGCGAATCAGGTTGTCGACTTGGGGCAGTAGTATTGAAGCGGCCGCTGGAGAGCGAGGTTTCGAAGGTCAGGAGATAGCGGGTGTCGAAGCCGGGATTGACCGCGCTGAGGTTGCCGAAGGTACGGATGAGTAGCGCGGCGCCGACCAGCAGGACCAGCGCGAGGGCAACTTCGGTCACCACAAGAATGGCGCGAGCGAGATTCTGATGGCGGCCGGTGCCGGAGCGGCCGCTGGTTTCTTTGAGGGTAGAATTCAGGTCGAGGCGCGAAACATGGACCGCGGGAAAGAGTCCGAACAGGATGCCGGTGGCGAGGGAAACGGCCAGAGTGAAGCCGAGCACGCGCCAATCGAGCGCGGAGACCACGCTCGCGGTATGGAGAGTATCGCTGACCCGCGGAATGTTGCCGGGCGCGAGCGCGAGCAGCAGCCGCACTCCCCATGCGCCGAGGATGAAACCGCAGACACCTCCGGCAAGCGAGAGCACGATGCTCTCAGTGAGAAGCTGGCGCACGACGCGGCCGCGGCTGGCGCCTAACGCGGTGCGTACGGCAATCTCGCGCTGACGGGTGGAAGCGCGCGCTAGCTGTAGGCTGGCGACATTGGCGCAGGCGATCAGCAGTACCAGGCCGACCGCGCCCAGCAGGATCAGCAGCGCCGGACGTACGCTGCTCGTTTCAGCTTGCTGCAGGGGCATCACCGACACACCTTCGTCCTTCTCCATCCAGTTGGGATTGCCGCGGCGGAATTGCTCCCCGACGATCCGCATGTTGGCCTGGGCGGATTGAACAGTGACGCCGGGCTTCAGTCGCGCGGCGACGAGCAGATAGTGGCCTTGGTTAGTGCTGTTGGGATCGGGCTGCAGCGGGATGAAGATATCGGCGGGCGGATCGGATTCGAATGTGGCAGGCAGGATTCCGACTATGGCGGTGGGTTCACCGCCGATATCGGTGGGCCTGCCGACCATGTGCGGATCGGAACCGAAGTGCGTTTTCCAAAGCTGATTGCTGAGGACCGCGACGCGCGGACCATTGGGCGCGTCTTCATCGGCTGTGAAGGTGCGGCCAAGAGCGGGTGTGACGCCGAAGACGCGGAAGAACTCGGCGGAAACGTGGATACCTTTGACCTGCTCGGGGCGGTCGCCGCCGCCGAGGCTTAATCCGGGACCAGCGAAGTCATAAGCCGACAGGGATTCGAAGGCATCGTTCTTGCGCCAGGCGTTGAATTTGGGGATGGAGGCGGAGTTGGCAATTTCGCCTTTGCTGAAAGAGCGGGCGACCTGCATGATGCGGCCGGATTCAGGATAGGGCAGCGGTTGCAGCAGGACCACATTGATGACGGAGAAGATGGCGGTATTCGCGGCGATGCCGAGAGCCAGGGCGGCGACGGCGATGACCGTGAAGCCAGGGCTCTTCGACAGAATGCGAAAGGCCAGGCGTAGGTCGCTGACCAGCTTCTCCATACCCTATACCGTCTGCTTCATCTTCCTCGCGAATTTATGGCGGAATTTTTGTACCTTCGGCGCTACGACATATGAACAATACGGTTGTGTGGGATTGTTGGCGAAGTACTCCTGATGGTAGTCTTCGGCTCGATAGAAGACGGAGGCGGGCGTGACTTCGGTGACGATGGCGTTGGAGAAAGCGCGCTCAGCGGCAAGCTCGCGGATCATCTGTTCAGCGGCGGCTTTTTGGGCGTCGGAGTGATAGAAGATGGCGGAGCGGTATTGGGTACCGGCATCGTTGCCCTGGCGGTCGCGGGTGGTGGGATCGTGAATGGCGAAGAATACTTCGAGGATCTCGCGGAAGGAAGTGACTTCGGGATCGAAGGTGATCTGGACGACTTCGGCGTGGCCGGTGCGGCCGGTGCACACGTCGCGGTAGGTGGGGTTCGGCTGGCGTCCGCCCATATAGCCGGATTCGACGGACAGGACGCCGTCCATTTCGTCATAGACGGCTTCGAGGCACCAGAAGCAGCCGCCGGCGAGGGTAGTGGTTTCGTTGGTTGGCATGATTTCAGGGTAGCATTCAGAGTGCGCGGTTCGAGTGGTCGCGCGCATTGACCGCTCGGACGATGCGAATGCCGCGCGTGTGGAAGTACTAGCAGCTCTCCAATTGTCATCGCCATGGGTTACGTGAGTGGCTCCTAGCCCTGAAGCGGGCTAACCTTGCTAGTCTACCCCATCGGCGGTACTCTTGAGTAATGCGACCCCTTCGGTATTCCGTCAATGTCACATTGGACGGGTGCTGCGATCATCGAGCAATCATCCCGGACGACGAATCGTTTCAAAACGGCATCGAAAACATCAACCGGGCCGATGCGCTCCTCTTTGGCCGGGTGACTTACGAAATGATGGAGGCATACTGGCGGCCGCTGGTGCCTGAATGGACGGAACCCTTCGCCCGGATGATCGACGCGGCAAAGAAGTATGTCGTGTCGAGCACCCTGGACCGGGTCGATTGGAACGCGGAGCTAGTGCGCGGAGATCTAGGGACGGCCGTTCAGCAGCTCAAGCGGGAGCCGGGTAAGGGACGCTCGTGGGAGGAGTAAAGCTCCCGCTCGCGTTGGCGGACCTGGGATTGATCGATGAGTACGAGTTCGTGGTGCACCCCAGGCTAGCGGGCCACGGGCCGACGTTGTTCGCGGGGCTATCGAAGCACGTCGACTTGAAACTCGTGAGCCGGCTGGAGTTCGGCTCGGGGGCAGTGGCGATGCGGTATGAGCCGAGAAGGTAGCCATTGGGCTTCTTCGCCCGAGTCGGCCGCATCATGGAGCAACTCGGGCGAGGCCTTCCAGAGTCTCGACCAACCTGACCATCGCCGGCTTACCATAACCCTGGTACCACTCGCCATCTGAGTTTACTCTGTCTTGGTCAACGATCAACGGACTTCGGGTCGAATCGGCGCTATGATATGCGCCGGAGGCCAATCATGTTTAAGCCTGCTTATCCGGTGCCAACGCAAGTAGCCAGCCGAGGGGAATTACGGTTGGCCCCGACCTCGCTCTATGGTTTGCCGTATCGAACGGGAACAGAATCGGGCGCGAGCCTTACGGAATTACCGCTGGACCGGATGGCGCGCTTTGGTTCACGAATACCGAGGGAACAAGGTAGGGGCCTCACGCTCACCGGCAGCATTACCGAATATCCTATTCCTACGCCGGGCAGTGACTCGCAGCGATCCTAACGGGACCGAACGGCACTTTGTGGTTTGTGGAGGCGCAGGGCAGCGGCAACGGTAAAATCGGGCGCGTGACTACGGCGGTGCATTTACTGAATACACCGTGCCCACGGCGTACAGCCAGCCGAGCGGATTCGGGCTATCCGGCGGGAGGGCCGAGCGTCTAAAGGTGGGGCGATATGGACATCAGCCGGGCAGTTGACTCGATGGCGCGCAACCTGCGGCAGGCGGGCCGGGGCTTGCGGAAAGCGCCTGGATTTACCGCGGCAGTGGTGCTGACGCTGGCGTTGGGGATCGGCGCTAACAGCGCGGTGTTCTCCGCTATCTATGCGGTGTTGCTGCGACCGCTGCCGTTTCCGGACGGCGATCAATTGGTCAAACTGGCGCAGTTCGATCCCAAGCAACCGCAACAGCGGTTTGTGGCGCCGGTGCGGCTGGAGGATTGGAACCGCCTGAACAGCACGTTCCAGGCGATCACCGGCTATTACACCGAGGACGATTCGGAGACTTCCGGCGAGCTTCCTGAGAAAGTGCGGCAGGCTTTCGTGGCAGGGCGCTTTCTCGAGGTGTGGGGGATCGCGCCCGTACTGGGGCGGGACTTCAAGCCGGCGGAAGAACGCTTCGGCGGCCCGGATGTGATGCTGATCAGCGAGCGTT
>Ga0185299_10007992_pt1 | contig 10628 bp, 6 predicted proteins | sample PaiPotPPA55metaG_FD_128002 | JGI IMG/M metagenome (GOLD analysis project Ga0185299, IMG submission 128002) | Iron sulfur acid spring bacterial and archeal communities from Banff, Canada, to study Microbial Dark Matter (Phase II) - Paint Pots PPA... ...
CAGGCAATGTCCCGCGCTCCGGGGACCGCTGCCGGCTGCGGGGTCCTGAGCGCCGGCGCTTCCCCGTACCTGCGGTCGATCGAGGTGATGAGCGGCCCGGTCATGGCGGTGGTGATCAAGGCCATCAGGACCAGGACCGTGAACAGCCGTCCGTCGATGATGCCCGCGCTGAAGCCCACGTTGAGCGCGATGAGCTCGGTCAGGCCCCGGGTGTTCACCAGCGCGCCGATCATGGCCGACTTCCGGGTGTCCAGACCGCCGAGCCGCGCCATCGCGTAGCCCGCGACGGCCTTCCCGCCGATCGCGCACACCAGGATCACGGCGAGCAGGGCCACGTCGGGAGCGCGCAGCGCGCCGAGGTTCGTCGTCAGCCCGGTGACCACGAAGAACAGCGGAAGCAGCAGCCCTCCGGTCTGTTCCATGGAGCGCAGCACGTCCGCGTCCGGCGCACCCTCCGGCTTGGGCATGACGAGCCCGGCGACGAAGGCCCCGAAGATCGGGTGCAGGCCGAGGGAGGCGGTGGCCCACGCCCCCGCCGCCGCGAGCACGAGTGCGACCGGAACCGCACTCGACACCACGGCGCCCGGGCGCAGGATCCACCGCTTGATCACCGGGCGGACCACGAGGACCATCACCGCGACGAAGCCCGCGAGAAGCAGCACAGTCTCGAGCCAGGGCCGGCTCCCGGCCGCGTTGGTGCCGATGAGGGCGGCGGCGAGGACGAGCCAGGCGGACACGTCCATGAAACCCGCGGCCGCCGTGGCGATGTCACCCACGGGTGTCCCGGCGATCCCGCGTTCCCGCACGATCGCCGCGAGCACCGGGAGCGCCGTGATCGACGTCGCGACGCCGAAGAAGAGTACGAAGGAACGACCATCGGTATGCTGGCCGTGGAAGGTGCCGAGGTTCTGCACCCCGAGGGCGATCGCGCAGCCGAGGATCAGCGGAACGAGCATCGCGCCGACGGAGATCAGCGAGACCGGTCTGCGATGGTTGCGGACGGACCTCAGGTCGATCTCGTAGCCCACGCCGAACATGAAGATCACCACGGCGATCTGGGCGATGACGGAGATGTAGGGTACTGCCTTGCTCGTGAAGAGGTGGGCCATCGGATCGCCCGGCAGCCTGCCGAGCAGGCTGGGTCCGAGGATGATGCCGGCGGCGATCTGGCCGACCACGGTCGGCTGCCCTATTCGGCGCGCGAGGGCGCCGAGCAGACTCGACGCCCCGAGTACGAGGGCGATATCGCCGATGACGTCGGCCGTCACCACATCCATGTTCATTATCAGGCCCCAACCGGTCGAAGAAGTCGGCAAGCAGGAAGTTCAGAACGAGCAGGATGTGCACAATCAAAACCAGTGCGCGTCTCTGGCGATCCGCAACGCGTCGATGCGATTACGCGCACCGAGCTTCACCACCAGAGCTGAGAGGTAGTTGCGAACGGTTCCCTCGGACAGATGCAGCCGGGCAGCGATCTCGACGGTCGTGTCCCCGTACGAGAGGCGTTCGAGGACAGATAGCTGACGCAGGGTCAGCGGGCAGCCGGCGTTGGCCAGCGCGGCGACCGTCAGGTCCGCGTCGAAGACGCGTTCGCCCTGGTGCACCCGATGTAAGGCCTCGAAGAACCGGTTGGGCGGCACGCTGCGCTGCAGCATGCCGTCGACCCCGCCGGAGAAGGTCTGCCGGACTATCGACCGGGTGAAGCTCTCGGCCAGGACCAGACTCCGGCACTCCGGCAGACTCGCGATTTTCTCGGCGACGCTTATCGCACTGCTGTCCGCGCCGTCGAAGCTGATGATCGCGATATCCGGCCGATGACTCTCGGCGAACTCCAGCGCGTCGGCGTCGCCGCCGACGGCTCCGACGACCCGGATCTCCTCGCGCTTTTCGAGCAGTGCGGCGAGTGCGCTTCGGGACAGCAACAAATCGTCGGATATCATCACTCGGATTCCCATTGATTCTCCCTGTATCGAAAAGCAACTCGCAGGTAGTTGAGAAAAGGTCCGGTCGAATATCGCGCCTTTGGTCCAGTCTGGGAGCGGCCCTTCCTGCCCGGTGTCGAGTCTGCTGCGGATCTTGGCCCGGGCCGCCTCACACGGCCCGGCGGTGCGCACCGGACACCCGCCGCGGGACCGGAGTCCGGGCGCGGTGGTAACCAAGTGCTTGATTCAAGCGGCGGAGGGCCGGCCGAACGGGCAGCCTCGCGCAGCCTGCCCATTCGTGCCGAAATGCACCTAGCCACCCGATTCAGCCCCGTTAACTTGCATCGATTTCACCCACTCCAGCCCCAGAAGTCGCGTCGCCGCGTCGCTGATACCGGCACATCATCGCTGTGCTAGCCCATGCGGCATCATGACCAGTTCGCCTGGACAACGGCAGATCACGAAGGCTCGCGGGCTCCTTGCGCCCAGGCCACCCGTACCCCAACCACTTCACGCGGTGTGACCGACTCGCCCCCGCCAGTCACGGTCGCACTCCCACTAAATTCGAACGCGAATGCAACATAGCCAGTTCCGATGTTGCAGGTCAAGGCGCCCAGTTCAGAGGCATGTCACGTCGAATTGTGTATTCAGCACATTGCGGTCGACACGATCCAATGGCAGGTTGAGGTTATCCACTGACTGATTATGGTGTGGTTCTAGCCCGCGTCCGCGGTGGTGGGTATTCCGCTGAACAGGTTATGGGTATATCAGGGATCGAGTTTCACGGTGTGTCGCCGGCCCTCATTCAGACGCCCGAGTCCCGCTCGTTTTGCGGGTGTCCGCCGAAGTTCATCTCGGGGGGCTGAGGGCCGGCTATCACCGGTGCGACCAGTGCCGGGGCACCTTACCGGCGGGGTCGGGCGGCAAGATCAACACGCTGGGGTCCAGGACCGGTGACGCACCGGGCTAGGGGGTGGCGGGCAGGGCCGCCGCCTCCTGCCGCGACGGCTGGACCCCCTTCAACCGGCCGAGCCCCTCGATGAAGATGTTCAGCCCGTATTCGAACCTTTCCACCGGGTCCGTCCTGGTCAACGCGTCGAGCGCCGCCGCATACTGTGGTGACACATTGATACTGATCCGCTCGTTGCGGCTCCGCCAGTCGTGGTCGGGCGGCAGCCGAAGCTGGGCCTGTTCCTCGATCGCGTGTCCGAGCACGTAGTAGAACAGGGCGAAGCTCGCCCAGCCCGCCTGGGCCGGCGGCAGGCCGGCCCCGCACAGCACCTGGACGGCCGTGTCCGTGCCGATGATGGTGTTGACTCCGGGCGCGAACGTGCCGGCCACCACCCGGGCGCCGTCCCGACGGCTGGTCAGCAGCGCGTGCAGCCGATTTGCCAGGATCCTGATCTGCTCGGGCCACGGCGCGTCCGGCAGCGGGTCGCCGACACCCTCGACGATCTTGTCGGCCACCGCGTCGAGCAGGGCCTCCTTGTTCGGAAAGTGCCGGTAGAGAGCACCGCCCTGGACGTTGAGCGCAGCGCCGAGCTTGCGCATCGTCAGCTGGTCCAGGCCCTCGGAATCGAGGAAGCGCAGCGCTTCGTCGACCACGTTGTCCTTGCGCAGTGGCAATTTGATCTCCATATCTCGCTTGATTGACACCCTCTGGGCGACAGGCTAACGTGAACGACGTTCACTCGCGGTCGGCCACTGAGGAGACTCCAATGTCTGAGACCCGAGTCGCGTCCGAAGCCCCTGTTCTGCGGCCTAATCAGCCACTCGGCGTCATCGTGGCAATGTCCTGCCTTGCTCTCTTCATGGTCGTGCTCGACGCCACCATCGTCACCGTGGCGCTGCCGGCCATGCAAACCGGGCTCGGCCTGACGACCGGCCAGCAACAGTGGATCGTCAGCGGTTACCTGATCACCTTGGGCGGCTTTCTGCTCCTGGCGGCCAGGGCCGGCGACGTCTTCGGGCACAAGCGGGTGTTCCTGTTCGGCGTGGTCCTGTTCACCGTCGCCAGTCTGGTCGGCGGCCTCGCGGGCAACGCGGCGGTCCTGATCACCGCCCGGATCGCTCAGGGCGCCGGTGCCTCCGCGCTGGCCCCCACCAGCCTAAGCCTGATCACCGCGACCCACGCCGACGAACACGAGCGCGAGCGCGCCCTGTCGCTGTGGAGCATGATGGGCGGGATCGCGGGCCTGGTCGGCGTGGTGCTCGGCGGAGTGCTCACCGCCGAGCTGAACTGGCGCTGGGTGCTGTTCGTCAACGTCCCGGCCGGCATCGTGCTGCTGGTCGCCGGGCTGCGGCTGGCGCTCCCCTTCGCGACCTCCGAGCGGGTCCGGCTCGACCTGCGCGGCGCCCTGTGCATCACCCTCGGGATCGGGGCGCTCACCTACGGGCTCTCCGAGGCGTCCGCCAAGGGCTGGGGTTCGGCGACCGTGGTGATTCCGCTGGTCGCGGCCGTCGTCCTGATCGCCGTCTTCCTGTTGGCCGAAGCCAGGAGTTCGCACCCGCTCATCCCGCTCGACCTGATCAGGTCGCGGACCCTGCGGATCGCGAATCTGCTCATGTTCTGCCTGGGCGTGACGCTGACCGCGATGCTCTTCTTCCTCTCGCTGTACTGCCAGAAGGTTCTCGGCTACAGCGCGCTGCGCACCGGCATGGCCATGCTGCCCATCACCGTGATCTTCATCGTCGGCGGCCTGACCTCCCGTCAGCTGGTGCCCAAGGTCGGCGCCCGGCCCATGCTGGTGGCCGGCGGCCTCATCGCCACCGCGGGCATCGGCTGGCTCGCCACCATCCCCACCGACTCCGCCTACGTGACGCACATCCTCGGCCCGAACCTGGTCGGCGGATTCGGTGTCAGCATCATGCTGCTCGCCGTCACCATCAGCGGCACGGCCGGTGTGGATGCGAAGAACGCCGGCGCCGCCTCCGGGCTGCTCAACACGTCCCGCCAGATCGGCGGAGCCGTCGGCCTCGCCGTGCTCGTCACCATCGCGTCCAGCGTGACCTCGCACGCGAGCCGGCACAACGGCCGCCTCGAGTCGCTGGTCCAGGGCTACCGCGTCGCGCTGCTCGTCAACGCGGGTCTCATGCTCCTCGCCGCGCTGGCTGCCCTGGGCTTGTCCGCCGCCACGGCATCAGCGTCCGAGGAGAAGGTTCACGAGCCGCTCGACAGCCAGCCCGCGTGACTGTGACTTCGCGATGCTGAAGAATCTCGTCGACTCAAACCATTCACTCATGGAATAGGGGTCCATCGCCCTGATATAGGGGTTGTTGGACCGCAACATTCTGGGGTGGTGCCTTAACGGCTACTACGGGTATTTTTTACTTGTGGACGCGACTTTGCCAACAGGTACGACGAAATTCGCTCTCCAGCATCGCTTCATTTTATCCGAGGGGGTCCCGGAAATGACTGCGGCAAGCGACTCGATGGAACCTCGGCCGAACATAACCCTGCGAGGCGGCCCGGTGGAAGCGACACTGCAACTGCCACATCTGCCTGTGCGCCACATCGAGGACCGTACCGACACATACAAGCTCTTCATGGGCAACCGCTACGAGCACTTCGTGCCGACCACGGAGACCGTGTCCTTCGGCGGCGAGGATCTGCAGGTGTTCGTCTGGGCCGGCCGCACCTACGTGGCCGAGTGAGCCACGGCGCCCGACCTATATATAGGTGCACCAGTACGACATGCTTGGCGGGCCGGCCCAGTGCGATCGCACTGGGCCGACCCGCCAAGCAGCCCTCAGCCTTCGGCCCGCATGGCTTCGGCCAGCCGGGCGACCGTGGGGTTGTCGAAGAGCCTGCGCAGGCCTTCGTCCTGGCCTTCGGTCGTGCCGAACTCCTTGCTGATCCGCTCCAGAACACCGATCGCGTGCAGGGAGTCCCCACCGAGTTCGAAGAAGTTCTCCTCGGTCCCGAAGTCATCGCGTTCCAGGACTTCCTGCCAGAACCGCAGCAGCGTCCGCTCCAGATCGTCCTGCGGAGCTGACGGCCTGCCAGGGGCCTGCTGGTCACTCGGGGCGGGCAGGGCCGACACGTCGACCTTCCCGTTCGCGCTCAGCGGCACCTTCGGGATGACGAGGTAGTGACGGGGCACCATGTATTCCGGAAGCACCTCCTCGAGTTCGGCCCGCAGCGCGCCGGCGTCGGGATGCGTCCGCCCCGCGGTCGCCTCTCCCTCCGCGGGCACCAGGTAGGCGACCAGCTGGCGACGGCCCGTCCTGGGGTTGGTGTCCACGGTGACCAGTGCCTCGCGTACGCCCGGGTGTCGCCGCAGCGGGGCCGCGATCTCGCCGAGCTCGATGCGGTAGCCGTTGAGCTTGATCTGCGAGTCCTCGCGACCCAGGAATTCGATGTCCCCACCGGGGAGATAGCGGCCGAGGTCGCCGGTCCGGTAGAGGCGGTCCTTGGTCCTTGGGTGCACGATGAACCGCTCAGCGGTCCGCTCGGGATCGGCCCAGTAACCGCGGGCCACGCCGCTTCCGCCGATGTAGATCTCACCCGTCGCCCAGACCGGGCTCGGTTCGAACCTCTGGTCGAGCACGTGCATGGTCTGGTTGGCGAGCGGCTTGCCGTAAGGGATCCGCGACCACTCCGGGGGCACCTCGCCGATCGGGTAGTGAATCGACCAGATGGACGCCTCGGTGGCACCGCCCAGGCTCATCACCCGGACTTCGGGGTAGTACGCGCGAATTCGGTCCGGCAGCGACACGGGGATCCAGTCGCCGCTCATCATGACCAGCCGCAGCGCGTGCCCGGGCGGGGGAGCGTCCTGGTCATGCGCGTCGATCCAGGCTTGCATCAGGGCCGGCACGGTGTTCCAGAGCGTGACGTGGTGACGGTCCACCAGTTCGGTCCAGTGCCGTGGTTCCTGCGATCTGCCCGGCTCCGGCATGACGACACCGGCGCCTGCCGCCAGGAGACCGAAGAGGTCGTACACGGAGAGGTCGAAGCTCAGGGCTGACAGAGCCAGCACACGGTCGTCCGGGGTGACACCGTAGCGAACGTTGAGGTCCTGGATCGTGTTGGCCGCGGCCCGATGGTCGATCATGACGCCCTTCGGCGTGCCGGTCGACCCGGAGGTGAAGATGACGTACGCTAGGTCGTCCGGTTTGGGACCGGTCGGCGGCGCGGTGGGTGGTGCGGACTGCACCTCGTCGTCGGCGAGGGTCACCAGGGCTACTCCGTCGGGCCAGGTCAGCTCCTCGCGCAGCCGCGATGTCGTGACTACCACCTTGACTAGGCCCTGCTGGAGGAGCTGCTCCCGGCGGGCGGCCGGCCAGCGCGGCTCGATCGGCAGATACGCGGCCCCTGACCGGGTGACGCCGAGGGCTGCGACCGCCTGCTCGTACCCCTTCTCGGCGATGACTCCGATCAGGGTGTTCGGGGTCGCGTCCATCGACTGCAGGACGTGGGCCAGCCGATAAGCGTCGTCGACCAGCTCGCGGTAGGTGTGCTCGCCGTCGGCCGCGATCACGGCGATCGCGTCCGGGGTCCGGCCGGCCTGCTCCTCGACCAGGTCGCAGAGCGTCCGCTGGGGGATGGCGGCCTCGGTATCGTTGGCCAGGCGACGCTCGTCGGCTTGCGCGTCCGGGAGCGTGACGAGTTCTGGCTCATCCCACGCGGCTTCGCTCCCGCTGAGGCGTTCCAGACAATTGCGATGGGCGAGGAACATCTCCTCCATCATGCCGGCGGGGAAGAGCTCGTCGACGAAGTCCCAGTTGACCAGCAGCTCGCCCTGGTCCTCGAGCACCTGGTAGTCCAGCCACACCTGGGGCGTCTGGCTCGCGCCGTACACGACCTCGCCGAACATCCGCGCGGACTCGGTGAGGTTCGAGTCGGAGTCGAAACCGATCATGCTGGTGAACACCACCGGCATCGCTGCCCCCGGCCGGCCGCCGAAGCGCCTGGCGCGCTCCCGCACGACGCGGACCCCGGAGTACGTGGAGTGCCCGAGATCGTCCATGAGCTGGTGGTGCAGACGTTTCGCGCGCGCGGCGAAGGAGTCCTCTGCTTCGGGCCGCGACTCGAGCAGGATCACCGAGGTGAAGTCGCCGATCACGTCGTTGATCTGCGGGTGCAGCGGAGGGCGGTTGAACAGCGTCAGGTTGAGGGTGAGCTCCGGCTTCTTCGACCAGCGCCGGAGAACATCGGCGTAGGCTGCGATGAGCACCGCGGAGGGAGTCAGGCCCCGGAGACGTGCGGTCTCCTTGATGGCAGACCACTGATCGCGCGACAGCCGGGCATGCTGCCGGGTGAACGCGGGCCGGGAGAGCTGCCCGGGCTGGACGGCCAGCGGCAGCTCAGGCGCGGGCGGCAGTTGGTCGAGCCGGTCCAGCCAGTACCGCTTGTCGGCTTCGAACCGTCGATCGCCCTGCAGTCGCCGCTGTTCGGCGAGGACGTAGTCGCGGAAGGCGACGTCGATGGGCTCGGGTTCCGCGTCCGGCCGGCTGTAGAAGCGGAACCAGTCGCGCTGGAAGATCCCGATGCTGAACCCGTCCATGATCAGCATGTCCAGGCTGAGATGCAGGCGCCACCGCCGCTCGTCCAGCCGGGTCGCGCGGACCTCGAACAGCGGCCAGCGGTCGGTGGGCAGGATCTGGTCGGCCAGTTCGCCCCGGATCTGCGCGATCCCGGCTTCCTGCGCCGCATCGTCCATCCCTGACAGATCGGCGACCTGGATGTCGTACGGCGGCACCTCGGGCAGCACCCGCTGGAGTCCGCCGGGCTGGATGACCGCCCGGAGCATGTCGTGGCGGTGGATGAGCTTGTCGAGGCTGCGGCTCAGTCTCGGGATGTCGAGATCCGCGGCGTCGTACTCGATGTAGCCGTGGGCCGAGTTGCCGCCGAGCTCCACGGCCGGTGTGCGGCCCACCCAGTACGCCTGCTGAATGTCTGTCAGCGGGAACGGCTCGTGCCGCGCCGCCGGTCGCGGATCGATGATCGTCGGCTCGTCCGCGCTCTCGGAACCAGAGATCATCTCGATGAGCTCGTCCCGGCGGAGCTTCATCTCCTCGCGCAGTTCGGGGGTCAAGGCATCGGGCGGGGCCGTCACGTGCAGCCGGCCGTCGGCCAGCCGCATTCTGACCCCGCGGCGGTACAACTCGGCGAAGAGATCCGTGGTCATCGTGCCTGCCTTCCTGGCGGGTTACAAGATGAGTTCTTCGATCAGTCCGGCGTCCGCCGAAGCCTCGTCGCGCGCGACGAGGCTTCGGGCGGCGAGGGACCGGCTGACCAGGTCGACGATGTCCGCCACGGTGGCGTCGCCGAGAAGGCGCTGTGGCGGGACGTCCACGACAAGCCCCGTGCGGAACTGCTCCCTGAGCCGCATCGCTCGCAGCGAATCGAGGCCGAGATCCCCCAGCCGGCTCTCGGCGAACCGTGCCCGCAGGCCCTCGCGATCATCCGCGAGCCCCTCGACGAGAGCGGTTACCCGGGCGAACAGGATGTCCGTCAGCGCTTGCCGTGCAGCCTGCGGCTCCTCGATCGCCAGCCGCAACAGTTCGTCGGCGTCCCACGACTCGGCGATATCGGGTCCTGCGTGGGCTGCCGCCTGCTCGACCAGGTCGGATGCGGCATACGTGAGCCCTGCGATGGTGACGAGCGGTTCGCCGGCGTCAGAGTACAACTCCAGATCGATCGAGCCGTCCGGGGTCTGGCGAACATGGCACCACAGCCGCTGCGGAAGCTCGCGGTGGCGGGTGAGACGGGAGATGTTCGACGGCAGCCACAGGGCGTTGTCGGCGTCAGCATCTGTGCTGGCGACGAGCGGAAGGGCGGTCAGGAAGCAGGCTTCGAGTACGAGCGGATGGAGAACGTACTGGTCGCCGTCAATAGCGGCCGCGTCGGTCTCGATGAGCGCCAGCGCCTCGTCGTCGGCCTGCCACATGCGGCGGGTGGCCTGACGGAAGGCCGGTCCGCAGTCGATTCCGGCGTCGCCGAGCCGCGCGAACAGTGCCTCGGGTTCCTGTTCGGTCATCCGCGAGCGCAGCAGGTCGAGGTCCGCAGGGGCGGGGACCGGCGCGATTTCCCCAGTGGTCGAGGCGGAGAACCGGCTAGTCCAGCTGCGGCCGGAATCCCCGGCGTCCCCGTGATCCGCGCTGAATCCCCTGATCCGGCGGACAGCGCCGTGAGTTTCGGCCGCTGCCTGAACGGCCAGCGGGAGTGTGCCGGACAGAAGGATCGGCTCACCGAAGGCGAGATTCTCGATCATCCAGGCATCGCCGCCGTCGTGGGCTCCGTGGCGCGCAGTCGCGAGCGCCCATTCGACGACGGCGCCGGGCGGCAGGGCGGGCGTGCCGCGCAACCGGTATTGCGTGACGTACCAGGGATCACGCGCCGTCAGTGTCCTGGCGAACCGTCGTTCGGTCGAGTCGGCGAGGTCGATCATGCCCCCGAGCAGCGGGTGCACGGACTCTCGGACGACCTCGTTCGCGCCGCGGTCCCGGGTGATGGGTGCATCGAGCCAGAAGCGCTTGCGCTGGAACGGGTATCCCGGTAGGCGGACCTGCGAGGCGCCCATCCCAGTGAAGACGGCTTCCCACGTCACCGCAGTTCCGGCTGAGTACGCAGTCGCGAGGCGTGTCAGTACCTCGTCCGCGGTGATGACGACTCCGGGATTCAGCTCCAGGCAGGTCATCGACCCCTGCGACCGCACACTGGACACGATGTCTGTGTCCCCAGCGTCGGCCCGCAGGAGG
>Ga0185299_10007993_pt1 | contig 10628 bp, 5 predicted proteins | sample PaiPotPPA55metaG_FD_128002 | JGI IMG/M metagenome (GOLD analysis project Ga0185299, IMG submission 128002) | Iron sulfur acid spring bacterial and archeal communities from Banff, Canada, to study Microbial Dark Matter (Phase II) - Paint Pots PPA... ...
AAGCTGCGCGACTGGCTGATTTCGCGCGAGCGATACTGGGGAGCGCCCATCCCGATGGTCCGCTGCGCGCGTGACGGTTACGTGGCGGTTCCCGAAGATCAGTTGCCGGTGTTGCTGCCCGAGAACGTCCACATCACCGGTACGCACGGCAGCCCTCTCCAGCACGTACCCGAGTTCATGAACACGACCTGTCCGAAATGCGGTGGGCCGGCGACACGCGAGCCTGAGACGATGGACACGTTTATTGATTCATCGTGGTATTATTTGCGATATCTAAGCCCGCACGATGCGAAGGCACCCTGGTCGCCGGGCGATGTCCGTTATTGGGCGCCCGTTGACCACTACATCGGCGGCATCGAGCACGCCGTGCTGCACCTCATGTACTCGCGTTTCTTCTACGAAGTGCTGCGCGAAGAGAACCTCGTGCAGAGCGATGAGCCATTCATGCGTCTCTTCAACCAAGGCATGGTCCTTGGCGAAAACCATGAGAAGATGAGCAAGTCGCGCGGCAATACAATCGGCATCGACGAGGCGGTTGCAACATACGGCGCCGACGCGCTTCGCGTCTTCGAGATGTTCGCAGGTCCGCCTGAATCAGATTTTCCCTGGTCGACGACCGGTATTGCCGGGGCGACGCGGACGCTGCAGCGCATTTGGCGGCTCGTGTTGACGCATGCCGTCACCTTTGAACAGACGGGAGCCGCGGGAGTTGGGATTGCACGCGATGGCCGCACCCTCAGCGCTGCCGAGACAGATTTGCGACGGAGCGTCCACGCGAAGATAAAACAAGTGGGCGACGAGCTCGGCGATCGCATGCACCTCAATACGTCGGTTGCCGCAATCATGACGCTGCTCAACGAGATCGACGAGTTTGCTGCCAAAAACAAAAATGCAGCCGATTCGCCTGTATTTGCCGAGGCGTTGACTGCGCTCTTATTGCTGCTCGCGCCGTTTGCTCCGCACATCACAGAAGAGTTATGGGAACGCACGGGCCAAAGCGGCAGCATTCACGAACAGCGCTGGCCCGAATACGACGACGTTGCGCTGCAACGGTCGTTGGTTGAGATTGTTATTCAGGTCAACGGGAAGAAGCGTGGGGTGGTTGCAGCGCCGCCCGGGTTGGATGAGCAAGCGGTCTACGAGAAGGCGAAGCTCATCGAAACGGTAGCCGCGCAGCTGAACGGTAAGGCCACGCGCAAGCTCATCTACGTCAAGGACAAGCTGCTCAATATCGTCGTCGCCTAATTTGGGTTGGCGCGGAAATAGGCGACCGTCTTTGCGATGCCCTCGGCGAGTTGGGTCCGTGGCTCCCATCCGAGCACGACTTTTGCTTTTTCGATGGCAAACACGCAGCGATAGACGTCGCCTGGCCGCTTTGGCGCTTTCACGACCTCGACGTCGCGGCCAGCCGCGATCGCAATTGATTTGTGCAATGCGTTGACCGACGTGCCGATGCCCGTGCCTATGTTAATGATCTCATTGTCGCCGCTCTCGAGAGCGAGTTGGTTCGCCCGTGCGACGTCGCCGACGAACACATAATCTTTTTGCTGCTCGCCATCCCAGTCGACGCGAATCGGTTCCTCCTTCAGAATGCGCCCGCTGAAAATAGCGATGACACCCGCCTCGCCATTGGGATCTTGACGCGGACCGTACACGTTGCCATACCTGAGCGCCGTATATCGGACGCCTGGTCCGGCAGCAAAGTAGCGCAAATAATGTTCGGCGATCATCTTTGTGATGCCGTATGGTGACTCGGGCAGCTGTGGGTGTTGTTCGTCGATGGGCAAGTGCTGTGGCGTGCCGTAGGTGGCGGCGGACGACGCGAAGACGACCTTGCGCACGTGCTGCTGCGCGGCTTGCGTCAGGACGTTAAGCAAACCTTTGACGTTGACGTCGGCGTCGTACAGCGGTTCCTGGGTGGAAATGGCGACACTGTGCTGCGCGGCGTGGTGACTGACGACCTGCGGCCTAAATTTTGTGAAGACATCCGCGAGAGCGGCGTCGCGGATGTCGACTTCGAAGAGTTGCGCCTTAGGATTGACGTTGGTGCGGCGCCCTCCGCCATGAGACCAAAAGGAGTCGACGATAGCTACCTCATGGCCGGCGCCGATGAGCGCGTCGACGACATGAGAGCCTATGAATCCGGCACCGCCGGTCACCAGTATTCGCATGTCACCTTCTCTGTATGCGGATCCGACGGTGGACTGCCGCTTTTAACCCGAGCGGACTACAGGCGTAAGTGGCCGGTTACGGCGAGCAGGATTAGGATGAGGAGCACGATGACGAATGCTTCCACTATTCTTTCAACCCCCTTCCCCTAAAAAGACGCGATGGCTGGACTTCCTCTTTCACGTAAGGGTCGCAACGTTCCTCGCGCGGGCATGAAAAAGACTTGTGCTCGATTGACATCGGAGTGCCATAGCGTGAAGAGCGAGTATTGGAAAGTACACTCGAGTTGCTGCGCGGCCACCGGTTTGCAATTGCATGTGCTTCCTATGCGTGCGGCGTTATTCTGGTTGCAAAAACTCCACTAGCGGTTCCAATCTGCACTGCACTGCTCGCAGCTCTCACAGTTATCCTGACAACCTCCACCACACGACAGAAGTTCCTCTTCATCATGGTCTGCGCGTTCGCAGCGGGAGAGGCGGCGGCAATACTTTCCGTCTGGCACCTCGAGCATAAGCCTTTTGCGGTGCTCGACGGACGCCACGTCGTCATTGAAGCCGTGGCGCTCGAACGACCACGGATGAACGAGTCCGCGACGTTTCGAGTCCGGATCGTCGGCGTACGAATACCGGCGACCAGCAGCGGCAACGCCCTCATAAATGAGGTTGCCCTCGTTTCGAGCCCCGCGGGCAGCTGGAGAGCCATCGCCGGAAAACACATCGTTGTGCGTGGCCGGGTTGATCTTCCCGGCGGCCCGAGAAACGATGGCGAGCCGGGAGAACGCGAAACGCTAGCAGATCAGGGCATCGGACTCATGATTGCGGCGCACAGAACGAGCGATGTTCAGGTCGTAGACGATGCACCGGGTTGGGAGCCGTGGTGGGCGCGCGCGAGAGCCGCTGTGGCGAACGCAGTCGAAGAACGCCTCCCACCGCTTGAGGCGACAGTTCTCGAGGGAATCCTCTGGGGCGATCGAGGCAATCTCCCTGCAACGATGCGCCAGGAGTTCTCGGATACCGGCACCGTCCACGTGCTGACCACCGCCGGGTTGCATCTCGGCATCATGGCCGGGTTCATTGCGTGGCTGGTCGCTTTATTTCCGCTGACGCGCCCAATTCGGACGTCAATTGTGCTCGTCGGTGCCTGGCTATACGCAGCGCTCGCCGGCATGCATCTGCCGACGTTGCGAGCTGCGACGATGTTGACGGCAGGGACGGCAGCTATCGAGCTCGGTCGGGGTCGTACTCCGAGCGCAATATTCGCAGCTGCCGCGAGCGCAGTCATGGTGCCGCATCCGCTTGTCATATTGTCCCCGTCTTTTTCCATGTCATTTGCCTGCGTCATTGGGATCGCGCTGGTTAGCCCCGTGTTAGGCGAGCTGGGTCTTCGCGATGGGTGGTGCGGTCTGCCGCGCATTGCGGTGGAAGTTGTGCGCACAAGCTTGGCGGTTCAAATCGCGTTGTGGCCGCTCCAGGCACTCTATTTCAACGCGTTCACGCCGTATGCGGTGCTCGCTAACGTCGTTGTCGTGCCGCTCGTCGGTCTGATCATGGCGGCCGGCGCGCTGTTCTCAATCGCCGCTCTTACCGTTCCCGCAGCGGCGGTACCGCTTGGAAATCTCGTTTGGTGGGGACTAACCCTCGTTGTGAACGCGGTTCAGTTTTTCGCCTCGCTGCCGGCAGCGCACGTCGATGTGCCGCCGCCTTCGCACATCTTCCTTATAATATACTGGCTCGGGCTTGCTGCTCTCGCCGCGGCACTGCGATTCAAACTAGCGAAAGCACGCATGGTACTGGTGAGTTTGAGTGCTGCGGTCGTGCTTTCAATTATTTTTTGCTTCCCCGGCATAATCGCTAGATTCGATCGCAACATCCATTTAGATGCAATCGACGTCGGTCAGGCGGATTGCATTCTTATCCGGGCACCGGGTGGCCACGCTATGCTCGTTGACGGCGGTGGTCGACTTGAACGCACGTCATTTGGAACGGTCGTCGCGGCACCGCTGGGCGATCGAGTCGCGACACGCACCGTGATGCCATTCTTGCTTCGGCATTGGGTGCTTCATTTAGATGCGGTCGTTCTCACGCATCCGCACGGCGACCACGTCGGTGGAATTCCAGTCATATTGTCGCGCGAGCGTGTTGATAGAGTCTACGACTCGGCGCAGCTCTATGCCGGACCGGCATATCACCGCGCGCTTGAGGTAATGCGGCAACGCCATCTCACTTGGATTCGCGCGCAGCGTGGTGTAACGTTTGATCTCGGTCAGACGACCCACGTCCAAGTGCTTGCACCCGAAGAGCCTCTAATCTCAGGAACGTCGTCCGACATCAATAACAACTCAGTCGTCTTGCGCGTATCGTTCGGTCACGTCGCGATGCTACTGACCGGCGACGCTCAATCCGAAGCAGAAGTGCGTTTGCTTTCGCATGGCATTGCAAACCTGCGCGCTGACGTTCTCAAGGTCGGTCATCATGGATCGGCCTATTCAAGTACGCCGGAATTCCTTGCGGCCGTCCAACCGAAGATCGCGATCATCTCATGCGGCTTGCACAACGTCTTCGGCCATCCCAGCCCGATCACGCTCGCTGCCCTAGCCGCAGCTGGTGCTCGAACCTATCGAACAGATCTCGACGGAGGGGTGTCCATCACCTCGGACGGCGTGATGATTCAAGCCAGGTCAGTGAGCTCGGCTCCGCTTTGAGCTCCCGAACGCACCTCTTGAGCGACTGCGTGTCACGTAGGTGGTCGTCGGTTCGAGCCCGATCAGCGTCGCTGGTTAGAAGCCCATGAAATATGACGGGCATGTGGAGTGCGTCACTTCGTCTCGAAGATGTCGACGCCGGACCATTCCGCCGGTGCGTTGAGCGTGAGCGCGGTGCATCTCGCTCGGTAATACGCGGCGGGTCCGTCGCCCGGATGCAGCGCGGCAATCTTTTCGAAGAGACGGCCAGCCGCAGCGAAATCTCCAGTTTGATAGGCAGCAAGCGCAGTGACGAAATCGCCCGCCGTCCGTCGTTTGTGTTCGGCGAGGCTTGGCTCGTCGGCATCGAAGGGCTCGAAAATCTCGACGTCGGCCTCGCGGCCTTTCACGCGCACTTGTCCCAGGGGTCGTAGCGAATATGGATCGTTCTCGCTCAGGCGCGACACGACGTTTGCGGAAACGATGATGCCCGTGCGATAGATCCGCGTCAGGCTTTCCAAACGCGAAGCAACGTTCACGCCATCCGCGATGACCGTCGTGTCCATACGCTCGGTTTCGCCGATCGTTCCGAGCAGCAGCAGGCCGCTATGAATACCGATTCCCACGTCGACCGGTCGATAGCCGGCGCGCGCCCGGCCGGCGTTGTACTCGACGAGGTCGCGGCGAAACTCCAGGGCGGCATCGAGCGCGTGCTTGCGCGAGTGCGGGAAAAGTCCCATGACTCCGTCGCCGAAATACTTGTCAACGAACCCGTTATGGCTGCGGACGATCGGACCGATGCGGCTGAGATACGAATTGAGAAACCGGAAGATCTCGTGCGGCTGCATGCGCTCGGAGAGCGAGCTGAAGTCGACGATGTCGGCAAAGAGGACCGTCATGTCGTGCAGCGCATTATCGCCGAGCTGGACTTCCAGAATGTTCGGCCGGTCGAGGTGTTGGAGAAATTCTCCGGGTACGAAGCGCCGAAATGCGGTATTGTGCGCCTCGAGCTCACGATGGTATGCGTCGAGTTGGCGTTGCATCTCGTGCGCTTCGATTGCGCGCCTGACCGTCAGCTTGAAATCATTGGCGTCGAACGGCTTGACGATGAATTTATAGATCTCCGCCTTGTTGATTGAATCGATGATGGCGTCGACGTCGACAAATCCCGTAACGATAATGCGCACGACGCGCGGCATCACGGGATGAACGCGCTCGAAGAGTTCCACGCCGGTGAGCCGCGGCATCCGTTGGTCACTGACGATGCACGCGAGCGATTCGCTCTCAGAAAGCGACTCGATCAATTCCCACGCCGCCTGACCGTCGGGTGCCTCGAGCAGCTCGAACTCGCGCTCGAGCAACGCAGCCATCATCCGGAGATTTGCGGGCTCGTCGTCGACGAGCAGCACCCGAGGACGATTGGCGGCTGGCGCTTCACGCGCTTTAATTTGCTTGAGTTTCTCCGAAGAAAACAGCGGCACTTTTTTGTTCCTCCTACGCCGTGGCTGGTGTGCTTCTGGGTGATGGGGTGCTTGCTGCCGGTTCGCTCGCCAGTGGGAGGCGCACCGTAAAACATGTGCCTTGGCCCTCGACCGAGCGCACGTGGATCGTGCCGCCGTGCTTCTCGATGATGCCGTACGAAATGGAGAGCCCCAGCCCCGTGCCTTCGCCGACGCCTTTGGTTGTAAAGAACGGCTCGAAGATATGTCCCAGTGCTGCCTTTGGAATGCCGCAGCCGTTGTCTTCGAACTCGAGCACGAGATCGTTGCCATCGGTTCTGCTGCGAATCGTGAGCAAACCTTGGTAATCATCGAGGGGATTGCGACGCTGCCGGGTGGCGATGGCCTGGCACGCGTTCACGACCAAGTTCATAAAGACTTGGTTGAGCTGCGCCGGCCAGCACTCCATCTCTGGATTGGCATCGAGCTCGCAGCGAATCTCCGCGATCTTCTTATACTGCGTGCGCACCAAGTTCAGCGTCGACTGCAAGCTATCGCCGATGCGTACGATCTTGCGGTCGGCTTCGTCCAGGCGTGAGAACGTGCGCAGATCTTTGACGAGATCCCGGATACGCGTCGTGCCTTCGGTGATCGTTCCGGCGCGCGCGTCGAGCCGGTCGATGCGCGCGTTGATGTCCGCGAGGACCTCGGGCGGAGCGCCGTCGCCGGCCATCTCGTGCAAGAACTCCCGGAACCGCGTGAGCTCGCCGGCGAGCTCCTGCGCACCGAGATGTGCGAAGTTCGCGGGATTGTTGATTTCGTGGGTGACGCCGGCGACGAGGGTGCCGAGCCCGGCCATTTTCTCGTTCTGAACGAGTTGGCCTTGCATGCGCTTGATCTCATCGAGCGTCGCCGCGTTTGCGATTGCGATCGCGCCGTAGGAGCAGAGGTTTCTAAAGATCGCGCGCTCGCGCTCGCCGTAGGCGTGCGCGGTGTCGGTTTGGATCGACATCGCGCCGATCACACTATTGCCGATCATCAGCGGTGCGAAGAGACTCGAGCGCGTCTGCAGACTGCCGGGAATGTGCGACGGCGAAACGCCGTCGCCAGACCATTCGAAGAGTACTTCGCGTCGCTCTCGCACGGCGCGCGCGCTGTTCGCGTTGGGATCGTCGATCGGAACGGTAGCGCTTTGTGGAACCGGCGCATCGTCCTCCATCGCAAAGACCCCGTCGAGCGTTGTCCCTGAGGAGTCAATCCGCCAGATCATCATGGATCGCACATCGAGCAGGCTGCGAACGTCGCGATAGAGCGTTTCGCAGGTAGCCTGAAGGTCGAGATTTGCCGTGATCTCCTGTCCCATCGCGCCGAGCTGCTCCAGCGTCTCCGCCGAGGCTTTGAGGCTGGCGTTGGCATCGCGCAGCTCATGCGTCCGCTCTTCCACGACGGTCTGCAACTCGCGAGCGCGCCGGCGCAACGCAGCCGTGCGGGCACGGTACAGCAGCACGAGCGCGACGATGACGAGCAGCGCGATCAGCGCTCGGAACCACCACGTCTCATACCATGCCGGCAACGCAATGACGTTCAAGGCAATCGACGACGCGCTCCAGGCGCCGAGACGGTTCGTCGCGCGTACGCGAAGCGTGTAGTTGCCCGGAGAAAGATTGGTGTAGGTGGCAACGCGATGCGCAGGATCGGTCGAAATCCAATCGCGATCGAAACCGTCGAGCCGATATCCGTAGCGCAGCGATTGCGGATCGGAGTAGTCGAGAGCCGCGAACTCTGCGCTGATGCTACGCTGGCCGGCTGGGAGCTCGATCCGCGCGCCACTTCGATCCAGCCCGCCTATCGCAGCGCTCTTCCCGCCGACCTTCAGCGCAGTGAGCAGCACCGGCGGCGCGTAACTCCACGGCGAATTCGCGTCCGGCGCGATGACCGTAATCGTTCGAAGGCCGCCGAAGAAGATCGTGCCGTCGGGAGCTTGCGCGGCGAACGACGAGTATTCGTCGCTCGGGGCGCCGTCGGCGAGACCGAGCGCACGAATCCGTAACGTCACGGGATCGATGCGAGCAATACCATTGTTCGTGCTGACCCAGATGTTTCCGCGCGCGTCTAGCGCGAGCGCGTCGATGTCGTCGTTGGGTAAACCGCTGCTGCGGTCCAGTCGTCGTACGCTCACACGGCCGTTGCCATGAAATTGAAGGACGTTGATGCCGCCCGGGGCACCTGCCCAGATGCGGCTGCTGCGATCCTCTATGATCGCGCCGATGGCACCCTGTAAAATCGAATTCGAATCATGGGGATCGTTGACGAATCGGACGATGCGGCCGGTTCTCGGATCGAGGCGATTGAGACCGTTTCCGGTGCCGATCCAAATCCTACCTTCGCGGTCGGCGTAAAGCCCGGTGACGACGTCGTTGCTGAGCGAACTGCGACCGTTTCCCTGATGAAAGATGACCGTTGCAGCGGTCTGAGGGTTGAATGCGATCAATCCGGTTGTCGTTCCGTCGTACAGCGTGCCGTGCGTAAAGAGCATCGCGTCGACGATACTATCGCGTAGCACGCGCGGCGTCGCAGGGCAGACCGGCGCTTCGCCGGCCTCCCAGCGGCAGACTCCGTCGGTTCCACCGATCCAGATCGTTCCATCCGGTGCGGCCGCTAGTGCGAAAACGGAGTTAACGTCGGCATCCGGCAGAACGATGCTCTGCGGTCCCGCGATCGGATTGAGCCGAACGATGTTTCCGGCTTCGGCATAGCTGTGTGCGGTAACGAGCGACCCGTCCGCCGCATATGCAAGCGCGCTGATCTGACGGCCGCGCAGCCCGAGATCGGCGCGCGTTACAGAGAGACTGTAAATGCCCCGGCCGGAGGGGTTCTGTACGAGCAGTCCCTGCTGCGTCGCGATCCAGAGCAGACCCGAGCGATCTCGCAGGAATTGCAAGATTTGCCCGTTGGGTAGCCCGACGGGATTCTCCGGATCCGCAAGAATACGCCGCACGCGCAGCGTCTTGGAATCGACGACGTTAATGACGCCCCGGCTTGCACCGATCCAGATCTGCCCGGGCCTCGGTTCAGCGAAAGTATTGTTTGCACCGGGAGCGAGCGAGTGCGGATCGTCGGCGGCGAGCAGTCGCACGACGTTGCGACGGGTCCGATCGACAGCGAAGACTTCCTGAAAGCCACCGATCCACAGCCGCCCTGCACTGTCTTCAAATAGCGTATTGAGTTGAGCTTTGCCGCCTCCGAACATTGGCAAGGGGAACGGTCGAAAGCGGCGGCTTCCTGGGCTCAGACGATAGAGACCGTTAGGCGACGTTGCGGCCCAGACCGTTCCGGCGTGATCGACGAGAATGCTGCCGACGGGGACACCGCCGTTTGTGCCGGGGAGCGGGAACGGCGTGAAAGTTCCGACTGCAGGGTCGAAGCGTTCGACGCCGCTCGACCCGCCTACCCATAGCAAGCCATCCTTTTCGAGCGAGAGCGCGGTGACGGAGATACTGAGCGGACCGGTGTGATGCGGCGCGTTTGGGCGCCAATCGTGAAACGTGTCGGTGCGCGGATCGTAGTGCACCAGTCCGCTAGACGCACTGCCAATCCAGAGCCCGCCGTGCGGATTGGCGAGCAACGTGTTGATCCCGCCTTTCGGCAGCCCCGTGGGGTCGTTCTCGATCGGCCAATAGACCTTAAAGCCGTAGCCGTCGAAGCGCGCGATGCCGCTGCCATTGGCAACCCAGACAAAACCCTGGGAGTCCTGGACGACCGCATTGACGGTGGGCTCGGGCAACCCGCTCGTGTCGATATGCGTGAAGACCGGATCGGCAAGACTTGCCCATGGCGACACCGGGGCAACGGGAGCGGCGCCGATCGTGAATAGTGCAAGCAGCACAAGCATCCAAAGGGGTGCCCGGTTCATGAATGACTGCTTCGGCTAGCTTACAGACTATTCTTTTTGAAGCGGCTTGCGAACCGATGGTAACGCGAGCATCAAGTGCGCTGGAGTTCGCCTACGATGGAGGCGGTCTAGGCAAGGGTGGCACTGTCTCCCTTTACGTCGACGGCGAGAAGACCGTCGAGGGACGCGTCGACCGAAGCACGCCAAATATCTTCTCGGTAGACGACAAGACCGATGTAAGGCGCTAGCACGCAACTCGATTGAGGGGTTGTCGGAATCAAACAAGGGCAGGCTGCCGCAGCTGGATTAATGGCGACGACATTTTGCCACTCCAAAGCCGGCGTGGCCGCAACCGGCCATGCAATCTGCGACAGAATGGCTAAATCGTCGCACGTCTAGCTGACGTCGGCATGGGGTAGGCGTTCTGTGCATAAAAAGCCTACTGCGA